>Ga0335083_10003208_pt1 | contig 21265 bp, 22 predicted proteins | sample Lox_Sample_42_FD_206716 | JGI IMG/M metagenome (GOLD analysis project Ga0335083, IMG submission 206716) | Soil microbial communities from Loxahatchee National Wildlife Refuge, Florida, United States - Lox_Sample_4.2 | ecosystem: Environmental > Terrestrial > Soil > Wetlands | place: USA...
GTAGTCGTCCACGTGCCCGAGTACGACGGACGAACCGTCCGCGCCCGGCGTCACGCTGCCGTCGTACCAGCCGGCCAGGTTGTGGTTGTCGAGGGGAGGCACCTCAACGGTCCCGTCGCCGTTCTTACCGAGCCGCATGACGGGGGCGCTGACACCGATCGCGGGGATCTTGATCCGTACCGGCGTCGACGGCGCGAGCGGCGCCGCGACGGCGGACGGATCGGGGGCGAAAGGCACGGTCGTGGTGACCGTGGCCGGGATCTGCTGGGCGCTGGCCGGCGGGAGCCTGACCCCGCCGGTCAGCGCGTGCGCCACGACGAATGCGCCGGCGGCAAGCATGATGGCGCCGACGGCGAAGATCGGGCCGGCCCCGATGCCCTGCGGAGACTGTGCGCCGTACCTGTTCCGGTATCCGCCCGACGTCATGACGCAGTGGCCGCCGCGACGCTCAGGCGGCCTGGTGACGGCGCCGCCACCGGGCAACAAGCACGAGGGCGCCGCCCGCCGCCATGACGCCGCCGCCCGCCATCGCCAGCGTCGCGTCCGTGCCGGGGCCGGTGCCGCCGCCGGTGGCGGGCGCGCCGCTCGGCGTGGCCGTCGCCCCCGCGCTCGTCGTCGGGACGGCGGTCGTCGTGCCGGTCGGCACGGCCGTCGCGGTACTCGTCGAGCTGGCCGTGCCGGTGGTGGTGGGCGTGGCGGTCGCGCTGTCCGTGGCCGTGGCGGTCACGGTGCTCGTCGCAGTCGCCGTGCTGGTGGGCGTGGCGGTCGCGGTGCTCGTCGGTGTCGCCGTGCTGGTGGCTGTCGCGGTGGCGGTGGCTGTCGCGGTGGCGGTGGGCGTGGCGGTCGACGTGGCCGTGTCGGCCGGGCTCACCGCCGCCGCGCCCGACGGTGTGCTCAGGCCGACAATGACGACAGAGGCAACGACAGACAGCGCGCCGGCCCCAAGGCTGAACTCGCCGGCTCTAACACCAGAAAGGACCGTCTCTGCCGACCTGCGCTTTTCCTTCGGGTGAATAGTGAATTACGAAGCCGATGGCGCTGGCGATCCCTCGGGCGCCTCCTGGCCATGGCCTGCCGGTGATGTCGCGCAATCCTCCGAGGTAGCCAGGTACCAACCTGCCTGTTGGAGTCGAAGGAACGCGGCCGAGACTGGCTCGGCTAGCCTGCGATAAGCGCGTCGGTGAGCGGATCGGTCGCGGCCAGGTTCGCCGCGAGTTCTGGGCTGAGCCCGTGCCGGGCGGCGAGTGCGGCGGGCGCGGAGCAGCTGACGCTCGTCTGGGCCCGTCCGCCCAGATCAGCACCTTCAGCGGCAGGTCGAGGGCGGTTAGTCCTCGCGCATCCCGGGTTCTTCTGAACATCGTCTTCTGTCTGTATGAAGTCGCTCGAGGCGACGACGATGGACGGTACGAAGGCTCATCGCAGATCGAAGGCCGACCAGTCCAGGGTGACGGCGGCGGTCCACGACTGCTGCGGGGAGCCAAGCGGGGCCCCGGTGAACGGCTCGAAATACTCATTGATCTCACCGATGGCGATCTGGCTGAGCGAATCGCGGCGGATCTGTTCGGCGCGGTCGGTGTAGCCGAGCTCGCGCAGCGACTGCCACAGTAGCCAGTTGATGACGGGCCACACCGGACCCCGCCAGTAATCGTGCGGCTGGAACGCCGGCTCGCTGGGGCTTGTGCTCGGCAGCAGGCGCCACCGGAGCCGGGGGTTGCCGCAGAAGTTCTCGGAGTCGAGCAGCCGCATCTGAGCCTCGCGCTGGCCGGGGTCGGCGGTTCGCGCGAACAGCGGCGCGAAGCCCGCGAACGTCCGCAGCTTGATGTCGTTCCCGTTGCGGACGTCGTAGTCCACGCACAGGCCGGATTCCGCGTCGAAGCGGCGCGACAGCCCCTCGCGTCCGCGCTCTAGCCAGCTGGCCAGCTGCTGGCGGTCGGCGTCGCCGGCGCCCGCCACGTCGGCCAGGTCGAGCAGCGCGGCGTTGGCCGCGACGAAGATGGCGCTGAAGAACACGTCCTTGAGCAGGAACGGGTACTCGCGGTAGATCCGCGCGTCGTCGTACTGGTATTCCCGCAGCTGTTCGACTAGCCAAAGGAAACGGTCGTAGTCCCAGGTGCTGGGCCGCTGCGACGCGTCCCCTAGCTCCGTGACGTCCAGACGGGTGTACGGGCCGGGCTTGGCCACCTTGATCCGCTCCAGCGCCTCGTCCCAGCGCGGCGAGTTGTCCGTGCCTTCCCACGGGTGGAAGGTAGTGACCAGTCCCGACGCCTCCGGGTCGCGGTGCGTGGCGAGGTAGCGATGCCAGTGCACCAGGCGCGGGTACAGCGACTGGATGCGCTCGCGGATCTCCTGCTGCCGCGGCTGCGGCGTGAGCTGCCAGATACGCTGCACCGCCAGGGCGTGCACCGGTGGCTGGCAGATTCCCGTCGTCTGCACCGCCAGCCCGGCCGCCGCCGGGGCGCTGTCAGTGTCCCACCATTCCGGTCCGGGAAAGTACGGATGATCCGAGCCCGCGCGGAACACCAGGTGCGGCACCATGCCCGTCGACCACTGCGCGGCGAACAACCCTTCGAGCTCGGTCATGGCCCGCCGCACGTCCAGGTGCGCCCATCCCATTGCGATGATCGCGCTGTCCCAGCTCCACTGGTGGGGGTACAGAAGCGCCGACGCCTTCGTCCAGGTGCCCGCGTCATTGCCGTACAGCACCGCGGCCGCCCGGTCGCGCAACGTCGAGCGAGCATCATCCGTCACGCTCACAGCGAACCTCCTCGCTACTCAGCACAACTGACCGTCCGCTCACAACGGTGAGCGGGGCTAACCGCGCGTCCCCCCGAACCGCGCCTTGGCGGATCACGGCCGGGAGCGCCGCGGGTGACCGTCGTGGAAATTCGGCAGTGCTCCGTTTCCAGTTGCTTACCGGTTTGCAGCTGCCCGGTCAGGATGTGCTCTCTCCAGCCCCGACTCCGCGGAGCGCATTTCGAATGCCAGCACGATGTCGAAGACCCCTCGGAATAGCGCCAGCAGGCCAGCCCAGATGATCAGGAACACCGCCTGCGCACGGAACGACTGTGCCGAGACCCAGAAGCCGACGAAGACCTCCAGGAGTCCGCCGATGACGCCGAACCACCATGCGTCGTTGAAACCCTTGCTGTAGATCGCCGTGATGATGTGCATTGTGCCGACCACGACGAGCATGATGCCCAGGACGGACGCGAGCGCCCAGAACGCTCCGTAGGGCGTCACGAACGACCAGATCGCGGCGCCGATAAACAGAATGCCGAGCAGGGCGTGCGCCCAGCCCCAGTTGGGCCGGACCGTGGCGATCACGAACTCCTCCACCGCCGAGAGCAGGAACAGTGCCCCCAGCAGCAGGCCGATCGTCGCCACCGCGGCGATATTGAACCGCAGGATGATGACAGAGATGAGGACCCAGGCGATCCCAGCGAGCAGGTACGCCCACCATGGTCCGGTCAGGCTCCTTGCCAGCTGCTTCGGACTAGATTCCATCCTGGATCCGCTTTTAACGCTCATTTCGTACCTCTCGGGTCCCGAGGATTACCGTCGGCAGTAGTCACTCCCGCCGCTTGCCTCCCAGTCGGCCATACCCGTCAGCGCGAGGAAGCCATCACGATTCTCACCAATCGACTCTGAGCGGATCCAGAAGCTGTCAGCGTCGCGCAGTCCGGCCGGCTGCGGCAGCCAGACGGGAAAGATCCCGCTGACCGTCCGCTGCGACGGCCGCGGAAATCCAGCGGATGATCATCGGGCGGGCAGCTCAGTGACTGGACGTCCGGTAGCGGTGAGGTCGCAAGACCAGCAAGATTACCGGCTGGCGCGGTTGGGTAGCCATGCGGTGAAACAGTCGCTTGGCAGGAAGGGGACCCGCCGTGGCACCGCCCAAGGGCATTCGCGAAGCAGTCAAAACGAGCAAGGACATCCGCGACGCAGTCCAGAAAGAACTGGATTTCGACCTACTGGTCGATGCGGAAGGCATCACTGTGAAGAACATGAACGGGGACGTAGCGCTCAGCGGCACGGTGTCTAGCTACCCGCAGTACCTGGAGGCGGCAGCGGCCGCCAAGCGGGTGCAGGGCGTAACTAGGGTGCACAACCACCTGATGGTGGTGCTGTCCGCGGCCGACTACCGGGATGATGTGACGCTGACCACGGCCGCTAACAACGCGCTCGCGGTGACTGTCACTGTACCGACGACCGTCGAGGCCACCGCCAGCGACGGCGATGTCTGGCTGACCGGCATGGTGAGCAACCGTTTCGAGCGGGATGCCGCCGAGCGGGTCGTCGCCGGGCTGGCCGGCGTGCGCAACATCGTCAACGACGTTGAAATCTACACCGACATGGAAGCAGCGGATGTGACCGACCTGGTCCAGGACGCCCTCGACCGGTACGCGCTGATCGCCGATGACAGCGACGTCCTAGTCCAGGCTAGCGACGGTACTGTCTCGCTTACCGGGCATGTTCGCACCTGGGCCGAGCATGATGCGGTGATCGACGCCGCCTGGTACGGCATCGGCGTCAGGAACGTCAGCGATGAGCTGGTAGTCACCGGCTGACCGGCAGCCGCCGCCGGGGGGCGCTTGCGATAGCGGGGGATTTGGCGGTGCTGGGGTGCGCTCGCGGCAGGCCTGCTCTTGGCCTTCACCGTCGGCGACATCACTTACGTCCCGTACCCGTCTGTCGGCTCAGCCGCGGGCGCCGGGGAGTCCTGGGGCTGGTCCGTGGCGGTGGCCCGCCAGACCTCCTTGACCAGCACTTGCAGCGCCCCGGCTGTCGGGATGGCGAGCAGCGCCGCGACGAAACTGCCGAAGATGCCGCCGATCAGGCTGCCGAGTGAGGCGCCGACCAGCACGGCGATGAAGACGAGCAGCGGGTTGATCCGGACCGTCTTGCTCATCACCACCGGGTTCAGGATGTGGTTCTCGATCTGGGTGTAGACGGCGAAGACGACCGCGGTGACGATGCCCGCGGTCAGGCCCCGGGCGAAGAACGCGAACAGCACGGTGGGGATGCCGGCCAGGGCCCCGCCGATCATCGGCAGGAAGTCCACCAGGGCCACCCACAGGCCCCACAGCAGCGGGAACGGCACGCCGAGGATCAGCAGCGTCACGAACACCACGATGCCGGCGATGAGCGACGTCATCAGGTTACCGAACATGTAGCCGGTAGCCTTCTGGCTGACGTCGGCCGCTATCCGGGCGACCGTGGCGCTGCGCCCCGGGCGCATCTGGCCGAGCGTCCAGTTCCACATCTTCGGGCCTTCCAGAAGCAGGAGCAGGACCAGGACGAAGAGCGTGAACAGCTCGATGACTACCGAGACCGCGCCCTTGCCGACGGTCAGCGCCGGCTTGCTGAGCGACTGCGCGTAGCCGACCAGCTTGGGCGTGTTCCGCTGCACCCAGCTCTGGATGTGGTACCTGGTCACCAGATGGCCGATCCAGCCCCTGCCGTGCTGCGCGCTGGCGATATAGCCGGGCAGCCGGTTCGCCAGGTGGGTGATCCCGTTGACCAGCGGCACGCCGAACGCCGCGGCCAGCCCGACGAAGACCACCGCGGCACACAGCGTGACGATCGTCACGGCCAGGCCCCGGCGCGGGATCCGCCGCTGCACTTTAGCCACGGCCGGGTTGAGCAGCATGGCAGTGAACCCCGCCACCAGCATCAGCAGCACGATGTCCCGCAGCAGGTACAGCAGCTTGCCGGCCAGGTAGGTAGCGACGACCACCGCGGCCGTGGCCAGGATGGTCCGCAGCGGGACGTGGCGCCGGTCGGCGGCCTCGAACAAACGCGCTAGCCGACCTCGCGGCTGCTGCTCATAACTCATGCCTCACCTCACCAGCACGCTGGATCCCGCCGAGACCCCGGGAAACCGCGGCGGTCTCCGAACTTCATGTCACGGGCTCCTCGGATCAGGCGACGCTGCCGCCCCGGTCCTGGCGGGCCAGCCCGGCTTGCCGTACTTGCCGCCCATCGGCGCAGCGATCGTGTTGCTGATGCTGGCGACCGGGGTCTCCTATCGGCGGACAATTCCGTCCTACCCGCGAAGCGGAGGGTCCTACATCGTCGCGAGCGAGGAACCCGGCCGCGTCCCCCGGCCGGAAGCCGGCGCTGGCGGGGATGACGTGGTTGCGGCGGGACTACTCGAAATACGCGATAGACCGGAACTCGATGCTGTGCCGCGGCACGGTCGCCCGGGCGGTCGTGTCGTGGAACGCGCTGTGCGGCACCCGCCAGGCCCGCGAGTGGTCGCTGTCGTTGAGCGTGAAGAACAAGATCTCGTCGCGGTTCATGCCGGGGAAGTACCACCACTGGTGGCCGGGCTTGTGGTGGAACTCGAAGCCGCTGGTCCCGGGCCAGTCCGCGGGCATCTCCGCGTACAGGTCTGCGGGGATCTCGTCCACGAAGTACAGCCGGTTGTCCAGGCCTTCGTCAGGCCCGACGCTGGTGTAGTCGCAGATGGCGAGCGGCCAGTCCTGCGGCGGCGAGCTGAACACCCGCCACAGGCTGGTGATCAGCGCCCGGTGATAGCCCGGTCCGTCGGGGAAGCGGTCGGCATATGCCGCCGCCGCCCGGTCGCGTCCGCCGTTAACAGAGAAGTCGTCGTGCACCAGCGCCGCCTGCGGCTGCGACGCGTTGTCGCCAGGCGCGGCTGAGCGGCGCAGCGTCCAGCCGAGCGTCGCCACCCGGTCGGCCCCGGTGTAGGACCGCACGAAGTCGTCCACCTCGCCTGGATAGACCCGGTCCACCTCGTCCCTGTCGGTGAAGTCAGTGACTGCGGAGGGATGATCGAGGATCACGAACCCGTTCCGATCGAGAGTGAACTGGCCGCTGACCGGCCGGCCGTCGTGGATCGGCACCTCGTACGGGAGGTAGTTCCCCGTGTTGACGCTTGCGCCCGGCGCGGTGAACCGGCGGAGCACCGTGGACGCGGGGTCGAGGTAGCAGAGCTCCCCCGTGACAGTGTGGATGGTGGTGCTGCTCATCGCCGTCTCTCCTGCTGGTGTCGCCGCTGCGTGTTCCAGTGAAGAGCCCGGCCGGCCAGATGTCTATGCCCGTCGCCACAGGGCACAGGACGGCACAATCAGCACGGCGGTGAACCCGAGTCAGGCGACAACCGCGACGGGGTAACTTCGGGTTGAAGGTCAACGGCAGAGCGAGAGAAACGGTGGGTTCAGTGACCGATCGGCAGCCTGTCATCTCGGTTCGCGGCGAGGCCCAGCTGGAGGCCGAGCCGGAGATCGCCGTCGTCAGCGTCACGGTGCAGGCGCGCGACCGCGACCGCCGGACGGTGCTCGACCGGCTCGTCGCGCGGAACAAGCAGGTACTCGACCTGGCCGCCGGGTACGGCGACGCGGTGGAGAAGACGGAGAGCGGACCGGCGAGCGCCTATCCCGAGCTGAAGAAGGGTGATTCCGAACGGGTGTCGCGTTACTCGGGTCAGGCAAGCGTCCGCCTGACAGTGCGGGACTTCACCGTGCTCGGCGAGCTCGTGTCCAGGCTCGCGACGCTCGAGCTGGCAAGCGTGGCAGGCCCGTGGTGGTCGCTGCGCCAGGACAGCCAGGTGTATCGCCAGGTGCGGATCGCCGCGGCGCAGGACGCGACGCTGCGGGCACGCGAGTACGCGGAGGCATTCGGCGGCCGGCTTGGCGAGCTCATCGAGGCGGCGGACACCGGCCTGCTCAGCAGCCAGGCAAGCCAGCCGCAGCCTGGCCGGGCCATGTTCGCCGCGGCGCTGCGCGGCGCCCCTGCCCAGGAGGAGCCGAGCCTGGACCTGGAGCCGGTGAGGCAGACGGTGAGCGCGCAGGTCGAGGCCAGGTTCACCATGGTCTCGCCCGAGCCGTCCGCCTGAGCACGCCGCCGCGCCCGGTCACTGAGTCTCGTGCGGGCCGCCGCTCTCCGGCGGCCCGGCGTCAGGAGTTAAGGCGGCGCGCTTGTCGGCGCGGGCAAGCCGCCACATGACGTGCAGGCAGCGCAGCAGCTTCTCCACTTCCTGCTCCGCCGCGTCCGCGTCAGCGGCGCGCACGTGGGCAAGCAGCCGCTGGTTTGAGTTGCTGATGATGCCGTCGGCGAGCGGACCCGCCGCGGCCGCCAGGTCGCGCACCATGTTGCTGCCCAGCCTCAGCACTCCGGCGACCCCGGGGTCCCCCGCGGTCTCGGCGAGCAGCCCGAAGATCTCATCGTCCGCCGTGGCGGCGGCCTGCCGCGCCTCCGGCCGCAGGCAGGCGATGCGGGTCGCCGTCGCGATCGCCGGTATAAGGTCCTCGTACATGCAGTCGCCCTCCCCGCTCGAAGATCACCTGCCGGCGAGTCTGCCGAAGCGGTATTGAGGCGCGCTTGAGTCAACGGACTCCTTGAGCAGCGGATGGGATGCCGTCACTCGATGATCGTTTTGGCGCTAGGCTCAGGAGAGCATGACGTAAGTGCTGGGGAGGACGGTACCGCGGTGACAGAGCGGCAATCGCCGGATTCGTGCGGTCCTGGCGAGGTTTCCAGGCTGCATACCGAAGTGCCTCACGTGGCCAGGGTCTACGACTACTGGCTGAGCGGCAAGGACAACTTCACCGCCGACCGGCTCGCGGCTGAGGAGACAATCGCGGCCTTTCCCGGCATCCGGCTGTCCGCGCAGGCCAACCGGGCGTTCCTGCGGCGCACTGTCAGGTACCTGGCCGCCGATGAAGGCGTGCGCCAGTTCCTCGACATCGGCACCGGGCTGCCCGCCGCTGACAACACCCACGAGGTCTCCCAGGCGGTCGCGCCGGAGACCAGGGTGGTCTACGTCGACAATGACCCGCTGGTGCTCGCCCACGCTCGCGCGCTGCTGACCAGCGGGCCGCAGGGCGCCACCGCCTACCTGGACGCCGACCTCAGGAACACGGAAACGATCCTCGAGCAGGCCAGGCAGACGCTGGATTTCACCCGCCCCGTCGCCATCATGCTGCTCGCGATCCTGCACTACATCCCCGACCTCGACGAGGCCAGGCAGATCGTGGCCAACCTGCTCGACGCGGTGCCGTCAGGCAGCTTCCTCGTTATTTCCCACGCGGGCACCGACCTGCTGCCCGACGAGGTCCTCGCATTCGAGAAGAGCCTCAACGCCCATCTCGCCGCGCAGGAGCACCACGTCGCGCGCAGGCACGACGCGGTGCTCGGCTTCCTCGATGGCCTTGCGGTCGTGGACCCTGGCCTGGTCCGCGTCAGCGAATGGCGCCCCGACAACCCCGAGGAAGCCGCCACCCCCACGATCCTCTGGGGTGGAGTAGCAAAGAAGCCGTAACCCCGGCCGCAGGCGGACGGCCGAGACGCGGCCGGGCCGGTCACCACGGTGACCGGCCCGGCCGATTGGACGGCCGTTTGTCAGGTGAAGCCGACGTTCAGGATGAAATGGCCGAGCCGCAGGTTAAGCACCCCGCCGCCGGCCCAGTGCACGATGAACGCCAGCAGGATGATCGCCAGGATCACGATCACCAGCCAGAAGAAGAAAATGACTATGCCGGGAATCGCGTACCCGGCTACCGATCTCGCTCTTGCCACGGGCGCCAGCTACCCGGATTTGTCCGGCCTATTCCGCAATGCGAGGTAGCTCGAAGATGGGGAAGTCACCCCATGCGGCCGGGTTCGCCCGGCCGGCATCCTCGGAACCAGACGGGCGGCGCGGTGCGGCCCGCCGGAACGAGGAGCAGAAGAAGCATGAAAGGCAAGGCAGTCATCAGCCTGGCGACAGGCCTTGAAGACCCGGAGAAGGTAACCGTGGCCTTCCTTGTCGCGGTCGGCGCGGCCGAGCAGGGACGCCCGACGCTGCTGTTCCTGACCAAGGAGGCCGTCCGGCTGGCTACCGATGGCGTGGCGGTGGGCACCGCGTGCCAGGGCTGCCCGCCGCTTGCCGACCTGGTCCGGCGGTTCGCGGACGCGGGCGGCAGCTACCTGGTCTGCCCGATCTGCTTCGACGCCAAGCAGCTGGCCAGGGAGACGCTGCTGAAGAACGCGACCCTGGGCGGCACCATCCCCCTGTGGGAGTGGATCGGCGACGAGCCGGCCACCACGTTCAGCTACTAGCGGGGAAGGCGGAGCCGATCATGACCACCACCGCGGGTGAGACGTTCGCCAGGGCCATCGCGGCCAAGGACCAGGCGGCGCTGCGCGCCGTCCTCGCCGACATCATCGACTTCCAGGCGCTGACCCCTGGCCGGGTCTTTCACGCCGCGACGGGCACCGAGCTGGCCGTGGAGGTCATACTCGGGACCTGGTTCGCCCGCGCCCAGATGGACGAGCTCTGCGCGGTCACCGCGGGCCGGGTGGCCGGCCGCGAGCACGTCGCCTACCGGGTCCGGCTGCACGCCGGCGGCGACGAGTACCTCGTCGAGCAGCAGGCCTACTACGACACCGCGGATGACGGCCGGATCAGCTGGATGCGCGTGCTGTGTTCCGGCTACCAGCCAGTCGTTCCCGCCTAGCGGGCGCGCCAGCGCCGAACTGGCCCGCCGGACCGGCCTGAGGGGGGTCAGTCCGGCGGTCCGCCGATGAGCCCGTGACTGGCGGCGAAGAGGCTAGCCATCGAACGGTTGCCGGTTCCTGTCTTCGCGTAAATGTGCTCCACATGGTGGCCGGCCGTCTTGACGGAGATCACCAGCCGCGCCGCGATCTCCCTGTTGGACAGCCCTGCCGCGAGCAGCCTGAGCACCTCGACCTCACGGCCGGTCAGCCCGGCGGGCCACGCCTTGCGGCGCGGGCTCCGGTGGCCGGCCGCGGCGAGCACGGCCGAGGTCGCGTCGCCGTCGAGGCGGCCCGCCCGCACCTCCGCTCGCAGCGCGGCGGCGGCGTCGGCGGCGGAGCACGCCGCCCGGTGCGGCCGCGGCTCGGTCTTCGCCTGGTAGAAGTCGGCGGCGGCGAGCAGCCGCCCCTCGGTCGTCAGCGCGGCGCCGGACAGCCCGCGCGGGTAGCCGGAGCCGTCAAGCCGCTCGTGATGCTGCGCCGCGACGGCGGCGAGCGGCGCGAGCGCGGGCGAGAAGGCCAGTGTCCGCTCGGTGAGGTAGGGATGCATCCGCACCCGTTCGGACTCGGCGCGGCTCAGCGGGCTCTTCTTGTCCCAGATCGTGTTGGGCACGCCGAGCCGTCCGAAGTCGTGCACAAGCCCGGCCCTGCGGACCGTCCTCGCCGCGCGCTCATCGAGACCCGCGATCGCGGCTGCCTCACCCGCGAGCTCCGCCACCCCTCGCGAGTGCCCGATCGTGTAGGGCGACTTCACGTCCGCGAAGTCGGCGATGGCCTCGAGCGCCGCGCCGAACTCGGCGTCGGTCAGCCTGATGGCCAGCGCCGGCTCGGCCGCGATGACGTCATCCCAGCTGCTGTCCTCGGCGAGCCCGTCGAAGAGGGACGGCGCCGCCGCGGCGAACACGTCCGCGAGTTCGGGGTCGAACTGCGTGCCGCGCCTGTCGCGCGCCACGCGCACCGCGGCGTCGGTGCCCGCCGCCCGGTGGTAGACCTCGACGACATCGGCGAGCGCGATCAGCCGTGCCGTCATCAGGATCTCCGCGCCGCGCACGCCCTTCGGCGAGCCGCGCCCGTCCCATCGCTCGAAGGTCTGCTCCACGCAGTCCCTGATCCGCTGCGCCAGGCCGAGCCGGGCGGCGAGCGCGTCGGCGGCCATCCAGTGGTTGGTCAGCATCGTTTCCGCCGCCCGCCGCCCGTCGCCGAGAAAGGCGAAACCGAGCCGCACCCGTTCCGCGGCAGGCCGCCCGGACCCCACGTGGCGCATCATGAACAGCGCGTCGGACGCGGAAGAGGCGAAGTCCGTATGCCGGAAGTCGGACTTGAGCACCGTGTCGTCGCCGAACCACTTGGCCTGCTCGTACGCGTCCACGTGGCAGCCGACCCAGGAGAGCAGGCTCCCGTAGTACACGACCCGCCGGTCGTCGTCGTCAAGCCCGAGCCGTTCGGCGAGCCGCAGTGCGATGAGGCACTGCCGCAGCATGTGCTCCATCGGCTGCCCCATGCCCAGGTCGGTGGCGAGCGAAAGCGCGGCGAGCACCTCGGCCAGCCGAACCCCCGTCGTCACCCTGGGCCCGGTCACGGCTCGCTCACGGCTTGCGTGCGATCCCCACGTGCCCGACGAGGCCGCTCGCCGTGTCGGTGTCCGCGGGCCCGGTATCCCACCACTGGCTCAGCGGGACAAGGCCGCGGCCTGTCATCTCGAGGCCGTCGAAGAACGGCAGGATCTCGGCCCTGGTGCGCAGCCGGATCTTGGTCGGCGACATCGCGTTGTAACGCTCGCTGAGCTCCGCGGCGGCGGCCGGCTCGATGTCGCTCGCACCGTGCCCGACCACCAGGTAGCTGCCCGGCGGGACCGCGTCCATGATCCTGCGGACCACCGCGTAGGGGTCATCGGCGTCCGGGATGAAGTGCAGCACGGCGATGAGCAGGACCGCGATGGGCTGGCCGAAGTCCAGTGTCTGCCCGGCCTCCTCGACGATCGTCCGGGTGTCGCGCAGGTCCGCCTTGATGTAGTCGGTCTTGCCCTCGCGGCTGCTTGTGAGCAGTGCCCGGGCGTGGCTGAGCACGACAGGGTCGTGGTCGACGTAGACGATGCGGGCACTGGGCGCGGCCCGCTGCGCGACCTCGTGCGTGTTGTCGGCGGTGGGCAGCCCGCTGCCGATGTCGAGGAACTGCCTGACGCCGTGCACCGTCACCATCTGCCGCACGGCGTCGACCAGGAACCGGCGCGCCCACCAGGCGACCATGGGCATGGTCGGCAGCGCCTCGATCACCCGGTCGCCGGCCTCTCGGTCGGCGGCGAAGTTGTCCTTGCCGCCGAGCCAGTAGTTCCACATCCGCGCGGTGTTCGGGACTTTGGCGTCGAATTCCACGAAACGGAAGCCTAGTTCACCGCGCCGTTCCTGCCGGCCCCATGTCGCGTTCGCCGGAAGAGTCAGCCGCACCCGTTCTGTATCGACATTCTTGATCTTGGCTAGGCTGCCTTCCTGAGCTACCGCATCGAGATCAGGATTACGAGATGACCATCGTCCCTGCCAGCAAGCTGGATGCCGAAGATCCGCTCGCGCGGTTCCGTTCCCGGTTCGTGGCGGCGGACGATCCGGCCGTGGTCGCCTACCTGGACGGCAACTCCCTCGGGCGGCCGCTTGCCGTGACGGCGGAGCGGCTGGCGAGTTTCGTGGACGGCGCGTGGGGGCGCGGGCTCATCAGGAGCTGGGATGCGGCGTGGATGGCCGAGCCGCTGACCGTGGGGGACCGGCTGGCCGAGGTCGTCCTGGGCGCCGCGCCCGGCCAGGTGATCGTGGCCGACTCCACCACGGTGCTGCTTTACAAGCTGATCAGGGCCGGCCTCAGCGTCCGCGAGGGCCGGGACGAGGTGATCATCGACAGGGGGAACTTCCCCACCGACCGGTTCGTGGTCGACGGCATCGCCGCCGAATGCGGGCTGACGGTCCGGTACCTCAGCGCGCCGCACGACACGGGGGTGCGGCCGGGCGACGTCGCCGCGGGGCTGAGCGAGCGGACCGCCCTGGTGGTGCTGAGCCACGTCGCCTACCGGTCCGGTTTCATCGCGGACATGGCGGCGATCACCCGCGCGGCGCATGACGCGGGGGCGCTGATGCTCTGGGACCTGTGCCACTCAGCCGGCGCGCTCCCTGTCGAACTCGATGCCTGCGACGTCGACCTGGCGGCCGGCTGCACCTACAAGTACCTGAACGGCGGTCCAGGGGCGCCGGCCTTCGGCTACGTCGCCGCCCGGCTGCAGGAAAAGCTGCGGCAGCCGGTCCTCGGCTGGATGGGCGCCAGCGACCCGTTCGCCATGGGGCCGCAGTACCAGCCGGCTCCCGGCATCCGCAAGTTCATCTCCGGCACGCCGCCGGTGCTCGCGATGCAGCCGCTCAAGGACATGCTCGAGCTGATCGCCGAGGCCGGCCTTGACGCCGTACGGCGCAAGTCGGTCGCCCTCACGGCGCAGGCGATCGCGCTTGCCGACGAGCTGCTCGTGCCGCTCGGCGCCACGGTCGCCAGCCCGCGGGCGGCGGCCGAGCGCGGCTCGCACGTCACCGTCGACCATCCGCTGTTCGCCGAGGTGACCGCGGCCCTGTGGGAGCAGGGCGTGATTCCCGACTTCCGGCCGCCGGACGGCATCCGCATCGGGCTGTCGCCGCTGAGCACGAGCTTCGCGGAGCTAGAGCGCGGTGTCGAGGCGATCGCCAGCGAGCTGCGTGCCCGCACCGGCGGCTGACGCGGCACCGTACGATGCTCTGACAACGCGAACGTCAAGCAGTGACAGGCAGGCCAGATGAGCTTCACCCACGCCGACGCCCCGGTTCAGTTCAGCCTGGTGGAGGTGGCCGACGGCGTCTTCGGCTACGTTCAGCCCGACGGCAGCTGGATGATCAACAACACCGGCTTCATCGTCGCCAAGGGCGGGGTGACCGCCATCGACGCGAGCTCCACCGAGCGGCGCACCAGGAACTTCCTGTCCGCCATCGGCACCGTCACGGCGGCGCCGGTCCGCACGCTGGTCAACAGCCACCATCACCCCGACCACACCGCGGGCAACGGCCTGTTCACCGGCGCGACCATCGTCGCTCACGACAAGGCAAGGCCCGAGATGAAGCTGCTCGGCCTGCCGCACAACTCGGGTGTCTGGACCGACGTGGACTACGGCGACCTTGAGCTCACCCTGCCGTTCCTCACCTTCGCCGACCGGATCACCCTGTGGGCCGACGACCTGCGCTGCGAACTGCTCTACTCGGGCGGCCCGGCCCACACGACCAACGACATCGTGGTGTGGATCCCGGAGCGTTCCGTGCTGTTCGCCGGGGACCTGGTGTTCAACGGCGGCACGCCGTTCCTGCTGTCCGGGTCGGTGCTCGGTGCCATCGATGTCCTGGAGAACTTCCTGCGGCCGCTTGGCGCACAGACCATCGTCCCGGGCCACGGCCCGGTCGGCGGTCCCGAGCTGATCGAGCCTGTGCTCGATTACCTCCGGTTCGTGGCCGGCCTGGCGGCCGAGGGCCGCGCGGCAGGCGTGGCGCCGCTCGAACTGGCCAGGGGCACGGACCTCGGCCGGTTCGCCGGCCTGAGCGACCCGGAACGGATCGTCGGCAACCTGCACCGCGCCTACGCCGACCTGGCCGGGCCCGTCGAGGAGCGCGGCGGCCCGATCGACTTCGTAACCGCCCTCACCGACATGATCGCCTACAACGGCGGCCGCCCCCTCACCTGCCTGGCCTGACTCGCTCAGGCCGGGGTTGGGACGGGCACCGGGACAACAGCCAGCACGGACTCGAGCCCCTGGAAGTCCGCCGGATTGGTGGTGAACAGGGGGAGTCTGTTCGCGGCCGCGATGCTCGCGATCATCAGGTCGGCGACGCGGCCGCGCGGCTTGCGACCGCTGGCGATCACCTGGGCGGCGATGACTCCGTACTGCCGTGCCGCCTCCACGTCAAATGGCAAGGGCCTGAAGGTGGCCTCTACTCGCTGCACGCGCAGGATCCGCCTGGATCGCTCAGCAGTGTCGGCCGTCGCGTGAACCCCTGCTGACAACTCGGCGAGGGTGACCGTGCTGATGAGCAGTTCGGCGGGCAACTGTTCCGCCCTCAGCCGCTCGATGCAGATGAGGATGTTAGTGTCGCCGAGCCCGCGCAGGCAGCGAGCGGTCACTCGCCCTCCGCGGGATGCTGAACCCGCTCATAGGCGTCGAAATGTGCCTCATCGTCGGCGACCTGCTCAAGGTCGTCGCGGAACTGCTGCGCGTGCAGCGGGGGCAGAGACTGGAATGCCTCCATGAGCTCGGCTGTGGATACCGCCTCGCGCCGGCCAGGGGTGGCCTGCTGGATGTAGGCGTCAATGGCGGCCAGCGCGACCTGCTGCATGGAACGATGCTCGGCTTCGGCCTTGCGTCGCAGGGCCGCAGTCTGTTCATCGCTGAGCCGAAGAGTCATGGCCATGATGCGATGATACCGCGCGGTATCAATCGCTGCTAGCTTGACGTCCAGGGCCGGAGCTTGCCTGGGTTGCGCACGGTAGGTGACGTTGATCAGCTGGCGCCGCTCGCTCATGACCGCGCTGAGAGCCGGGTCTGGCTCAGGTTCGCTGTTCATGGTCTCGGCCGGCCTCCGTTCGTCCGCATCCGCTCTCTCATCATGCCGACGAGACAGCGGCGCGGAATGTCAGGCCCTACCGCTGCGGATGAGCCAGGCGAGGAACTGAGAATGAGAAATAGGAGGAACCAGAGTGACCGCCAGCAGAAGAGGTTGCGCATGATGCCATCGCCGGAAAGCCCTGCCAGTGCCGGGGGCAGCGCCGAGCATCCCGACCCGGCCGTCGCGCGCATCCTCGGCGACTTCGAGGACCTCACCGGGATCCTGCCCGAGTCGCGCGGCGCGCTGTGGAAGCTCGCCGAACCGGGACGCCAGCTAGACGCCAACCTCGTCCACCTGCCGCCGGGGCAGCACGTCGGCACGCACGCCGAGCCCGACCTCGACGTGCTTCTCCTCGTCGTGGCGGGCGATGGCATCCTCGGGACCACCGGGCACACGCTTCAGCTCGCCAAGGGCACGATCGTCTGGCTCCCGCATGGCTCGAGCCGCAGCGTCGCCGCTGGCGACGACGGGATGTCCTACCTGACCGTGCACCAGCGCCGTCCCGGCATGCGAATCAAGTCGCGGCAGGAGGTCGCAGGCGCGGACCCGACGTAAGCCCGTGAGCCCGAGACCCAGCTGCGCGATCGCCGCGTGCGCGTGCGCGGCCGCCTGCGCATCAGAAGGCGCCGCGTCGATCCCGAGCAGCCTGCGCCGGTGCCGCTCGCCGAGCAGCAGCGAGAACAGCGGCTCGGCCAGGTACTCCGCCCTCGCGGAGCGCTCGGCGCGGATGTGCTCGGCCAGCCTGGCGATGTGCCGCGCGTCGCCGTTGCTGTGCAGGATGAGGGCGAGCTCGGGGAACCGGCGGGATTCGCCGATCACCAGCTGATGCAGCGCGACAAGCTGGTCGGAGTGGACCCGGCTGACGATCCGGGCGGCGAGCGTCTCCAGGGTGTCCCTGTCCCTGGACGCGTCGAGGCTCACCTCGGCGGCGAGTTCCCGCACCATCGCCGTGAACAGCCCGGACTTGTCCCCGTAGTAGGCGTAGAGGGTGCGCTTGGTCACCTGGGCCGCGGCCGCGAGCTCGTCGAGTGTGCTCGCGCCGTAGCCGGAGCGCAGGAAGACGCCAAGCGCTGTGGCCAGGATCTCGCTCTCGCGCGCGCGGCGCTCGGCGGCCGTCGGCCGTCCGCGCTTGCGCAGCGCCGGGACGACTGGCTGTCCGCCCATGAGAACCCCTTCCGCAACTCTGCTGAAGCCTACGGTGTTGAATTGTCTAGACCGGTCTCTTGCCTGGCCAGCATAGGTTCACAATAGAATGATACGAAACAGTGTCATTACTCACCGGTAAGACCCACCAGGTCCCGGCGCGGCCCACGAGGTCGGGGAAGGCCACACGATGGCAAGTCAGGCACGCCAGCGGCGCTCAGCGCCGCAGGCACCGCCCGCGCGGAGCGCACCCGCGGCGGAGATCACCGTGGAGCACGCGGCGGCCGACACCGCGCCGGCCACCGAACGAAACGCCGCGGGGAACGCAGCAGACAACGCCGGCCGGAGCGAGCAGCTCCGCTCGTTCTACCGGGACATGCTGCTCATCCGCCGCTTCGAGGAGCGCACCGCCCGCGCCTACACCGAGGCGCTCATCGGCGGCTACTGCCACCTCAACCTGGGCGAGGAAGCAACCGTCGTCGGCCTGATGGCCGCGCTGAAGCCCACCGACTACCTGTTCACGAACTACCGCGAGCACGGCTACGCGCTGATGCGCGGCATCGAGCCGAACCGCGTGATGGCCGAGCTCTACGGCCGCGTCGACGGCGTCTCCAAGGGCTGGGGCGGGTCGATGCACATGTTCGACGTCACGCACCGGCTGCTCGGCGGCTACGGCATCGTCGGCGGCCAGCTCCCGCTCGCGACCGGCGCGGCACTCGCCATCGACTACCGGGGCGGCGACGACGTGGTGATGTGCACCCTGGGCGACGGCACCGCCGCCATCGGCGCCTTCCACGAGTCGCTGAACATCGCGGCGCTCTGGCACCTGCCGGTCGTGTTCGTGATCATCAACAACGGCCTCGGGATGGGCACCACGGTCGCCAAGTCGTCCGCCGAGCCCGACCTGTACAAGCGGGGCGCCGCGTACCGGATGGAGTCGGCGCGCGTCGACGGCTTCGATCCGGTGGCCGTGCACGAGGCGGCGGCCAAGGCCGTCAAGGCGGCCCGCTCCGGCCAGCCGTACCTGCTGGAAGTGATCACCGAACGGCTCCGCGGCCACTCCGTCGTCGATCCGGCCAAGTACCGGTCGGCGGAAGAGGTCGAGCGCCTCAAGCACGAGGACCCGATCCAGATCTTCGGCGCGAAGCTGACCGCCGACGGCGTCCTTAACCCCGACTCAATCAAAGCGATCGAGGAAGAGGTGGCGGGCATCGTCACCGCCGCCGCCGACTTCGCCGCGAACAGCCCGCACCCGGCGGTGTCCACGCTGTTCGACTACACCTACGCCACGCCGGTCGCCAACGACTCGCGCCGCCTGCCCGGCCAGCCGCTGTTCGAGCCGGCGCCGTTCCCCGCGATCCCGGCGGGAGCGCGCGCATGAGCATCATGACCTACCGCCAGGCGCTGCACGACACGCTGCGCGCGGAGATGCTCAGGGACGACAGCGTCTTCCTGATGGGCGAGGAGATCGGCGTCTTCGAGGGCTCGTACAAGATCACCGCGGGCCTGCTCAAGGAGTTCGGCGAGAAGCGAGTCCGCGACACTCCGATCGCCGAGGAGGGCTTCGCCGGCGCCGCGATCGGCGCGGCCATGCTCGGCCTGCGCCCGGTCGTCGAGATGATGACGATCAACTTCTCGATGCTTGCCCTCGACCAGATCATCAACCACGCCGCGAAGATCTACGGCATGTTCGGCGGCCAGGCTAGCGTCCCGCTTGTCATCCGCACGCCGGGCGGCGGCGGCCAGCAGCTCGGCGCGACGCACTCGCAGAACATCGAGCTGTTCTACGCCTTCATCCCCGGCATGAAAGTGGTCGCGCCGTCCAGCCCGGCCGACGCCAAGGCCCTGCTGCTCGCCGCGATCCGTGACAACGACCCGGTGCTCTTCCTGGAGAACCTCGCGCTTTACAACACCAAGGGCGAGGTCCCCGACGACGACACCCCGGCGGAGATCGGCAAGGCAGCCGTCACCAGGCCAGGCAGGGACCTGACCCTGATCGGCTACTCCCGCATGGCGCACGTCGCGGCCGAGGTCGCCCAGCGGCTCGCGGAGTCAGACGGCCTGGACATCGAGGTCGTCGACCTGCGCAGCCTGCGCCCGCTTGACCGGGAGACGATCGTCGAGTCGGTCAAGAAGACGCACGCCGCCGTGGTACTCGAAGACGACTGGCTGACCTACGGGATCGGCGCCGAAGTCGCGGCCTCGATCTCCGATGGCGCGTTCGACTACCTGGATGCGCCGGTCCGCCGGGTCGCGATGGCCGAAGTGCCGATGCCGTATGCGAAGCCGCTGGAGACCGCGGCGCTGCCGTCGCGCGATGACGTGATCAACGCCATCCGCCAGACCCTCGCCGCCGTGGGCCACCGCGCTACGCCGCTCGCGCAAGGAGTACCGAGCTCGTGATTGAGATCAAGATGCCCCGCCTGTCCGACACGATGGAAGAGGGCGCGATCTCCACCTGGCACAAGAAGCCGGGCGATGAGGTCGCGGTCGGCGATGTCCTCGTCGAGATCGAGACCGACAAGGCGGTCATGGAGTACGAGGCCTACCAGGCAGGCACCCTGGCCGAGATCCTGGTGCCCGAGGGCCGCAGCGCCGACATCGGCGCGCCGATCGCCTTGCTTGATGATGGGAAGGGGCTCGACGACGGTACCGGCAGTCCCGCGCCGTCCGCCGCCGCCGCTCCTGCCGCGAACACCCAAACCGCTTCCCCCGAACGGGTTGAGCCGACTCCGCCACCGCCCGCAGCCTCGGCAAGCCAGCAGGCGGCCCCCGCCGCCGCTTCGTCCGGGCCGGCGGACGAAGCCGTGCACGACACCGCCGACGGTACTGTCCGCCCCGTCGCCTCCCCCCTGGTACGGAAGCTGGCCAGGGAGAACCACCTGGACCTGTCGCACGTCACGGGCAGCGGACCAGGCGGCCGCATCATCCGCGCCGACATCAGCGGCCTGCTGTCCGGCGGTCCCGCGAACGGCACGGCCGCGCTCGTGCCGCCGGCACCGGCCGCCGCTCCTGCGGCGCCGCAGGCCGTTACCGTCGCGGCCCCGGTCGTGCCTGCCGGCGTGCCCGTGACCGCCGGCGCGCCCGCGACCGTCACACCGGAGGCCGGCGAGGTGCGCGGCACGCGCGCCGTGCCGATCAGCCAGGTCCGCCGGGTGATCGCCCGCCGCCTGTCGGCGAGCGCCAGCGAGATCCCGCACTTCTACGTGACGGCGGTCGCCGACGCGCAGGAGCTGATGGACCTGCGCGCGACGCTGAACGCGCAGCTCACCGAGGGCGGCCGGGCCAAGATCAGCGTCAACGACCTGCTGATCCGCGCCTGCGCGCTCGCGCTGCGCGCGCACCCGGACGTCAACGTCTCCTACGACGGCGACGCGAGCAAGGTCATGCTGGTCCACGACCGGATCAACATCGGCGTCGCGGTGGCGGCGGAAAGCGGCCTCATCGTCCCGGTGATCAGGGACGCGGACACCAAGACCGTCACCCAGCTCGGCGCGGAGGCCAAGCGGCTGGTGGCCCTCGCCGCGGAGCGCAAGCTCACGCCGGAACAGACGAGCGGCGGCACGTTCAGCATCAGCAATCTCGGAATGTACGGCGTGGAGCACTTCACCGCCATCATCAACCCGCCGGAGGCGGCGATCCTGGCCGTGGGCGCGACCACCAGGGAGCCGGCCATCGTGGGGGACACCGTGCAGCCTCGCTACCGGCTCAGGTACACCCTGTCGGTGGACCACCGCGTGGTCGACGGCGCACTGGCGGCGAAGTTCCTCCAGACGCTGACCGGCCTGATCGAGCACCCCTGGATGATCATCGCCTGACCTGCGCTGATGCCGCCCGGGTGCGCGTTACGCGTAACGCGCACCCGGGCTGGCCTGGCCATTCGGTAATTCTTCAGGAAATGTAAATGTAAACAGGAGCCTCCTTCTTTAACACGCACGAAATGTACATGTTCACTTCGCGACATCTAC
>Ga0335083_10003209_pt1 | contig 21265 bp, 15 predicted proteins | sample Lox_Sample_42_FD_206716 | JGI IMG/M metagenome (GOLD analysis project Ga0335083, IMG submission 206716) | Soil microbial communities from Loxahatchee National Wildlife Refuge, Florida, United States - Lox_Sample_4.2 | ecosystem: Environmental > Terrestrial > Soil > Wetlands | place: USA...
AAGCCAATGATGGCCACAACAATCATGATTTCCACCAGGGTGAAACCCGCTTTGCGGGACTGTTTCATCTGTTTCATACTTTATTACTTTCTGTTCTCTGAGTTGCGGTGGAACATTGCCACAGGCGGGTTATATTATTGCATGTTTGTTCACTTAATTGCCCGTAGTAACCGCTCACTTTTTGCCAAGTGTAGCACTGCGTGTGCCAGAGAGCAAAGCTATAGAAATAGAGAGGTTCTATGCCAAAATGTTCAAATTTCGTCCTGCCCCTTGGGGCTGATGTATGGTTTTTTTACGGACACTGTACGATTTCAGGACATCCCTGCCCGTTCGGGATAACAATGTAATTTGACATTCAGGAGACGATGGGTCACTCTGGAGGGGAGTTGACTGCGAAATTTCCCCTGTCGTGTTGAGGAAAATTCCTCGAAACGCCTTGGTTGACAAATCCATTTTGAACTTTCCCAGTCGCCGGCCGTCCAATGCGTGAAGGCCTTATTACATAGTGAGGAAATCAAAATTCCATCCAGAACAATCATAATTTTTTATGCCAAGAGTTGCCAAAAAGCCAAAAGCCAAGCCACCGGTGGAAACCCCGGTAGAGGCGCCCCAGGTGGCCGCGCCTGCGCCGCCGCCTGAACCTGCCCTGCAGCCGCCGTCCAAACCGATTGAGCCTACTACTACGGACGAAGAATCAAAGTCGAAGGAAGAACGCGGTTCCCAGCGCGATAAAATCGCTTCATCGCTCAATATTGCCAAACTCCAGGCCATGAGCATGACCGAACTCAACACGATGGCCAAAGAGCTGAACGTGGAGAATTTCGGCACCATGCGAAAGCACGAAGTCATTTTCCACATCCTCCAGAAAAATGCCGAGCGCGCGGGCGTGCTCTTCTCCGAAGGCGTCCTGGAAGTACTGACCGAAGGTTTCGGGTTCCTGCGTTCGCAGAGTTTTAATTATCTGCCGTGCCCGGAAGACATCTACATTTCTCCCTCGCAAATCCGCCGCTTCGATTTGCAAACCGGAAATCTCATTGCCGGCCAAATCCGTCCGCCCAAGGAAAAGGAAAAGTTCTTCGCCTTGCTCAAGGTCGAAGCCGTGGATGGCGAGGAGCCGGACAAGGCAAAGGAAAAGACACATTTTGATAACCTCACGCCGTTGTTTCCGAATAAACGATTTATTTTGGAAACCGCTGCGGATGAATTGAACACCCGTGTTTTGGATTTGGTATGCCCGATCGGCAAAGGCACGCGTGGATTGATCGTGGCGCCGCCCCGCACCGGCAAAACCGTGCTGATGCAAAAAATCGCCAACGCGATCCTGAAAAATAATCCGGAATCCTATTTGTTCATCCTGCTGATTGACGAACGCCCGGAAGAAGTCACGGACATGGAACGCACCTGCCGCGGCGCGGAAGTGATCTCGTCCACATTCGACGAGCCGCCCGAGCGTCACGTCCAGGTGGCGGAAATGGTCATTGAAAAAGCCCGCCGCATGGTTGAACACAAGCGGGACGTCGTAATTTTGCTGGATTCCATTACCCGCCTGGCACGCGCCTATAACACCATCCAGCCGCATTCGGGCAAGATTCTTTCCGGCGGTGTGGACGCCAATGCGCTGCACAAGCCGAAACGTTTCTTTGGCGCGGCCCGCAATGTCGAGGAAGGCGGCTCGCTCACCATTATGGCCACCGCCCTCGTGGACACCGGTTCCCGCATGGATGAAGTCATCTTTGAAGAGTTCAAAGGCACCGGCAACATGGAAGTGCATTTGGACCGCGCCCTGGTGGACCGCCGCATTTTCCCCTCCATCAACATCGAGCGCTCCGGCACGCGCAAAGAAGAATTGCTCTACCATCCAGACGAGTACAATCGTGTCGTCATTTTGCGCCGCGCGCTCACCGGCGTCCCGCCGGTGGAAGCCATGGAGCTCATGCTCAACAAGCTCAAGAAAAACAAAAGCAACATTGAGTTTTTGCTCAACATGGGCGTCGGTTGATCTTAAATCATTTTCTCCCTCCTCCTCGTCGTAATCGAAATAACGATTACGGACGGGGACGAGGGTTGACTGCGATGCGGCCCGTTCGAAATGCCCCAAAAACGCCCTTTCCCAAAACAGATTATCCCGGCAAAATAAAGAATAATGCTCTTTGGCCGGTTTATAAAATTTTTCACGTCGCTGCGCCTTACCGTAGTCCTGCTGGGGTTTGCCATCATCCTTGTCTTCATTGGCACACTCGCGCAGGTAGATGAGGGCCTCTACAACGCCCAGGCGCGCTACTTCCGCCAATGGCTCGTGCTGGGGCTGAACCTGTTCGGAACGAGAATTCCCATTATTTTGCCCGGCGGTTATCTCATCGGCACGCTGCTGTTAATCAACCTGCTCGCGGCGCACATTTATCGCTTCCAGTTCTCGGTCAAAAAAATCGGCATTCAACTTGCCCACGCCGGGGTCATCCTCCTGTTGGTCGGCCAGCTCGTTACCGACATGTTCGCGCATGAAACACAAATGCATTTTTTCGTCGGCCAGAGCCGGTCGTATTCCGAAAGCCCGCAATATTACGAATTGATTTTCGAAACGCCCACGGGCTCCAACACCGAGCAGGTCGTTTCCATTCCCGCTGCCTGGCTCGCCCGCGGCGGGGTTATCCAGCACACCAACCTGCCTTTCACGATTCAAGCGAAGCAATATTGGATCAATTCCGAGCCCGAGTTTCGCGCGCCCATGATGCAAAATGGCCCCCCGGTCACTTCCAACGGTGTGGCGCTCCATTTTGACTTTCATCCCGCAGCGGAAGCTAAAACCACGGACGAGAAAAACGTCCCCACCGCATTAATAGAACTGGACAGTGCCAATGGTTCACTGGGCGATTGGGTGGTTTCCGATTGGGCGGACGATGCCGCCATGATTGAAGCCATCCAAAACAATTACGCGGCGATCGCCGGCAAACAAATGGCCAGTGACATCATTAAAGATTTGACGGAGCCCCAGTCCGTTTTCGTTGATGGTAAAAAATACACCTTTCTTTTGCGGGCGGAGCGCGCCAATTTTCCGTTTTCACTGACCCTGCTCAAAGCCACGCATACGTTTTATGAGGGCACGGACACCCCCAAAGATTTTCGCAGCCTCATTCAATTACAGAACCCGAATACGCGTGAGAACCGCCAGGTGGAAATCTCCATGAATCATCCCCTGCGCTACGCGGGATTCACTTTTTTTCAATACCAGATGAACGCCAGCGAAGCCGCCATGGAAGCCGGGCAAACTCCGTCATCAGTCCTCATGGTCGTTCACAACCCCGGCTGGCTGACGCCGTACATCGGTTGCGGGCTGGTGGCTGCCGGGTTGGTGGTTCAATTTATGTTCCATCTTGTGGGCTTTATCAAAAAGAAAAAATGAGGAACTTTTAGAACCAAATTTGGTGATTGAATCCATGAACCCGCTAAAAATAATCCGGCGCAGCCGCCAATTGAGTGCCCTGAAAGGGCACAAGATATTAGCCCGGGGTAAGCGCGAGTCTGCGAGCGCGCCACCCCGGGTAGCGCCGATTGGAAATAAGCCGCTGATTGCGAAGCCGCGCGAGAGCGCGAAGTTGAACTGCGGACAATTTGGAGAGAATATTTTGCTGATTCCAAATTCCCGACGATGTTTCTCAAACTGAACAAAAAAATCCCATGAAAAAAGTGCTGCCCAGATTATTGCCCATCGTGTTAACGATGGTGATGGCCGTCTGGTTTTTGGCGCAAATGCAGCCGCCCAAAGACCATGGGTTTTCTTATTCCAGGTTTGGGAAACTGCCCGTCGTTTTCAATGGCCGCGTCAAGCCCATGGATTCGCTGGCCCGCAATTCACTCCTGCAAATCAATGAGATGCAGGACCTGGATATCGAGCCATGGAAAGGGCCGCTGGAGCACCATCAAACGATTCCCGCCATCGAATGGCTGGCAAATGTGATGATGAAATCGCAGGTGTCCGATGATTGGCCGGTCTTTCGCGTCGATAATCCCGACCTGATTGCTTTTCTGAAACTGCCCGATCGCGACACAGCGCAGCACCAGGACGGGGAACATTATTCGTGGAACCAAATCATCCCGTCATTGCAGGCATTCAATGGGGAAAATGATCGCATTCAAACCAATGTCCCATCGGGCAGCCGCAGCGCTTACGAAAGCGACGTTGTGAAAGTCCATAACCGTCTCGAGCTTTACGCCCAGTTGAAAAATGCCATCCAGCCGGAAGACACACAAAATTGGAAACAGGAACTGGCCGATTACGAAGCGATCATTCCCACCGGTGTCGCCGCCGTCCGGGCGCAGCAGGCCGGCCAAAAATATGACCAGCAGGTTTTCAACGCGTTCCTGGCCGAGTTGCAGCGCTTCGATTACATGTCCCAGCTTGAGCCGCCGTTGCTGGTGCCGCCGGAAAACAACTCCGGCGACTGGCGAAATGTCGGGACCGTCCTGCTGGAAGCGGCCAAAGGAAATAAGATCCCGCCGGCCGTGCAGGATTATGCGGACATGGCTGTTGCGTTCCAGAACAGCGATACCAACGGGTTTAATGCGGCCCTGGCCGATTACCGCTCGTCGCTCGTCCCCAGTTTCAGCCGCACAATGGCCAGGGCCAACGCCGAAGTTTTCTTCAACCAAATGCAGCCGTTCTATAATGCCATGGTCATTTATGTTTTGGCCGGGCTGCTCGCGATTTTTTCGTGGTTCAACCTGTCCGAATCGCTCCGCCGTTCCGCTGTTTGGCTGATTGGTTTGGCCTTTTTAATTCACACAACCGGATTGATTTACCGGATGGTGCTGCAAGGCCGGCCACCCGTGACCAATCTTTATTCCTCGGCCATCTTCATTGGTTGGGGCGCCTGCCTGCTGGGAATGATCCTGGAAAAATTTTATAAAAACGGCATCGGCGCAGTGGTGTCAGCCGGCATGGGATTCATCACGCTGATTATTGCGCACAATCTTGCATTGGACGGCGATACCATGGAAATGATGCGCGCCGTCCTCGACACCAATTTCTGGCTGGCCACGCACGTCGTCGCCGTGACCTGCGGTTACGCGAGCACATTCGTAGCAGGATTTTTGGCGCTGATTTATGTCCTTCGCGGTGTTTTCACGAGGACGCTCGACGAAGCGACGGCCAAATCGCTCGCGCGTATGATTTACGGTATCGTTTGTTTCGCCACGCTCTTCAGTTTCGTTGGCACCGTGCTTGGCGGCATTTGGGCTGACCAATCATGGGGCAGGTTTTGGGGCTGGGACCCCAAAGAAAACGGCGCGCTCATTATTGTGTTATGGAATGCCCTCATTCTACATTTGCGCTGGGGCGGGATGATTCGCGAGCGCGGCCTGGTCAATTGCGCCATCTTCGGCAACGTCGTCACCAGTTGGTCATGGTTCGGTGTGAACATGCTTGGCATCGGCCTGCATAGCTACGGATTCACCGACGCAGCCTTCAGGTGGCTGTCACTTTTCGTTTTAAGCCAGCTTGGATTCATCGTTTTAGGCCTGTTGCCGCCCCGCATGTGGAAAAGTTTCGCCGGACAACCAAAAAATCCAACGCCTCCTCCTGCTGATGCAGGTCTTCCTTCCCATACTTGACGCAACACGCCATACGTAACACGGGCACGCCACATTACACACTTTTCACGAATCCGCCGTTGCGCGTCTCAATTATTTCTGCGAAAATAAAGCGGTAGGCGCGATGCAAATCTATCCCAAACATTACTGCGGTGTCTTCGGCATTTTCGGCCATCCCAATGCAGCCGAACTGACTTACTACGGCCTCTACGCCCTGCAACATCGCGGCCAGGAAAGCGCCGGCATCGTCACCAGCGACGGGAAAAATTTTCGCGCGCACCGCGGCATGGGGCTCGTCCCGCAAATTTTCAACGGCGAAATCCTTCACCATCTCACCGGTAACATGGCCGTCGGCCACACGCGCTATTCCACCACCGGCTCGTCCCAATTAAAAAATGCCCAGCCGCTTACCGTGGACTGTGCGCGCGGCCAGATCGCCATCGCCCACAACGGAAATTTGACCAATGCCGCCCGCCTGCGCGATGAACTGGAAGCCCGCGGCTCAATTTTCCAAACCACGGTGGACAGCGAAATCATTTTGCATCTGCTCGCCCAACCGGACGCCAACGGTAATAAAAATCCCTTCGTCCATACGCTCCGCAAACTCGAAGGCGCCTATTCCCTCGTCATCATGACGGAAAAGGAATTGATCGGCGCGCGTGACCCTTTTGGGTTTCGGCCCCTGTCTATCGGCAAACTCGGCGATGCCTACGTCCTGTCCAGCGAAACCTGCGCTCTTGATTTGATTCACGCAAAGTTCATTCGCGACGTCGAACCGGGCGAAATTGTCATCATTAACGAACAAGGTTTGCAAAGCATCCAGGCCTTTCCCGAGCAGCAACGCCGCGCGTTCTGTATTTTCGAATACGTCTATTTCGCTCGCCCGGATAGCACCATTGCCAATCGGAACGTCTACAAAGTCCGCGTCGAAATGGGCCGCCAGCTCGCCCGCGAATTTCCCATCCAGGCCGACCTCGTCGTGCCCGTGCCCGACAGCGGCAATTGCGCCGCGCTCGGTTATTCCCTCGAGTCCGGCATCCCGTTCGAGATGGCCTTCGTGCGCAATCACTATGTGGGCCGCAGTTTTCTGCAGCCGTCGCAGCTCATCCGCGATTTCAACGTGCGCGTGAAGCTGAACCTCATCTCTGAATTAGTGAAAGGCAAGCGCGTTATCGTTGTGGATGATTCCATCGTGCGCGGTACTACCTGCAAGACGCGCGTGAATAACCTCAAGGAAGCCGGCGCCAAAGAAGTGCATGTGCTCGTAAGCTGTCCGCCGCACATGAACCCGTGTGTGTACGGCATTGATTTTCCTGACCGCAGCAAATTGATGGCGGCCAACCATTCCCTCGAGGAAATCCAAAAATATCTCAACGCCGATTCGCTGCATTATCTCTCCCAGGACGGCCTTGTGAAAGCTACCGGCCTGCCGAGAAGCTCTTTCTGCATGGCGTGTTATGATGGCGATTATCCCGTCCCGTTTGATCCTGCCGTAGACAAGCACATCATTGAACGCCGCAGCGGCCGCGTCGCCAGCCTTACCGAGACACTCGCGCAAGAGCGTGCGCAGATAAAGCTGCTTTAGCCTGCTCACGTAAGATATGAACCTTTATTCTCGTGTTTTTCACGCCCCTGTTCTGCTTTTCTTTGTTTTGTTGATTTCACTTATGGTGGCGTCCGCCCAGGAAACCAATACCCCGCCTGCCCCGCCCACACTTCACCCCGCCCTCTTTCTCGTCGGCGATTCCATTATGAAAACCGGCACGCCTCCCGGCGACCACGGCCCGTATGGGATGGGTTACGAAATCATTCCTTTGTTCGATCCGGCCAAAATCCATGTTTACAACGAAGGTGCCGGTGGACGCAGCAGCCGCAGCTATATCGCGGAAGCTTTTTGGAATAAAACCCTCGCGCTGACGCGGCCTGGCGATTTCGTCCTCATCATGTTCGGCCATAACGACGCCAAAAATTCGGAAAATTATCCCGACCGCGCCACCATCAATGGCGGCGGCGATGAAACGATTGTCGTCGGTGTCGGCAACAAAGCCGAAATCATTCACACCTATGGCTGGTATTTGCGGCAATACGTGAAAGAAGCGCAGGCCAAAGGTGTGACAGTCATTCTCTGCTCGCCCGTCCCGCGCAGTACCTGGGTTGATGGCAAAATTAAGCGCGGCTTTGATGGCTACGCCCAATTGGCCGCCGATGCCGCCAAAGCCAGCGGTGCGCTCTTCATTGACCTCAACACCCTGGCCGCGGACCGCTACGATGCTCTTGGCCAGCAGGCGGCCGCCAAATGCTTTGCCGATTTCCAGCACACCACCCGCGCTGGCGCCAAAATCAACGCCGAATCCGTCATCGAAGGCTTGAAACAGTTAAAAGACTGCCCGCTCGCCAACGACCTTGCCTCCGTCACTCCCTGAAGATTTGTTCCGCGTAGCAGCCGGCATGACACGCGTGTCCGGCAGAACGCCGCGAATAAAATGTACGATTGCGGTAGTGACTACCTTCCTATTTCGCCTCTCTTCTGCTAAAATGCCCGAATGAGTGATTTCGCAATCATTAGCATCCGCCAAGGATAGACAAGCTGGGATGACCTCAAAAATCGCCAGCCATCGGCCCTGCCATTCTCCCTCTCCTTGGGGAGAGGGCTGGGGTGAGGGAGAGTCAAATTACAGCAGCGGGTGTAAGCCCGCTCTAATTGTCATTCTGTCTTCTGACTCCCGTCTTCTGAATTCTGCTTTCAGCCTTCCCAAACCTTTTGAAACCTTCCCCAACCTTCCCAAGGCTAAAATTAAGAATTATTTTTCTTGCCGCGCCGTAGTTTTGGCCCTGGCGGGTATATCCTTGTTGGGATTTAGCCCCCTACTGAACCCTAATGGCACCTATAGACCCCTACAGAACGCCCCCCCTGGGGGGCCATTTGGAGTGTATTAACATGCAACTTTCGACGTTTAACGGTTTTAAATAAAGGACAATTATGCCGCAATTTTCTTATCGGGCGCGCCGCAGGTCTGGCGAACTGGTCGAAGGCGTTCTGGATGTAACCGACCGCTCGGCAGCCGTGTCGCAAATCGAGCGCCTCGGCCTCTTTCCCGTGGCTGTGGACGTCAGCAAAGGTGGCGCCGCCAAAGTAGAAGGTGGCAGCCGCGCTAGCCAGAACATCAATCTCGCGGGATTGCTGCCGCCCACATTGCGCGCGCAGTTGACGCAGAGACGCAAACCAAAGTTACAGGAACTGGCCACTTACACGAATCAAATGGCCAACCTGCTTAATTCGGGGATGACCCTGGTGACGGCGCTGAACAGCATGACCCATTTGGAGTCCAAAGGCATCCCCTCGTCGGTTTCCCAGGATTTAAAAACAGAAGTAATGGAAGGCCGAAGCCTGTCGGACGCCATGGCCAAGCAGCCGCGTGTATTTTCGGATTTGTATGTCAGCATGGTCCGCTCCGGTGAGCAAAGCGGGTCGCTGGTGGAAGTGCTGCGGCGCATGGCAGCGCATTTCCAGCAGTTTGCGGACGTCCAGGGCAAATTCACCTCGGCGCTCATTTATCCGGCCATGGTCGTTTGCGTGGGCATCGGGCTGATCATCTTTTTCATGACGTTCATGATGCCGAAGTTCATCCTGATTTTTAACGGCTTCAACGTGGAACTCCCGTTGCCCACGAAGATGCTTATCAATACCAGCCAATGGCTGGAGAAATATTGGTGGCTCATCCCTCCTGTCCTCCTGGTCTTATTCGTCTTGTTTAAACGCTTCCAGGCTACGCCCACCGGGCGGCGGAAAATTGACGAATGGAAGATGAACGCGCCGGTGGTTGGCAAGGTGGTGAAATTAAATTTGTTCGGCCAGTTCGCGCGCACGTTGGGAACATTGATGCAAAACGGCGTGCCGGTACTGACCGCCTTGAAAATCACTGAAGAGGTTTTGCCGAACGTAGTTATTAAAGAAGCCACCGCCAAGACGCGGGAAGCGGTGACAGACGGCAAAGCCCTGGCGCAACCGATTGCACACTGCAAAATTTTCCCGCAATTGATGGTGGACCTGGTCCGCATCGGCGAGGAAACCGGTGATGTGCCGGGCGCACTCAACAATATCGCCGACACTTACGAAAGCGAAATGAGCATCCAGCTCCGCCTGATGACGCAATTGATCGAGCCGTTGCTCATCATCTGTATGGCCGTTATCGTCGGGTTCCTGCTGCTGAGCATCTTCCTGCCGTTGTTTAAGCTGATTTCATCCATCCACTAAATGAAACAGGAGCGTCAGCAGGTAAGAAGCGAAAGGCGGGCAGGTTTCACGCTCATGGAACTGATGGTGGTGGTCGGCATCATCGGGCTCGTGGCGGCGATGAGTGTCCCTTCCATCCTGCAGATGCGCCGCCAGGCCCCCATGGTCAAGGCGCTGGATGATATCCGGGAAATGTGCGAACGGGCGCGGGCCGGTGCGGTCTTGAAGAATACCATCGCTACAATGGTTTTCGAACCGCGCTCGGGAAAAATAGAACTGGTCGGTGGAGATCAAAATACCGCCCTGACGTCGCGCCTCGGCGCCAAACCTTTGAGCGCCACGCAATTTGATCCCAGCGTGAATGTCGAGCAGCTTTGGATTAATGCGAAAGACTGGACTGCGGCCGCGACCGCGCCGGTGAATTTTTATGACAATGGAACGAGCGATGAAATGACCCTGATACTGACGTGCGGCGGCCAGCGCGAAATGGTTTCGCTGGAACTCTCTACCGCGCAGCCGACGATGTCGCAATTGCAATGAAGATATCTATAAATCAAGCCTCAGCCGCTCGGAACGAATCTTCCCTTTGTTTCGACGAAACAGCCTTCACGTTGTTGGAGGTGATGATTGCGATTGGCGTTTTTTGTATCGGCGTCTTTGCCATTCTGGGACTTGTGGCCAATGTCATGCACGGCGCGCGTTTGATGGATAAGCCGATGGTGGACGCAGGCTGTATTGCCAGCGAAGTCGCCCAAACCAACGTTCTCATTGAAGTGACCGGCGTCAATGGAGATTTGAGTGAGTTTCTCGGCAAAGCCTACCAGGGATACGAGTACACGTACGACATCAACGAAGCGCTGTCGAATAAGTTGTTTGCAGTGAGCCTGTTTCTGCATGGCAATACCCCCGGCAAGCCGGTGATCTCTAAGATGACGGTTTTGCTCTACCGGCCGGCGTCCCCGGCGGGCAGCATGGATGGAGCGTTTGGAGGAAAATGAAACTGAAACCTGCATCGCCCCGCCGTTCTGGTTTCACGCTGGTGGAAATCCTCCTGGCACTGGGCATCTTCACCATTTTGGTCGCGGCACTCTACTCGACGTGGGTGCTCGTTATCCGCGCGACGATTGTGGGAAAGAAAGCCGCCGCGCAACTGCAGCGGGAACGCATCGCGATGCGCGCGATTGAAGATTCGTTGACCTGCATCCAATCGCACCAGGCTTCGATTAACTATTACCTTTTTGACATCCAGAATGGCGACCAGCCGCTCTTAAGTTTTACCGCCCGCTTGCCGGATTCATTCCCGCGTACGAGCGAATTCGTCGGCCTGACGCCCGAAGGCGTGCCCATGGATTATCATTTGCGGCGGCTGATATTTTCCCTGCAATCGGAGCAAAACGGGGAAAAAGACCTGGTGTTGCGGCAATATCCCTTTCTGATGGATCCACCCGCCGCCGAAATCAACATGCCGCTCGTGCTGGCGAAAAATGTGAGCGATTTGCTCGTTGAATGCTGGAACACCAATACCGCGGAATGGGACACGGAATGGGATGCGACCAACATGCTGCCGCCCCTGGTCCGCGTGACCGTGGCGTTCGGCGATAAAAATTCCGGGGGCGCGAAGGCCATTACGCGCGTAATTTCATTTCCCGCCAGTACCATGCCGACCTCTGTTCAAACACCCAATAGCGGTAACGGCTTTACGGGTGGCCGGAATTACTTTAACAACAGCCAGGGAAGTTCCCCCAGTTCGCCGTACAGTCCCTATGGCTCCGGTGGTTCGGGCGGCGCAGGTTCAATCAGCCCGCAATCCATGTCGATTCAGGGCCAGCCGCCTTCTCTCGGGCCGCCACAGTTACCAACGTCGTCCACCCTGTCGCCTTAACCAATGAAACTGCAAATCTGCCCCTCATCACGCACGCACAGCTTCGCGCTGATCGTGGCGTTGCTGGCGATTTTTATGCTCTCGGCCAATGCCGCGCTGCTTTGGTATTCCATGCAGGTGGATATGAAGCTGGCCGGGCAATCCAACGATGAACCGCAACTGGTATGGCTGGGGCGCTCAGGGGTGGAACTGGCCCGTTATGTTCTCGGGCAGGAAGCAAACATTCCGGGTGAGCCGTACGATGCGCTTAACCAGATTTGGGCCGGCGGGACAGGCGGTCCGGGAGAAACCAATGGCGTCCTGACCGCCATAGACCTGAATCATTTTCAAATTGGCGACGGCTGGGTTTCCATCAAGATCATTGATGAGGAACGCTACGCCAATATCAACACGGCCGCTCCGCAATTGCTTACCCAGGCGCTGACCACGATGGGTGTGGATGCCAATGATATCCCAATCGTTTCGGATTCCATCCTCGATTGGGTCCAGCCCGGAGATACTCCGCGCCTGTCTGGCGCCAAAAACTCCTATTATCAAAGCCTGGATCCGCCTTATTACTGCAAAGAAGCGCCTATGGATGACATCTCTGAGTTGCTCCTGATCAAGGGAGTCACCAAGGCTATGTATGACGGCGGCACAGAACAGAGTTCCGCCGCCCCGAAGGGATTCAACAGATCCCCCTTCCAGGCTCCCAGTTATACGTTTGGCCTCAAGGATGTGTTCACGCCATTTTCCGACGGCAGAATCAATGTCAATACGGCCGATGCTAATGCGCTGCAATTGATCCCGGGCGTGGACGAGACCACCGCGGAAGCCATTATCAAAACCCGTGAAGGACCGAATGGCGATAACGGCGCGGATGCCACTCCCTACAACAGTGTTGCTGATGTGCAACGGGCGGGAGGCGTAAGCGCGGAGGCTGCCCAGAACATCAATCAGTTTTGTGACGTGCACAGCCATACCTTTGAGGCCCATGTCACCGCCCACTATGGAAATTCCACCCGGGACTATGTCGCAGTCATTTGGCGGAACACCCCTCTGGACATACGTGTTGTTAGCTTCTACTGGGCGCGCCCGCCTGGCTCAATCCCGGCGCCCACTGTGGACCAGGCATCTCCTCAATAGGCAAAAAAGAAGGATGCTAACGCCCATCAAGGCAATCGCGGACGCGTTGCAGTAATTTTTGCGGCCCGAAAGGCTTTTCCAGGAAATTGGGATTATTGCGCAAAGCGGAGTTTTCCGAGAGTGCGGCATTGGTATAACCACTGCAATAAATCACTTTGAGGTTGGGTTTCTCCGCGGTCAATTTATCGGCCAGTTCACTTCCGGTCACGCCATCGGGCATAACCATATCCGTAATCAGCAAGTCAATTTTGTCCTGGATGGCGGGCCAGAGCTTCAACGCCTCGTTCCCGGAAGACGCCTCGTGAATTTTATAATCATGGCGCGTTAGCAGTGCGTGCATGAGCTGGCGCACGGGAATTTCGTCTTGGACCAGCAGGATAGTTTCCTGTCCGCCGCGAACGGCAATGGCCGGATGCGTTTCGGCCTGGGCCGGCGCCTCGCCCGTCAAACGTGGCAGATAAATGTGGAACGATGTTCCCTGGCCGACAACGCTTTCGACTTTGACCCAGCCGTTGTGCTGTTGAACAATGCCGAAGACGGTCGCCAGCCCAAGGCCTGTTCCTTTTCCGACATCCTTGGTGGTAAAAAATGGCTCGAAAATGTGCGGCAAATTTTCCGGCGCGATGCCCACACCGCTGTCAGTAACAGTGCACCGGATAAATTCGCCGCCGTGTTTGATTTCCAGGGGCGGGTCGTTAACCGTGACGCTTGCGATTTCAATGGCCAATTTTCCCCCTTTGGGCATGGCATCGCGCGAGTTCACGGCCAGATTGATTAAAACCTGTTCCATCATGTTGGCATCAGCCAGGACCGGAGAACTGCCGGGGGCGCAACGCGCTTCAAGTGCGATGTGTTCGCCGATAAGTCGTTTCAACATTTTTGTCATGTTCTCAACTACTTTATTTAAATCCAGCGGCTTGGGCTGCATTACCTGGCGGCGGCCAAACATTAGGAGTTGGCGGGTCAAGCTGGCGGCGCGCTCAGATGCGGCAATCGTCTGGTCAATCGCCGCCGCTTCATCCACTTTTGAATTGAGACCCAGTCGCAACAGCGACAGGTTCCCTAAAATGACCGTAAGGAGATTATTAAAATCATGGGCAACCCCCGCTGCCAATTGCCCGAAGGCGTCCATTTTTTGCGCCTGGCGCAATTGTTCCTCGAGTTTTTTGCGTTCGCTGATGTCCTCATAGGTGCCGAGAACCCCAATGGCTTTTTTATCGGGGCCATACAACGGCACTTTGCTGGTGCGAAGCCACCCTACACTGCCATCCGCTTTAATCTGCGGCTCTTCGTAGTTCATCTTGGCCTGGCCGGTTTCCATCACCTTCAAATCGTCGGCCCGGTAAAGTTCAGCCGTGGCGGCGGATTGCGTTTGAAAATCAGTTTTGCCAATTAATTGTTCGGGGCTTTCATAACCGCAATCATTGGCCAGCGGCTTGTTGCAACCGACGTAGACTGAATTTTCATCTTTCCAAAAAACGCGCTGCGGAATGGTGTCCAGGATGGTGCGCAGCATTTGCTGCGATTTGAACAATTCCTTTTCTGCGCGTTTGCGCGCGGTGATGTCGAACTGGATGCCCTGGGAACCGATCACGTGGCCGTCTGGACCAAAGACCGGCGATTTCACGACGTAAAAATGTTCCATGGATCCATCCGGCAAAGTATAGGTCTCCTCAAGCTCCACAGATTGGCCAGTACGCAGAATTAATTGATGGTGGTCTTCGCCTTCCAGCAATGTCCCCTGCCGTGCCGGCAGGATCACGCCCGCTTTTTTCCAATTCGATTCAAAGGCAGCAAGTTCCGCGGGAGTCTTTCCAAGGATTTCATCAGCCTTCAGGTTTTTCATCCGGCAAAACATCGCATTAACGAAGACATAACGGCCTTCGTAATCTTTGCGAAAAACACTGGCCGGCAGATGCTCGACAAATGAATGATAAAGCGCCTGGGACGCACTCAGCTCTCTCTCGGTCTCTTTGCGTGTGGTAATATCGGTGATGGCGCCGATTTTGCGCAAGGGCTGGCCCTCGGCATCGAAAATAATATAACCACGGTCCATGACCGTTGCATAACTGCCGTCCGGCTTGCGAAGGCGATATTCATCCGACCAAAAGTGAAGCTTATTTCGGAAGGCGGCCTCAAAACTTTCTTTCAGGCGTGGCAAGTCTTCCGGGTGAACGTGATCAAACCACCATTGCCGCTCCGTGCCGGCAGCACCGTAAACCGTTTGATACGTTTCGTTGCGCCACACTTGGTTGGTAATGACATCCCAATCGTAAATCGCATCGCGCGTCGCCTGCATGACATAGCCGAAATGTTCTTCCCGGTGCCTGAACGTTTCCTTCGCTTCGCGAAGCTCCTCAGTTTTGAGAGTCAGTGAACGTTCGAGGCCGGCGCGTTGATTTTCAGATTTCTGATAGGCTGCAACAATCTCTGTTACTAAATCATGCCACGCTTGTGTGTCAGGCGACACATTGCCCAGGCGTTTGAGTTGACTTTGCAGAAGGCTTTGGACGGCTTGCATGTCAGATCTGATGAAATAATCCAATGGCCACGGTCTGATTGCACGATTTACCGTTGCCGTGCAGAAATGGCCGGTTCCAGCCTATGTCAGCAGGCCATTGGCATTGTTTGGTTTTCATCGTAAGTCGTTAAGTGCCATCATTAAACCCGGTCGGATTAAGTTTGATTTAGCAAATCCTATACCGCAAAGCCTCGAAATCGGAATTTGAAATCATGCAAAACGCCTGCCGCCGGGCGCGATTGTAAGTCGCTAATTCACTGGACGTTTAAGGCAAAATTGAAATGATTCGGCCATGGACCATTTCCGATTTACTTCCAGCCGGCGCCATTGAAAATCATTGGCCACACCGTAGAGTGATAGGGCGGAAAACTGATAAATTACAGTGGGTATTTTTTAAGCCCGCTGAGTTGGGCGGCAATCTTTGCGACGAAGAGCGGATTATTTTTGAAATAACGCCCGGCCAAGCGCCGCGGCTCGCTGCATAAACGATAGAACCATTCCAATCCGCTGCGCTGCATCCAGCGCGGCGCCTGCTTGACGCGGCCGCTTAGAAAATCAAACGCCGCACCCACGCCAATCATGAGCGTGGCGTCGAGTTTGGGAAGATATTCCGCCATGAATTTTTCCTGTTTGGGCGTGCTCAGGCCCACCCAGAATATATCCGGCCGCGCAACCCGGACTTTTTCCTGCAAATCTTTTTCTTCATCCGGGTTCAAACGGCGAAAAGGGGGGGTGAAAGTCCCGGTGATTTCCATTTTAGGAAAGCGCGCTTTCAATTTTTCGGCCAGCAATTCCGCTACACCGGGTGCACCGCCGAAAAAAAAGTGCCGGCAGGGATTGGATTCGCTCCATTGGCAAATATCCAGCATGAGATCAGGCCCGTAAACCCGCCGCATTTGCGAATGGCCTTTCGTTTTTCCCACCCAAACCATCGGCATGCCGTCGGGTGTACAAAGGAATGCATTGTTTAAAATGACGCGGAAGGCCTCGTCGCTTTGCGCTTCCATGACCCCATGGACGCCGGTGACGCAGATGTAACCCTTGCGGCGGGCGGCAATCGCTCCGGAAATCTCCGCCAGGGCGCTTTGCAGATTCAGGGCACTGATGCCAACGCCCAGGACATTGACGCGGTCTGTCATTTTTGGTTTATGATTTGCTGTTGATGCCTTATGATTTCCGGTCTCAGTCCGGACAATCATATATTAAAAACCGGAAAATTAAATGAAATTGCTCGTTTTTGCACATGTGCCGCCTCCCTATCACGGGCAGAGCGCGGCGGTGAAGCAGATGCTGGAACATTACGGCGGGAACCGGCGCAAATCGAAATTCCGCCGGGAACCCGTCAACCGTTATGGCATCGAGTGTTATCATGTAAACGCGCGCTTTTCTAAAAACCTCGAAGACGTCGGCGAACTTCAATTGGGCAAAATTCTTCTCGTCTTATTCTTCTGCGCCCAGGCGCTCTGGTGCCGGTTCCGTTATGGGGTTGAAAATTTTTATTATGTCCCGGCCCCGGGCAAGCCCATCGCCCTTTATCGCGACTGGCTGGTGATGCTGTTATGCCGTCCTTTTTTTAAAAGGTTGATTTTCCATTGGCACGCGTCCGGGCTTGCCCGGTGGCTCGAAACAAATACCGGAGGCCAGGTGCGCTGCTTTACCTATAACCGGATGAAGGCCGCCGATGCGAGCATCGTCCTATCGGATTTCAGCCGGAGAGACGCGGAAAAATTCCTGCCGCAACATTTGATTGTCGTTTCCGGCGGTATTTCTGATCCCTGCCCGGGATTTGAAAGCGAAATTATGCCGCGCCGCCGGGAGCGTTTGGCGCGGCGGAAAAAAATTCTGTCCGGCAATTTCCAGGCCCAAAATGAAGCGGACAATACAATCAATGTCTTGTTTTTGGCTCACTGCACCCGCGAAAAAGGTGTGTTCGATTCGATCGAGGGCGTTCGCCTGGCAAATAAAATTCAGGAGGCCGATGGCTCGCCTTTGCGTTTTCGGATTACCCTTATCGGTGCTTTTGCTTCGGACGCGGAGGAGAAGGAGATTCGTGAATTTGTCAGGCGGGACAATACTGTTATCATCCTTGGCTTTGTCTCCAATGAACGGAAGAATCAAGAGTTGCTCAACGCCGACATCCTTTGTTTCCCGACCTACTATCGCGCTGAAGGCCAGCCGGCCAGCCTGCTCGAAGCGTTTGCTTTCGGTCTGCCGGTCATTACGACCCGCTGGCGCGCCATACCCCTCATGCTCCCGGAAGATTATCCGGGCTTTGTCAGTCCCGAATCGCCCGCGCAAATCGCTGAGAAACTCCGCCTCATGTGTGTCGGCGATTTCAGCCGTACGTTGCGCGAGATTTTCGAACGGCGCTTCACCCTGGAACAACACCTGGCTAACATGGCCCGGGCTATCCGGAGCGTGGAAAATAGTTAATTCATGAAGATCGGATTTCTTCAGCTCAATTCGACAGTTGGCGATTTCGCGGCCAATGTAAAAAAGCTTGTGGCTGGTTATGAAAAAGCCGTCAGCCTGGGCGCGGAATTTGTCCTCGCCCCGGAGCTATTTCTTTGCGGCTACCCTCCGCGCGATTTGCTTTTGCGCAATGATTTTATTGAAGCCAACCTCGCCGCCGTGGAGGACACTGCCAAAAAAACCGGTGCCGCGCCGTTGTGTGTCGGTTTCGTGAACAAAAATCCGGAACGCCCCGGTCGCGCTTTGCGCAATGCGGCGGCCATATTGCAGAATGGAAAAATCGCCTGGTGTACGAACAAATGCCTGCTGCCCACGTACGATGTTTTTGATGAAGACCGTTACTTTGAACCAGCTAAAACCATTGTGCCTTACGAATTCAACGGCTGCAAATATGCCGTCACCATTTGCGAAGACATCTGGAACGATGAGGATTTTTGGCCTGACCGATTATATCGCCGGGACCCGGTTAAAGAAGCCATTTCGCAAGGGGCGCAGGTAGTCATAAATATTTCAGCGTCGCCCTGGCACGACGGCAAAGAAAAAGTGCGGCTGGAAATGCTCCGGCGCATGGCCCGGGACGAAAAAATTCCGCTGGCACAGGTCAACCTTGCCGGCGCGAATGACGAATTGATTTTCGACGGCCACAGCGTGGCGCTAGATTCAAACGGAAACGTCATCGCCATGGGACGCGGGTTTGCGGAGGATGTTTTTGTTGCTGACATGTCAGCCAGTGCGGAGCAGGCCATGGCGGGCGGCTTCAATTTTCCACAACGCGAAGCGCAAATTTTTTCTGCGTTGTCACTGGGGATTCGTGACTATGTGCGAAAATGCGGATTCAAGGCTGTGATTTTGGGTTTGTCAGGGGGCATTGACTCTGCGCTTACCGCGGTCCTCGCCGTGGATGCGTTGGGAAAAGAAAATGTCCTGGGCGTGGCGATGCCGGCACGTTATTCCAGCGAAGGTAGCCTGACCGATGCTGAGGCATTGGCAAAAAACCTGGGAATTCGCTTTGAATTGTTACCCATCGAACCCGTGTTTTTGGCAGTGGAAAACCAGTTGAAAAATATTTTCTCGAATTTAAAGCCGGACCAGACTGAGGAAAATTTGCAATCGCGTTTGCGTGGCACCACGCTGATGGCGTTATCGAATAAATTTAACGGGCTAGTCTTGACCACGGGCAACAAGTCAGAAATGGCCGTCGGCTATTGCACGCTCTACGGGGACATGAACGGCGCGCTGGCGCCCCTGGCGGATGTTTTTAAGACGGACATTTATAAAATCGCCCGCTGGGTAAACAGGGAGCGCGAAATAATCCCCCGCAGCTCGATTGACAAGCCGCCCAGCGCGGAATTGCGGCCAAATCAAAAAGACCAGGACTCACTGCCCCCTTACGAAACGTTGGACGCCATTTTGGATTTGTACGTCGTAAAAAACCTGGGCCGCGAGCAGATCATTGAAAAAGGGTTCGACCGCGCCATGGTCCAGGATGTTTTGAATAAAATCAACTTCACGGAATATAAACGCCGGCAGGCCGCCCCGGGCCTGAAGATTTCCCCGCGCGCCTTCGGGATGGGACGGCGTATCCCGATTGCCCAGCGATTCTGGGTGTCGTAATCGTCAACATTCTACCGGCCGGATTCTGGTGCTCTTTCAGGTTGGTCCGATTTCTCTATCCTTTCAATGACGTAAATCGGCCGGCCCTTGCTTTCGCGATAAACACGCGCCAGGTATTGCCCGATAATCCCCAGCGAAAGTAATTGAACCCCGCTCAGTCCAAAAATAGCCACAGCCAGTGTAGTAAATCCGAGAACCCGCAGCTCCGCGAAATAACCAAACATCTGGAGAAATTTTTCAATCACCAGCACCCCCGCATAGGCAAAGCTGGCCAGGCAAATGACCGCCCCAATTGCCGCGATCCATTGCAGTGGCAAATCCGAGAAGCTGAATAAAGCGTCCAGCGCCTGGCCGAACAATTTGCGCATGGATTGTTTTGCCTCTCCCACGGCGCGATTTTTGCGCGCGTACTCCACCGTCGTTTGCGGGAATCCATACCAGCTCTTGAGTGCCGGCAGGTACAAATTGGTTTCACGGGCGGCGGCCAGTTGGTCAATCACCACCCGGTCAATCAGTGAAAACATGCCGCTGTTCATCGGCATGACGCGGCCGGTCATGCTGTGAAATATCCGATGAAATGCATCGAGCAAAGGCCGGCGCAGGCCGCGTTCTTCGCGGCTGGTCCGGCATCCAGTCACCACTTTGAATCCCTTCCGCCACTGCTCAAGAAATTGCGGGATTATTTCGGGCGGATCTTGTAAATCTGCGTCCAGAAAAATCACGGCGTCCCCGCGCGCATGGTCAATGCCCGCCCGGTAAGCCGGTTGCTGGCCAAAGTTCCGGCTTAGTACCACCAATTGCCACAAGCCAAAACGTTTGAGCTCCGCAGCTGCCGCTTCACGGGTGCCATCGGTGCTCCCGTCGTCCACGACGACCATTTCCCAGTCCGCCGTCGTATCTTTGAGTGCCTCTTCAATCCTATCGAATAGCGCCCGCAAACCTTCCCGCTCATTCAGCATGGGAATCACAATCGACACCAATTCACGTGCTTTTGGCTTGGCGTCGCTTAAAATCATTGGATGGCGTTTATCATACGGTCGGTTCAGGGTCGAGAAAACAAATCATCGGACGAACCCATAAAGATTTAGGGCGTCAATTTTGGCTCTCGGGCGCAGGCGGCCTTTTAATCCAGGACATTTTATACTCTGCGTTCGGGGACTATAGCTCGTATAGCCGGTATTCCGTGAAATAAACCTTGCGATCGCCCGGCGCGCGTCGCGAAATTTTTTCCCGGTAGAAATCGAATAATGGTGTCAGGAACCGGTCAGTCCATTTCGGTAGAGACTGGCTTTCGGCGACCTGTTTGGCTTCTGGAGGCAAGTTCCCATGCGTGAGGAAAAACACTTTTGCGCCACTGGCTGAGATCGCGTTTTTTTGGTTCGCCCAGTCGCCCGCTGACAGGACTTTCCGATCTACTTGGATAGACAATGTTGCCGGATCCATCATTCCGTCCTGTGTCAGGCTGTCGGTCACCACGATATAGCTGTGGCGCGGTGTATTTTGCGCAACCAGGGCATAGAGCGAATTATAAGTGCGCGTGTTGAATTCATCGAGAGTGGTCCAGCTAGCGCAATAAACGAGGGCAACGGCTGCCGCCAGCGCAATTCCCATGGAAGAAAGAACCGGCTTGGAAACTGGCTTCGGCGCGATTAAGAGCTCCAGCGAGAACAGCAAGCCCAGCCCAATGACACAAGTAGCAACCCATGGATGATGTGCGCTGTGGTTTCGCACTACAAATACCATGGCGATGGCTGCGAGCAGCGGCAGCGGGGACCGGTGCCAGGCTTCGCCTAATCCATTACGAAGCCATAATATCATCCCACCCACGGCC
>Ga0335083_10003210_pt1 | contig 21257 bp, 21 predicted proteins | sample Lox_Sample_42_FD_206716 | JGI IMG/M metagenome (GOLD analysis project Ga0335083, IMG submission 206716) | Soil microbial communities from Loxahatchee National Wildlife Refuge, Florida, United States - Lox_Sample_4.2 | ecosystem: Environmental > Terrestrial > Soil > Wetlands | place: USA...
GCGTTCGCGTTCGGGTGGGTGCTGGGGCTGGCGGTGGTGTTCAAGCTCTGGCTGCTGGCGCACGCGCCGCACTGGATGATCTTCAGCGGCATGGGCTACGTCAGCCTGATGATGGCGCCGGCCGTCGGCGGGTTCTTCTTCGCGCGGTGGATCGGGCGGCTGGCGTCGCGCGGGTGGCGAGGGGCGCCGCTGGGACTGGTGGGGCTGGGCGTGTGCGGCCTGGTGGCCGGACTGCTGGCCCTCTGAGCGGAGGCGTCGCGTGTCGCATTCGCCTCCCGAACGGCACAGGGCGACCGGCCCCGCTGCCGCCGAGGTCCGGGTCGCGCTGCTGACCGTCTCGGACAGCCGGACGCCGGCGACCAACGCGGGGGGGCGCCTCTTGCGCCGGCTGGCCGACGGCGCCGGCTGGACCGTCGCCGACGAGGCGCTGCTCCCCGACGAGCCGGAGGCCCTGCGGGCGCGGATCGTCGGCTGGGCCAACGGCGGCGAGGCCGACGCCGTGCTGATCACCGGGGGAACCGGGCTGGGCCCGCGCGACCGCACGCCCGAGGCCATCGTGCCGCTGTTCGACCGGGAGCTGCCCGGGTTCGGCGAGCTGTTCAGGTGGCTGTCGTTCCAGGAGATCGGCGCGGCCGCCATGCTGTCGCGGGCCGACGCCGGCGTGGTCGGTCGGATGGCCGTCTTCCTGTTGCCCGGTTCGCCGGCCGCCATCGAGCTGGCCATGCGCAAGCTGATCCTCCCCGAGCTCGAGCACCTGATCGGCTTGCTGCGCCAGCGCGAGGGGACTCCCCATGGCCGCTGAGACGCTGGAGCTCGTCGATCCGCAAGCACGGCGGATCGACACGCTGCGGGTCTCGGTGACCGACCGCTGCAACTACCGGTGCGCCTACTGCATGCCCCCCGGCGGCGCCGCGCACGGCGCGCGCGAGGAGCTGCTGTCGTTCGAGGAGATCGCGGCGCTGGTGCGCCTGCTCGCCCGGCTGGGCGTGCGGCGCCTGCGGCTGACCGGCGGCGAGCCGACGGTGCGGCGCGACCTGCCCGAGCTGGTGCGCCTGCTGCGGGCGATCGACGGGATCCAGGAGATCGCGCTGTCCACGAACGGCCACCTGCTGGGGGCGCTGGCCGCCCCGCTGCGCGCCGCCGGCGTGAGTCGGCTGAACGTCAGCCTCGACTCTCTCGACGCCGTGAAGTTCCGGCGCATCACGGGCGGCGGCGAGCTGGCCCGGGTTCTGGACGGCCTGGGCGCGGCCGCCGCGGCGGGGTTCACCTCCATCAAGATCAACGCCGTCGCGATCGACGGGTTCAACGACGACGAGATCGGCGACCTGTGCCGTTTCGCCTGGTCGCAGGGCTGGGTCCCCCGCTTCATCGAGGAGATGCCGATGGCAGGGGGAGGCACCTACCTGCCCGGAAGGTGCCTCTCGGCCGCGGCCATCCGGGCGCGCGCGGCGCACATCGACCCGGGGGCGAGCGTCGAGCCCGACGACGGCGGCGCGGCGCGCGGCGCTGGGCCGGCGCGCTACTACCGGCTGGATGGCGGGGCGGCGGCCGGACAGCCGGTGCGGCGGTTCGGGATCATCTCGCCGATGACCGAGCACTTCTGCGACAGCTGCAATCGCCTCCGGCTGTCGGCCACCGGCGCGCTGCACGCCTGTCTGGGCCATGACGACGCCGTCGACCTGCGCTCGCCGCTGCGGGCCGGCGACCCGGCGGCCGTCGAGCGCGCGATCCGGAGCGCGGTGTCGGGCAAGCGGCCCGGCCACACCTTCGATCTGGTTGGGCTCGGCGGCCCCCGAAAAGCAATGGTACAGATCGGCGGATGACGGACCTCGGCGAGCTCAAGCAACGCGTTCGCGATCTGCTGCCCGAATTCGAAGACAAGCTGGCGGCGCTGGTCGAGATCCCCACGGTCAGCATGGACCCGAACCGGCGCCCCGAGATGGACGCCTGCGCCGCGCTGGCCTCCAGCTACCTGCGGGACGCGGGCGCGCGCGTCGACCTGATCGACACCGGCGGGTTCCCGATGGTGCTGGGGCGGTTCGAGGTCGACCCGAGCCTCCCGACGGTCACCGTCTACAACCACCTGGACGTGCAGCCGGCCGAGGCGGGGGACGGCTGGCGCACGCCTCCGTTTCGCTTCTCGCGCGAGACGGGCAATGGCGGCGCGTCGCCGCGCTGGTTCGCGCGCGGCACGACCGACGACAAGGGACCGGCCCTGGCCGCGCTGTTCGGCGCGCGCCTGGCCCGCCAGACCGACGCGCCGGTGAACATCCAGTTCCTGTGGGAGCTGGAAGAGGAGATCGGTAGCCCCCACTTCGCCCAGGGCCTGGCGGCGGCCGTCGCCGGCGACGCCAAGGGCAGCCGGGCGCCGCTGGCCACCGACTCGGTCGTCGTCTCGGACACCATCTGGACCGCCGCCGGCCACCCGTCGATCTCCTACGGTCTGCGCGGCTTGATGGGCTTCACGATCGCGCTCGAGACCGGCGCCAAGGACGTCCACTCCGGGACCACCGGCGGTCTGGCCCGCAACCCGATCGGCGAGCTGGCAGGCCTGATCGGCGAGATGTACGACCCGCGCACCGGCAAGGTGAGGATTCCCGGGTTCTACGAGGGGGTGCGGCGCGTCTCGGCCGCCGAGAAGAAGGCGTTCGGACGGGCCGGCTTCTCGCGACGGAGGTTCGCGACCGCCCACGAGCTGCGCAGCCTGCGCCCGGCCGCCGACGACGTGAGCGCGCTGGCGGCGCTGATCGCGGCGCCGACGCTGGAGGTGCATGGCCTGACCGGCGGCTATACGGGGCCCGGCATCAAGACGATCGTCCCGCACCGCGCCGAGGCCAAGCTGTCGACGCGCCTGGTTCCCGACCAGAAGCCGGCCAAGGTGTTCCAGCGGATCAAGCGATTCGTGAAAGAGCGCCTCCCGGACGCCGTGGTCACGCACGAGGCGTCGCTGGAGCCGTACCTGGCCGAGATCGGCGGCCCGTACCACGAGGCGGCGGCCGCCGCCGTGCGCGACACGTTCGGCAAGGAGCCGGCCTTCGTGCGCGAAGGGGGCTCGATCGGCGCGGTGCTCACCATGCAGCGGCTGCTGAAGGCGCCGGTCATCTTCCTGGGGCTGTCGCTCCCCGAGCACGGCTACCACGCGATCAACGAGAACTTCGACTGGGGTCAGGCCTCCGGCGGCATCCAGATGTTCTGCCGGTATTTCCACGAGGTCGGCCGCCTCGGCAAGGCGCGTGCTACGATCAGGGCCCGATGAGCACCACCTCTGCCGCCGCGCCCGTCAGCCGCGCCAGCGCCATCAAGATCATCGCCTCGGTGGCGGTGGTCGCCAGCGCGGTCGGTTACATGCTGACCAGCTCGATGAAGCAGGGAGCCGAGTACTACAAGCACGTCGACGAGGTCATGTCGAACGCCGACGCCTGGCGCGGCAAGCGCCTGCAGGTCCACGGCAACGTGGTCGACGGCTCGATCGAACAGGCCAAGGGGACGCTGCTCTACCGGTTCAAGATCGAGAGCCGGGCGCCGCGACAGCCGGCGGTCATCACGGCCACCTACAACGGCCTGGTCCCCGACACCTTCAAGGGGGGCGCCGAGGTCGTCGCCAAGGGAACGCTGACCGCGGACAACCAGCTCACCGTCATCCCCGACGGGATCATGGCCAAGTGCCCGTCGAAGTACGAGGCGGACAAGAACGCTCCGGTCATGCCGCCGGCGGCTCCGGGCGTCGCGCAGAAGCTCTAGCTTCCGCGCGAACGCGACCGAGGGGCTACGTGTATCGCAGGCCGTCGACCGCGCGCAGCTTGCTGGCGCGCATCGACGGATAGACGGTCGCGAGGAAGCAGATGGCCAGCGTCGCTGCGGCGACCGACAGGATCTCGGCGCCCGAGATGCGGACCGGCAGCGCGCCGATCAGGTAGACCTTGGGGTCCAGCGGGTAGCCGTAGAGGCGGGCCAGCAGGCAGACCAGCAGGCCGAACAGGATCCCCAGGCCGGTCCCGACGCCGCCCACCGTCGTGCCGCCGATCAGGAAGATGCGCGCCACCATCCCCGCCGGCGCCCCCATCGACTTCAGGATGGCGATCTCGCGCACCTTGGAGAGCACGATCATGGTGAGCGACGCGATGATGTTGAAGGCCGCCACCACGATGATCAGCACCAGCAGCAGCGAGATGATCACCTTCTGCATGGTCAGCGCCATGAACAGGTTGTGGTTCAACTCTTTCCAATCGATGATCCGGTAGGGGCCTTCCAGGCGGCGTTTGACGTCGGGCGCCGCCCGGAGCGCCATCATCGGATCGGAGAAGCGCAGCTCGACGCCCGAGACCAGACGGCGCGCGTTGGCCAGCCGATGCGCGTCGGCGATGCTGATGTAGGCGAGGCGCGTGTCGTACTCGTTGAACCCCATCCGGAAGAGGCCGACGACCTTGAACAGGTAAGAGACCGGCGCCTCGCCCACGCCGGAGCTGAACGGGATCATGATCGAGACGCAGTCGCCCAGCCCCACGTGCAGGTGGTGCGCCAGCTCGCCCCCCAGCGCGATCCGCCCGACGTCCGCCGTCGTCCTTTGGGTGGCTCCGACGGGCATCGTGCAGCTGGCCGGCTGCTCCAGCGCATCGACGCTGCCGGCGAACAGCGACCGGCGCAGGTCGTCGGCCCCTTGCTTGAGATCGATCCCCTTCAGGTTGGCGCCGATGCGCCCGATCATCACCTCGCCCGCCGAGAACAGGAACTTCGCCATCCGGGTCACGCCCGGCATCCCCTTCAGCCGGTTGGCGATCTCCGCGATCTCGGGCCCGTCGACGTCGGCGTCGCCGTAGGGCATCACGATCAGGTGGGCGTTCAGGGCCAGGACCTTGTCCTGGAACTCGCGCTCGAACCCGCTGGTGACGCCCAGGACCACGACCAGCGACGCCACGCCCAGAACCACGCCCATCGTCGAGACGGTGGTGAACACCGAGAAGGTCCGCAGCAGAAACGCGACGACGGCCACCAGCGCGCCGATCAGCACGGCGATCACAGCCACCGTCTCGCCCCCCCGGGTCCGTCCGTGCGCCGCGGCAAAGGCCACGAACCCCAGCGCCACCAGCCCCAGGCCGGCGACCATGGCCGCGCGCGCGCCGGGCGAGCGCCGCCCCCGGTGCAGGTAGCGCAGGCCGACGAACCGCTCCAGGCCCAGCGTGAACAGGTCCCCGAGGCCGATCCCCAGGACCGCGGCCAGCCCCAGCTCGATCAGGAGCTCTCGACGGCGGGTGGCCAAAATTGCAGCCAGGGCGATTGCCCCCACGGCGACCAGAAGCGCCAGGCGAACGAGCAGGCGGGCGCGCATCCGGGCGAACAAACTAGCAGCTGCCTTGACACTCTTCGACGGCAAACCGTACCGTACACCCCGATGGCACGTCCGCGCCTCCTGCTGCTGGCCGGGCTCGCGCTCTGGTGGCCGGCCGTCGCGCGTGCCGACAAGAACGATCTTCAGCTGCTGAACCTGTGTCCGCTGAACGGTTACGGCGCCTGTTCGTGGGTGCAACGGAGCCCGACGACCGGCCAGACGACGGTGACGCTGGACCCCGACGCCGCCACCCGCTACCGCAGCCTGATGTCCGAGCTGGGCGTCGTCGCGGCGCCGCGGTTGATGACGCCGGCCGATACGCTGGGCTACGCGGGGTTCCAGGTGTCGGCGGAGCTGGGGTTCACCTCGATCAACCCGAACCGCCAGGTCGGCGGCCTCTCATACTGGAACGGCGTGGCCGGGGTGGATCCCGGGAACCCCAACGCGTACCGCCCGCCGACCACGCTGACGACGATCGGCGGCTTCGTCCGCAAAGGGCTGTGGCTGCCGGTCCCGGCGATGGAGTTCGGAATCGGCGCGATGAGCATCCTGGGATCGCACATGTACGCGATCCAGGGGTACGCCAAGCTGGCGCTGCAGGAGGGCTTCCACGACTGGGTGCTCCCCTCGTTCGCGGTGCGCGGGTCGGCGTCGCAGCTGCTCGGGACCAGCGACGTGAACATGACCATCTACGGCATCGACGTGCTCGTCTCCAAGGCCTTCGGCCTGGGCGGCACGACGCGCTGGGAGCCCTTCCTCGGCTGGAACGTCCTGTTCATCGATGCCCGCAGCGCGGTGCTCGACGCGACGCCGACGTGCGACGCCTACCAGCAGCATCAGACGGCCGCGGGTGACGCGGCCCCCGGGAGCTGCGTCGCGGCCGACAACGGCACGTGGAACGACCTGGGCGCGAACTTCACGTTCCCGTCGCAGAACGTCATCATCCGCTACCGCTGGTCCGTGGGCGTCAAGGTCAAGCTGTCGGTGCTGTTCGTCGCTGCCGAGCTGGACTACATCCAGCACGGCAGCACGCACGACAGCACCGCCGACGCCGCCGACCTCAGCGGAAGCCAGACGGCCGGATCGCTCTCCGCCGGCTTCGACTTTTAGCCGAGTCGACTAGGGAATCGACCTACGCGGCGCTCGCGCCGCCGACGCCACCCGAGCCAGTCGCGCCGGCACCAGGCACCGCAGGGGGCGCGCCGGCGGCCGGAGGCGCGCCGGTGGCGGCCGGCATGCCGCCCTGGATGATCTTGCGCAGCCCGGCAACGGAGAGGCGCGGCGTCTTCTTCTCTTCCTCGAAGATGATCTGCGCCAGCGTGGCCGTCGTCAGGTCAGCGCGGGTGGTGTTTTCGACGACGCGAACATCGTCTCCGGCCCGCACCATCGCCGCGATGTGGTCGAGAGTCACGTAGCGGCTGTCGCGCGTGTCGTAGAGCTTCCTATTCGCGTACCGTTTGATCGTGCGTGCAGTCGTCATTGGCTTAGGGTGTCATAGACAAATACTCGCGTCAATCATGTAATATAACTGACGAATCTCTGACGCCCTAAAAACGCGTGCAACTATGGCCACTTAGGTGCTGCGGCGCGGCCAAGCGAAAAAAAAGCATGGCAAGGCATCAGCAAACTTCGCAAAGCGAAGTCGCCGCAGAACCAGGAGTCGGACTACTTGCCAGCTTTGCTGGCGTCTTCGTCGAGCTCGCTCTTCTTCTCTGTCGGCGAGACGTCGATCTCGTCGTGCGTGTTCACTGCACGCTTGAAGTTCTTGATCGCCTTCCCCAGCCCATCACCGAGCTGTGGAAGCTTCGTGGCGCCGAAGACGACGACCACGATGATCAGAACGAGCAGGAGCTCGCCGAAGCCCATTCCGAAGGGCATGACTGGGCATCTATAGCACCCCACGCGAAACATTCAACTCATTCGACGATCGACAGACCGGATTTTTGTCGCAACCGCTTCGATCCGTTACGATCCGTCGACCCATGGCCGCTTCTGCAGCTCATGCGCTCGCGCTCGTTTCGGTGCTCGGCGCACCGATCTTCGCGAAAGCGGCGCCCCCACCCCGAAACCCGGCCCACGCAGCGGAGGGGCCTGCCGATTCGCCCGAGCGAAGCCTGGCCGAACGACGCGCCGTTCGCGGCGTCGCGGTGGATGACGACGACACCGCCGCCGCCGTCGAGAGCCCGGAGCTCCGCGAGATCCGGCGCTTCGAGGAAGCGGCCTTCCCGAAGCCGGGCGCGGCGATGGGCACCTCGCAGTCGGATTCCGACGGCGTGCTGCCGCCGACCTCGCTGCCCGGTGAGTGGGGTGGCAGCGGCGACGTCCCCGCCGAGCTGAGATCGCCGCCGCCGATCGCGGCCGAGCGGCCGGCGCCGCCTCCCGACTCCGAGTGGCTTCGCAGCCTCGCCCTTCCGGATCTCCCCGTTCGCTGGGACGGGCAGGTTCTCCGTTACCTGGATTACTTCAAGAACGATCCGAGAGGGCGGTCGATCATGTCGGGCTGGCTCCGTCGCGCCGGCCGATACCGAGATCTCTTCGAGAAGGCGCTGGTCCGCCAGGGGCTGCCCAAGGACCTCTTCTATGTCGCGATGGTCGAGAGCGGTTTCGACACCAGCGCCCGATCGCGCGTCGGTGCCGGCGGCATCTGGCAGTTCATGCCCAGCGCCGCGCGCGCCTACGGCCTGGAGGTCAGCTACTGGGTCGACGCCCGCCGCGACCCCGAGCGCTCCGTCGAGGCGGCGGCGCGCTACCTGAAGGACCTCTACGTTCGTTTTGGTTCCTGGTACCTGGTGTTCGCCGCCTACAACGCCGGCTACGGATCGGTGCTGAGATCGATCACCTCCTACAACACCAACGACTACTGGGAGCTGACCCGCCACGAGGCCGGCCTGCCCTGGGAGTCGTCACTGTACGTGCCGAAGATCCTGGCGGCCGCGATCGTCGGGCACAACCTGGCCGCGTTCGGGTACGCGGACATCACGGCCGACGCGCCCTTCGCGTACGAACAGGTCGACGTGCCGGCCGGTGCGTCGCTGGCCACCGTCGCCCGCGCGGCGGGCACCAAGCAGGAGGTCGTGGAGGCGCTGAACCCGGACCTCTTGCGGAGTCGCACGCCGCCGGATCGCGGCACCATCAAGGTGCGCTTGCCGCCCGGTACGGCCTCGACCTATGCCGCCAGCTTCGACAAGACCCGGGACAGCGACAAGGTCGAGACGGTGGTGCTGCGGTTCGGCGAGACGCTGGACGACGTCGCGCGCGCCCACGGCACCACCGCCAAGCAGCTGCGCAAGCTGAACGGCGTCAAGGACAGCGTCGAGCTGCGCGGCGGAACGGCCATCGTGGTCCCGCGGGCGGCGGGCACGGCCGTCGCCAGGAACGAGGATCGACCTTCCGGCGATCGATCCGACGACGGCGCCAGCGACGACACCACGCTGGTCGCCGTCCCGGATCGCTCGTTCAGCTACGACGGGCGCGAGCGCGTCTTCTACAAGACGCGCGACGGCGACGCCCTGGACGAGGTGGCGGACGTGTTCGGTGTGCGCGCCGAAGACCTGGTGGAATGGAACAACCTGGACCCCGCGGCGAAGTTGCACCCGGGCATGGTCCTGCAGGTGTTCGTGCGGAAGGACTTCGACCCCTCGGCCGTGATGCTGCTCGATCCGGGCCACGTCCGGGTCGTCACCCTCGGCTCCGAGGAGTTCCTGGAGCTGGAGACCGCGCGCCGGGGCAAGAAGCGCCTGACCTACACGTGCAAGACCGGCGACACGCTGGCCAAGCTGGGGCGGCGGTACGGGCTGACGCCGGGCGACCTGGCTCGCATCAACCGGTTCTCGTACAACACCGAGCTGCACGAGGGGGACCACATCGTCGTCTACTCGCCGACGGGTGAGGCGCTGCACGAGGTGACGCGCGGGATGACGCCCGGCGACCGCCGCCCCGAGCGAAAGCTGGCGGTGTCCAAGCCGGCGACGCCGGCGCACGGCGCCGACAACGCGAAGAAGAAGGGGCGCGTGGCCGAGGCGAGCAAGCCGTCCAAGCCCGCCCCTGCCAAGCCCGCGCGCCCGGCGCCCGCCAAGAAGAAGTAGGGCACCGTGGCCCGTCTTCGGGTCTCGGTCGAGCCAGGCACCGCTGGCCGGCGCGTGGATCAATTTCTGTCGCAGGCCTTGCCAGGCCTGTCCGTGGCTGGCGCCAGGCGGCTGCTGGCGGCCGGCGCCGTGCGCGTCGACGGTCGGCCCGCCAAGAAGGGCGAGCGGCTGGGCGCGGGACAGGTGCTGGAGGTCGACGAGGGCGCCCCGGCCGCCGAGACGCCCGAGGGGCGCCGCGTGCAGCCGGAGCCCACGCTTCCGCTGCAGGTGCTGGCGGTGGACGACGACTTCGTCGCGGTCGCCAAGCCGGCCGGGTGGCCGTCGCACCCGCTGGCGGCCGGCGAGCGCGGCACGGTGGCGAACGCGCTGGTGGCGCGCTTTCCGGAGTGCGCCGCCGCGTCGCCCGATCCGCGCGAGGGTGGGCTGGTCCAGCGGCTGGACACGGAGACCAGCGGCGCGCTGCTGGCGGCCCGCAGCGCCGACGCCTGGACGCGACTGCGCCGGGCCCTGAGCGATCCCGCCTGCGAGAAGATCTACGTGGCCGAGGTCACGGGCGCGGCCGCGGCCGGCGGATCCAGCGAGCCGATCGGCCGGGTCGGACGACACGGCGCGCGCGTGCGCGTGGGCGCCGGGCGAAACCCGTTGCCGGCCCGGACGGACTGGGAGCTGCTCGAAAAGCGCGCCGCCACCACGCTCTTGCGCGTGCGGCTGGGCAAAGGGCGGGCCCACCAGGTGCGCGCCCATCTGGCCGCCGCCGGTCACCCGATCGTGGGTGATGCGGTCTACGGGACCGGCGGGGACGCCATGCACCTGCATGCCTGGTCGGTGCGGTTCCGCCACCCGCGTTCGGGGGCGACGATTTCGATTGAAGCGCCACCCCCCGACTGGGCGAAGATGCGGCCCTGACGGAGAGAATCATGCGGGCCATCGTCTTGCAACACACGGCGACCGAGGGACCGGAGCGGGTTGCTGTCGCACTGGGCGAGCGGGGCGTCGCGATCGACGTGCGTCTTCTTCACGCGGGAGGCGCGGTGCCGTCGGACCTGGCGCCCGACGAGATCCTGATCGTGATGGGCGGACCGATGGGCGTGGGTGACGTGGCCGATCCGCGCTTCCCGTTCCTGCGGCAAGAGATCGCGCTCCTGCGCAAGCTGGTGGTGCGCAACGCGCCGGTGCTGGGGATCTGCCTGGGCTCGCAGCTCCTGGCGGCCGGCGCGGGCGCGCGCGTCTATCCCAACACCCGCCCCGGCCCCGAAGGCAACCCCGTCCCGGCCCGCGAGGTCGGCTGGGGTTACGTCGATCTGATCGGGGCCGATCGCGAGCCGGTGCTGGCCGGCCTGCCGCCACACCCGCAGGTCTTGCACTGGCACGGCGACACGTTCGATCTGCCGATCGGCGCGGTCCTGCTCGCCTCGACGCCGGTCTGTCAGAACCAGGCGTTCCGCCTGGGCAAGCGCCAGCTGGGGCTGCAGTTCCACTGCGAGCTCGAAGCGCAGACCATCGCGGTCTGGGCCAAGGAGGACGCCGAGTTCGCGCGCTCGGCGCTGGGCGACGGCGCGACCAGGCGGATCCTCTCCGACACGGCGCACTTCTATGCCGGCGCTCGGCCCGCCTGGGATCGCCTGCTGATGAACGCGCTCGACCTCCTGTTGACGTAAACGTGGATTGACGCCGCAGGGGGCGGCGACAATAGTTACGCCGTGCCGTCGCCTGCAAACTTCAAGATCGCGCTCGTGCAGATGCGCTGCTCGACGGACCCGGCCGAGAACCTGGGCCGCGCCGTCGACAAGATCGCGGCCGCCGCGCGCGAAGGGGCGAACCTGGTCTGCCTGCCCGAGCTGTTCCGGTCACAGTACTTCTGCCAGACCGAAGACCACGCGATGTTCGATCTGGCCGAGCCGATCCCGGGCCCCAGCACGGAGGCGCTGTCCAAGGTCGCCCGTGAATCGGGCGTGGTGCTGGTCGGATCGCTGTTCGAGCGGCGGGCGGCCGGCGTCTACCACAACACGGCGGTGATCATCGACGCCGACGGCAAGCTGCTGGGCAAGTACCGGAAGATGCACATTCCGGACGACCCGCTCTACTACGAGAAGTTCTACTTCACGCCCGGCGACCTGGGGTTCCGCGCGTTCGACACCGCCTGCGGCCGCGTCGGCACGCTGGTCTGCTGGGACCAGTGGTATCCCGAGGGGGCGCGGCTGACCGCGCTGGCCGGCGCCGACGTGCTGTTCTACCCGACGGCGATCGGCTGGCACCCCGACGAGAAGGCCGAGTTCGGCGCGGCGCAGGCGGCGGCCTGGCAGACGGCGCAGCGGGCGCACGCGATCGCCAACGGCGTCTACGTGGCGGCGGTCAACCGGGTCGGCTTCGAGAAGCAGGCCGGCGCCCAGGGCAAGGGGATCGAGTTCTGGGGCGGGAGCTTCGTGGCGGATCCGTTCGGTGTCGTGCTGGCCGAAGCCTCGCGCACCGAGGAGGAGACGTTGATCGTCGCCGTCGATCGCAAGCATCAAGAGACGGTGCGCCGGCACTGGCCGTTTCTTCGCGATCGCCGCATCGACGCCTACGGCGCCGTGACCCGCCGCTTCATCGACGATGACCAAGGGCCGTAGGCGGCCCTCCAGCCAAACGGAACCCGACGCGACGCCGGCCGCGCTGGGGTTCCGGATGCCGGCCGAGTGGGAGCCGCACGCCGCCACCTGGCTGGCCTGGCCGCACGAACCGCGCGACTGGCCGGGGAAGCTGCCCACCATTCCGTGGGTCTACGGCGAGGTGGTCCGCCACCTGACGCGCGGCGAGCGCGTTCGCATCCTGACCCACGACGCCGCGGTCGAGCGGCGGGCCCGGACGCTGCTGAAGCGGGTGGGGGCGGATCTGTCCTGCGTCGACCTGGTGCGCGCCCCCACCGACCGCAGCTGGACCCGCGACAGCTGTCCGCTGTTCGTGAAGGACGCGGCGGGCGAGGTCGCCATCACGAACTGGCGCTTCAACGGGTGGGCGAAGTACGCCAACCACAGGCGGGACGACGCGCTGCCGGATCGCATCGCGCGCTGGAACGGCATGCGGCAGTGGAAGCCCGCCGTCGAGATCGACGGGCGACCTTGGCGCGTCGTGCTGGAGGGCGGCGCCATCGACGTCAACGGCGCCGGGACGCTGCTGGCCACCGAGGAGTGCCTGCTGGACAAGGTGCAGGCGCGCAACCCGGGCCTGTCGCGCGAGGGGCTGGAGGCGGTGCTGGCCGACCAGCTGGGCGCGCGCAAGGTCATCTGGCTGGGGCGCGGCATCGCCGGCGACGACACCCACGGGCACGTCGACGACCTGTGCCGGTTCGTCAGCGAGACCACGGTGGTGCTGGCGGACGAGCCCAGCAGCGAGGACGCCAACTACCAGCCCCTGCGCGAGAACCGCGAGCGGCTCCGGAGAGCCACCACGGCGGACGGCAAGCGGATCCGCGTGGTCCCGCTTCCGATGCCGGCCCCCCTGTTCCTGGACGACGTGCGGCTGCCCGCCAGCTACGCGAACTTCTACGTCGGGAACGTGGTGGTCCTGGTGCCCACCTTCAACGATCCCAACGACCTCCGCGCCCTGGAGATCCTGGCCGAGCTGTTCCCCACCCGGACGGTCCTGGGAATCCACGCCGTCGACCTGGTCTGGGGGCTGGGGACGCTGCACTGCATGACCCAGCAAGAGCCCCGGGCGAGGACCTGACCCGCGTCGGGACTTTTCAGCTCGGCGCGGCCATGCGGGCCGCCAGGTTGCGCTTGTGCCGGCGCCAGGCCTTCACGCCGACCACGATGGCCGCGATCACGATGGCGACCATGATGCCGTGCTCCGTGTGGCGGGCGTAACGGATCACGGCGTCGATCTGGCCGCCGAACAGCCAGGCCATGTACACCAGGATCGGGACGGTGAACGCGGCGGCCGAGAAGTCGTAGATGAGAAAGACCGGCGGGCGCAGGTGCAGCGTCCCCGCCGTGAAGAAGATCGTGAACCGCAGGCCGGGGGCGAAGCGGCCCACCAGCACGACTTTGCTGCCGAACTTGCGGAAGTACGCCCGGACGCGCAGCTGGCGCCGCGGCGTGAAGTACTTCCGCGCCAGCCGGCTGGCCAGCACCCGCCGCCCGAAATACCGCCCCATGAAGAAGGCGGCCGAGTCGCCGGCCAGCACCGCGGCGAAGCACACCAGGAACGCCTTGCTGACCTCCAGCACCCCCCGCCACGAGAAGTAGCCGGCCGCGATCAGCGAGATGTCCTCGGGGATCGGCAGCCCCAGGCCGCAGAGCAGCAAGATCCCACCCAGCCAGGAGTAAGCCCCCAGCGGCGACATGGTCGACAGGTGAGCGATGAACCACTTCACGCGGGGGCGTTCCGACCGGCCTCTTCAAATACCACGGTCCGGGCCCAAAACCGAATCAACGTCGGGGGTGGCCCGCAGGAATCAGAGGCCATGAGGGTCTCTCGACGGGGTACGCGTTGACATTGAGGGCGAGCGAACGTACGGTTCTTCCGGTCTTTTACCCGCTGTCCTCCCGCCCTCCTTCCCGTTTCGGGGGTCCTCAAATGAGAATGGATCGTCCTTCCGCAGCGGCTCGCCTCCAGGCGCCGCTGGCGCTGGCCCTGCTGATCGCGGCTGGCATGCTCGCGGTGGGCTGTAAACCGGACTATCCGTCCTGTGAGACCGACAAGGACTGCCACCCCAAGGAATTCTGCGTCGCGAACAAGTGCCAGCAATGTCGGGACTCGAATGACTGCCCCGCTGGCAGCCAGTGCAACGCCGGCAAGTGTCAGGCGATCCCTGGTTACTGCTCGAGCAAGGCCCAGTGCCCGGCCAATCAAGAGTGCATCGCAAACCGCTGCCGCGCCTGCGCGTCAGACCGCGAGTGCCCAGGGGGCCAGCACTGCGTGGCCGGCGCCTGCTCCAAGAAGAAGCCGTGCAGGACGGAGAATGACTGTGCCCAGAACGAGGACTGCGTGAACGGCTTCTGCACCACCGAGAAGCCGCCGGCCCCGGCCCCCAGCACCTGCAGGCTGGATCCCGTGCTCTTCGACTTCAACGAGTCGGCGCTGACGACCGAGGCGACCGCCACCCTGGCGCGCGACGCGGATTGCCTGAAGCAGGTCGGTCGCGCCGTCCAGCTGATTGGCCACGCGGATCCGCGCGGTACGCAGGAATACAACCTGGCGCTCTCGGAAAAGCGCGCCCAGTCGGTCCGCGACCACCTGGGCCGCCTGGGCGTGGACGGCACCAAGCTGACGGTGCTGCCGCGCGGGTCGCTGGACGCCCATGGGACCGATGAGCCGAGCTGGGCTCAGGACCGCCGTGTCGACTTCGCCTGGAAGTAATAGGCGTCGCTCCCTGGCGCTGGCGGCGCTGAGCGTGCTGGGCCTGCTGGGCCCGGCAGGCTGCGTCACGACCAGCGAGGGCGACAAGATGCAGGCCGATATCTCGGCCCTGCGTGTCCGGCTGGACGAGATCGATCGGCGCGACAAGGAGTACAAGGAGCAGGTCATCCGCCTGAAGAAGGTGCTGGACGAGGCGACCGCGCTCCTGACCCGGAACTCGGCCGACGTCGGCGCCAAGGTCTCCAAGTCCGAGCAGGACATCGCCGCGCTGCAGGGACGAATGGAGGAGCTGGCCCACAACGTCGACCAGCAGACCCGGCAGGACGCCGACGCGCAGAACCGCCTGGACACCCGCCTGGCGGCGCTGGAACAGACCCAGAACAAGATCGTCGATCGCGTCGCGCCGGAGATGCCCAATGACAAGGACCAGCTCTGGGCGCAGGCCGGGCAGCGGCTGGCGTCCGGGCAGCGCGACGACGGGCGCCGCTTCTACCGGGTGTTCATCCAGCGCTTCCCCCAGGACCCGCGCGCCCCGCAGGCCTACGTCGCGATCGGCATGTCGTTCGTGCAGGAGGGGAAGTACGCCAACGCGGCCGCCGAGTTCCAGAAGGTGCTGAACGTCTACCCGTCGTCCCCCGAGGTGCCGGAGGCGATGTGGCAGCTGGCGCTGTCGTTCGTGCAGCTCCACTTCTGCACCGACGCGCGCGCGCTGCTGTCCGACATCGTCAAGCGCTTCCCCAAGTCGCCGCGCGCGTCCGACGCCCGCGGCGAGCTGAAGTCGATCGGCAAGCTGCCCAAGTCCGCCTGCACGAGCTGAGCGCACCGCAGCTCGGCTCTCGACAGGAACATGCCGCGCAGGTCGACGGCGCCGTTCACCGTCGACGACGTATAGGCATGGGCTGGACATGCCGATGCCGCGCGATCTGGACCGGTCGCAGCCGATTTCAGGGCGCGAAAGCGGCCGCGATCTGCCGGCCGGCTTCCGCCGGATCCGAGGCGCCGGCGACCGCCGAGATCAGGGCCACCGCCGCCGCCCCGGTTGCCGCCACGGCCGGGATGCTGGCCAGCGCGATGCCGCCGATGGCCACCACCGGGACCGAGACGGCGCGGCAGACGGCGGCCAGTGCCTCCAGCCCGACCACGGGGTCCGGGTTCAGCTTGCTGGTCGTGGCGAAGACCGGGCCGAAGCCGATGTAGTCGGCGCCGGCCGCGGCCGCCGCGGCCGCCTGGTCACGGTTGTGGGTCGAGAACCCCACGACCAGGTCGGGGCGACCCAGCTCGACCCGCAGGCGCAGGACGTCCGCGAGCGGCAGGTCGTCCTGGCCCAGATGGACCACGTCGGCCCCCGCGGCCAGGGCGACGTCCAGGCGATCGTTCACGCAGAACGGCACGTTCCGTTCGCGACAGAGCGGGACCAGGCGCCGGGCCGCCCGCAGCATCTCCCGCGCTCCGGCCGTCTTGGCCCGGAGCTGCAGGCAGCAGGGCGCGCCGGCCAGCAAGCGGCCGGCCTGGGCATCCAGCGCCACGTCGTCCGCCAGCAGGGCGTCGGTGGCGTCCAGGATCGCGTAGTACCCGTGCACGCGCATCGCGTACACTATAGCGTTTTGCCGACGCCGTTCCGCCTGAAGACCGAGCTGGAACCCATGGGCGACCAGCCCCGCGCCATCGAAGAGCTGACGGCGGGCGTGAAGCGCAACGACCCGTCGCAGGTGCTGCTGGGGATCACGGGCAGCGGCAAGACCTTCACGATGGCCCAGGTCGTCCAGCGGATTCAGCGCCCGACGCTGGTGATGGCGCACAACAAGACGCTGGCGCACCAGCTGTACCTCGAGTTCAAAGAGCTGTTCCCCGACAACGCCGTCCACTACTTCGTCAGCTACTACGACTACTACCAGCCCGAGGCCTACGTGCCGTCGACGGACACGTACATCGAGAAGGACTCACTGATCAACGAAGAGATCGACCGCATGCGCCACGCGGCGACGTACGCGCTGCTCACGCGGCGGGACGCGCTGATCGTGGCGTCGGTCTCGTGCATCTACGGCATCGGCGCCGCCGAGGCCTACCTGGGGATGAAGCTGGACCTGGCGCGCGGGGTCGAGGTGCGGCGCGACGCGGTCCTGCGACGGCTGGTCGAGATCCAGTACGAGCGCAACGACATCGACTTCTCGCGCGGGACGTTCCGCGTGCGCGGCGACACCGTCGAGATCTTCCCCGCCTACGAGCGCGAGAAGGCCATCCGCGTCGAATGGTTCGGGGACGAGATCGACGGCATCTCGGAGGTCGATCCGCTGCGCGGCAAGGTGCTGCGCAAGCTCGACGAGGTGTCGATCTTCCCCGGCTCGCACTACGTCACGCCGGCCGACCAGCTGACCCGCGCGATGGCGGGCATCAAAGAGGAGCTGCGCGAGCGGCTGACCCAGCTCAAGGCCGAGAACAAGCTGGTCGAGGAGCAGCGCCTGCAGCAGCGAACGCTGTACGACCTGGAGATGCTCGAGCAGATGGGGCGCTGCAAGGGGATCGAGAACTACTCCCGCCACCTGTCGGGGCGCGCGCCGGGCGAGCCGCCCCCGACGCTGCTGGACTACTTCCCCAAGGACTACCTGCTGTTCGTCGACGAGTCGCACCAGACGGTTCCGCAGATCGCGTCGATGTTCAAAGGCGACCGCTCGCGCAAGGAGACGCTGGTCGACTTCGGGTTCCGGCTGCCCTCGGCGCTGGACAACCGGCCGCTGCGCTTCGACGAGTGGGAAGCGCGGGCCGGCCAGAACGTCTTCGTCTCGGCCACGCCGGCCGAGTACGAGCTGCAGCGCGCCCAGGGGGTGGTGGTCGAACAGATCATCCGGCCGACGGGGCTGCTGGATCCGGAGATCGAGGTGCGCCCGGTCGGCAGCCAGGTCGACGACCTGCTCGGTGAGATTCGCGAGCGGATCAAGATGGGCGATCGCATCCTGGTCACGACGCTGACCAAGCGGATGGCCGAGGACCTGACCGAGTACTACACCGAGCTGGGCATCCGGGTCCGCTACCTGCACTCGGACATCGACACGCTGGAGCGCATCGAGATCCTGCGCGATCTGCGGCTGGGCGAGTTCGACGTGCTGGTCGGCATCAACCTGCTGCGCGAGGGGCTGGACCTGCCCGAGGTGTCGCTGGTGGCCATCCTGGACGCCGACAAGGAGGGCTTCCTGCGCGCCGAGCGCTCGCTGGTCCAGACGATCGGCCGGGCCGCCCGCAACGTGCGCGGCAAGGTCATCATGTACGCCGATCGCGAGACCGACTCGATGCGGAAGGCGATCACGGTGACGCGCTCGCGGCGCGCCGCCCAGGAAGAGCACAACCGCCGCCACGGCATTACGCCCAAGACCATCGAGAAGGCGATCGCGGCGCTGACCGGGACGCCCCAGGACGACTACGTCGACGTCAGTCGCGCCGCCAAGGAGGCCGCCAGCAACCAGGTCGCGCTCGAGGAGCTGCCGCGCACCATCGCCGCCCTCCGCAAGCAGATGCTGGAGCTGTCCGAGGCGCTGGAGTTCGAGAAGGCGGCCAAGATCCGCGACCGCATCAAGGACCTGGAAGAGATCCGCCTCTCGCTGGGCAGCACGTAGCGCCTCCGGCGCTCGCGAGGGGGCCGCCTCCCGGTGCTTGGACGCGGGCGCCCAGCGCCATCCGGCATTCGGATCGCCGGATCCAGAGCAGGACGCGTCAAGTAGCCCAGGGAAGGGCGCGCTCGCCTGAACCGATCTGGCGCCGCCGGTACAGCAGCCGCCAGATGCGGGCGCCTTCTTGCTCGCACTGGCGCTCGCGCCGCGACTTGGCGCCGTACGGGTTCTCGCGCGCGAACGTCCAGGCTTCCACGGCGCTCTCGTAGCACGGCGACTCTTCCAGGGCCGCCATGGCGTCCAGGGCCAGCGCGAAGATGTCGGTCATGACATAGAGCTCGCCGCCCGGCTCCAGGGCCCGGGCCAGCTCCGCGATCAGGCCCGGCCCGATCACCCGCCGCTTGTGCTGCCGGCTCTTGAACCACGGGTCGGGGAAGTTCAGGAAGAAACGGCGCACGCTGGCGTCGGCGAAGAGCCGCGGCAGATCGACCGACATGTTCGCGAACACGCTGCGCAGGTTGCCCAGCCCACGCCGCGCGCTCTCGACGTTCACCGCCTCGACCAGCTCACGCCGGATCTCGACGCCCACCAGCAGCGCGCCAGGCACGGTCGCCGCCCGGTCGAGCAGGAAGTGGGCCTCGGCGCAGCCGAGCTCGACCTCCAGCGCCTGCCCCGGTGGCGCCGCCACGCGCGGGACGTCGGCGATCTCCAGCAGGTCGGACTTGAGTGGGTTGACGTGCTGTCGGATGCGCGGCACGAAGGGCGCTACTCTCCCGCGGGGGCGCGGCCCGCCGCGACCTGCTCCAGCACGCTGAGGGGCACGGCGGCCACGGCGGCGCCCGCCAGGGCCACGTCGACCACGTTCGATGGACTCCGGACCGGCGCGACCATCACCTCGGTCGCCAGACCGTAGGTCCGGTAGGTGGCCACGATGCTGCGAACCAGCTCTGTCCGGTCGGCTGCCCCGTCCGGGGTCCGGCCGGCGACCGGCGACACGTAGCGCGCGCCGGCCTTGGCCGCCAGCACCGCCTGCGCCGGTGAATCGCACAGCGTGACATGGGTCGGAATCCCTTCGTCCGCACAGGCGGTCACCGCCTTCAGGCCCTCGACGGACAGCGGGATCCGCACGATGACGTGTCCCCCCAGCCGCGCCAGCGCGCGCGCCTCCCGGATCATCCCCTCGCGGTCCGAGCTCTCGACGGCCGCGCTCACCGGGCCGGGCGCCAGCGCGCAGATCTCGGGCAGCGCCTGCCCGGCCACCGAGAGGCTGGTCGAGACGCCCTCGGCCAGCTTGCGCTCCGCGCTGGCCCGGACCTCGGCCGGGTCAGTCGTCTCCAGGAACAGCTTCAACGGCCGTCGCCCTTCGCGCCGTCGGCCACGACCTCCTCGCCAGCTGTGCCCCGCTCGCCCGCGCCCGAAGCCGGGGCCCCCAGGCCGGCCAGCTGGTTGCGCAGCTCGCGGATCCGGTCGGCCAGCGCCGCCAGGCGGTGGGCCGCGGCCGTCAATTCCCGCGTCTGCGCCGCGTCGCCCGGGCCGCTCATCCGCGCAAAGTTACCACGTCAGGGTGCCGCTAGACCGCGGTCGCGCCCTTGCGGTCCAGGTGGTTGATGTAGAGCTGCTGCAGGATGCCGATCAGGTAGCTGGTCAACATGTACAGCGCCAGGCCGGCCGGCAGGAACAGCGAGAACGCCGTGAACATGATGGGCATCATGAACGACATCATCTGCTGCTGCTGCTGATCGGCCCCCGACGGTGACATGCGCATCTGCATGAACATCACCGACCCCATGAGCAGCGGCGTGATGTAGTAGGGGTCCTTCGCCGTGAGGTCGTGGATGTGGAAGATGAACGGCGCCCGGTACAGCTCGACGGCGTAGTTGAGCGTCGAGTAGAGCGCGATCCAGATCGGCATCTGGATCAGGCTGGGGAGGCAGCCGCCGAACGGCGACACCCCGTGCGCCTTGTACAGGTTCATCGTCTCGACCGACTGGCGCTGGCGATCGTTCTCGTACTTCTTGCGGATCGCGTTCATCTTGGGCGCCAGCTTCTGCATCTTCTTGGCCGACAGCAGCGACTTCTGCGTCGGGTAGAAGGTGACGACCTTGATGAACAGGGTCAGCAGGATGATCGCCAGCCCCCAGTTGTGGGCGAAGCTGTAGAAGAACTTCAGCAGCGAGAGGATCGGGCGCGAGAGAAACGCCAGGCTGACGTCGACCGCCTTGTCGAGCTTGACCTCTTGACCGCCCGGCTGGACCGCCTCGAGGTCAGTGATGATCTTCGGTCCGGTGTAGACCGCGAACGCGTAGCTGGTGGTCGCTTGCGGCGCCAGGCTCCGCTCGGCGAACGACACGGTGACGCGGCCGGTGCCGTCGGGGGCCGGACCGGCCGTACAGCGGCGCTGCTGGGGCGGCGTCTCCGGATAGGGGACCACCGCCAGCAAGAAGAACTTCTCGTCCGTCCCGATCCAGCGCACGGCGCCCAGCTTGTCGATCGGGTCCTTGACCAGCTTCTCGATGGGGCGGCGCTCGACGTCGTCGTCCACCGCGCACAGCACCGACGACAGGTTCGCCGACGAGCCCGACATGAAGCCGCCGCCGCGCTTCTCCGGGTCCTGGCGGCCGGTCAGGCTGAGGGCCAGGTGGTGGCTGACCGCCTGCGTCCCGCGGTTCGTCACCGACACCTCCAGGTGGAGGCGGTAGCGGGTGGCGTCGACGATGTACCGCTTCTCGAAGTGAGTGGTGCCGCTGTCCGCCGCGAAGACCACGGTCTTGGCGTCTTGCGACTGCACCTCCCAGGCGCCATCGGGGGGCGCCGGGAACCCCGAGTCCGGGAAGCTGGTCTCGAGCGGCGTCTCGCGGGGGTCGGTGGTCTCCACCAGATCGTGACCGCTCGAAGGGTTGCCCG
>Ga0335083_10003211_pt1 | contig 21255 bp, 16 predicted proteins | sample Lox_Sample_42_FD_206716 | JGI IMG/M metagenome (GOLD analysis project Ga0335083, IMG submission 206716) | Soil microbial communities from Loxahatchee National Wildlife Refuge, Florida, United States - Lox_Sample_4.2 | ecosystem: Environmental > Terrestrial > Soil > Wetlands | place: USA...
GGTCCACGGCTCGCAGCCGTGGCGTGTCACGAACACCAGCTCCGGAAAGAACCAGCACACCTCGTCTATCAGCGCGACCTCTTGCGGCGCGAACTGCAGCCGCGGCCCCGGTACGCCGGCCGTCGAGCAGAAGGCCACGCCGACCTCGATGCATTTGGCGTAGATGGGATAGAACATCTTGTCGTTCAGCGCGACCTGCGGATACAGCCCGGACGGAAACGCGCCGACCGCCTTCAGGTCGAACTCGTTCGCGTAGCGGTCGATCTTGCGGACCGCGTCCATTCCCTCGTTCGGGTCGATACCGATGCTCGCGAAGAAGTGGTCGGGAAGGTCGCGTACGGCCCGCCGGCCGACCTCGTCCTCGACGCCGACGATGGCCTGGGTGATGCCGTGCCGCTGGTGCTCGAGGAAGAGCATCTCGACGGGATCGCCCATCTCGTCCGACTCCCACTTCGGCACGTTCTTGAACATGTACCCCGCGGGGAACTCGAGCTCGCCGGCCGTGGTGGCCGCGTCGTGGCTGCCCTTGCGGATGAACTCGTAGAACTCGAACATGTCCTCGCGCGACTTCGGGAAACCGACGGCCGTGTCGACGACGCCTCCCGCCCGCGCGGTCTCGTAGGCCGTCACGACAGCTTGAAGACGCGCTCGGCGTTCTCGCGCAGGAACTTCGGCCAGACGTGGTCGCGGAACGGCACGTCGGGCATCTCCTTGAAGATGCGGTCGAGCGACAGGCCCATGGGGTAGTAGCCCGCGTACATGACCTTGTCGGCGCCGCGCGTGTTCGCGAACTTTACGACGGCTTCGGGGTAGTAGCGCGGCGCGAACGCGGACGTGGAGTAGTAGAGGTTGGGCCACTTCAACAGCAGCTTCACCGCGAGGTCGGCCCACGGTTCGCAGCCGTGGCGGGTGACGAACTTCAGCTCGGGGAAGTACCAGCAGACCTCGTCGATGAGGCCGACGTATTGCGGCGCGAACGGCACGCGCGGACCGGGCACACCTGCGCAGACACAGATCGGGATGTCGAGCTCGATGCACTTGGCGTAGATCGGATAGAACTTCGCGTCGTTGATCGGGACCTGCGGGTAGAGGCCGGCCGGGAATGCGGTCGCGGCCTTGACTCCGAGCTCCTCGACGGCGCGCTGGAGGTCGCGGACCGCGTCCATCCCGCGGTTCGGATCCACCTCGAGGCTCCCGAAGAAGCGGTCGGGGTGCTGCTTCAGCGCGCGTAACGAGTCGGCGCTGCGCTCCTCCGAGAACGACACGCCGAGCATGCCCTTTTCGATCCCGAACCGGTCCATCTGCTCGAGCAGGAATCGCACGGGGTCGTCGCCCGCCTCCGGGTGCGGCACGTCCTTGAACATGTACTGCGCAGGAAACTCGAACTCGTCGAGCGACTCGCGGTCGCGCAGGTTGGCCCGAAGGAACTGATACGTCCGCGCGCCGGCGCGAAAGGGCGTGGCGATCATGAGATCGATCACGCCGACGTCGGTCGGCATGGTCATGCGATCCTCCTTGGAACGGGACCCGAAGGTAGCCGGGCCTTCAGCGCCCGGTCAGATCCGTACGGGCACGTTCGCGACGCGAACTGAACGAGGTTTCGGGCCCGCGCCCGGCAGAATGGTCCGGTGAATCTGAAGACGGCTGCCTTGGAGCTGGGGGTGCACTACCAGACCGCGTACCGCTGGGTGCGTAGCGGGCAGCTCGTCGCGGTCAAGGTCGGCGCCGGCTACGAGATCTCCGATGCGGCCGTGGCGCTCCTGCAGGCGCAACGCAACGCCACCGAGCGGTTGCCGGGAGGCGCGGTCGATCACCAGGCCGCGGAGCCGGCGCCGGCGGTCGACGACGGCCTGCAACTGCTCGATCTGATGGTCGACGCGGTGACTCTCGACTCCACCGCCGTGGCCGAGCGCGCGACCCGCGTCGCGGCCGATCACCTCGGCGATGCTGCCTTCCTCTACCGGGGTTCGGCCGAGCACGTGACCGTCGTGTACGCCGCCCACCGCGACCCGGAGGCGGAAGTCGCCGCCTCGACGCTCGGGCGCGACCCGCGTACCTCGACCAATCTCGTCCGCCGGTCGCTCGCGAGCGGCGAGACCATTTGCGTTCCCCAAGTACCGCAGCGCGAGCTCCGCAGGCGCTTGCACCCCGAGCTCCACGAACACCTCCACCTGTGCGGCTGCTACAGCGCCGTCTGCGCGCCCATCGGCAGAACGGGTGTGCTGCTCGTGACGCGTGACCTCCCCGGCCGTCCGTACACGAACGAGGACGCGTCCTTCATCGCGTCGATCGCGTCGCGCGTGGCACGCGCCGACGAGCGGGCGAGGTCGTGGAGCAACGCATGGGAGCTGCGGCGCGCCGCGGTCGCCGCGCTCGCGGCGCCGACTTTCGAGGGCAACTGCTTCCAAGCCCTCCTGGAATCGGCCGGTCCCGACGAGCAGGATGGCGTCGCCGAGCCGGGGCTTGCGGTACTCGATCTCGATCTGCAACACGTCGCGTGTAGCAAGGGCTACGGCGAGCTGTTCGGCGAGGACGCCACCCGGCTCGAGCGCGCCTCGCTCCGATCGCTCGTTCGCGACGGCTGCGCGCTCGACGAAGCGCTCGCGCCGGTGCTCGTCGGCGAGATCGACTTCCGCAGCGTCGAGCTCGAGATCATGGGTGACGATGCGCGCTTGGCACTGCATGTCGCGATGGTTCGCCGAGCCGACGCGACGCCGCGCGGAATCGTCGTCGTCGCCCATTCCGTGCCCTCGCTCACGAGTGGCTGATACCTTCCGCACTCGTGCCGGGTGCCGCAGACTGGGGCTACGCGAGCGACCTCGACGACGTGCGCGGGCAGGTCGCGATCGCGGGAATCGGCGAGACGGCGTATACGAAGGCGTCGGGACGCACCGCCCGCGAGATCGGCGCCGAGGCCGCCGAACGTGCGATCGCCGACGCGGGACTGCAGCCCGCCGACATCGACGGGATCACGTGGTCGGGCGCGTTCGCCGATTTCGACGTTGCCGCGTTCCACGAGCACTTCGGGACGTCACACGAGATGTGGACGTCACCGTGGGGTGGCGGGATGGCCTGGGCGGCTACCGCGCCGTACATTGCCGCGCAGGCGATCCGAACGCGCAAGGCGCGCCACGTCCTCAACGTGTTTCCCGTCGCCTGGGCGACCCAGCGATCGTCGATGACGGGCGGGCCGGGTGAGGTACACGCGACACAGTCGTTGAAGCAGAACCTCGAGGTACCGTTCGGCTGGTTCCCGCAGCCGGTCTACTTCGCCTCGATCATGCGCCGTCACATGATCGAGTTCGGCACATTGCCCGAGCAGTTCGGCGCCGTCGCCGTCGCGTGCCGCCGGCACGCGAACCTGCATCCCGGCGCCGTGATGCACGGGAGACCGATGACCATCGACGACTACCTGGCCTCGCCCTACCTCGCCGATCCGCTGCGACTGCTCGACTCGTGCCTCATCTCCGACGGCGGCGCCGCGTACGTCACCACGAGCGTCGAGCGAGCGCGAGATCTCGTCGCGCGACCGGCCGTCGTTGCCGGGGTCGGTGAGGGATACTCGAGCAGCGGCACCCATTGGGCGCTGCAGCGCGCGTTCACGAGCACGCCTCAGGTGTTCTCCGCGCCCGGCGCATTCGCGATGGCCGGGCTCACGCCGGCCGATGTCGACGTTCTCACCGTCTACGACCCGTTCACCGTCGTGAGCCTGATGCAGATCGAGGACATGGGCTTTTGTCCGAAGGGGGAGGCGGGGAGATTCGTCGAGGGCGACACGCTGTTCCACGACGCGGGCAAACTGCCCTTCAACACGCACGGCGGTCTGCTCTCGCACGCTTACGTACTGGGTATCGCGCACGTTGTCGAGTGTGTGAAGCAGCTGCGTGGTGTCGCGGCCGCGCAGGTTCCCGACTGCGAGGTCGCCGTGTACGGCGGATATACGGGACACATGGCGAGCACGCTCGTGCTCACGAAGGACCGGTGACCGCGCGATGGCCATCAAGCGTGACGACTTCCCGTTGCCCGACATCGACGATCCGCTGACCGCGCCTTTCTTCGCGGGCGCGGCGCGTGGCCGGCTCCTGATCCCGCGCTGCGAGAAGTGCGGCGAATACGTCTGGTACCCGCAGACCGCGTGTCCGCGTGACGGCGCGGCGACGACATGGACGCCGGTTTCGGGCCGGGGCACGCTGTTCACGTGGGCCGTGGTCACGCGCGCGTTCCTGCCGGCCTTCGAGGATCGTGTCCCGTTCGTGACCGCGCTGGTCGAGCTCGTCGAGGATCCGGCCGTCCGGTTGTGCACCTACCTCGTGGACGCCTCACCCGACCGGCTCACCGCGAACGCGCGCGTCGCGGTTTCGTTCCGGCCCCTCGAGTTCACCACCGTCCCGGGCAAGTCAGTGGTTGTCCCGATGTTCGCGCTCGCGTGATCTACGACGGGCTGCGCGTCGTCGACTGCACCTCGGGTCTGGCCGGCGCGTACTGCAGCAAGCTCCTCGCCGACCTCGGCGCCGACGTCGTGTTCGGGGAAGCTGTGAACGGCGACCCGCTCTTCACGTACTTGCGAACCTCGCAGCGGCACGCCGGCGATGTGCGCCCGTGGCTCGCGGCGGCCGACGTCGTCGTCGTCGGCGAGCCCGGCGTCGCGCCCGAACCGTCGAACCCGCTCGTCACGGTGTCGATCACCGCGCTCGGGCACGGTGGGCCCGACGACGGGCTCGACCTACCCGAGGAAGTGTTGCAAGCGCGCAGCGGCAGCCTCTCCGCGCACGGCCACATGCACCTACCGCCGCTGACGGTCGGCGGTCGCCTCGGCGAGTACATCGTGGGCGCGTTCGCGGCGCTCGGGACCGTGACGGCGTGGTGGCGCGCTTCGAGAACGGGTGTCGCGGAAACCGTCGATGCCTCGATGCTCGAAGCGATTCAGCTGACCTACGTGACCACGCCGACGCTGATGGCGCGCTTCCCGGGAGGTCGCGAGCAGTCGTTCCGCTGGGTCATGATCCCCGGGAACGAGCCGACCGGCGACGGACGCTACGTCGGCATCACGACCGTCACTGCGCAACAATGGCAGAGCCTCGCCCGCGTGATCGGCCGTCCGGACCAGGCCGAAGACGACGAGCTGGGGACGATGATCGGCCGCTTCCGCCGTGCCAACGAGGTGAACGGCGCGATCCACGCGTACACGCTGGCGCACGGCGCCGACGAGATCGTGGCCGCGTGCGTGGAAGCGCGCGTTCCGGCGGCCATCGTCGGCAACGGTGCGGAGCTGCCGCGCAACGAGCAGCTCGCGGCGCGCAACGTGTTCGTGCGCCAGCCGAGTGAGTCGTGGATCCGGCCGCGCGCGCCGTTTCGCTTCCACGGCGTCGCCGACCGCCCGCTCGCCGCGCCCGCGGAAGCGCAGGACGAGTGGGCGGGCGAGGCGCGGCCCGAGCGGGACGCGAAACCACCGGGCGACCGGCCACTCTCGGGTATCCGTGTGCTCGACTTCACCGCGTTCTGGGCCGGCCCGTTCGCGACTGCGTGGTTGTCGTCGATGGGCGCCGACGTCGTCAAGGTCGAAGCGGTGCAGCGGCCGGACGGGATCCGCTTCAGCGCGGCGGTCCGACCGCACGAAGACCCGCGCTTCTACGAGAAGTCCGCGCTGTTCCACGCGTGCAACCTGGGCAAGCGCGGCATCACGCTCGACCTCGGCCATCCCGACGGCCTGTCTCTCGCGAAGCGTCTTGTCGCGACCAGCGACGTCGTGGCCGAGAACTTCACGCCGCAGGTGCTCGAGCGCTTCGGCCTCGACTGGGACGAGGTCCACTCGTTGAACCCTGCCGCGATCATGCTGCGGATGCCGGCGTTCGGCCTCGACGGTCCGTGGCGCGCGCGGGGCGGTTTCGCGCAGACGATGGAGCAGCTGACGGGCATGGCGTGGGTCACGGGCTACGAGGACGGTCCGCCGATCATCCCGGGCGGACCGGTCGACCCGATGGTGGGTGCGCACGCGGCACTCGCGCTGGTGGCCGCACTCGAACACCGCGCGCGGACCGGCGAGGGTCAGCTCGTCGAGGTGGCTCTTGTCGAGGTCGCGACCGCGGTGACGGCGGACCAGGTCATCCGGTACGCGATCGACGGTGTATTGCTCGGCCGGCGGGGGGCGGGTGGTGTGTATGCCTGTGTGGGCGACGACGCGTGGGTCGCGATCGACCGCGCGCGCGACCCGCTGCATCCCGACGCGCGCGCGGCCTGGTGCGCCGAGCGCACTCCGGCGGAGGCGGCGCTCGATGCGCTCGCGGCCGGAGTCCCCGCGGCCGCGATGGTGCCCGGATACGCGACGCTCGACGATCCGCAGATGCGCGCCCGCGGCTTCTTCGAACCGGTCGACAACCCGTTGGTCGGCGAGCAGTACTACCCGACGTGGCCGGTACGACTCTCGGCCGGTCCGGCGCGCGTCTGGACCGCGCCGGCGCCGACGCTCGGCGAGCACACGGCGGAGGTCCTCGGTGAGCTCGGGATAGACGACGCAGAGCTGGATCGACTCCTCGCCGAGCACGTGATCGGTACCACACCGGTGTTCTGAGCCCGTCAGTAGGGTGCACGGCCGGGGCGCCGTTGCCCGGACCTGCCGAGCTCGAGGAAGTCGAGGATGCCCTCGTCGACGGCGGTGTTGCGTAGCCCGGCCTTTCGCGAGGTCTACTCGCCCGCGGTACTCCTGGTCGGGGCAGTATGGGCGCTGGTACTCGCGTTCAAGTCGAGCGCGCGGCTGCTACGGGAGAGAGGTGCGCCCGATGACTGAACGTCACGCCGCGTCCTACGAGGCATTGCGGATTCGTGTGGTCGCGCTGATCCAGGACACCGAAACGGCCCGCCTCGAACAGATCGCGCCCGCGACCCCGCAGTGGCGCGTACGCGACGTGTTCGGTCACATGGTCGGCGTGGGTGACGATGTCGTGAACGGCCGGCTCGACCGCATCGCAAGCGACGAATGGACGGCGGCGCAGGTCGATCGGCGTCGCGACGTTCCCGTCGGCGAGCTGGTCGACGAATGGGCGGCGGTCGGCCCTGCGTTCGAGCACCTGCTCGGAGCCGCTCCCGAGCCGATCGCGGGGCAGGCGGTATTCGACGCGGTTACGCACGAGCACGACATTCGTCAGGCGATCGGGTGCCCCGGCGCGCGGGACGCGGAGTGCGTCGGCGTGAGCTGGGACTGGTTCCTCGGGACGCGCACACAGGCCGGCGCTCCCGCGATCTGCTTCGTCACCGAGCGGGGCGAGGAGATCGCGGGCACAGGGGCGCCGCAGCTGACCGTCCGTGCGCCGACCTTCGAGCTCCTTCGCGCCGCGACCGGACGGCGCACCCGCGCGGAGATGGAGCGGTTCGAATGGGAACCGGCGCCCGATGTCGACCGGCTCATCGCCGCGCCGTTTTTCACGATCCGCACCGAGACGCTCGGCGAATAGCGCCGATCACCCTGCGTGCCGGGCGAGGCTCGATCCACTCGCGACCTAACCGAGCTCGCGCAACACACCGACGACGTTGCGACCGATCACGTCGAGGCAGTATCCGCCCTCTTGGACCACGAGCGTCGGCCGATCGAGTGCCGCGAGCTCGGCGCCGATGCGCGGGTAGTCGTCGGCGACGAGCCGGAAACGGTCGGCATCCTCGAGCGCAGTGTCGACTCCGAGCGACACGACGACCGCGTCGGGCCCGAACCGGCGAACCGCCGCGGTCGCCGCCGTGAGCGCGGCCGAGTACCCGTCCCAGTCGGTGCCCGCGGGGAGCGGGAAGTTCCGGTTGCAGTCCTCACCGGCACCCCAACCCCGTTCGTCGGCGAAGCCCAAGAAGAACGGATACTCGACCGCGGGGTCGGCGTGCAGCGACACGAAGAGGATGTCGCCGCGGTCATAGAAGATCTGCTGGGTGCCGTTGCCGTGGTGATAGTCGATATCGACGATCGCGACGCGTGCGCCCCTGTCGGTCCAGGCCTGCGCGGCGATCGCGGCGTTGTTGAGATAGCAGTAGCCCGCGAACGAGTCCGTCGCGGCATGGTGACCCGGAGGGCGCGCGAGCGCGTAGGCAACCGGTGCGGCTCCGTTGGCGACCGCGACCCACGCGGTGAGCGTGACGTCGACCGCGCCGATCGCCGCGGCGTAGGTCCCCGAGAGGATCGGGTCCGCGTCGTGCGAGTACCAGCCGAGTTGGGCGACGATGTGTTCGGGCTCGACATAGGGCTGGTCGCGGATCGCGCGCGCGTACGCGACGGCCTCCGATGCGGCGCCGAGACCGGTCGCGGCGCGCCAGTGGTCGTGCGCGTGCTCGAGGAAGTCGAGGTATTCGGGCGTATGCACTCGCACCACCGGCTCGCGGCCGAAGGCGCGGGGCGCGCTCGGGGCGCCGAGCCCGGCCCCGGCGATGGCGTCGAGGATACGGTCGGCGCGCTCGGGAACCTCCGGGGGATCGATGAGCCGGCCGGCGTCGAGAAACGGCTCGCGCGGATGATGGGCGCGATGCGCGTCGGAGGCGACGATCAGCATGCTGAAGCTGTAGCACGCCACTACCGTGTTCGCGTGGCTTCCGTCGTCGTTCAGGTGTTCTCGTTCGGCCTCGACCGGCCCGACGATGCCGTGGAGCGGATGGACGAGTTGCTGCCGGTAGCCGAGCGGGACGCGCCGCCGCGGGTCCTCATCGCACGCGCGTCCACCCGCCTGCTGCTCGCCGACGCACTAGGCGTCGCGCCGGCGTCGCTCCGGATCTCGCGGCGCTGCGCACACTGTGGCCATCCCACGCACGGACGACCGGTGCTCGAAGGCGACGACCGGCTGTCGTTCAGCGTGAGTCATTCGGGCTCGCTCGGAGTCGTCGCACTGGGCGACGGCGATCTCCTGATCGGCATCGACGTGGAGGTCGTCCGGCCGCGGGTCCGGCTCGACGCGCTGGCGGCTCGCGTCCTCGACGCCGGGTCGTACGCCGAGTGGCGCGACCTCGGCAGCGACGAGCAGCTCGTCTCCTTCCTGCGGGCGTGGACCGCGAAGGAGGCTTACCTGAAGGCGGTCGGAACGGGGATCGCGACGCGGTTGCGCGACGTCCCGACCCGTCGCGACGGCTGGACGACGTGCGCGATCGAGGTCGGCCGCGCGTACGTCGCCACGCTCGCCGTGGATCGTTCCCGAGTCGAGGTCGACCGCCGCTCGGGTTCGCCGGCGCTCAATGCGAGTGCCGGAACTGGAGACTGATGCGCGCGCCCGCGCCCGCAACCTTCGGAACGGAGTGCTCCCAGGTGCGCTGGGCCAGGCCGCCGGTGACGAACAGATCGCCGGGCAGCAGCTGAAACGAGTGCGAGCGTCGGCGCCCGTCGCGCGATTCGCGTGGCCGCATCCGCATCACGCGCGCCGAGCCGAGGGAGACGATGGCGACGACGGGATCGACCACGGCGGGATCTATGCGATCGCGGTGCCACGCGACACTGTCGCAGCCGTCTCGGTACAGCGCGGCTCCCACACTGTCGAAGGCGCGCGAATAGCGGTCGCCGAGGGCGCGGGCGATGCACGCGAGCGCGGGCGGCAGGCGCGTGTCATCGAGCGGATTCCGGTACCACGCGGTGAGGCGCGGCTCGGCGACCATTCGGTCGTACATGCGCACCGTTCGGCGCGTCCACGGCGCCTCGGCGACCACGAGCTCGAAGAGCGATGCAGGAGCCTCGACCCAGTCGCTGACGTGGTCGACCCACGCGGTGTCGTCGAGCAAGATGCGGCGCGCCGCTCGGAACGACGCGTCGAAGCCGACCTCGGTCGCGAGGGCGCCGATGAGCGTCGGCTGCCAGCACAGCGCCGGCGGGGATACCGAACACACGTTCGCCATCCGCGTCACCGTAGCGCGCGCGGGCGGCTACGGTGAACGCGTGCTCGGCGAGGACGAGGACTTCACGGAGGCCACCGGCGAAACTGTGGACGACGCCGTCCCCGGCGCGGTCGAGCCGATCGAGGGTCACGCCGACGCCGGTATCCATCGCTTTGCCCGTTCGTCGCTCGGAACCGTCTTCGCGGCGGGACTCTTCGGCTTGCGCGACGCGCTCGAACCGCCGAAGGACGAGACCCCTGCCATCGTCGAGGATTGGGCGGGCGGCGAACCCTTCGCGGATCCGATCGTGTTGCGACTCGATCCCGATCATCCCGAGGACTCGATTGTCATGATCCGATCGACCCGACGCCGCGCCGACGATCCGCCTTCGACGTAGGTCACCGGGGCCGGCGCGCGGCGCCGTCGCGCAGCGATGCGGACCGGCCCGGATCAGTCCCGGGCCGTGAGGCGCTCGCGCGCGACAGTGACCCGCGCCAACCGGTCGGCAGCAGGAGAGACCCCGAGACCCGCACCTTCGGGCACCTGCAACATTCCGCCGCGGAGGACGAACGGCTCGGTGACATCGCCGTCGGCGCCGAAGTAGCGATCCGAGGCGGCGCAGTCGCCGGTCAACGTGAACCCGGGCAGCGCCGCGACCGCCACGAGCGCGGCGCGGCCGACTCCCGTCTCGAGCAAACCGCCGGCCACGGCATCGATTCCCGCGTCGAGGCATACGTCGTGCACTCGTGTCGCGTCGGCGATGCCGAGCCGACCGACCTTCACCGAGATCGCGTTGCACGCGCGCGCGGCGATTGCGGCACGCGCCGTGGGAAGGCTCGTGATCGACTCGTCGAGACAGACACGCGTTCGTCCTTGCTGGACCAGCTGCGCGTGCTCGGGTAGCGCCCCGGGCGCGCATGGTTGCTCGACACACTGCAGCTTGAGGTCGGCAATCTCGTCGAAGAGCCGCCGCGCGGCGGCGAGTTCGTAGCTGCCGTTGGCGTCGGCGGCGACCTGTACGGCGTCGCCGACCTCAGCGCGAACCGCTTGCAGTACCTCGACGTCGCGCCCCGGTTCGATCTTGCACTTGATTCGCCGGTAGCCGCGCGCGGCATAGTCGCCCGCGGCCCGGGCGAGCGCGCCGACGTCGTCTCCGATCCCGACCGCGACGCCGGCCTCGACCTCCGGGCTCGGCGCGCCGAGCCACTTCGCGAGCGACGTCTCCTCGGCCCGCAACCGGGCGTCGAGGAGTGCGCACTCGAGCGCTGCCCGAGCCGATGCGTGGCCGCGGACGTCTTCGATGCCGACGCCCGCGAACACGCGCGGGACCAGGTGATCGCGCAGCGCGAGCCGGGCTCCGTCGATCGTCTCGCCGTCGTACTCCGGCGTCACCTGCGCGGCGCACTCGCCCCATCCGACTCCATGGTCGGTCCGGACACGCACGAGCAGCGCCTCCTTGGCGGCCGTCGTCGCGCGTGCAGTGCGGAACGGCTCGATGAACGGCATACGCACCCGGAACAACTCGACGTCGTGCAGCGCGTGACCCACGCGATCGAGCGTACGCGCGAACGAGCCCGGGCCGAGGAGCCCGGGCTCGTTCTGCAATCTTCGCCGGCGCGATTCAGCGGCGCTTGGTGGCCTTCTTCTTCGCGGGCGCCTTCTTCGCGGCGGGCTTACGGGCCGGAGCCTTCTTCGCCGCCTTCTTGGCCGGGGTCTTCTTGGCGGGTGCTTTCTTGCCGGACAGCACCGCGTCCTTGAACGCCTTCAACGGTGTGATGCGTGCGACCCGCTTGGCCGCGACCCGGACCTGCTCGCCGGTGGCGGGGTTGCGCGCCATGCGTGCGGGACGGTCGATGCGACGGAACTTCGCGAAGCCCGAGATCGCAACGTCCTCGCCGGTCGAGACTGTCGCAGTGATCAGGTCGGTGAACGACGTCAAGAACGCGTCGGCTTCCCGTCGCGTCACGCCGTTTCGCTCGGCGAGCTCGTTCAGCAGCTGGCTGCGATTCACATTTCCTCCATGCGATGTTGGGGGTGACGACGTGCATCGTTACACCTTCCTCGCACGGATGTGTGGATCTCAGCCCTGATTTCTAAAGGTTTTTCTGGCCGGGCCCATCGGCGTCGCCGACCGCTTGGAGCGAGTCGGGGTCCATCGCCCACTGCGCCTTGCCCGCCGACTTGGCGCGATACATCGCGCGGTCGGCCCGGCGCAGCACGTCGTCCGCGCCGGTCCGTCCCGCGGTGGTGAGCGCGATCCCGACGCTGACCGACACGCGCGCGGTGCGGGAACCCAGTGGGACGGGCTCGGCGACCAGGGTGCAGATGCGCTCGGCGATGGCCGCGGCCGGAGCTGCGCTGTCGAGGCGGGTCAGCATGATCGTGAACTCGTCCCCCCCGAGCCGGGCCACCAGATCACCCGGCCGGACGCAGTCCCGGAGCCGGCCGGCGACTTCCACCAGCAGGTCGTTTCCGGCTGCGTGGCCGTACTGGTCGTTCACGTCCTTGAATCCGTCGAGGTCGACGAACAAGACGGCGACCAGGTCGAGGGGGCGGGCGCGCGCCACCGCGCGGTGCAGCTCGTCGGTGAACAGGCGCCGGTTCGCGAGCGCGGTGAGTGAGTCGTGCGACGCCTCGTGGTCGAGGCGGTCCTTGAGCTCCTCGAGGCCCCGGTGCCGGCGGGCGTTGTGCAACGACGCCCCGGCCTGAGCCGCGAACAGCTCGAGGCTCTCGACAGGAGCCTCCGGCGGCTCGTCGGCGGCCGGCCAAAGGGCGGTGAGTGCGATGAACCCATCGTCGATCGACGGGATCGTCAGCGCCACGAGCATGGACTCGACCGGGACGGAACGGCGGACGAACGCGCGCCCCGTCGCCCTGGCCGCCGCGGCCGCCATCACCCGTTCGTCGCCCGGTTCGAGGCCCGGCTCCGCGAACGATCCGGGCACCGGGCGCGCCTTGAGCGCGGTCGGGTCCGCGCCGGCCTCCGGGTCGAGCTCGAACACCACGGGGTCGACGAACCCCATCTCCTCCGCGGTGGCCCGGATCACGTCCACGACCTCGTCGACGTCGAGCCGGGAAGCCCGGCGGCCACCCAGCGCGGCGATGCGTAGGAGCGTCGAGCGCTGCTCGGCCTGGTACCGGCCGCGCCGGTGCGCGTTCATCTCTCCGACGAGCTGGTCGGAGAGGTAACCCACCGGGACGGCGACGAGCAGCACGACCGTGAGGCGCTGCGCGACGGTCGCGGCCGAGAGGTTCGGCGACGAGGCCAGGTTCGTTCCCCAGTAACCGCCGGCGAGCACGAGCCAGCTGGCGATCGCGCCCGGCACGCGGAACCGGATCGCCCCCTCGATCGCGGGCAGCACGAGGATCGCCCAATCCGCGGACTCGGTGCCCGACCGCGTGTGCTGCGCCCATACCGCGAGGAGCACGACGACCGAGTCGGCGACGATCTGGAAGACGCCGAGCAGCAACCGCCGGCGTGCGTCACCGCGCTCGGCGAAGTACGAGGCGATGTTGATCGACCAGAACGCGGCGACGAGCGCCACCACTTCGATTCGCGGGAGCGACGCGACGGTCCACAGGCGCACGAGGAGGAGTGCGCCGACCAGCAGACGAACGCGCCGGAACGCAGCTTCGACCGACAGCGGTGTTCCGGCGTCAGTTGGATCGACGTGCGACTGGTGCCTCATCTCCGTACGAGCTCACGCCGGAAACTCCGACGCATGCTCGCCCCCTCGCCGTTGGATATCGACCGGCCGCCCCGATCCGCTGAATCGCGCCGGACAGATTCGTCGGGAGATTCGTCGGGAGATTCGCGAGGTTCCTGCTGACGTGCATCGTCATCCCGGGGGGTGATCGTGCCAAGGTGGCGTCGTGGACGAACTTCTCGAACCGCCGGTGATCGTCGAGGATGCTGCCGATCCGAGGCTCTCCGATTTCGTCGACCTCGCCGATCCGGAGCTGCGGCGCCGGACCGAGACCGAGCGCGGATTCTTCATCGCGGAGTCGCCGCTCGTCATCCGCCGCCTCCTCGCATCCGGTCGCCGCGTCCGGTCGGTGCTCGTCACCCCGGCGCAGTACGACGCCCTGTCGGATTTCCTGTCGGATTTCCTGTCGGATGTCCCGTCGGACGTCCTCTCCGGCGCCCTGCCGCGGCGGTTCGCCGTTTACGTCGCGTCCGAGGACATCTTGCGGCGCGTCGTCGGGTTCCGGCTCCACCGCGGCGCGGTCGCGTCGGCCGACCGCTGGCCGCTGCCCGACCTCACTTCGGTGCTGAACGGCGCCCGGCGGGTCGCAGTCCTCCAGAAGATCAACGACCACGAGAACCTCGGAGTGCTCTTTCGCAGCGCGGCCGCGCTCGGAGTCGACGCGGTGCTGCTCGACGAGGAGTGCTCCGATCCGCTGTATCGCCGGTGCGTGCGCGTCTCGATCGGCCACGTCCTCCGGATCCCGTGGACGCGCGTCGCGTCGATCGAGGATGTGGGCCGGGCCGGATTCGCGACCTTCGCGTTCACGCCGTCGACCCCCTCGACCCCGCTCGATGCGGTCGACTGGCCCGAGCGCGCGGCGCTCCTGTTCGGTGCCGAGGGGCCCGGGCTGTCGGAAGCGTGGCTTTCGGCGGCCGACGCTCGGGTGCGCATCGACATGCGGCCCGGGTCCGACTCGCTGAACGTCGCGACCGCGGCCGCGATCGCGTTCTTCGCCGCGTCGCGGCCGTGACGCGGTAGTGGTGTCGAGGTGCGGGCGGGCGATCAGCCGGTCGGCGCGTCGACGGTGACCCGGCCCGCGTCGATCTCGATGCGCCGCGTGATCGAGATCGCGTCGAGAAGAGCGCGATCGTGGGTGACGAGGAGCACCGTCCCCTCGAAGTTCTCGAGGGCCTGCTCGAGCTGTTCGATGGCCGGCAGGTCGAGATGGTTCGTCGGCTCGTCGAGGACCAGGCAGTTGACCCCGCGCGCACCGAGCAGCGCGAGAGACGCGCGCGTGCGTTCGCCGGGTGAGAGGGAGCTCGCCGGCCGCGACACGTGGTCGGCAGTCAGGCCGAACTTGGCGAGCAACGCGCGGGCATCGCTCGGAACGAGCGAGGTCGCGGCCTCGAACCGCCGGAGCACGGAAGCCGTGCCCGAAAAGGTGGCACGCGCCTGGTCGAGCTCGCCGAAGATCACGCCCGGGCCGAGCCACCGCTCGCCCGCGTCGAGCCGGCGGCGCCCGACGATCGCATCCAGCAACGTGGTCTTGCCGCTGCCGTTCGCGCCGATGATCGCGACTCGGTCGGCGTAGCCGAGCTGGAGGTCGACCGGCCCGAGCACGAAGTCGCCTCTCCGTACGACCGCGGACGCGAGCCGGGCGACGACGGCGCCACTGCGCGCCGCCGCCGCGATCTCCATGCGGAGATCCCAGCCTTCCCAAGGCTTGTCGACCGCATTCGCGTCGAGCCGGGCGAGCGCGCGATCTGTGATCTTCGCCTTGGCGGCCACGTGCTCGCTGCTGTTACGCCGGAACTCGCGGATGTTCTTGTCGTTCTCGCCCGACCGTTGCAGCCGGCTCTTGCCCTGCACCGACCACTGACGCTGCCGTTGCGCGCGGTCGAGGAGATCGCGGCGCTGCGCGCGGTACTCCGCGAACCGTTCCGCTGCGTGACGGCGGGCCGTCGCCTGCTCGTCGAGGTACGCCTGCCAGCCGCCCGAGTACTCGGTGGCCGAGTGATGGTGCTCGTCGAGCTCGAGTACCGAGGTGATCGTGCGGTCGAGAAAGGCGCGGTCGTGCGACACGATGACCGCGCCGCCGGTCAGCTCGTCGCGGAGGAACCTTTCGAGGCGCTCGAGGCCCGCGAAGTCGAGGTCGTTCGTCGGCTCGTCGAGCAAGAACACGTCGAAGCGGGCGAGCACGATCGCGGTGAGGCTTGCCCGGGCGGCCTGACCGCCCGAGAGCGCGGCCATTTCGAGATCGAGGGTCTGCTCCGGGAGGCCGAGATCCGCCACGGCCGCGCCCATCCGCGCGTCGAAGTCGGCCGCGCCGAGCGTCAGGTAGCGCTCGAGCGCGTCGGCGTACTCGTCGTCGGCGCCGGGCGTGGAGTCGCCGAGCGCGGCGGACGCGGCGGCGAGGGCCTGCTCGGCGCGGTCGACTCCCGTGCGCCGGGCGAGATACGCGCGGACCGTCTCGCCGGGACGCCGCTCCGGCTCCTGTGGCAGGTACCCGACGGTCGCTGTGCGCGGATTGAGCGTGACCGTGCCGGAATCCGGGACCTCGATGCCGGCCAGGACCTGCAATAGCGTGGATTTTCCGGTTCCGTTCGGCGCAACGACGCCGACGCGGTGCGACGGCCCGACCGTGCAGGAGACATGATCGAGGACAACATGAGGCCCGAACGACTTCGTGAGGTCTCGGGCAACGAGCGAAGCGAATGATGCGGACACGGAGCACCTTCGGTCGAGCGAGGAGTACGGGGCTCGGAACAGGCAGCCGGATCACGACATCGGCGCTCAGGGTAGTCGGCGAAACTCGTTCGGCGGTTCGATATGCGTCGCCGCTAGAATCATGACGCCCCGCCACGGGCCAATGTCGTCCCGCGGCGGCCAGTATCCCAATGGTGCTGACCGCCCGAAACGAGGACGTCGCCGCAGTGGCTGATCGCGAGCTACCCCCGCTCTACGACCCCAGATTCGAACACGACGCGTGCGGCGTCGGTTTCGTCGTCGACATGAAGGGCCGCAAGAGCCATGCGATCGTCGACCAGGCGCTCACCGCGGTCTGCTGTCTGAACCACCGGGGCGCCGCCGGCGCGGAGCCCGACACGGGCGACGGCGCGGGGATCCTCGTGCAGATGCCGGACGCGTTCTACCGCGAAAGCGTCGGCTTCGAGCTTCCACCGGCCGGCGCGTACGCGACCGGGATCGCGTTCGTTCCCGCCGACCGGATCGACGCCACGACCGACGCGATCGCGAAGGTGCTGGCCGACGAAGGCTTCTCGGTCCTGGGCTGGCGCGCGGTACCGGTCGACGGAGACCAGCCCGGCGCGTCGGCCCGCGAGCTGATGCCCGGATTCGTGCAGGTGTTCGTGGCGAAGAACGGGCTCACGGGCGACGAGCTCGAACGGCACGTGTATCTCGCGCGCAAGCGTATCGAGCACGGTACCGACGCGTACTTCGCGTCGCTCAGCGGGCGAGTCGTCGTGTACAAGGGGATGCTCACGCCCGGCCAGCTGGGCGCGTTCTACCCCGACCTGCGCGACGAGCGATTCGAGAGCGCACTCGCGCTGGTCCATTCGCGCTTCAGCACCAACACGTTCCCGAGCTGGCCCCTCGCGCACCCGTACCGGATCCTCGCTCACAACGGTGAGATCAATACCGTGCAGGGCAACGAGAACTGGATGCGTGCGCGCGAAGGCGTGATGGCCAGTGATCTTCTCCCGGGCGAGATCGACCGCGCGTTCCCGATCTGCACACCCGGCGCGTCCGACACCGCGCGCTTCGACGAGGCGCTGGAGTTGCTGAACCTGGCCGGGCGCCCCCTGCGCCACGCCATCTTGATGATGATCCCCGAGGCGTGGGAGAACCACGAGAGCATGGACGCGCCGCGCAAGGCGTTCTACCGGTACCACGCCGCGCTGATGGAGCCCTGGGACGGCCCGGCGTCGATCGCCTTCAGCGACGGCACCGTCATCGGCGCCGTCCTCGACCGCAACGGTCTTCGTCCTTCGCGCTATTGGGTGACCGACGACGACCGCGTGATCATGGCGAGCGAAGTCGGTGTGCTCGACGTCGATCCGGCCCGCATCGTGAAGAAGGGACGACTCGAGCCGGGAAAGATCTTCCTCGTCGACACCACCCAGGGGCGGATCATCCCCGACGAGGAGATCAAGGCCGACCTCGCGGCGCAGCAGCCCTACCAGGAGTGGCTCGACGACGGACTCGTGCACCTCGACGATCTTCCCCCGCAGTTCCCGCTCGTCCCGCAGCACAGCTCTGCGGTGCAGCAACAGCGCATGTTCGGCTACACCGAAGAGGACCTACGGCTGATCATCGCGCCGATGGCGCGCAACGCGGTCGAGTCGCTGGGCTCGATGGGCACCGACACGCCGGTGCCCGTTCTCTCCGACCGCCCGCGCATGCTGTACGAGTACTTCAAGCAGCTCTTCGCGCAGGTCACGAACCCGCCCCTCGACGCGAACTTCGAAGCGCTCGTCACGTCGCTCAATTCCGCGCTCGGGCCTGAAGGCAACCTGCTCGACCCTCGCCCCGAGTCGTGCCGGCAGATCGTGTGCCCCACGCCCGTGCTCACCAACGAAGAGCTCGCCAAGCTGCGGTACATCGACGATGCCGAATCGGCCGTACCCGGATTCCGTCCGTTCACCGTCTACTGCCAGTATCCCGTCGCCGAGGGCGGCGAGGGACTCCGCATGGCGATCGACAACGTGCGCACGCAGGTGAGCGAAGCAATCGCGGACGGCGCCAACCTCGTCATCCTCTCCGATCGCTATGCCGACGTCGAGAACGCGCCGATCCCGGCGCTGCTCGTCACCGCAGCGGTGCACCACCATCTCGTGCGCGAGAAGACGCGCACCCGTGTCGGACTCGTCGTCGAGACCGGTGAGGCCCGCGAGGTGCATCACTTCGCACTGTTGTTGGGCTACGGCGCGGGCGCGATCAACCCGTACCTCGCGTTCGACACCATCCGCGACCTCTGCCGGGAAGGCATCCTCAGCGGGATGACCGAGCGCAAAGCCGTCAAGAACTACGTCAAGGCGGCCGGCAAGGGGATCCTGAAGGTGATGTCCAAGATGGGCATCTCGACCGTCGCCTCCTACACGGGCGCACAGATCTTCGAAGCCGTGGGGCTGCAGCGCGCGCTCGTCGACGAGTACTTCACGGGAACTGCGTCGCGCATCGAGGGAATCGATCTCGACGTCATCGCCGAAGAGGTCGGCCGCCGCCACAACATCGCGTACCCCGACCGTCCGACCGAGTTGGCGCACCGCGAGCTGATGGTCGGCGGGGAGTACCAGTGGCGGCGCGAAGGCGAGTACCACCTGTTCAATCCCGACACCGTGTTCAAGTTGCAACATTCGACGCGCTCGGGCCGCTACGACATCTTCAAGCAGTACACGAAGCTGGTAGACGACCAGTCGCGGCGTATCGCGACGCTGCGCGGCCTGTTCGAGTTGCGGGTCGGCGCCCGGGCGGCGATCCCGATCGACGAGGTCGAGCCCGTCTCGGCGATCGTCAAGCGTTTCTCCAGCGGTGCGATGAGCTACGGGTCGATCTCGAAGGAAGCGCACGAGAACCTCGCAATCGCGATGAACCGGCTCGGTGCGCGCTCCAACACCGGGGAGGGCGGCGAGGACCCCGATCGTTTCGTCCGCGACGCGAACGGCGACTCGCGTCGCAGTGCGGTGAAGCAAGTGGCGTCGGGTCGTTTCGGCGTGACGAGCGAGTACCTCGTGAACGCGGACGACCTGCAGATCAAAATGGCGCAGGGTGCGAAGCCGGGCGAAGGCGGCGAGCTGCCCGGCCACAAGGTGTACCCGTGGATCGCGAAGACGCGGCACTCGACACCGGGAGTTGGGCTCATCTCGCCGCCGCCGCATCATGACATCTATTCGATCGAGGATCTCAAGCAGCTCATCCACGATCTGAAGAACGCGAACGACCGCGCCCGCGTGCACGTGAAGCTGGTTGCCGAGGTCGGCGTCGGAACCGTTGCGGCCGGCGTATCGAAGGCGCACGCGGACGTTGTGCTGATCTCCGGTCACGACGGCGGCACCGGCGCGGCCCGGCTCACTTCGATCAAGCATGCCGGAGCACCGTGGGAGCTCGGCCTGGCCGAAACCCAGCAGACGTTGCTGCTCAACGGTTTGCGCGACCGGATCGTCGTCCAGGTCGACGGGCAGCTGAAGACGGGTCGCGACGTCGTCATCGCGGCGCTGCTCGGGGCCGAGGAGTTCGGGTTCGCGACCGCACCGCTCGTCGTGAGCGGCTGCATCATGATGCGCGTCTGCCACCTCGACACGTGCCCGGTCGGTGTCGCGACGCAGAACCCGGAGCTGCGCAAGAAGTTCTCCGGCAAGCCCGAGTTCGTCGTCAACTTCTTTGAATTCATCGCGGAAGAGGTACGCGAGCATCTCGCGGCGCTCGGGTTCCGGTCGCTGGAGGAGGCGATCGGTCACGTGGAGATGCTCGACGTCGAGCACGCAGTCGAGCACTGGAAGGCGCGCGGACTCGACCTGTCGCCGATCCTCGCCCCGCCGGTGAACAAGTACGGACAGACGATGTTCTGCTCGCGCGGGCAGGATCACGGGCTCGACAAGGCGCTCGACCGGCAACTGATCGCGGACGCGCGCGCCGTGCTCGCTTCGGGCGAAGGCCAGCTGCGGCACTCGTACCCGATACGCAACACGAACCGCACGGTCGGCACGATGCTGGGCGCGGAGATCACGCGCCGGTTCGGTGGTGCGGGGCTGGCCGACGGCACGATCGATCTGACGTTCCACGGTTCGGCCGGCCAGAGCTTCGGCGCATTCGTGCCGCGTGGCATGGTGCTGCGGCTCGAGGGTGACGCGAACGACTACTTCGGCAAGGGCCTCTCGGGGGGCACGCTCGTGCTGCGCCCGGCCCGCACCGCGAAGTTCGTCGCGGAGGAGAACATCATCGCGGGCAACGTGATCCTCTACGGCGCCACCGCGGGAAACGTCTTCATCCGGGGTCTCGTCGGGGAGCGATTCTGCGTGCGTAACTCCGGCGCGACCGCAGTCGTCGAAGGGGTCGGAGACCACGGTTGCGAGTACATGACCGGCGGGCGCGCGGTGATCCTCGGGCCGACGGGCCGCAACTTCGCGGCGGGAATGAGCGGCGGCTTCGCGTACGTGTTCGACCCCGACCGCTCGTTGTTCCTGCGTATCAACCGGGAGATGGTCGACCTCGACGTCGTCGACGACGAGGACGCCGACTGGTTGCGCGGTGTGGTCACGATGCACATGGAGCTCACGGGCTCGGTGATCGCAGAGCACCTGCTGTCGAACTGGCACGAGAACGTATTCCAGTTCACGAAGATCTTCCCGAAGGACTACAAGCGTGTGCTCGAAGCCCAACGCGACGCCATCGAGCGCGGTGTCGACGTGGACGAAGCCGTCATGGCCGCTGCTCGAGGATGAGGATTACGCGGCCGGTAGCGAAGGCGATGTGGTGAGGGGACTGTCAGTGGAGCGACGCGTGGTGGAGCGGCGAGCGAAGGTCGAAGGCCGGAGTGAGCTCGCCGGAGTCCTGAGCGTGAAGCCGGCCGGGTATCCCGGCCGGTAGCGAAGGCGATGTGGTGAGGGGACTGTCAGTGGAGCGACGCGTGGTGGAGCGGCGAGCGAAGGTCGAAGGCCGGAGTGAGCTCGCCGGAGTCCTGAGCGTGAAGCCGGCCGGGTATCCCGGCCGGTAGCGCAGGCGA
>Ga0335083_10003212_pt1 | contig 21254 bp, 16 predicted proteins | sample Lox_Sample_42_FD_206716 | JGI IMG/M metagenome (GOLD analysis project Ga0335083, IMG submission 206716) | Soil microbial communities from Loxahatchee National Wildlife Refuge, Florida, United States - Lox_Sample_4.2 | ecosystem: Environmental > Terrestrial > Soil > Wetlands | place: USA...
CGAGCTGCTTCCGAGTTCGACGGGCGCGTGGGTCCGGGCCGCTGGGGGCAAGCTGAGCGCGACGGACGGGCCGTTCGTTGGATCGATCACGTAGCTTGTCGATCTACCCGACTTTGGTTCGACTAGCTAGCAGCGGGGTGCCGAGCGACGGAATCATGCGGCATCCACGCGCCAACCAACAAGGAGACGAGCACCATGCGATTCATGTCGATGATCCGCATCGAAGAGAACACCGGCCAGACACCCAGCGAGCAGCTCATGAGCGACATGGGCAAGCTGATCGAGGAGCTCACACGCAGCGGCCAGCTGATCAGCACGGCCGGGCTCCGGCCAACCTCGGAAGGGGTGCGTGTGCGGTTGCGCCGCGGCAACCTGTCGACGGTCGATGGGCCGTTCACCGAGACAAAGGAAGTGATCGGCGGCTACGCGATCCTCGAGGCGAAGTCGAAGCAGGAAGCGATCGGGCTGACGCAGCGTTTCCTGAAAATCCACGGGGAGGAGTGGGACATCGAATGCGAAGTGCGCCAACTGGACGGACCGGAGTTCGGCAGCGAGGCGTGAGGGATCTATCGCGCCGAAGGACGAGCGCGAAGTGCTGTTCCCAGACGTCGAGCCGGCGATCGGCGTGAAGCAACGGTAGGCCGTTTCCGCGTCGTCGAACCGAAGAAGCCACAGCAACCTGCGCACATCTTGGACCTGGAGATGGCGCCCCGTCTCTGCGTAGCGCGTTCCGCGCGCGATCTGGTCGAACTAAGCCCGGCGTTGATGGCGCTCGGGAAGGCGTACAACGGCGCCCCGAGCGCCGCAGCGAGTGCGCCTCGTGCTATCGCGCGGCCTGCTCGACCAACGCCTGGATGCCGGCGATGTTCGGTAGGAGCGTCTCGGGTAGCCCGTGCCGCCGCCTCAGGTAATCCGGCGCGTTATACGAGAGCCACACCCGCCCGCTCCCGTCCTGCCACGCCACGGCCTTCAGTGGCAGGTCGATGGCAACGCTGGGTGCGGCGAGCATCAAAGGCGTGCCTGCCTTGGGGTTGCCGAAGATCAACATCTGCGTCGGCGGCATCGATAACCCCGCTCTCGCGGCATCGCCGCTGAAATCGATGCGGGCGAAGACCATGAGCTGCTTGGACTTCGCGATCGCCTCCAGGCGGTCGATCGTCTCGGAAACGGAGTAGTTGCTGGCAACGTTTTCCACTCCGTTATCTACCTTTGCGTCGGGGGTGATTGCGGCGGCGGCCATCAGCATCCACGAGATGAGTTTCATGTAAGACTCCTGTTCCGCGGGAATTCAATGCGCAAGCCAGCCTTCATCTGCACCCGCCGAGATCGTCGGCGTCCCTGGTTTCCGCTGCCTGACTCCTCCGGGCCACGAGAAGCTCGGGTCGTCCTCGGGATTGCCGGGCTGGCCGATGGTAGGCACCGCATGTTAGCGCACCCGCCCGCGCACCGTCCGCTCGATGAGCGTAGGTTCGAGAAGATCCGCAGGCATCGCGCTCAGTCGCGCATCGAATTTGGATGGGTCTCTGGAAGAGTATCGGAACCGGAGCCTTCAACTTCAAGATCGCCCGTTGAACCGGGACGATCGGGCCCGATATGGATCCACAAGGAGTCGCTCGCTTTGTGCTCTGCCCCGGGCCGCACAACATACCTACCCGTTTGGGTGATGCGCGGGTCGAGCCGCCGGTGCAAGCTGCTTCCGTCTCGATACAGGAGTCAACGATGGCTGTAGTCAATCCGAATATCCATGTACTAAACCAGGTTTCCGAGGCTCTCGCCGATGCCGTGGAGCATGTCGGGCGCAGCGTCGTCGCGGTTCACGCAGGCCGGCACGGGTCGGCATCGGGCGTGCTGTGGCGCTCAGGCGTTGTCGTCACAGTCGCGCACGCAATCCGCCGCGACGACGGTATCCAGGTCAGCATGCCGGACGGCAGCCGCAGAGATGCTGCGCTGGCTGGGGTCGACGGCAGCACCGACTTGGCTGCACTGAAGCTGGACGGAGAAGGGCAGCACGTGGCGGACATCGGGGACGCGACGAGCGTGCGCACCGGCCAATTCGTGTTCGCCGTAGCGCGCGACGCGCAGGGCGCGTCGAGCGCCAGCTTCGGCATCGTCGGCGCCACACAGGGCGAGTGGCGCACTTGGCGCGGCGGCCGCATCGACCGCTTGATCCGCCTCGACGGATCTCTGTACCCGGGGTTCAGCGGCGGTCCGATCGCGGATATGCAAGGGCAAGTCATTGGAATCGGGACCCAAGCGCTCGCGCGCAGCTTCGCGATCGCGATTCCTGCATCGACGGTGAGCCGCGTCGCCGAGCAGTTGCTCGCGAGCGGCCGCATCGCGCACGGCTACCTCGGCATCGGCGCCCAATCCGTCATGCTGCCCGAACCGTTGACCCGTAAGCTGGGCTTGGAGAACCGCACGGGGTTGATCGTCCTGTCTCTCGCGCCGCAAGGCCCGGCCGAACAGGCGGGGTTGCTGCCCGGCGACATTCTGGTCGAGCTTGCCGGGCGGCCGCTGCGGGATGTCGAGGATCTGCACGGCGTACTGGGCGGCGATCGCATCGGCGAGCGCGTTCGCGTAGGCGTCGTGCGCGCAGGAGAGCGCATCGACTCTGCGATCATCTTAGGCGAGCGCCCACGGCTGCGCTGCTGAGCCAGATGTCGGCCGACGTGCTACGCGTGGCGGTCGTTTCAGCGTCGCTCACGTTGCGCGATCGCCTGGCTGCGCTGATCGACGGTGCGCGCGGGCTGGAGTGTATCGGGACAGCCGCGATGGTAGATGAACTGACGCGGCTCACGCGCACGCCCGATGTCGTGATCGTCGAGGCGCCCGACGGCGAATCGCTCGAGACGTTGGTGCAGAGCGGCTCTCCGCCCACGCCGCTCGTGATCCTGAGCCACGAGCCCGACCGCAACGCGGTGCTGCCAGCACTGCTCGCCGGCGGCGTCGCGATACTCGAGCGCAGCCCCACGGTGTTGCAATTGGTCGCCGCGGCGCGTGCCGCAGCGAGCGGCCTGACCGCGGTGGCGCCCACGCACACGTCGGGTCTCTTCGATTCGCCTGCGAGCATGGATGGTGGACGCACCGCGGAATGGATCCAGCCGCTCACCCCGCGCGAGCTGCAAGTCCTGCGCATGCTTTCCGACGGCGTCCCGAACAAGTCCATCGCGGCCGAGCTGCAGATCTCCGAGCACACGGCGAAGTTTCATGTCAGTCAGATCCTCGCAAAGCTCGGTGCAGAGAGCCGCACGGAGGCCGTCGCCATCGGAATCCGTCATGGGCTTGTCATGGTCTAGGCAGCGAGGACGGTGGCAGCAAGAACGTTCCACCGCCGCACAAGAGCGTACAAGACGTAGGCGGTCGGCTCCATTAGCTTTGCCAACTTGAGTCGCTCCAGGGGGTCTGGACATGCTGATGCTCCACTCCAGAGAAGTCTTGTCGGCGGTTTCGCTGATCGCAGTGCTGTCTGCGCTGTCGGGTTGCGGGCAGAGTAGATCCGCGCCTCCTTCCATGCCGCCTCCGCCGGCGGTTTCGGTCGCAACCGTGATCGAGCGGCAAGTCAATGACTGGGATGAATTCACCGGCCGGCTGGAAGCGATCGACAAGGTGGAGGTGCGCCCACGCGTCTCGGGCTATATCGACCGGATCGCTTTCCGCGAAGGCTCGGAAGTGAACCGGGGCGATCTGCTGTTCGAGATCGACGCGCGGCCGTTCCAGGCCGACCTCGACAAAGCCGAGGCGGACCTCGCCCGCGCCAGGTCCCAGTCCGAGCTGGCGCAGAGCCAGCTGCGCCGCGCCGAGCAGCTGCTGAAGCAGAACTTCATCTCCCAAGAAGCCTATGACGACCGCACGAGCGCAAGCCGCGAGTCGTCCGCCAACGTGAGAGCGGCGGAAGCCGCGGTGGAAAGCGCGCGCCTCAATCTGGAGTACACGAAAGTGCGGGCTCCGGTTGCCGGCCGCGTGAGCCGTGCCGAAGTCACGGTCGGCAACCTGGTGACGGGATTGGGCGGGGCAAACGCGACGCTGCTCACCACGGTGGTCTCGCTCGACCCGATCTACGCCTACTTCGAAGGCGACGAGCAGGTGTACCTGAAGTACACCGAGCTTGCTCGCGCGCAAGCGCGTCCGAGCTCCCGCACCACCCGAAATCCCATCTACCTGGAGCTCGCCAACGAGCAGGGGTATCCGCACAAAGGGTATGTGGATTTCGTGGACAACCAGCTCAACCCGCAAACGGGCACGATCCGAGCGAGAGCGGTGTTCGACAACAAGGAGCGCATCTTCACGCCCGGCCTGTTCGCACGGTTGAAGCTGATCGGCAGCAGCACCTACGACGCGATCCTGGTCGACGCCCGCGCCATCGGCACCGACCAGAGCAAGAAGTTCGTGCTGGTCGTCGGCGCGGACAACAAGGCGACCTACCGCGAGGTCAAGCTTGGCCCGATCGCGGACAACCTGCGCGTTGTGAAGCAGGGGCTGAACCCGGGCGAGCGCATCGTGGTGAACGGGATCCAGCGCGTGCGCCCAGGCCAGCCGGTGACGCCGCAGATCGTCTCGATGGAAGGTGACGGGAAAGCGACAGTCACCGCGGCCAACTCGGCCACGACCCAGTAGCCGCCGTGTTGAACCTGCCCAAATTCTTCATCGATAGGCCGCGCTTTGCCGCGGTGCTCTCGATCGTCATCTTCCTGGCGGGTTTGATCGCGATGTTTCGCCTCCCGATCAGCGAGTATCCGGAGGTGGTCCCGCCGTCGGTGATCGTGCGCGCGCAGTATCCTGGCGCCAGCCCAACAGTCATTTCAGAGACCGTCGCCGCGCCGCTGGAGGAGCAGGTGAACGGCGTCGAGAACATGCTCTACATGTCCTCGCAGGCCACCACCGACGGCGTTCTGGCGCTCACCGTGACCTTCCGCCTCGGGACCGATGTCGACAATGCGCAGGTGCAGGTGCAAAACCGCGTGTCGCAGGCGCTGCCGCGGTTGCCGGATGAGGTGCGCCAGCTCGGCGTGACCACGATCAAGAGCTCGCCGGACCTGACCATGGTCGTGCACCTGGTCTCGCCGGACAACCGCTACGACACCGTCTATCTGCGCAACTATGCGGTGCTGAACGTCAAGGACGTGCTGGCGCGCATCCCGGGCATGGGGCAGGTCCTGCTGTTCGGAGCCGGCGACTATTCCATGCGCGTTTGGCTCGATCCGCAGAAGATTTCCGCTCGCGGGCTCACAGCCGGCGATATCGTGCGGGCGATCCGGGAGCAGAACCTGCAAGTCGCGGCCGGGTCGGTCGGCGCACCGCCTTTCGCTCGGACCGGCAACCAGCCCGACTTCCAGCTCTCGGTGAATGCTCAGGGGCGGTTGACTACGGAGGATCAATTCGGCGAGATCGTCGTCAAGGCCGGCGAGGACGGCTCGATCACGCGACTTTCCGATGTCGCGCGCATCGAGCTGGGAGCTGCCGAGTATGCACTGCGCAGCCTGCTCAACAACCAGCCCGCGGTGGCGATCCCGATCTTCCAGGCTCCCGGCTCGAACGCGCTCGAGCTGTCGAACAACGTGCGCAAGACCATGGAGGAGCTGAAGCAGAAATTCCCGCAGGGGATCGACTACAAGATCGTGTACGACCCGACCACTTTCGTGCGCGACTCGATCAAGGCGGTGGTCGAGACGCTGCTCGAAGCGATCCTGCTGGTGGTGATCGTGGTGATCCTGTTCCTGCAGACTTGGCGCGCGTCGATCATCCCGCTGCTCGCCGTACCGGTGTCGATCATCGGGACCTTTGCGCTGATGCTGGCGTTCGGCTTTTCCATCAATGCGCTGTCGCTCTTCGGCCTCGTGCTTGCCATCGGCATCGTGGTGGACGATGCGATCGTCGTGGTGGAGAACGTCGAGCGCAACATCGAAGCGGGCTTGAGTCCCAGAGCCGCCACCTACAAGGCGATGGATGAGGTGAGCGGTCCGATCGTCGCGATCGCTCTGGTGCTGTGCGCAGTGTTCGTGCCGATCGCATTCGTGAGCGGCCTGACTGGGCAGTTCTACCGCCAGTTTGCGCTGACCATCGCGATCTCCACGGTGATCTCGGCGTTCAACTCGCTCACGCTCTCACCGGCTCTCGCCGCGTTGCTGCTCAAGAGCAAAGATGCGCCCAAGGACCTGGCATCGCGCTGGATCGACCGGCTGTTCGGATGGCTGTTCCGTCCGTTCAACCGCGCGTTCCAAGGCGGCGTGCGGGGCTATGGCGCGGGTGTGTCGGGCGTCCTGTCGCGCAAGGCCATCGCGATGGGCGTGTACCTGGTGCTGATCGCGGCCACCGCGCTCTTGTTCAAGATCGTACCCGGCGGCTATGTGCCGCAGCAGGACAAGAACTATCTGATCGGGATCGCGCAACTGCCGGACGCGGCCTCGCTGGATCGGACAGAAGCCGTGATCCGGCGCATGTCGTCCATCGCCCTGGAGCATCCGGGTGTCGCGAATTCGGTCGCGTTCCCGGGTCTTTCCATCAGTGGGTTCTCGAATGCGCCCAATGCGGGGATCGTGTTCTTCGGCCTGAAGGATTTCGGGGAGCGCAAGGGGCCGGGGATGTCCGGCAACGAGATCGCCGGCGCACTCAACCAGAAGCTCGCCTCGATCCAGGACGGGTTCATCTTCGTGCTTCCGCCGCCCCCGGTCATCGGCCTGGGCACCAGCGGTGGCTTCAAGATGATGATCGAGGACCGCGGCGACCTGGGTCTGGAGGCGCTGTACACGGCCACGCAGGCGCTGATGAACCAGGCGCGGCGCTCGGGCGTGATCAACCCGTACCAGACCTTCTCCAGTTTCCAGATCAACGTCCCGCAGCTGTATGCGGACGTGGATCGCGTGAAGGCGAAGCGAGAAGGGGTCGCGATCACCGACATCTTCGAGACCATGCAGATCTATCTGGGCTCGCTCTATGTCAACGACTTCAACCGCTTCGGCCGGACCTATCAAGTCATCGCGCAGGCCGATGCGCCCTTCCGCCAGAAACCGGAAGACATCTCTCAGTTCAAGACGCGCAACGGCCGCGGCGAGATGGTCCCGCTCGGCTCGCTGATGCGGGTCGAGCAGAGCTATGGCCCGGACCGCGCGATCCGCCATAACGCATATCCGGCCGCGGACGTGAACGGCGCGCCCGCGCCCGGGTTCAGCTCCGGTCAGGCTCAGGCGACGATGGAGGCGCTTGCCAAGCAGGTGCTGCCGAATGGCATCACCTACGAATGGACGGAGCTCACGTACCAGCAGATCCTCGCGGGCGATACCATGTTCTTCATCTTCCCCCTGTGCGTGCTGCTGGCGTTTCTGGTACTGACTGCGCTGTACGAGAGCTGGACCTTGCCGCTGGCGGTGGTGCTGATCGTGCCGATGGGATTGCTGTCGGCGATCTTCGGGGTGTGGGCCTTCGGGCACTTTGGCACGGGCGGCGACAACAACATCTTCACGCAGATCGGCTTCATCGTGCTGGTGGGTCTCGCGTGCAAGAACGCGATCCTGATCGTCGAGTTCGCGCGCGAGCTCGAGAGACGGGGGAAGAGCGTGGTCGCCGCGGCGCTGGAAGCCGCGAGGCTGCGGCTGCGACCGATCCTCATGACCTCGTTCGCCTTCATCATGGGCGTGTTCCCGCTGGTGGTGACCACGGGGGCAGGCGCCGAGATGCGGCGTGCAATGGGCATCGCGGTGTTCTCCGGGATGCTGGGCGTGACATTCTTCGGCCTGCTCCTGACACCGGTGTTCTACGTGCTGCTGCGAAGCCTGGTCCGGGAGAGAAGCCAAGCGAGCGGCGGCGCGCTGGTGCTGAAGCCCGCACAGCGCCACGGAAGCGCGCCTGCGCAAGTCGACTGAACCGACGAATCGGCAGCGATCCGAAGCGGGACCCGTCTCGCCGCGGGGACGATGCATGGAATGCCTGATCGTCAACCCGGACGATGCAATCGGAGTGAAGGGGCCCTGCCTCGGGGGTTCCGGTCAGGCTCGAACCTGTCGCGGCGTCACGCCCAGCACCCGCTTGAAGTGACGCGTGAGGTGGCTTTGGTCGGCGAACCCGACGGCATTCGCGAGCTCTGCCAGCGAGCGCTCCCCGGAGCCGGCGGTCAGCAGCCAGCGCGCGCTGTTCACGCGGAGCTGAATGAGGTACTGGTGTGGCGACACGCCGAGCGACTGCTTGAACAGCCGTGCGAGGTGGAAAGGGCTGAGGTGCGCGGCCTCGGCGATGTCGGCAAGCGACAGCTCTCGCGCATAATTCTCGTGGATGAAGGCGAGGGCGTCGGCGACGGCCCGCGGATGCGTCGAACCTCTGACGCTGGCTACGAGCGACGTCGCCAATCTGGTCTCCTCCAGCGTTGTGCCGCCGACCAGCGCGCTGCCATCGGCGCGCTGCGCGTAGCGGCGTAGCAGGTGTACTGCGAGCAGGCTTGCCAGCGACTCTGCGTATAGGCGGCTCCCCGGCTCGCCGCGCATCGCTTCCCGCGCCAGCACGCCGGCGACGTTCGTGAGCGCGGTGTCCTGCGTACGCTCGGCAAGGACCAAGCGGTAGTCGGATGCCCGCACGCCGAATACCGACTCGGCCACCCGGTCCACTAAGTCGGGATCGAGTCGCATCAGCGAGAAGCTGATGCGCGTCGAGGAGCGCCAGCAGATCGGGGTCTGCGCCGGCACCACCGCAACGCATCCCGGCGCGAGCTCGCGCTCGACCCGCTCACCCCCGCCTTCGCGCACGATCCGTCCCGTCGTCAGGCCGACGAAGATCAGGTGTCTCCTGCTGCCATGGACCAGCCGGAGCGATCCCGGCTGCTGGTCGCGGCGCTCGAAGTGGAGCGACGCCCACCCCAACCCGCGGCTGGACACCCGTACGCCCTGTGCAGCTTGCTCGGGGACCGCCGCCGGTGGGCGGGTCTCCGAACCAAACGCCGCGATGTCCGCTGCCGAATTCGAACTCATCTCAAACCCCCTCGGTGTTCGATAGAACCAGGTGCATCCCCTGTGGACGAGCAACTTCATACCCGAGCTCCGGGCCGGCCCCGAATGTGCCCACGCGCAGGCACGGCTCGGTGAGAGCGAGCACGGTCAAACCGCCAACTCGCGCGCGTCGAGCCGCTTGACGACCCGGATCACGTGCCAATCGTTGTCGCTGTCGAGCTCGCAGTCGAGGCGCGTCAGGAGCTCGAGCATCGGCCAGTTGTCAGCGAGCACGAGCCCGCCGATCGCGGTGATCCCCGCACGCGCCGCGTGGTCGGCCAGCACGCCGATCAGCTGGCTGCCCAGGCCTTGCCGCTGCCAGGCATCGTCGACCACGACCGCGAACTCGGCGCCGTGCGACTCGGACATGGCGTATTGCGCCATGGCGACGATGCGCGACTGAACGCCTTCCGCAGTCTCGCCCACGAGCGCGAGCTCGCCGGGAGGACGCGAGCGCGTGACGCGTTCGAGCTGATCGGGCGAGAGCTCGCGCACCGGGAGGAAGAAGCGGTTGTGGCGCGACCGGAGCGAAAGACCGCGCACGAACTGCTGCACCGCCGAGGCGTCTTCCGAGGCGGCGACGCGCAGTGTGACCGGCCGGCCGTCCTTCAGCCTGATCGTCCTTGCCGCAAGGCGGGTCTTGTTAGCCAGATCGGCCCGTGCTGCGCTTGCAGTTTCCATCTCGGTACTCCCGCGCGGCAGGGTTCAGCTCGGAGCAGGAGCGAGCGCGTTGCGCGCGCTGAAGCGCTGCGCGGAATGCGAATCGACGTGCGCCATGACGATCGCGTTGACCTCGTCCCGGTGCGTCACGGGCGCCATGTGCCCCGCACCGGTTATGCACTTCACCCGCGCATGCGGGAGGATGCGGGCGAGCAGGTCGCAGACGCGCCGCGCCGGAGACGGCGAGGTCGTGCCGCACAACAGCAGCGTCGGCGCAGTGATCCAGCGGAAATCCTCGAGTCGGGTCGGCTCGTTGAGCGTTGCATGGAACTCCAGCGCGATCTTGGGCAAGTGTGCGGCCATTGCGTAACGCTTGTACGCGGGGACATCGGCGTATGCAGCTGGAGCGCTCCAATAGTCGGCGAAGCGCTCGAAGCCGGAGACGTACTCTCCGCGAACGACCGCGCGGCGCACCGCGTTCCCGATCCCGGTGATCTCGGCAAGCGCCGCGGAGTCCATCCCCCTGAGCAGATGAAACGCAGCCGGCTCGATCAGCGTAAGGCTGCGCACGAGATCGAGGCAGGAACCCGCAAGATGCAGCGCGATGGCGCCGCCGTAGGAGTGTCCGACGAGGTGCACCGGCTCGTTCACGTGCGCGAGCAGAGCGAGAACGATCTCGGCTTCGCAGTCGAGGTGGAAGGGCCGGCCTCCTGGCCAGTTCCCCGTGCCCCCATAGCCGTACAGATCCGGCACGATGGCCTGATATCGCTCGCTCAGCTGCTCGGCGAGTGTGTGCCACTGGGCGCTGGAGCTGCCCGAAGAATGCAAGAGCACCACGGGCTCGCCGTTGCCGAGCTCGAGATATTCCACGCGGCTGCCGCCGACCTGCAGAATCGCCATCGCTGTCCCTCGACACGGATCCAGTGGTTTAAGGACCCGAGTCTAGTGAGGGGCCGCGTTAGAGGTATTTCAGTGCGAGAACATTTTTGTTTCGTTTGTTTCAGCGGACTGCCGCCGGCTCACTCGGTCCGGAGCGGAGCTCCTGAACATGCGAATGAGCCGTGCGGACTACAGCGGATAGGGTCTGCGTTGCAGTCGAGACCAACGCACTCGGCGCAGGGAAGGGCTGCCTCGAACCCGCCGCTAGAGGGGAGCCGGCGCGCTCGCTCGCGGCATAGGCTGCCGCGGCCCGCGCACGTCACACGCTAAGCCCTGTTGTCGCGCTCGAGGCGCGGTAGCGCTTCGCTGACGACGCGCCGCACCTCGTTCGGTAGAAACGGCTTCTCGATCACGGGACGGCCGCGTTCTTGCGCAAACTCGCGCAGCGTAGAAGTGAGCGTATCGCCGCTCACGAAGATCACCTGTGCCGCCCGCTCGGGCCAGCGCCGCTCGATCTCGCTGTACAGCGCACGCCCGTCCAGGTCGGGCATGCGAATGTCGGTCAGGATCACATCGAATCTCTGCTTGTCCAGACGCTCCAACGCTTCGCGCCCGGATGCGGCGGCCACCACGCGATGGCCGGATCGGATCAGGATCTCGGACAGGATCTCGCGAACCTCCGCCTCGTCATCGACGACGAGCGCGCAGCGTCGTGCGGCGTTCGCGTTCGGCGGTGCGCTCTCCTCGGTGCTCTCCCGGTCCGAATCTCCCGCCGGCAGCACGATGGTGAACACCGCTCCTGAGCCGTGGCGGCTTTCGACGTTTAGCGTGCCTCCATGCGCTTCTACGATCCCCAGACACACGGCGAGCCCCACGCCTGTGCCTGTTCCCAACGGCTTGGTGGTGAAATAAGGCTCGAAGATCCGCTTGCGCACGGCTTCGGGGATGCCGGGCCCATTATCAGCCACGGTGATGCGGATCGCGTTGGAGCTCGCGTCGAACCGGCTCGCGACGCTCAGCTTGCGAGGATGCGGCCGGTCCTGCAGGGCCTGCTGAGCATTGATGATCAAGTTCGTGAACACTTGATGGAGTTGGTCGGCGTCGGCAAGGACTGGCGGGACACCCTCGGCGAGATGGAGCGCCACCTCGATGCCGCTGGTTTTGAGCGCATAGCCTGTGATGTCGAGCGCCGCCGACACCACCTCCCGGATGACGACGGGAGCGCGCCGCGGCTGCTGCTGGCGCGCCATGGCGAGGAAGGTCCGCACGATGCGCGCGCAGCGCTCTGCGGCGGCGCGGATCTTCGATGCCGCTCCCCGAGTGGCGGGGTCGTCCCGCTCCTCCAGGATCGCCGCTCGCGCGACAACGACCGAAAGCGGGTTGTTGAGCTCGTGGGCGACGCCGGCGAGCAGCGAACCGAGCGCGGCAAGCTTCTCTCGCTGATGCAGCATTTCGCGTTGCCGTGCCAGCTGTTCGGAGGCACGCTTCTTGTCGGTGATGTCGCGCGCGATCGTGAGCACGTGCGGCTTGGCGCGGTACTGGATAGGGATCCCGTGCACCTCCAGCTCCAGCGCGGATCCATCCTTGCGCTGATCGGTCACCTCGGCGTGAAACGGTTCCCCGTTGGGCGCTGAGCGCAGGATCCTGCTCAACGCCGGCCCGCGCGCCGGTCGATCGGACGTCTCGGTGCTCACGCCGAGAAACTCCTCGCGGGTGTAGCCGTACATCCGCCATAGCGCCGGATTGATGTCGACGATCTCACCGCCGGGGCTCCACAGCGCGAGCCCGTCGATCGACGCATCGAACATGGCGCGATACTGCTCTTCGCTTGCGCGCAACGCGTCTTGGACTTCTATGCGCTTGGCAATATCCTCCCGCAGGCGGTTCTGCGTGTGCGCGACCTCGCCGGCCATGGCATCGAACGCACGGCTCAGCCGGGCGAGCTCGTCGTCGCCCTGGAGGGCGCTGCGGGCGCTGAGATTGCCGGCCGCGAGCTGCTCGGCTGCCGCCACCAGTCGATTCGTGCGGCGAGTCAACAGGAAGTGGAACACGATCCACAAAGCCGCCGCGAGCGCCGTGACCCAGCCGGTCCAGTACAGCGACTGCGCGACGATCTGGCCGCGTACAGCGCTCTTGGCTCGCCTCAAGTCGTATTCGAAGAACAGCCGGCCCATGCGCGACCCGCGCAGCTCCTGACTGCCGCCGCCCATCGGGATGCCGGCGTAGCCGAGCAAGGAATCGTCGTCGGCTCCAGCAATTACTCGTGCATCGCGCCCGGCAGCGGCGTGTTCGGCGTCGCCGGGCTCGAACTTCGGCAGCACTTCGGCTGCCGGGCGTCCCAGCCAAGCTCGCCGCGTCGCTGCAAGAACGGAGTGCTGGTCGTCGATCAGCGCTACGAGCGTGTAATTGCGGTTGGAGGCGAGGATCGCCACCTCGCGCCGTGCGCCTTCGATGTCACCCTTCACGAGCAGATACTCCAACGTGCTCTGCAGCCGCGATAGCTCTTGGAGCAGGCGCTCCCGATGGTCTTCTTCGACCGCGCGTTCGGCCCGCGGCACCTGATAGGCTACGTTGAGTGCGCTCAGCGCCGCGGCGAAGCCGAGCAGGATGACCGGAACCGCGAGCTTGAGCGAGGTCGGAAGCAGCTTCGTCACTGCGATAGCTTCTGCAACGGTGCGGGCGCGAGCAACCCCTCGATGTCGAGCGTGCTGCGAAGGAGCTTTGCTTCGACCATCAAGTTCATCAGCTGGCGCCCCGAGACCACCAGACTCGGGGTCGCACCGGCGAGCATCTTCAGGTTCTCCGCCCGCGAGGGAGTACGCAGGCCCTGTAGCGCTAGCAGGAATTGCTCTCCCGTGATCTGCTCGCGCACGGCCATGCGTGCCGCGGCATCCTTCGGGTCGCGGTTGAGGTAGGCAAGCGCCTTGAACCAGCCGGCAAGCAGATTCTGCACCGCCCCCGGATTCTTCTCCAGCACGGCTGCGCGTACCGCGAGCAGATCGACGATCTCGCCGGGAATCTGGCTGCTGTCGAAGAGGACGCGAGCGCCGGCGGCAACGAGCTGCGTACGATAGGGGTCGAACGTCACGGCTCCGTCGACCTGAGCCTGGTTGAACGCGGCTGGATGCTCGTTGGATTCCAGGTGCACCATGCTGACATCGGTCGCCTGCATCCCGTTCAGGGCCAAGGCGCGGCTCAGGACGAACGCGCCGAGCGCTCCGCTTTCCACCGCTACCCGCTTGCCTCTGAGGTCCTGCATGTTGCGCATGTTGGAGCGGCCGACGACCACATCGGCTCCGTGGGAGACGTCCACGATCAGCACCACTTTGGGTTGCAATCCGTCCACGGCGAGCATGAACAGCTCGTCCAGGCTAATGATCATGCCGTCGATCGCCTGGTTGCGGAACGCGCGCGAGACTTCACTCGCCGAAGGATACTCGACGAGCTGGACCGCTTCGCGATCCAGGTAGCCGAGGTCCCGCGCGAGATAGATCGGCTCGCTCCCGATCCATACATTGGTGCCGATGCGCAACGGCGGCTCCGGCTCGCGCATGCAGCCGCCCGCGGCAAGCAGCAACAAAAGTGCAAATGCGCGGCGCGCGATGCGTGGCGATGCGTTCATCTGTCCTCCGATCCCCCGGGTACGAACTTGTAGCCTTCGCTGCGTATGGTCCGGATGTACTGCGGATGCTCGGGGTCGGGTTCGATCTTCTTGCGCAGGCGCAAGATGCGAAGATCCACGCTGCGGTCGAACGGATCCCACTCGCCCTGGCCGCTCAAGTTCAAGATTCGCTCGCGCGAGAGCACCCGGTTCGGATGGTCGCTGAGCGCTTTGAGCAATGTGAACTCGAGCGGCGTCATCGGCACCTCCCCGCCGGTCTCGTCGGTGAGCCGATGGGTCGCGCGGTCGAGCACGCAGCGCCCGATGCGCACCCGCTCGGCACCCAGCTCGGCACCGAGGACGACCGACGTGCGGCGCAGCACACTCTTGACGCGAGCCGCCAGCTCGCGCGGGTCGAACGGCTTGGTGACATAGTCGTCCGCCCCGATCTCGAGCCCCACGATGCGATCGACCACGGTGCCCGCGGAAGTCAGCATGATGATCGCAAGTTTGGCATAGCGCTCGCGCAGATGGCGCGCGAGGCTCAGGCCGTCCTCCCCGGGCATCGCGATGTCGAGCAGCGCGATGTCTACTTGATGCTGGGCGGCAAGCGCTCGCGCCGCCGTTGCGCTCTCGGCGCTCAGCGCGGTGTAACCCTGCGTGACGAAGTACTCCTGCAGAACCTCGCGCAGGTCGGGTTCGTCGTCGACGATCAGGAGCGTGGCCTTGGTGCTCATGGCTGCCGGCCTCCTCGACTTTGGGGCGAAGTGCCGCAGTTTGTGGTCGGCAAGGCCGATCATACAACTACTGCAGCGCCCGCGGTCGCGCCAATCACAGGCCTGAAACAAATGAAACAAAACTCCCGTGATGGCGAAGTCCACCTAATACGTACCCGACATAGACTGCACGGCCAGCTCAGACATACGGCTACGGGACCTTTAAGAGAGATCCCGCACGCGGTCCTTCCCGCTCCGATCCGCTCGGGAGCGATGGTCCGCGTTGCGTTGTCGTAAGTTGGAACACGCGCAACGTGGACCCGCCGCAGTCCGCGTATCCATGAGATTCGAAGGTCAACCCACAACCCGCGCTTGAGGCGCGAAAGGAGAATTGCATGAAGAACTGCAATGCACTGAACGGTCAGATCACGCGCCGCATCTTGCCCAGCGCGTGCGCTACTGCTCTCGCGGTAGCTTTCACGATCACGCTGGCGCAGCCCGCCCAGGCATACGAGATCAGACCGCCACGCGTGCCCGCCGACATCGAGGTGCCGCCCGGGAACGAGGTGTTCCTCGTGGGTCACGGCGTCGGCACTCAGAACTACGTCTGCCTGCCCTCAGCAACCTCGCCCTCTGGCTTCGCCTTTACATTGTTCACCCCGGAGGCCACGCTGTTCAATGGTCCTAAGCAAGTCACCACCCACTTCTTCAGCGCCAACAACAACCCGGATGAGCGGTCTGACAAGGGCATGATTCGCGCTACGTGGCAGCACTCACGGGACACAAGCGCCGTCTGGGCCAAGCTGTTCAAACCAGCCTCCTCCGACCCCAACTTCGTCGCCCAGGGGGCGATCCCCTGGCTCCTGCTCCAGAGGGTTGGAGCCCAAGAAGGACCCGGTGGCGGCGACACGCTGACGGCCACCAGTTTCATCCAACGGGTGAACACTCATGGCGGGAGTGCGCCCTCGAGCGGCTGTGCCGCGCTGGCGGACGTCGGCAAGACGGCATTCGTACCATACACCGCCGACTACTTCTTCTACACGGACCCCAACGCCCAATAAGGCGACGCGAGCGGCGGCAACCAGAAACTCTGGACAAGGGCGCGGTACGGATGCGCCCGCGTTGCGCAGAACGCGCGTGCGATCCTCGGGTTGCGGCTTTATCGCAAGATCGGGCTAGCGGATCTGGATCGGTGCAGCCGTAGCCAGCGTGTTGTTGTTCTCGTTGCTCTCGGCCACCTGGTTGCCGGCGTCCGCCACTGCGATGATGTAGTAGGTCCCCGGGCTCACGCTCGCAGGCACGCGCACCACGGTCGTAGCCGCCGAGTTGGTAAGAGGCGCCAGCCCCGCGAGCTCGCGGCTGCCCAGGAGCCTGTCGCCGGAGTCGAGCACGTTGTCGGCGGACAGATAGAAGTCGATTCGGAATGCTCCGGCTGCGGCTGGAGCCGCTGTGAGGTTGCGAACCGTGTTCGCGATGGAGAGGGGGTGTCCTACCGCCCCTCTCGATGCGCTCACCCGCGTCATCGCAAGATCAGGCTGGCGGATCTGGATCGGCACGGCGGTGGCCAGCGTGTTGTTGTCTTCGTTGCTCTCCGTCACCTCGTTGCCTGCGTCCGCTACCGCGATGATGTAGTAGGCCCCCTGACTCACGTCGGCCGGCACCTGAACCATGGTCGTCGCCGCCGAGGTCGCGAGCCCCGCCAAGCCGGGGACGTAGCGGCTGCCCAACAATCGATCGCCCGCACCGAGCACCTTGTCCGTGGACAGATAGAAGTCGATACGAAACGCTCCGGCCGTCGCGGGAGCCGGAACAAGATTGCGCACGGCGTTGGTGATGGCGAGCGGGCGTCCCACCGCGCCATTGGGTGCGGCGACCTTCGCCATCGCCAGATCTGGCAGCGGCACCGCTTCCAGGACGAGAACCCAGTCGTCATTGCCCGCTCCGCCGGCATTGTTGCCCGGCGTCGTGAAATCACGCGGGCCGGAATTCGCAAACGGAGAGCCGCGGATCGCAACGAACTTGCCGATCGCAGGATCGTACCAGCGGGCGATGACGGACCGGCTGACGCTGGAGAGATCGACGGTCAACGTACGAGCGGAGGGGACGTAGGCCATCACCAGCTCGCCGTTGGGCGTGCGCGCAGCGGTCAGATAGTCGCCGCTCCCGAAGTCGCCGTAGCCGGCGGTGACGACGGTATGGTCCTGATCGGGCATCAGGTCGTACCAGGCACGCGGTTCGAACAGCGCAGTCGCATAGCTGAACTGGATGGCACCGACCGTGTTGAGATGATTCTTCCATCCGCGGATGAACTGCCAGGTGTAGTGGTTGCCGAACAGCTGGCCGGTCGCCCCGCTCAAGAGCGACCAATACGCCTGCTCGCGCAGGGCCTTGGGGGCGTTGCCCAGGACGGAGTAGTTTTCGCCTTCGTACCCCGCCTCGACCATGAAAGTCGGCAGCGGCGTAACGCCGGAGATGTTCAGGTTATACGCGTCGAGGACCTCCTGGTACGTGGGGAAGTACGTGTAGGAGGCGTTCAGTTGGAGCAGGGGCGCCCAGGAGAGGTCGTCGAGCGAGTTGCTGACGAGATAATTGAGCTCGAGCGTGTGGATGTGGCGTTGATCGAAGTGCTGGATCCCGCGGGCGACCGCCTGGACCGCCGGGTCGGCATTGGGATCGCTGTTCCAGCTCTGGAAGTCGTTCCCGTGCATCCAAAGGACGTTGTCGAAGCCGGCGTAGCGCTTCCCGAGATAGCGCCCGTAGTTGCGCGCCTTCTCGACGCCGTTGGACTCGAGGATGCTGAGCCAATAGCCCGTCTCGGCGGGATCCAGGATAACCAGGAATCCGTACTTCGCCGCGAGCTTGAGGATCTGATCGGCACGGGCGAAGTAGGCTTCGTTCGGGGTCGACAGGTCTCCCTGTGTGGTGAACGGAGCGATGCCGTCGAAAGTGGTCGCGTCCGAGTTGCATCCGGTGTACGACCCGCACAGCAGGTTGATCCAGACGGCATTGAATCGGTGGGAGCGGCGATTGGCGAAGAAGAGCTCGGCGTCCGCCAGGCTCAACCTGCCGATCATCGCTTGAGGCGACTCGCCGGCGATGAGGAACGGAACCCCGCTCTTGTCGACGAGATAACGGCCCGTGGGTCCCACCGTCACCGGATAGTCGGGCGCCGCTTCCATCACGCTGGCTGCAACGCATAGTCCCAAGGAGATGATGCTGCGAGCGACCCGAATCACGGCGGAGAGACGTTCGAGTTATTCCATAATGCAAGACCGTATCACCTCCACAGTGCCGTCACAAGAGAACTCGCCGATCGAAATTCGATTTCACAATCTCCAGCCTCGGCCGCCACGGCCCGGTCTCGCCGTCGAGCACTGCATGGTGGACAACCACTCAGAAAGCGCTGTGACCGGGGCGGCACGCACTGCTGCGCTGTCGCGTACTGCGGAAATTCCAACGCTTGGTTGGGTTGAGCGCGCGGAATCCGGTCTGCATCGCACCGGGCCAGAGGCCTTAGTCCCGATCGACTTTGAACAGGGGTGCCGATCAAAGTGGAGCGATCGAGCCATGCACCGGGGCACGAGCTGCCGCACGACGTGCCATGCGTTTTGCATGGATCCGCGTTCGGACTGGCGGGGATGACGCAAGAGATGCCTGCCACGCGCAGGCCGGCACATCCGCTCAACTTCCGCGGGCCGGGGCCTCCGCCTGAGCGTTACCGGTGGGCACCACCACGACCGTGAACCAGTAGCCGTGGAGCTTCTTGACGGCCTGCGCGAATTTCTCGAAGCTCACCGGTTTGGTGATATAGGAATCACAGCGCAGCTGGCACGCGCCGACGATATCTTCCGCCTCGTAGGACGTGGTGAGGACCACCACGGCCAGCTGCTTGAGCGCATCGTCTTTGGCGATCTCTGCCAGGACCTCCCGCCCATCCATCACGGGCAGGTGGAGGTCGAGCAGGATCAGGTCGGGCGTGGGCGCATCCTGGTAGGGAGGCTGCTTGCGCAGGAACGCCATGCACTTCTCACCGTCGGTCACGTGATGCAGGTTGATGGCGAGCTTCGCGTGCTCGAACGCGATGCGGGTGAGATACGCGTCGTTCTGGTTGTCCTCGACCAGCAAGATCTCCGCGGGCCTAGTGCCCGCCGGCAGGTCGGTCATGGCCTCAAGCCCCTCCTCGTCTCACATCCGAAAGAAGAATCCACCGCGCTTCTCGGCCTTCGGTCGCCCACACGGCGCTGCGTGCCGGTGAACGACAGGTCAACACCTGACTGCTTGGAACGGAGAACAACTCCCGCGTGCTTTCTCTCGACGCGCACCGCGACGCGTGGGGTGCGCTCGCCATAGTACTCGATCCGCCGGTCGACGAGGTTCTCGTCCCGCCGCACGAGCCATGCATGGTCCGCTCACCGCCGGGGCGAGCAGCGCGATGTCGCCGTCAGGCATCAGGCCGCACCCCGGGGGCGCGAATCGCTCCGCCGCAGCGTGCAGCCGCGTAACGCAGAGCAAGCGGATCCCTCCGGCGTTGCCCACAGAGAGTATGGTAAGTTCCCCCGTTCCATGCCTGCGCAGCAGCTCTCGTTCCGTTCACCACGCTCCCGCTGGCGTATGGGAGTATGTGGCTGCCTCGCGCTGCTCTGCGCCGCGAGTCCGTGTCTGGCCGATACGCTCGTGCTCACCACAGGCGAGACGCTGGTCGGCAAGGTCGTCTCCGAGGACGCGGCGTCGGTGGTGTTCGAATCGGCTGGCCTGGGCAAGGTCTCCGTGCCGCGCGACCGCGTCCAGCGCATCGAGAAAGGGCCCGTTGCGGGCGCCACCCCTAGCGGCGCGCAGGAGGTGGTCGCACCCCCGGTCCCGCTAGGAGAGCCGGTCGCCCAAGCAGCGCCGCCACCGCCGCCCCCGCAGAAAGAGGACCTGTTCCGCATGTACTGGGATCAAGGCCTGCGCTACCAGCTCTATCAACCGATCTCGGTGCCGAATCCCCTGGGCGGCGAACGCATCATCGGGGAGGAAATCCGGCTCTCCGGGCGGGCCGGCCTCAAGCTCTCCTTGGATGCGGCGGACTTCCACAGCACGAACCGCGAGGAGCAGATCCCCGGCGGAGCGGAGGTGCGGACGTTCCGCCTCTATGCGAACGGGCAGTTCGGGCGCGGACCCGATCCCACGCTCTACTCGCTCGAGTTCGGCACGGTCAACGGCAGCTTCTATATGACGAACGGCTGGCTGCGGTGGCAGGGCGTGCAATACGCGGGCAACGTGCAAGCCGGCTACGAAACGGTGCCGCAGACGCTGGAGAACATCTACGCGTTCAACGCCCTCACCTTCATGGAGGCCTCGTCCATGTCGCTTGCGTTCTCGCCCGGCAAGCGGTTGGGAGTGGAGGCGGACCGCACGTTCTCGGACGAGCGGATGTACCTGTCCGTGGGCGTGTACTCGGTCGGCTCCGATCCTGGCCTGAACGGCGGCAGCGTAGCGCAGACGCTCCTTTACCCGGTCGTGCGATTCACCGGATTGCCGATCTACGACGACCGCGGCACGGATGATGTGAAGCTGCTGCACCTGGGCATCAGCGTGGGCTACCAGCTCGCCAAGGGCGCGCAGTTCGAGTTCCGGTCTCGGCCGGAGAGCTTCATCGCTCCTTATCTGGTCAACACCGGCACGCTCCAAGCCGATGTGTCGAGCCTGGTCGGGCTGGAGTCGATCTATATGAATGGCCGCTTCACCCTGACCGGGGAGCTGACGGGGACCCGGCTCATGGGCGGCACCGTCAACGACGCCAGCTTCTGGGGCGGGTACGTCTCGGCAGGCTGGTTTCTCACGGGCGAGCAACGCAGGTACAACCGCGACTCAGCTCAGGTGATCGCACCGCTCGTGCCCAACCGCGAGTTTTCTTGGAAGGACTGGACGGGGGGCGCGTGGGAGGTCGCGGCGCGGCTCTCCTATGTCGACCTCGACTCCGAGAACGTCCTGGGCGGCAAGATGGCGATCGCGATGCTGGGGCTCAACTGGTACTGGAACCGCTACCTCCGCTGGCAGCTCAACACCGGCTACGCGAACGTCATCGACGGCCCCTCGCCCGGCAACCTGTACATCCTGCAGGCGCGGTTGCAGATGGTGTTCTGATCGCGCCGCAGCTAGCCGAGCTCCATCGGCAGCGTGCGATCGGCCGCCCATTCCGTGAGCGAAGCGTCGTACACCTTGACCTGCTCGTACCCCAGCATCGCCAGGATCAGAGCGACGCTGGTGGCGGCAATGCCGCCGCCGCAGTAGGTGACGACGCGCGGCTTGGCGAGCGCCGGGGCGAACAGCGCTCGCATCTCGGCCGCGCCCTTGAACGTGTTGTCAGGGTTGATATGGTGTACCGCGGGGATGTTGATGCTGCCGCTGATATGTCCTCGGCGCCCGTAGTGCACGCCGCCCGTGCCG
>Ga0335083_10003213_pt1 | contig 21252 bp, 25 predicted proteins | sample Lox_Sample_42_FD_206716 | JGI IMG/M metagenome (GOLD analysis project Ga0335083, IMG submission 206716) | Soil microbial communities from Loxahatchee National Wildlife Refuge, Florida, United States - Lox_Sample_4.2 | ecosystem: Environmental > Terrestrial > Soil > Wetlands | place: USA...
CACGGGATCGCCTCGTTCGGCGAGGTCGGCCTCACGGGGCGGCTCCGCCCCGCGACCCAGGCCGAGCGGCGCCTCGAGGAGTGCGCCAAGCTCGGGCTCTCCGCCGCCGTCGCGCCAACCGGAACGAAAGCTCGTGGCAGACTACGCATCCTCGAGGCCGAGACACTCAGGCAGGCGGCAAGGGCAGCAATCGATGCAGAGCGACCCGAAGCAGGATAGGGGGGCACGGCGCGCGCCAGGGCGGCTTGGCCCTGTCCGACAGCCGACGCAGGAAGACCCGCGCCTGGACTCGAGGCTGCTCGCAGCGGTCGGCCGCATCGCGCCGGGGACAGAGCTGCGGCAGGCGATCGACGACATCATCCGCTCGCGCGAGGGCGCGCTGATCGTGATCGGCGAGCCGAGCGAGCTCTCGTTTCTCATCTCCGGCGGCATGCAGCTCGACGAGCCGTTCAGGCCGCAGCTGCTCTACGAGCTGGCGAAGATGGACGGAGCGATCATCGTCAACTCGTCCGTGACGAAGCTTGCCTGGGCGAACGTCCAGCTGATGCCGGACCCCACGATCCCCTCGGCCGAGACCGGCACGCGGCACCGCACGGCGGAGCGCGTCGCAAAGCAGACCGACGCGCTCGTGATCTCGATCTCGCAGCAGCGTGAGACGGTGACCCTCTTCGTCGGGCAGACGCGCTACCAGCTCGAGCCGATCGCGGACGTGCTCGCGAAGACGAACCAGGCCCTCGCGACGCTCGAGACCTATCGCACGCGGCTGGAGCAGGTCCTGACGCGGTTGACCGCGCTCGAGTTCCAGAACGCTGTCATGCTCGACGACGTCCTCGTCACGGTCCAGCGTGCGGAGCTCACCACGCGCATGGCCGAGGAGATCGAGCGGGCCTGCGTCGAGCTCGGCGAGGAAGGGCGCCTGATGCGGATGCAGCTCGAGGAGCTCCTGGCCGACGTCCCGGACGAGAAGGCGGCGCTCGTCTACGACTACCACGCAGACGGCGGCGCAGAGCGCACGCGGGAGTCGCTCGAAGCGCTGGCCGCGCTTCCGTACGACCAGCTGCTGGAGTTCGAGCTCCTGGCTGTGCTCGGCTACCCGGCCACGGTCAACCCGCTCGACCACGCGGTTGCACCGCGCGGCTACCGGGTCCTCTCGCACATCCCGCGGCTGCCGGACTCGGTCGTCAGGCGGGTGGTGTCGAGCCTGCCTGGCCTCGAGGGGATCATCCGCGCCTCGCAGCGGGAACTGGAGTCCGTCGAAGGCGTGGGGAGCGTGCGCGCGAGAGAGATCCGCGAGGGGCTCCGGAGGCTCCAGGAGCACAACCTCGTCGACCGCTACCTGCAGATTTAGCCGGCCGCACCGGCAAAGCCGGCGCGGCCTCTTATGGTCGGCGTCGCAAGCGAGCGCCTCAGAGACAAAATCCCTGCACCCGCGCAGGTAGGCCGAAAAGTTAGCGTTTTCCAGCGATTTTCGCTATACTGGCAAGGTTCGCCGGCGGAGCTCCACGGCCGCCGGCGTTTGTTGCGAATATCAACTGCGAAAGGGGAGGGTCGGGCGTTGTACAAGGTCGGCGACAAGGTGGTGTACCCCCACCACGGGGCTGGCACGGTCGTCAAGAAGGAGACTCGCGAAGTGCTTGGGGAGAAGCGCGAGTACCTGACGATCAAGATCCTGCACAACGACATGACGGTCAACGTTCCGAGCGACAACTCCGAGCGTGTGGGTCTCCGCAAGGTGATCGACGAGCAGATGGTCTCGAAGGTCCTGAAGGCGCTGACCGGCAACGGCACGACGATGCCGAAGAACTGGAACCGTCGCTTCAAGCACAACCGCGACAAGATGAAGACCGGCGACATCTTCGAGCTCGCCGAGGTGGTGCGGAACCTCGCGCTCCGCGACCACGAGAAGGGTCTCTCCACCGGCGAGAAGCAGATGTTCGTCAAGGCGAAGAAGATCCTCGCCAGCGAGCTGATGTACGCGAAGGACATGGACGAGGACGAGGCGGCCGAGTGGCTGGACGGCGTCCTCGCGCGCGGCGGCAAGAAGAAGAGCGCAGCCAAGGTCCCCGCGACCGCGTAACGGGCACGTGTCCACCTGGGCCGTTCTCGCTGCTGCGGGTCGCGGCGAGCGGCTCGGGTCGGACCGGCCGAAGGCGTTCGCGCGTCTGGGCGGGCGCCCCCTGCTGGCCGAGAGCCTCGAGCGGCTGGAGGGCTCGGACTGGATCGAGCGGATCGTGATCGCGGCGCCTCCGGAGTGGGAGGAGCCGTCGATCCTCGTCGCAGAGGAGATCGCCGCGACGAAGGTCAGCTCGGTCGTAACGGGCGGCGAGACGCGCTCCGAGTCGGTGCGTCTCGCCCTCGAGGACGTTCCTGACGATGCGGCTGTCGTGCTCGTCCACGACGCGGCGCGCCCGCTGCTGCCGGAGGACGTGATCGAACGCGTGGTCGCAGCGCTCGGCGAGGGCTGGGACGGAGCCGTCCCCGCGCTTCCGATCCCCGACACGGTCAAACGCGTGGACGGCGACCAGGTGGTGGAGACGCTTCCCCGCGCCGAGCTCGTCGTTACGCAGACGCCGCAGTCGTTCGTCGCGCCCATGCTGCGCGAGGCCCTGAGCGGCGACGTGTCGAACGCGAGCGACTGCGCTTCGCTGGTCGAGGCGCGCGGTGGCCGGATCACGATCGTCAGGGGCGACCGCCGGCTGCTGAAGGTCACCGACGCTGACGATCTCGCGCTCGTCGAGAGCTGGCTCGGCGTTTGATCGTCGATTACCACATGCACCTGCGCCAGCCCGAGGGTCGCTACTCGACCGACCGGGCCGAGCAGTACGTCGCGCAGGCGCGGCGGGCCGGAGTTCACGAGATCGGGTTCACGGATCACGTCTACCACTTCCGGCAGACCGAGGCGCTCTGGGCGATTCCCTGGATGCTCGAGCGCTGCACCGACGACTTCGATGACTACGTCGGCGCTGTCCAGGAGGCGAAGGGTCGCGGCCTGCCGGTCAAGCTCGGGCTCGAGGTCGACTTCTTTCCCGGGATCGAGCGCGAGCTGTCCGGTCTGCTCGAGCCGTACCCGTGGGATTTCCTGCTCGGCTCGGTCCACTTCGTCGACGGGTTCGCGGTCGATCAGGAGCCCGGCCTGGTGCACCGCATCCCGGTCGGCGAGGCGTGGCGACGCTACTTCGTGTGGCTGCGCGGCGCGGCCCGAAGCGGGCTCTTCGACTGCCTCTCGCACCCGGATCTGATCAAGTTCTTCGGGATGAGGGCTTCCGACGAGGAGCGGCACTACCTGCACGTGGAGACCGCCGATGCGATCGAGGCGGCCGGCGTATGCGTCGAGGTCTCGACCGCGGGCCTCTACAAGCCGGTCGGGGAGCTGTACCCGGACCGCGAGCTGCTCGCGGCCTGCTGCGAGCGCGGGGTTCCGATCACGCTTGCCTCGGACGCGCACGAGCCGTCGCACGTCGGGCGCGACCTCGACCGGGCGGTCGCGCTCGCGCGTGAGGTGGGGTACGAGACCGTCACGGTCTTCGAGGGCCGTGCTCGACGTCAGGAGCCTTTGGGATGAGGCGTCGCTTGCGATGCCGACGTCAGGTCGCGCGGGGTTTGCCCGAGCGTCCGTCTGAAACGACCGGTCGATACGCGTGGAGCCAGGAGGTTGGCGTGTGAGGGTCGGAGTAGGAGTCGACGCGCACGCGCTCGTCGAGGGCGTCCCGCTCGTGCTCGGCGGGGTAGAGGTCGAGTCCGCGCGCGGGCTTGCCGGCCACTCGGACGGCGACGTGATCGCGCACGCGCTGATCGACGCGCTGCTCGGCGCGGCGGGGATGGGCGACATCGGCTCGCTCTTCCCTTCCGGGTCGGCGGAGTGGGAGGGGGCGTCGTCGCTCGACCTGCTCTCCCGCGCCTATGCGCAGGTGCAAGAGGCCGGCTGGGAGCTCGCGAACGCCGACTGCGTGCTCGTCGGCGAGGAGCCGCGGATCGGGCCGCTGCGCGGAGCGATGCAGGCAAGGCTCGCCGAGGCACTCGGTGTCGAGGCGGGGCTCGTGACGGTGCGGGCGACGACCACCGACGGCCTCGGTTTCACCGGCCGCGGCGAGGGTCTCGCGGCCGTCGCGGTGGCGCTGCTCAGCCCGGCAGGCTGACGAGCTCGCCATCGACCCGCACCAGCTCGTCGCGCTCCAGGGCGACGACGGCCTCGGCGTCGAGCTCGGCGACCGGCCGCGGGCCCTCTGAGACGATCCGCAGCGTGCGCGCCCTGCGCTGGCGGAAGGAGCCCTCGAAGGGCCCCTGCTTGCGCAACGGCTCGAAGCGAAGGCCGCGCGAGGGGCACCGGGTCGCGAGCGGGCACTCGCCACAGCGCGGGACGCGCGCGATGCAGACTGTCGCGCCGAGATCCATCAGCGCCTGGGCGCAGGTGTGGTCGAACTCCCAACCGGTGCGCCCGAGCACGCGCCCGACGTTCACGTCCACGGGCAGCACGGGCCGGCCGAGCGCGAAGCACGCGACCGCGTCGGCCGTGTAGCGGCCGACCCCGGGAAGGCTCGTGAGGTCGTCCGGCCAGCCGTTCGCAGCGATCTCGCGGGCGGCGCGCTGCAGGTTCACTGCGCGCCGGTTGTAGCCGAGCCCCTGCCAGGCGCGGATCACCTCGGCCCCCGGCGCGCTCGCCAGCGACTCGACCGTCGGCCAGCGCTCCAGCCACGCGACGTAGCGAGGCACGACCCGCGCCGCCTGCGTCTGCTGCAGCATCACCTCGGAGACGAGGATCGCGTAGGGGTCGCGCGTCCGGCGCCAGGGCAGGTCGCGCCCGTTGTCGGCGAACCAGGACAGCAGCGCCTCGCTCACGCGCGGGACCCTAGACTGCCGCTCGGACCATGTGCTTCGAGCTCGACTCTCTCCCACCGATCCCGGTCGTCTCGGGAGCCGCGGTCTCGCACGACGACCTCGAGCTCGAGGCGGCCGACGGCAACCGCTTCGCCGCCTTCCTTGCGACCCCTGACGAGCCGGCGAAGGTCGGCGTCGTGATCCTCCCGGACGTCCGCGGCCTCTACCGCTTCTACGAGGAGCTCGCGCTGCGCTTCGCCGAGCGCGGGTACACGGCGCTCGCGTTCGACTACTTCGGCCGCACGGCGGGTGTGAGCAAGCGCGACGAGGAGTTCCCTTACATGGACCACGTCGCGCAGACGACTCCGGAAGGCGTCCAGGCCGACGTCGGCGCCGCTGTCGAGCACCTGCGAGGGCTCGACTGCGAGCGGGTCTTCACCGTCGGGTTCTGCTTCGGCGGGCGCAACTCGTGGCTCGCGACCGCGAGCGGCCACGGGATCGCGGGCGCCGTCGGCTTCTACGGGATGCCGGCCGAGCGCAACGGCGTTCCCGGCCCGACGCAGCGCGCGTCCGAGCTCGCCGCTCCGATCCTCGCGCTCCAGGCGGGAGACGACCAGAACATCACCGCCGAGCTCAACGCGGCCTTCGACGAGGCGATGACGGAGGCCGGCGTCGAGCACGAGCTCGTCGTGTACGAGGGCGCGCCGCACAGCTTCTTCGACAAGAAGTACGAGGAGTTCGCCGAGGCCTCGGAGGACGCGTGGTCGCGCACCCTCGCGTTCATCGAGCGCTACACCGTGTAGGGGTTCGGCAGCGCCGTCCAGAGGACGACCGCCTCGTCCGAGGCGGACAGGTTGCGCCAGGTGTGCGGGTCGCGCTACTGGCAGAAGAGCTTCCCGGGCGACCGGCGGATCGCGATCGAGCCGAAGGTGTCCGTGCCGCTCACCTCCACCGCCTTCTTCGCCGGCAGGGATCCTGTGCTCGCGGCCGCGCTCGCCTACCGAGTCCGCTAGGCGGCTGCCACTGCCGGACGGACAGCGGGTGTCCGCGGCAGGAGAATGCGGGCAAGCCCGAGCCAGATCACTGGAGCCGCGGCGATCGCCACGACGACGAGCCCGCGAATTCCTCTGAGATCGGTCCCGACGGCGAGCGCGTGGCCCAGGAAGAGCACGAAGGCCGCGAAGCTCGCGTAGTGGAAGAGCCGCCACCCGCGATGGCCGATCCAGTGCTTCGCCCGGAACGAGAGAGCGAGCACCAGGGTTAGCCAACCGGCGATCACGCCGGCCGCGACGCCGATCGGCCGCCAGGGTGCGGCGAATGGGACCAGCACCGCCGGCAGGCCGAAGTGCAGCACCGGGTCGAGTAGCACCGAGAGGGCGTGCAGTCCGACCATCCAGAGCGCGGTCCACACCAGCGTGCGGTGCCAGGCGAACAACGCCTTCTGCCGTCTTGGACCGAGAAGTCGGGTGCTCATGGCGAGCCCGAGCCAGACCGAGAGCGTGAGCAGCCCGAATGCGACCAGCCCGGACGCCCGCGCGAGCAGCCAGATCGCCGGGACACCGGCGGCCGCGCTCATCTCCCGGCCGCCGGCGGCGAGCTGTGGGTCGTCGTGTGGGTCGCGACGCTGCCGGGCAGGAGGACGACGTGGCCCTTCTTGCCCTTGACCACGACGACGGTTGCTCGGGTCGGTGCTACCGACTGCGTCGGCGGGTGTGACCACGCGAGCACCGCGACGATCGCGAGCAGCGCCCAGGTCGCGGCCACGGCTGCCCAGACGCGGCGCACTAGTCGGACTCCTCGCCGCGAGGAGGCGCGGGGGCCGGAGGCTGTGCGAGCTGGACCACTGCCGCCGGGGGCGACGCGTGGGAGACGCCGTGGCGCAGGCCGGTGAGGGCGGCACCACCGGTGAGGACGGTCAGCGTCAGCGCTGCCGCGAGGGCAAACGCCTGTCGCCGGCTGGTCGGATGCGGATCGTCTCTCATCTCGCCTCAGTTCTAGCGATCGACGGGTAACGCTCGACCCTCGCCCCGCCCAGCCGCAGGTTCGGGCTCGGGAAAGGTTCGACAACCCGGGTTCTCTGTACGGTCCACGCTGTGGCGCGAAGCGTGGGATCCGAGGAAGCGAGGCGCATCGCCGTGCGCGCGCAACTGCTCGACGGCTCTGCCCGCGGTGCCCTCGAGACCGTCCGACGCCTCGGGTTCCTGCAGCTCGACCCGATCTCGACCGTCGCGCCGCCGCAGCACCTCGTCCTCTGGAGCCGCCTCGGAAGCTCCTACGACCGCGCGGAGCTCGACCGGCTGCTGTGGGAGGAGCGGAAGCTGATTCAGTGGGATGCCTTCGTCTGGCCGGTCGAGACCCTGCCGCTGCTCAGGGCGTACATGCGCCAGAACCGGCGCGCGACGAGGTACCAGTGGCAGCGCTGGCGGCGCCAGTTCCTGCGCGAGAACCAGGGTTTCAGGCGCTATGTCCTCCGCGAGCTCGGCGAGCGCGGTCCGCTGTTCTCGCGGGAGCTCGAGGACAAGACGGGCGGCATCGGCGAAAGGCACGCGTGGTGGGGAACCCGCCAGGTCGGCTGGATGCTCGAGGCGCTCGAGTCGTACGGCGAGGTCGCCGTCGCGGGCAGGCGGGGCGGCCAGCGCCTCTGGGCGCTCTCCTCCGACTGGTGGCCGGCCACGGAGACCATGCCGATCCGCGAGGCCGAGCGGCAGTTCGAGGAGCAGCGGTTCCGCTCGCTCGGCGTGCGGCTCGCGAAGGGCGAGTGGGAGGTCCATCCGGACGCGGCCGACGGCCCGGTGCCGGACCGCGTCACGCTGCTCTCGCCGTTCGACCGTCTGGTGCACGACCGCGGCCGCGCGGAAGCGCTGTTCGGCTTCCGCTACAGGTTAGAGATGTACGTGCCGGCCGCGAAGCGCGAGTACGGCTATTACGTCCTCCCGATCCTGGTCGGCGACCGGCTCGTCGGCCGCGCCGAGCCGCGCTTCGACCGCAAGACCAGAGCGTTGGAGCTGCTCGGCGCCTGGGGCGACACCTCACGTCTCAACGAGGCGCTGGCCGAGCTGGGCGAGTTCCTCGGCGCTTCCAATCGGCTCGCCGAACCCTCCAAGTAACAGACTGTTACTAAGTGGATTGGACACCTAGACTGGCGGCGCGATGAAGAGGGTGCGGTTCGCTCCGAGCCCAACTGGGACGCTGCACGTCGGCAACGCGCTCAGCGCGGTCGCCAACCGCGGCTGCGGCGACTGGCTGCTACTGCGGATCGACGACACCGACCCCGCCCGCAACGTGCCAGGCGGGGAGGAGGAGCTGCTCGCCGACCTGGAGTGGCTCGGGCTCCAGTGGGACGAGGGCCCCGTGCGCCAGAGCGAGAGGCGGGAGCGGCACCTCGAGGTCGGCGCGCCGCTCGGCGAGCGCTTCGACGGGGTCACGCTCGTCCGCGAGGACGGGACTCCGACCTATCACCTCGCGAGCGTCGTCGACGACCTCGACTTCGGGATCACGCACGTCGTTCGCGGGAACGACCACCGCCCGAACGAGGATCTCCACCGCAGGCTGTTCGTAGCGCTCGGCGCGGAGCCGCCCGAGTTCGTCCACCACGGCCTGATCCTCGGCGACGACGGCAAGAAGCTCTCCAAGCGGGCCGAGGGCGCGACCGTCGCATCGCTTCGGAACGCGGGGATTCCCGCCGAGGCCGTACTGGGCTACCTCGAGGAGCTCGGCCTGCCGAAGCACGACGTGCGCTACGACCTGCCCCGGATCCGGCGCCTCGCGATCGAGGCGATCGCGGAGATGCCGGACGCCGAGCTGGCCGAGCGTGCAGGCGCGCCGCCCGAGCTCGTCCCTGCGCTGCGCGGGGCGCGCGACCTGAACGAGGCCCGCGCGTACGCGCGGGCGATCATCCAGCCGCCCGCTCCGCACCGCGGCGACTCGCCCGAGACCCTCGAGCGCTTCCGCGAGCTGGTGACGCGCGCGAACGGCAACGCCGACCCGAAGGAGCTCGTCCGCGAGCTGAAGGCGGTCGGAGGCGACCTGCGCGCCCTCCGGGTGGCGCTCACCGGCGCCGACCGCGGCCCCGAGCTCTGGGCTGTCGTCGCCGCCCTCCCGCCCGAGGAGACCCTGCGGAGGATCGATGCGGCTCTATGACACCGCCACCCGCTCGCTCCAGGAGCTGCCCGCTCCGCCCGGGCCCGTGCGCATGTACTTCTGCGGGCCGACCGTGTACCAGCGGATCCACGTCGGCAACGCGCGCCCGTTCGTCATCTCGATGTGGCTCAAGCGCTGGCTCGAGCGCACGGGCTACGACGTGACGCTCGTCGAGAACATCACCGACATCAACGACAAGATCTACCTGGCCGCGCCCGGCCACAGCGCCGAGCTGGCCGAGCAGGCGAGCGCCTGGTACCTCGAGGACACGAGCGACCTCGGCCTCGGCCGGCCCGACCACGAGCCGAAGGCGACCGAGACGATCCCGCAGATCGTCGCGCTGATCGAGGAGCTGGTCGAGTCCGGCCACGCATACCCGGCCGGCGGCGACGTCTACTTCCGCGTCTCCAGCTACCCCGACTACGGGAAGCTCTCCGGCCGCCACGGCGACGAGGACGCCGTTCGCAACCCCTCCGAGGAGGAGGAGCCGAGCGAGCTGAAGGAGGACGCGCGCGACTTCGCTCTCTGGAAGGGGCACAAGGAGGGCGAGGACACCTGGTGGGAGTCGCCCTGGGGCCTCGGCCGGCCGGGCTGGCACATCGAGTGCTCGGCGATGGCGGAGCTCGTCTTCGGGCCCGCCTTCGAGATCCACGGCGGCGGGCTCGACCTCGTCTTCCCGCACCACGAGAACGAGATCGCGCAGTCGCGGGCGGCCGGGCGCGAGTTCGCGCGCATGTGGATGCACAACGGAATGCTGCGGCTCGCCGGCGAAAAGATGTCGAAGTCGCTCGGCAACATCGTCTCGCTGCGCGAAGCGCTCGACACCTGGGGCCGCGAGACACTGCTCGTCTACTTCCTGGGCGGCCACTGGCGCAAGCCGCTCGACTACTCGGACGAGGTGCTGGAGCAGGCTGCCGCCGCGACCGAGAGCTTCCGCAACGTCTTCCGCGCCGAGTCCGAGCCGGCTGGGGAGTGGGGGCCGTTCGCGCGGGCGCTCGACGACGACTTCAACACGCCCGAGGCGCTGGCTGCGATGCACGGCTGGCGCGACCACGAGCTCCTGCGCCGGGGGCTCGAGGTGTTCGGCCTCGAGTCGCTGGCCGAGATCCAGGCCGCGCCCGCCGAGCTGGAGGAGCTCGCGCGGCGGCGCGCGGAGGCACGGGAGCGGCGTGAGTTCCACGAGGCCGACCGTCTGCGCAGCGAGATCGAGGACGCGGGCTGGGTCGTGCGGGACGTCGAGGCCGAGCCCGGCTTCCAGCTCGTCCCGAAGCGGTGACCTCCGAGCTGGTCTACGGGCGCCGTCCGGTCTTCGAGGCCGTGCGCGGGCCGCGTGAGGTGCTCGAGCTCTGGGCGACGGAACGTGCGCTACGTGCAGAGCCGTGGCTCCGCGAGGCCGGGGTACGCGTCCAGCGCAAGCCGGAGCGCGACCTCAACGCCGAGGCGGGAACGAGCGACCACCAGGGCGTGCTCGCGCGGGTCGAGCCTTTCCGTTACGCCGACGCGCACGAGCTGGCAGAAGGCCCTTCGCCGCTCCTCGCGGTGCTCGACTCGGTCACTGACCCGCGGAACCTCGGAGCGGTGATCAGAAGCGCCGAGGGCGCGGGCGCGTCCGGGGTCGTCCTTCCGGCTCACAACTCCGCGCGCGTCACGCCGGCCGTCTCGCGCGCGTCGGCCGGCGCAGTCGAGCACCTGCCGGTTGCGGTGGTCAAGAACCTCGCGCGCTACCTCGGCGAGGTGAAAAGCCAGGACCTCTGGGTCTGGGCCGCCGACGGCGCAGCCGAGAAGACGATGTGGAAGGCCGACCTCTCGGGCGGGATCGCGCTCGTCTTCGGCGCCGAAGGGAAGGGCCTGCGCCCCCTCGTGCGCCGCACCTGCGACGACGCGGTCGCGATCCCTCTCGAAGGGCAGGTCGGGTCGCTGAACGTCAGCGTCGCGGCAGCGGTTCTGCTCTACGAGGCGAGGCGACAGCGCGGTGGCTGACCCGACCCTCTACCTGTTCGACGGCTACAACCTGCTCCACGCGGGGGCGTTCGAGGACCCGCGCGAGCTCGTCGACCGGCTGGCGAGCTTCGTCGCGCTCCAGGGCGCGCGCGGTGTGGTCGTGTTCGACGGGGTCGGCGAGGAGCGGACGCACGGCCCGCTCGAGGTGCGCTACGCGCCGCACGCGGACGCGCTGCTCGAGCGGTTGGCCGCCGAGAACCGCGGCACGGAGACGGTCTGCCTCGTCTCGTCCGACGCAGCGATCCGCGGGACCTCCGGGCAGGAAGTGCAGAAGCGGACCTCGAAGACGTTCCTGTCGGATCTCGAGGAGCCGTCGCACGGCGAAACGAGCCGTTACCGAATCGGCGATCGCGTGGACGAAGAAACGCGAAAACGCCTTGAAGAGCTGCGCCGAGGACAAGGGTCCGGTTAAAGAAAACAGAGCGCAAGGTCTTGAAACGTTGTTGGGACCTTGCTATGTTGATCCTCAACCTAAGGGTGAGGCTTGCGGAGCTCGCCTGCCGTCAGCGAGGGAGGAGCAGCAGTGGCCGCACGACCTGCTCAAGCGCTCCACAGTCCGCAAAAGCGCCAGCGAGAGCTCGAAGACCTGCAGCTCGTCATGCGGGCGCGCAACGGCGACAGCAAGGCGCTCGACGAGCTGATCCGCCGCTACCACGGCTTCGTCCGGCTCAAGGCGAGCTCGTACTTCCTCGCCGGGGGCGACTCCGAAGATCTGATCCAGGAGGGGCTGATCGGCCTCTACAAGGCGGTGCGCGACTTCAGCGCCGAGAAGGCCTCGTTCCGCAGCTTCGCGGAGCTGTGCGTGACGCGGCAGATCATCACCGCGATCAAGACGGCCACGCGCTTCAAGCACGCCCCGCTCAACACCTACGTCTCGTTCAGCCACACGCCGGCCGGCCAGGAGTCGGAGGCCGACTGCACGCTCGGTGACGCGCTGCCCGGCCCGTCCGTCGACGACCCGTCGGTGTGCGTGATCTCGACCGAGGAGCTGCAGAGCCTCGTATTCACGCTCGGGACCGGCCTCTCGAAGCTCGAGGCCGATGCCCTCAAGCTCTACCTCGAGGGCGAGTCGTACGAGGAGATGGCCGAGCGCCTGGGCTGCGACACGAAGACGATCGACAACGCCCTTCAGCGCGTGAAGCGCAAGGTGCTCTCGCACCAGCAGTCGCGCCAGGTTCTGCAGTAGCGCACGCGTCCTACCACCCGAGCGCCCCCAAACCCACTTAGTAACAGACTGTTACTTGGAGCTCGGGGCGCGCGGACTGATGGCGATGGCCCGAGGCGGCGCTACGCTGGGTCTCGCGCCGGAGTAGCTCAGCTGGTAGAGCAAGCGCCTTGTAAGCGCTAGGTCGTGGGTTCGAGTCCCTCCTCCGGCTCTCTCTTGGCAAGGGACTGGATCAGGTCCGCGGCCCTCGTCGTGCCCGGCGTCGCCCGGAGGCGGGTCGAGACATCTCGGAGGCGCGGGTTCTCCGCTGCGAGCAGACCGTTGATCGCCTCGTGGAGCTGCTCGTCCTCGAACTCGTAGGTCGGGAGGCGCACGCCGAAGCCGACCTCCTCGACGCGCTGGGCGTTGTCGTACTGGTCCCAGAAGAGCGGCAGGACGATCATCGGCTTGCCGAAGTGGATCGCCTCGGTGACGGTGTTGTTGCCGCCGTGTGTGATCACGAGGTCGGCGTGAGGGAGGACCGCCGGCTGGGGCAGGAACTCCGCGCCGGTCATGTTCGGCGTGAGCTCGATCAACTCGTGCTGCGGGCCCTTGCTGACGACGTAGCGGTGCGGCGTCTCCGCGAGAGCCGCGACCAGGCGGTTCATCAGCTCGACATCGGCCGAGCCGAGGCTGCCGAGGCTGACGTAGACGAGGGCGCCGTCGCCCGAGGGTGGCTCGAAGGCCTCGTCAACAGCGCGGACGCACGAGTCGAGCCGGTGCCAGCTCGAGCCGAGCGGCTGCGCGCGCTCGTAGTCGGCCTCGGCGGGGTAGAGGGTGAGATTGAGGAACGGCGACTCGTGGATGAACTCGATTCCCGGCAGCGGCGGCGCGGCCCGCTCCTCGCAGAACGCGGAGAACTCGGACTGGAGCGGCTCGTGCAGCTCGAGGTAGCGGCGGCGGAACTCGTCCCAGCCGGAAGGGTCTCCGGTCGGATAGCCGGAGAAGGTCGGCGGAAGCGCCGGGTCCTTCAGCTCGAGCGGGTTGCACGAGACGATCCGCACCCAGGGCCGGCCCGACGCGGGCACGGCCGGGAACGCGACGACGTTGTCCTGGACGATCACGTCCGGCTCGAGCTCGCCGAAGATCTCCTCGAGGCGCCCGTCGACGTAGCGGGCGCCGTCGACGAGCTCCTGCCACACGGGGAGGATGAACGTCTCTAGCTGCTCGATCGTCGGCTTGCGGAACTCGGGCGCGGTCTCCCGGACGAAGTCCTTCCAGAATTGCCCGGGAGCCTCCTCGACCTCGGGCGGGGGCTTGAGCCTCATCAGGGCCTCCTCGAAGCCCTGTGCCTCGAGGGTGCCCGCGAACGATTCCTCGACGACGAAGACCACTCGCGCCCCGCGCTCGAGCAGCACCTTGCCTATCCCGACGCAGTTGTTCGTCGGGCCGAAGGCGCCTTCAGGGAAGAACACAAAACTGCTCACGCCAAGGCCTGCTCCAGGTCGGCCCAGAGGGCGTCGGCATCCTCGAGGCCGACGCTGAGGCGCAACAGACCGGGCGGGACGCGGTCGCCCTCCCAGCGCGCGCGGCTCTCGAGCACCGAGTCGACGCCGCCGAGGCTGGTCGCGTTCTCGACCAGGCGCAGGGAGGTCTCGACGTGCCGCGCCTCGTCCGCGCCCGCGACGTCGAACGAGAGCAGGCCGCCGAAGCCCGGGTAGCGGACGACCTCGACCGCCGCGTGAGCTTCGAGCCGCCGGGCCAGCTCCGTGGCGGTGGCGGTGATCCGCTCCATGCGCACGGACAGGGTTTTCAGGCTTCGCGCCAGGAGCCAGCACGGATCGGGTGCCGCGACGATCCCGGTGACCCCGCGGAACGCGCGCAGCCGCTCGGCGTCCCCGGTCGACCGGCAGACGACGGCCCCGAGGAGGACGTCGTGGTGCCCGCCGAGGTACTTGGTCGCGCTGTGCACTGCGAAGTCGGCGCCGCTCTCGAGAGGGCGCAGGTAGACCGGCGTCGAGGCCGTGGAGTCGACGACCAGCGGCGCTGGGTGCGCGACCGCGGCCTCGAGGTCGGGCATGGTCAGGAACGGGTTCGAGGGCGCCTCGACGAGCACGAGTTCGACGCTGTCGGGCGGCGGCCCGGTCTGGTCGAACTCGACGTACCGTAGCCCCCACTTTCCGAGCGTCTCGAAGAGACGGCCCGTCCCGAAGTACGCGCCCTCGGCGAGCGCGATCGTCTGTCCGGGCTCGAGCAGGGACAGCACGAGCGCCGCGATCGCGCCGGTCCCGGAGGGGAAGAGGAGCGCCTCGCCGCCCTCGAGCTCTCCGAGCGCCCGCTCGGCCGCGACCCCGGTCGGGTGCGCGTAGCGCTGGTAGTAGAACGGGCCGGGCTGCGCCTCGTCGTACGGCCAAATCGTCCTGCGGTCGAGCGGCTCCACGGGCGCCAACTCTAGACGGGGAAGGCGCTTCCCACTTGACGTGCGTCCCGGCTTCACACTAATGTCTAGAACTTCGGTGGACAAAATTGAGAAATAAGGAGTCAGAATGAGAGTCATTTGGATCGCTTTGGCTGGGGTCGCTCTCCTGGCCGGCTCGGCGAGCGGAGCTTCGAAAGGCGGTTCGGTCAACCTCGTCGCCTACTCGACACCCAAGGACGCCTACGGAAAGATCATCTCGGCCTTTCAGAAGACGCCGGCCGGGAGCGGGGTCAGCTTCACGCAGTCGTACGGCGCCTCGGGCGACCAGGCCCGTGCGATCGCGGCCGGACAGCCGGCCGACATCGCCGCGCTCTCGCTTGACCCCGACATCAACGTGCTCGTCCGGAAGGGGCTCGTCCCGAAGAAATGGAACGCCAACAAGTACCGGGGAATCGTCTCCGACTCGGTGGTCGTGTTCGTCGTCCGCGACGGCAACCCGAAGCACATCAAGGGCTGGGGCGATCTCGTCAAGCCGGGCATCCAGGTGATCACTCCGAACCCGTTCACCTCTGGAGGCGCCCGGTGGAACGTGATCGCGGCGTACGGAGCACTGCGGCGCTCGGGCAAGACCGACAAGCAGGCGGTCAGCTACGTCTACAAGCTCTTCAAACACGTGCCCGTCCAGCCCGACAGCGCGCGAGCCGCCACGCAGGTCTTCGCGCAGGGGAAGGGCGACGTCCTGCTCACGTACGAGAACGAGGCGGTCTACGCGGAGCGGAAGGGCGTCCACACCGAGTACCACACGCCGAAGGCCTCGATGCTGATCGAGACGCCGGTCGCGCTGACCAAGTCCGGGCAGTCGAACCCGGCCGCGAAGGCGTTCTACAAGTACCTCTGGACAGCGCCCGCTCAGAAGGCGTTCGCGGCCCAGGGCTACCGCCCGGTCGTGAAGAGCGTCGCGAAGGGCTTCCACTTCTACAGGCCGCCGGGCCTGTTCACGATCAACTCGAAGCGCTACGGCCTGAACGGCTGGGCGAAGGTGAACAAGCGCTGGTTCGACCCGAACAAAGGGATCATGGCCAAGATCGAGAGGTCGATTGGCCAGTAGCGCCGCGGTCGCCGAGCAGCCCGCCGCCGCGGTGCTCCATCGCGGTGGCGGCTCCCTGGCCAGAGGGGTCGCGCTCGGCTACCTCAGCGTCGTCGTCCTGCTTCCGCTCGCGGCGCTGATCTGGGCCGCGCGGGTGGGCGGACCGGGCGCGTTTTGGGACCAGGTCACGCGGCCGGAGGCGGTCGCCGCGCTGAAGCTCTCGCTCGGCGTGGCCTCCCTGTGCGCGCTTGTCAACGCCGTCACGGGCACTGCCATGGCCTGGGTGCTCGTCCGCGACCGGTTCCGCGGCAAGAGCTTCGTCGACGCGGTGCTCGATCTCCCCTTCGCCCTGCCCACGATCGTCGCCGGGCTCACGCTGCTCGCGCTCTACGGGCCGAACAGCCCGTTCGGCGTCGACATCGCGTTCACGCGGACGGCGCTGCTGGCGGCGTGCCTGTTCGTGACGCTGCCGTTCGTCGTCCGCGCCGTCCAGCCGGTGCTGCTCGAGCTCGACGTCGAGATGGAGGAGGCGGCCGCCTCGCTCGGCGCCGGCCCGGTCGCGGTCTTCCGGCGGATCATCTTCCCGAACCTCCTGCCGGCGGTGCTGTCGGGGGTGGCGCTCTCGTTCGCGCGCGCGGTCGGCGAGTTCGGAGCCGTCGTGCTGATCTCCGGCAACCTGCCGTTCAAGACGGAGGTCTCCTCCGTCTACATCTTCGGCCAGCTGCAGTCGGGCAACCAGAGCGGCGCGGCCGCGGTCTCGGTGCTGCTCCTGCTGATCTCGCTCGGGGTTCTGCTCGCGATCGGCGCCCTCCGGCACTGGAGGACGAGGCACGACCATGTCTAGGTATGTCCTGCGCTTCGGAGTCCTCGGCTACCTGCTGGTGCTCCTGGTCCTGCCGGTCGGGCTGATCTTCTACAAGGCGTTCGAGCACGGCTTCGGCCACGCCTGGGACGCGGTCACGACGCCGCAGGCGCTGCACGCGCTCAAGCTCACGCTCCTGATCGCCGCGATCGCTGTCCCGGCGAACACCGTCTTCGGGATCGTCATGGCCCTCGCGCTCGTGCGGACCCGACTCCCGGGGCGCGGGCTCGTCAACGCGCTGGTCGACCTCCCGCTCGCGCTCTCGCCGGTCGTGGTCGGCCTGGCGCTCTTCCTGCTCTACGGCCGCGGCGGCTGGCTCGGCGGCCTCGCCGACCACGGCGTCCACATCCTCTTCGCGTTGCCCGGGATGGTGCTCGCGACGATGTTCATCACGCTGCCGTTCGTCGTCCGCGAGGTCGTGCCGGTGCTGCGCGAGATCGGAACCGAGCAGGAGCAGGCCGCGGAGACGCTCGGCGCCTCCCCGTTCCAGGTCTTCCGGCGGATCACCCTGCCCGCGATCCGCTGGGCCGTCCTCTACGGCGTCGTGCTGACGACCGCGCGCGCGATCGGCGAGTTCGGCGCCGTGGCGGTGGTGTCCGGGCGGATCGTCGGCAAGACCGAGACGCTCCCGCTCTACATCCAGGGCCAGTACGAGAGCTTCGACACGTCCGGCGCCTACGCGTCGTCCGTCGTCCTCGCGCTGATCGCCATCGGCACGGTTGTCGCGCTCCGCGCGGTGCATCCGAGAGAGGAGAAGGAGGACGCATGAGCGGCATCACGGTGATCGAGGTCACCAAGCGGTTCAACGGCTTCACCGCGCTCGACGACGTCTCCGTCGCGATCCCCGAGGGCTCTCTGACCGCGCTGCTGGGCCCGAGCGGGAGCGGGAAGTCCACGCTGCTGCGCGTGATCGCCGGGTTGGAGCAGCCGGAGGCCGGCCAGGTGCTGATCGGGCAGGACGACGTGACCGACCGGCCGGCGCGGGCCCGCGGCGTGGGCATGGTCTTCCAGCACTACGCCGCCTTCAAGCACATGACTGTCCGGGACAACGTCGCGTTCGGGCTGACCGTACGCAAGCGGCCGCGCGCGGAGATCGACAAGCGCGTGCACGAGCTGCTCGAGCTCGTGCAGCTCGAGGGTCTCGCCAAGCGCTACCCGGCCCAGCTCTCGGGGGGCCAGCGGCAGCGGATGGCACTCGCCCGCGCGCTCGCGGTGGAGCCGAGCGTGCTGTTGCTGGACGAGCCGTTCGGGGCGCTGGACGCTCGCGTCCGCAAGGAGCTCCGCAGCTGGCTGCGGCGCCTGCACGACGAGGTTCACGTCACGACGATCATCGTCACGCACGACCAGGAGGAGGCGATGGAGGTCGCCGGCCAGGTCGTCGTCCTCAACGAGGGGCGGATCGAGCAGATCGGCTCGCCGCGCGAGCTGTACGACTCGCCCGCGAACGAGTTCGTCATGGGCTTCATCGGGCCGGTAAACCGCCTCGGCGACACGTTCGTCCGCCCGCACGACGTCGACCTGCGGCTCGAGCCGGAGGAGGGCGCGTTCGAGGCGATGGTGGAGCGCGTGGTGCACCTCGGCTTCGAGGTTCGCGTCGAGCTCGTACGCGACGACGGGCAGCACCTGCTCGCGCAGCTGACCCAGGAGGAGGCGGAGCAGCTCGAGCTCGCACGCGGCCAGATCGTCTACGTGCGGTCGAGCCGCGAGACGACGTTCAGCCGCTCCGGCTAGTGCGGCAGCCAGGCCTCGGGGTCGGCCGCGATCCGAGCGACCTCGTCCGGTAGGCGGCCCGCGGCGACGTCGGCAAGCGTCACCGTCTCGAGCACGGCGCGGAGGTTCGCCCGGACGGCGATCCAGACGTCCCGCAGCTCCGCGGCGGCGCCGGCGTACTCGACCTGCTCGGGCCGCATCCCGCGGACGTTGGCGATCGGACCCTCCACCGCGCGGATCACGTCGGCAAGCGAGATCTGCTCCGGAGGCTGCGCGAGCCAGTAGCCGCCCTCGGCGCCGCGCTGGCTCTGCACGAGGCCCGAGTGCTTGAGCTCGAGAAGGATGTTCTCGAGGAACTTGAGCGGGATCTGCTGCGACTGCGCGATCCGCTCGCCCTTGACCGGGCCCTCTCCCGCCGCCGCTGCGAGCTCCGCGCCCGCCCGCACGGCATAGTCGACCTTCGCCGAGACGCGCATGCAGGCAAACCCTAGCCGGGGCTAGCGCTTGCCAGAAACGTGGCGCCGCCGGCGCTCGGCCGGCTCGCTCGATCTGTCGGCGGCTCCGGGTGACGGCGCTGGGGCGACACGGTTCTTGCCCGACCGCTTCGCCTCGTAGAGCGTCTCGTCCGCCGCGGCCACGAGCTCCTCGGCCCGGGGCAGGTCGCCCTTGACCGCGGCGCCGAAGCTGGCGGTCACGGTGACGGTGCTCCCGTCCGGAAGCTGAACCTGCTCCTGCTCGAGCGCGACGCGAAGTCGCTCGGCGAGCTGGACCGCGCCTTGGAGGTCGGTCTCCGGGACGATCACGGCGAACTCCTCGCCGCCGTAGCGAGCCGCGAGGTCGACCTGACGGACGTTCGCCTGTAGGACACGGCCCACGACTCGCAGGACCTCGTCGCCGACCTGGTGGCCGTACTGGTCGTTGATGGCCTTGAAGTCGTCGATGTCGGCGAGGATCAGCGCGAGGGGGTCGCCCACCCGCTCCGCGCGGCGCCACTCCAGCGCCAGCTCCTCGTCGAACGTCCAGCGGTTGCCGAGCCCCGTGAGCGAATCGGTCGCCGCCTGGGAGGCGATGCGCCTGAAGTCGCCGAGCGTGCGCACGATCGGGCCGCCGAACAGGAGCCCGACGAGCATCAGCAGCGCGAAGCTGCCGATCGCGGCGATCATGACGCGGTTCTTGTACGGCTCGGCGGCCGCGGTGATCGCCGCCATCGGTCGCAGCCCGAGCAGCCGGGTTCCCGCGCCGTTCGAAATCGGGGCGAAGAGGCCGCGGTAGTGCCTGCCGGCGATCTTGACCGTCCGGCCGTCGACCTCCACATGCTCGCCCGAGCCGTCGACGGCGCCGTTCCGGACGAACAGCAGCCGGTCGCCTGGCGCGTGAGGCGCGGCGGCGCGCAACTGCCTCTGCAGGCGCCGGTCGAACGGGACGAAGCCGACGACGTGGCCGACCTCGGCCCCGTTCAGCGTGAGGGACACCGGCCGGACCAGCGCGTTCTTCGGCGCCGGGCCGGCAACCCGCTTCCCGTGGAGGTAGAAGGCCATCCGGGGGTGATGCGCGGCGATTCGCCGGATCGTCTTGCGGTCGTTCGTCAGGAACGCGCGCTGGAGGGCGTGCGAACCGGAGAGCTCCTGCGCTGCCGACGCCGCGTTGTCGGAACGCACGCCGAGGTCGTTCGTCGCGCTCTGAAGCTCGAACTGGATCGCCGTGTCTGCGTGCGCCCGCTCGTTGCGAAGCGCGTTCGAATCGAGGATCCGCACGGTCGCGACCACGGGGATCCCGGCCACGACGAGGAGCGCAGCCAGGAGCTGGAGCCCCGACTTGCGCGTGATCGAAGGCTTGGGGTTGCGACGGCGCGGCGGTGCCTGCCGGTCGGCAGGGGAGGCCGATGGAGCCGCAGAGCTCATGCCCTCGTTATCGGCCCGGCCGGTACCGGGCTTGATCCCGTCGTGTGGGGCTCGAGACGGTCGGCGCGGCGGCTAGCTGCCGGCGCTGTAGTGCGCGGCGATCCGCGCGGCGCTCAGGGCGCTCGAGTACATGGCGACCTCGTCGATGTCGTTCTTGCCGTAGTCGTAGCCCCTCCCGATCCGGAGGGAGCTCGTGCTGGTGTTCGTGGGGAAGCTGGCCGAAGTCGTCGTCTTCAGCACGCCGTTCACGTACCAGCGGACCTTCCCGCCACCGTAGGTGACGACGAAGTAGCGGAAGCTCGAGGTCAGCGCGCCGCTGCCGGACCCGATCGAGAGGCCGTTCCGGTTCAGCCTGAGGGTTCCGTTCGAGTCGGCCGAGATGTTGTAGCCGCTGCTGTAGCCGCCACCGCCGCCCCAGTACGAGTACGACGAGCTCTTTGACAGGATGCCGGGCCGCCTGTTGACGAACGACCGCTGCCTGGCCCAGAACTCGATGCTCCAGGAGCCGTTCAGGCGGAGCGCCGTGTCGTCGGCGATCCGGACGCAGTCGTTGACGCCGTCGAAGCGGGCCGCAGCGTTGGGGTCCCCCGTGAGCGCGCCAGGGAGAAGTCCGAGCGTGACGCCGTTCAGGTAGGTGCCGTTTCTGTTGTGGCCGCTCGAGTCGGCGGCGACCGTCCCACTCGTCTCACCGAGGCGCCAGTACGCGATCGGGTTGTCCGCGAGCACGGTGGCCGCGTAGCTGCCGGGCGGGGGAGGCGGCGGAGGAGGGGGTGGGGGCGGAGGCGTGCAGTCGACCGTCGAGCTGGCCGAGGCCGAGCCGCTACCGCCGTCGGTGCTCGTGAACGAGGCGGTGTTGTCGTAGTCCCCGCAGGCGGGGTCGTCCGTGTTGCTGACGACGTGGACGGCGGTGCTCGTCCCGCCCGCGAGCGTGGTCGGGGTGTAGACCAGGGTCTGGCTGGGCGCCGTGCCACTCACCGACCAGCCTGCGTCACTGTCGTTCGTCTCGACCGTCCAGTCGATCCCGGTGCCGCTGGGAAGAGCGTCCGTGAAGGACAGGCCGTTCGCCGTGCTGCCGCCGGTGTTGGTGAGCGTGATCGTGAACCCGAGCTGTGCGCCCGACGGGACGCTGGCGCTGTCGGCCTGATCGGCGATCTCGACCGCGGCAGGCGTGGG
>Ga0335083_10003215_pt1 | contig 21250 bp, 20 predicted proteins | sample Lox_Sample_42_FD_206716 | JGI IMG/M metagenome (GOLD analysis project Ga0335083, IMG submission 206716) | Soil microbial communities from Loxahatchee National Wildlife Refuge, Florida, United States - Lox_Sample_4.2 | ecosystem: Environmental > Terrestrial > Soil > Wetlands | place: USA...
CGGGCTGGGGGCCCCCCACCCCCACCACCCCCCCCCGCGACTCGGCGCGCTCGTGCCGCGCTACCACACGATCCCGCGCCTGCCGGCGGTGACGCGCGACGTGTCGCTCGTCGTCGGCGACGAGGTCGAGGCCGGCCGCGTCGCGGACGTGCTCGCCCGCGCCGGCGGGGAGCTCTGCGAATCGATCGAAATCGCGGCCGAATTCCGCGGCGGATCGCTGCCGGCGGGCAGCCGCTCGCTCACCTTTCGGGTCATTTACCGTGACCCGAAGGCCCAGCGCGACGCCGAGGACGCGCGCACGCTCACCGATCAGGAAGTGGACGCCGTCGCCGTGCGCATGCTCGAGGCCGCGCGCGGCGAGCTCGGCGCCACGCTCCGCACATGAAAACGCGCGGGCGCGCGCGGCTCGTCGCGCACGTCGCCGTGGTCGGCGCGCTGCTCCTCGCCGGTTGCCAGCGGAAGGCGCCGGGACCGGACGAATGCCGGGTGTTCGCGCTGCATGCCTACGGCCTGCACAGCGAAGACGAGATCCGCTTCGAAAAGACGCTCGACGACGTCGACGACCTCACGACCGAATGCCTCGTCACGCCCTACGACCGCGAGCTCTTGGCCTGCGTCGATCAGGGCATCGCGGCGACGCGGTGCATGAGCCAGTTCAGAGCGCGACACTCGGGCGCGCCGGCGGAGGATCCGAGCCTACGCGCCGTCCGGCGCCGCCGGCGCGAAGCGCCCGCGCCCTGACGAGCACGGCGCCGCTCAGCTCGACGCCGGCAGCGCGGCGGCGAGCGCCTCGAAGCGCGCGAGCTCGGCTTCGCTGAAGTCGCGTTCGCCCATGAACGCGACGCCGACGACCGCGCGCAGCTCTCCGCTCGGCGCCCGCACCGGAATCGCGAGCGCCGCCTGCGCGTCGACGGCCTTGGCGCCGGGACGCACGTCGCCCGAACGATCGTCCTTCAGGTTGCACACCGACACCGACTGGTTTCGCTCCCAGGCGAGGCCGGCCATGCCCTTGCCTTTCGGAATCGTCTCCGTCGCCTTCACGACCGGCGGCGGGATGTTGACGGCGGCGCGCAGCCGCAAGACGTCACCGTCGCGCTCGTGCACGGTGCCGGCGACGCCGCCGTGCTCGCCGAGAAAGCCCTTCAGCCAGGTTTCGACCGCGGCGTCGGTGCTCATGGCCCGACCAAAGTAGCACGCCCCGTCCGAGCGGCCTCGCTCGAGACCGCGACGTGGAAGGAAGCGCCGTCGCCGCGCGTTTCCATCGTCCGAAAGAGCGTCTACCATGCTGGGGTTGCCGTCGCTCACAGACTTCCCGCCGATCTTCCTGATTGGCTTCGCCGTCGCGTTCGGGCTCGTCTTCGGCAGCTTCTTGAACGTCGTGATTTACCGCCTGCCGCGCGGTGAATCCATCGCGTTCCCGGGCTCGCACTGTCCGCACTGCGGGCAGCCGATCAAGGCGAAGGACAACGTGCCGGTGCTGAGCTACGTCGTGCTGCTCGGCCGTTCGCGCTGTTGCAAGACGCCGATCTCGCCGCGCTACCCGTTGGTCGAGGCGATCGGCGGGCTCGTCGCCTGGGCGGTCATGCGCGCGATCGTGCTCGAGCTCCCGGCTCAAACGTCGATCGTGCGCGCGCTCGCCGTCTTCTTCGCGTACCTCGTGCTCGCGCTCGGCCTCGTCGCGGCCGCGTTCATCGATCTCGAGCACATGCTCCTTCCGGACGAAATCACGCTCGGCGGCGCCGGACTCGGCATCGCCACGGTGCCGCTCCGCGCGGGCGCGAGCTTTCGCGAATCGCTCCTCGGCGCCGCCGTCGGCTTCATGATCGTGTGGCTGCCGTTCGTGTTCCTGTACTCGAAGCTCCGCGGCCGCGCCGGCATGGGGCTCGGCGACGCGAAGCTCGTCTTGCTCGCGGGTGCGTGGTTCGGCTGGTTCGGCGCGGTTTTCGCGCTGCTCGCCGGCGCCGTCCAAGCGACGGCGGTGCTGCTCGCGCTGCTCGCCGCGGGCAAGAAGCTCGAAGAGCCGGCCGCCGTCGTGGAAGAGCGACGCGCGCTCCTCGCCGCGCTCGAAACGGCTCAAGGCAGCGACCGCGACGAGCTCGAACGCGCGCTCGCCGACGACCCGCTCGCGAAAGAGCCGGAGCCCGGACTCGCCGCGGCGCGCCTCGCGTTCGGGCCGTTCATCATTCTCGCGATCCTCGAGTTCATGTTCTACGGGCCGCTCTTGCGGAGCGAGCTCCTCGCGGACCTGGCGCCGCCATGAGCGCGCACGCGCCGCGCCGTCGAGCACGTCGGTGGGCCGCGCTCGCGGCGTGCGCGGCGGTCGGCGCGTGCGGCGCGAGCACGCCGCTCGTGCCGAAAGGGCCGCACCCGGCGCACATCCAGGAGTTCGTCGAGGTCGCGTATCCGCCGCCACCCGCGCAAGTCGAAGAGATCCCGAACGGCATCAGCGACACGACGTGCGCCTGGGTCGACGGGCATTACGCGTGGGAGGGCCGGCGCTGGGAATGGCAAGCCGGTCGCTGGGTGCGCCCTGTGGCAGGTTGCTACTACGCCGAGCCTGTCGTCGCGTGGTCGCGCGCCGGCGAAGAGCGCCTCTATTTCACGCCGCCACGCTGGTACAAGGAAGGTGCAGCCGAGCTGTCCGAGCGAGCTGCTCTGTGTTCCGAGCCGCCCGTCTGCAAACCGTGAGGTTGCGCGGCGCACTAGCCTGCCGCTGCTCGGGCTCGTGACTAATCGTTAGGCACGCCGCAAAGATCTTCCCCGATCGTGTGGGCAAAAACACACATCCGCACACATGAGCGAAACCCGCATCGGCGCACTGCGTCAGAGATTACGCCAGGCATTAACCGAGGCCATACTCGTTTCGTAACTGTGGAGGAACACCGCCTGACTCCGTTGTATCCTTGAGGGATCTTGGGACTTCCTACTCAAGCTGAAGATCCCGGTGAGCACGCCTCGGCAAGCTCCGGAACGCGGACGACCATCTACGCCGCGGGCCAGCTCATTGCCGAACGCTACCGGCTGATCAGGAAGCTCGGAGAGGGTGGCATGGGGGTGGTCTGGGTCGCGCACTCGCTCGCGCTCGGCGTGGACGTCGCGATCAAGCTCATTCGCGCCGGCGCGGCCGACTCCGATTTGAGCTCGCGCATGGCGCGTGAAGCCCAGGTGACGGCGACGCTCGGCCATCCGGCCATCGTGCGTGTCTTCGATTTTGGTACGACTGAAGACGGCGCTCCCTTCCTCGTCATGGAGCTCGCGCACGGAGAGACGCTCGCGTCGAAACTCGACCGCGAGCACAAGCTCGGCGCGGTCCACGCTCTGCAGCTGATTCTGCCGATCGTCGACGGCCTGCGCTGCGCGCACGAGCGCGGGATCGTCCATCGCGACATCAAACCCGAAAACGTCTTGGTCGCGCGCGACACGCTCGGTCGCCTGCAGCCCAAACTGCTGGATTTCGGCATCGCCAAGCTCGAAGGGCGGCCGAACGTGAGCCGTTTGACGCAGGTCGGCGTGGTGCTCGGCAGTCCCGAATACATGTCGCCCGAGCAGGCGCGCGGCGTCGGCAGCGTCGACTCACGCACCGACATCTGGGCGCTCTCGGTTCTTCTCTACGAGATGCTCACGGGCACGGTGCCGTTCAAAGTCGACAACTACAACGCGCTGATGCAGGCGATCCTGCACGACCCGCCGGTGCCCACGGTCGAGTACGGCGCGGGCGATCGCGAGCTTTGGACGATCATCGCGAAGGGCCTCGAGAAGTCACGCGACAAACGCTGGCAGAGCATGGCCGAGCTCGGGGAAGCGCTCGCGTTCTGGCTCGTCGATCACGGCGTGACGGAAGACGTGGCGGGTAACTCGCTCCGTGCGGTGTGGCTCGGCGGAACGCTGCCGGGCGTCACGTTCCGGCTGAACCTGCGCCATCGCGCGGCACGCGCGCTGCGGCCGAACGTCGTCGCGATCATCGGCGTGGCGGTGCTCGTGGCGACTGCCACCTTGGCATTTTTGGCCTGGAAACCGCGAGAAACGCCCGCCGCGGCCACCGCCGACCCGGCCCGGCTCGCGACCACCGCGATGGCGGCGCCGCCCGCTCCGAGCGCCGTCTTGGCGGCTGTACCGGAGCCGCCCGCGCCGCTACCCTCGGCGAGCTCGGCAGTGACGAAGAACGCGCGCCCGAGCCGCACCCCGGCGCATGCTTCCCCGCCTCAAGCCACTCGACGCCCCGCTGGCCAGCACGCCGCCACGAAGAGCATTCGTGACTTCGGCATCTGAGCGCCGCCGAGGCCGGCTCGTGGGCTCGCTCGTACTCGGGGGCGCGCTGCTCGCGCCCGCTGCGCGCGCCACCGACGAATACGTCGACAGCGACGCGCGGGTGGCGGCGCGCGTGCTCGCCGCGCAGGGTTCCGAAGCGTTCGAACAACACGACTACGAGCGCGCCCTCGGCCTCTTCGAACGCGCCGGCGCGATCATCCCGGCGCCCACCATCACGTTGATGGAAGCGCGCACGCTCGTCGAGCTCGGGCGGCTCGTCGAGGCGCTCGAAAAGTATGGGGCGACGCAGCGCATGCTGGCCGTCGACCCGACGAACGAGGCGTTCAAGCAAGCGGCCGACGCGGCGCAACACGAAACGGAGCCTATTCTCCAGCGGATTCCGACGCTGCGCGTGCAGGTGCACGGCGTGGGCCAAAACGACAAGGTCGAGATCCAAATCGACGGCAAGAAGGTCATGCCGTCGCTCGCGGCGGTCGACCAGCCGAGCGACCCCGGCCCGCACCGCGTGATCGTGCGCGCGGCGGACGGCCGCACGGCGATGCGCGACGTGAATCTCGCGGAGCGCGCGCACGAGGACGTGGAGCTCACGCTCGCGCCGCTCGCGGCGCCGTCCGTGCCCGCGCCCGAGCCCCCGCGCGAGCGGCAGCGTGCCGTCGACAAGAACCCCGAAAATACGCTCGGCTGGGCGCTCGTCATTTCGGGCGGCACGTTCGCGGGCGTCGGCCTCCTCACGGGCGTGATGGCGCTGAACAACAAGGCGACGCTCGACCGCGAGTGCAAACCGGGTTGCCCGCCCGCGGACGAAAACACGCTCGACGGCTACCGGCGCGAACGCACCGTTTCGTATTTCGGCTTCGGTCTCGGCGCGCTGGCGCTCGCGGGCGGCGCGTACCTCGTGGTGACGCACCCGGCGCGGAGCGTCGGGGTCGCGCTCTGGCCGGGCGGCGTCGCCATGGCCGGGAGCTTTCGTTGAGGGCGGTGCGAAGGCGCGCGGCGCGAAGAGCCCACGGCATCCTGCTCGAGCTCGGCGCGGCGTCGCTCTCCGCGTGTCTGGTCACCGGCTGCCCGCTCTCCGACGGCTACTTCATCGATGGAAACCTCGGACGAGCCGGGTCGTCGAGCGTGACGGGCGGAAGCGCGGGCGCGTCCGCGAGCGCAGGCCTCGGCACCGGCGGCTCGACGACCGGCGGCACCGGCACGAGCGCGACGGGCGGTTCGTCCGAGGCGGCGAGCGGCGGCAGCGGCGGCTCGGCCGCGGGCGGCACGGGCGGCGACGTGACGAGCGGCACCGGTGGAGCGCCCGCCTCCGGAGGCACGGGCGGCAGCGACGGGAGCGCCGCGACGTCCGGTGAGCCCGGTCTCGGCGAAGGCGGAGAGCGCGGCTGCGTGCCTTCCCGCGAAGTGTGCGACGGCATCGACGACGATTGCAACGGAGAGACCGACGAGGGCGGCGTGTGCCCGACCGGCTGCAGCGCGCGCACCTACGGCGGACACAGCTACCTCGTCTGCGTTTACGGCTCGAACGCGGACTACGTCGTGTATGCCGACGCTTCCACGTTCTGCCAAGGCGCCCGCGACAAACTCCATCTGCCGTTCGCGTTGGATCTCGCCTACGTGGAGTCTGCGGACGAAAACGACTTCCTGAAGAACTGGCTCACCGAAGCAGCACCGAAGGACGGGCAGATTTGGTTCGGTGCGAACGACATCATGACGGAGGGACGCTGGGTGTGGGGACAGATGCCGGGCGCGATGCCGTTCTTTCAGCAGAACCCGATGATGGCGGGCGGGATGCCCGTCATGGGCAAATTCAGTGACTTCGCGGCGGGCGAGCCGAGCGGCACGGACCGCCTGGACGAGGATTGCGGCGCCATGGACGGCAGCTACGACTGGCAGTGGAACGACTTGCCCTGCTCCAGCGACCCGATCGCCGGCTTCATCTGCGAGCAATTGGATTAGAGCGAACGGACGAGTCGCGCTAGTGTCCCGCCGGTTTGAGCGCGCACGTCTTTCGCGAGTACGACATCCGAGGCCACGCCGAGCGCGACCTCGACGACGGTTTCGTGGAGCGTGTCGGGCGTGCACTCGCCGAGTTCCTTCGGCCGGACGGCGTGGCGCGGCCGCCGCGCGTCGCCGTCGGGCGTGATTGCCGGCTCTCGGGGCCGCGCCTGTTCGGCGCGCTCACCGCGGGGCTCGTGGCGGGCGGAGCCGAGGTGCTCGACGTGGGCGTCGGCCCGACACCGAAGCTCTATTTCGCCGTGCACCAGCTCGGCGCAGACGGCGGCGTGATGATCACCGCGAGCCACAACGCGGCCGAGGACAACGGCATGAAAATCATGCGCGGCCGCGACCCCTTCTTCGGTACCGCGCTCGAGGAGCTGCGCGAAGTCGTGCTCGGCCCGGCGCTTCCGCGCGTGCCGGGCGGCAGCATTCGAGCTCGCAGCGTCGATGACGGCTACGTGGCGCGCGTCGTCGAAGGCATGACCCCGAACGCGGGCACGCTCGGCGTCGTGGTCGACGCGGGCAACGGCGCCGCAGGTCCGCTCGGCTTGCGCGCGTTGAACGCGCTCGGTTACCGGCCCGTCGCGCTCTTCAGCGAGATGGACGGCCGCTTTCCGCATCACGATCCCGATCCGACGGTCGCGAAAAACCTGTCGCACTTGATCGAGCGCGTGCGGGCCGAGCAAGCGCACGTCGGTCTCGCGTGGGACGGCGACGGCGACCGGCTCGGCGTCGTCGATCGCACGGGTGAAATCGTGTGGGGCGATCGCCTGCTCGCGCTCTTCGCGCGCGACGTGCTCGCGCGGAGTCCGGGCGCCGCCGTCATCGGCGACGTCAAGTGCTCGCAGTCGCTGTTCGACGAAGTCACGCGCCGCGGCGGCCGCGCCATCATGTGGAAGACGGGCCACAGCGCGATCAAAACCAAAATGAAGGCCGAAGGCGCCGCGCTCGCGGGCGAGATGAGCGGGCATTTTTTCTTCGCCGACCGCTACTTCGGCTACGACGACGGCATCTACGCCGCGCTCCGCCTGCTCGAAATCCTGCATCGGCGCGGCCACAGCGTGCTCGAGGAGCTCGGCGACGTCCCCCCGAGCTTCCACACGCCCGAGATCCGCGTCGACTGCCCGGACGCGCTCAAGTTCGAGGTGGTCCGGCGCGTGCTCGAGCGGCTCGAGCCGAGCGGCCGCGTGAACACGCTCGACGGCGTGCGCGTGACGTACGAGGACGGAGCCTGGTCGCTCGTGCGCGCGTCGAACACGGGGCCGCTCATCGTGCTCCGGTTCGAAGCGCCGAGCGCCGAGCGTCTCGCGGCCATCCGAAGCGAAGTCGAAGCCGTCGTGCGCGTCGCTCGCGCGGAGAGCGGCGCGTCGTGACGAGCTCCGACGCGGCACGGACGCCGGCACGCCCTGCGAGCGAAGCCTGGACCATCGCGCGCGTGCTGAAGTGGGCGGCGGACGATTTTCGCAAACGGAACAATCCGAGCGCGCGCCTCGACGCCGAGCTCCTCCTCGCCCACGCGCTCGAGGCCGATCGCATTCGTCTCGTGCTCGACTCCGAGCGCGAGCTCGCGCAGGACGAGCTCGGCCGCTACCGCGAGCTCATCCAGCGCAGGCGGAGCGGCGAACCCATCGCTTACATCCTCGGTCGCCGCGAATTTTACGGGCTTTCCTTCGCCGTCGACCGCCGCGCGCTCGTGCCGCGCCCGGACACCGAGCCCCTCGTCGAGGTCGCGCTCGAGCGCACCCGCGCGCGCTCGATGCACGGCCGCGCGCTCGATTTGTGCACGGGCACGGGCTGCGTCGCCGTGAGCTTCGCGAAGCAGCGGCCGACCTGGCGCGTGACGGCCACCGACGTCTCGCACGAAACCGCCGAGCTCGCGTGGGAGAACGCGCGGCGCCTCGGCGTCGTGTTCACGCTCGCCGTCCTCGTCGGCGACCTCTTCGCGCCCGTCGCCGGGCGTCGCTTCGAGCTCGTCACCGCGAACCCGCCGTACATCCCGAGCGCCGACATCGCCGGCCTCGACGCGGACGTGCGCGACTTCGAACCTCGACTCGCGCTCGACGGCGGCGCCGACGGCCTCGATCTCGTGCGCAGCATCGTCACGAGCGCGCCCGCGCACCTCGAGCCGGGCGGCGTGCTCGCGGTCGAAATCGGCCACGACCAGGGCCCGCGCACGGTCGAGCTCTTCGAGCGCGCCGGCTTTCACGACGTGGCGCTCCGCCGCGATTACGGCGGCCGCGACCGCGTCGTGAGCGGCCGCAGCGCTGAAACGCCGTAATTTCGAGCAGTTTGGCTGGTTTTGGGCGCGCTTCGGGCCAAAACTTGGCCCAACCCCAGCCCCCATGACACTCGGGGGCGATGGGATCCGTCCGATCGCTCCTCCGAGTTGGCACCGCCTGCGCCGTCGGGGCGGCGTTCGCGAGCGCCGTCGCGGGCTGCGCGAACAAAGACGACGTCGCGCTCTCGAAGCAACACGAGCGCGCCTCGCTCGAAATCCCGAAGGTGCCCGTTCCCCCCGAGAACGGCCCGAAGCTCGCCTCCATCGCCGATCTCACTCCCATTCTCGAGCGGCCGGCCGCCGGCGCGAACCGCATCGGCTACATGCACGCGGGCGATCGCGTCGCGCGCGCGGTACAGCCGTACTCGCGGGAAGGCTGCGCGGACGGCTGGTTTCCCGTGCGCCCCGCCGGCTTCGTCTGCGCGAGCGGCAGCGCCACGACCGACCTCAGGCACCCGACGCTCGCGGCCATGGCCATCCAGCCGCTGCTCGATCAGCCGCTGCCGTACACGTACGCGCGCGCCGTCATCGACACGCCGCTCTACGAGCGCGACGGTTCGCACGAAAGCACCGTGCGCGAGATCGGCAAGCTGAAGCGGCACGCGGGGCTCGCCGTCGTCGGCAGCTGGACCGCGGCGGTGCTCGGCAGCGCGCCCGAGCGGCTCGCGCTGCTCACGAGCGGCAAATTCGTGAAAGCGGCCGATCTCGAAGCCGCCGCTCCGTCCGAGTTCAAGGGCGTCGAGCTCGGCGAGAAGCGCAGCTTGCCGCTCGCGTTCGTCGTGAAGCACGGCGTGCGCGATTTCAAGCTCGACGGCGAGGACGCCGAGCAAGGGCACGACCTCGACGTGCACGCCGAGCTCGATCTCACCGGCAAGTTTCGCACGGCGCACGGCGAAAAATTCTGGGCGCTCACCGACGGCCGCTGGGTACGCCACAAGGACGTGACGACGGTGCTCGCGCGCAACGTCTTCCCCGACTTCGCGGTCGACGGGCAGAAGTGGCTCGACGTGAGCGTGGTGATGGGCACGCTCGTCGCGTACGAGGGCAAACGGCCGTTCTTCGCGACGCTCGTGAGCGTCGGCCGCGACGCCGCGCCGACGCAAAATGTCTCCGACAACCCGAACGGCGAGGTCGCGTCGCCGACGGCGGCGTTCGGGCTCGGCACGTTCGAGGTGCGCGCGAAGCACATCACCCTGGTCGGCGCCGATCCGTTCACGACGCACGAGAGTTTCCAGACCTACGACGTGCCGTGGGTGTTCGAGCTTTCGTCCGGGCGGCTCGGCTACGGCGCGTATTGGCACGACCGCTTCGGCGTCGAGCACGGCCCGGGCGCCCTCGAGCTCTCGCCCGCCGACGCCGCGCGGCTCTTTCAGTGGCTCACGCCGAGCGTCCCCGACGGCTGGCACGGCGTGAGCACGCCGCACGGCGAAGCGAAGACGCTCGTCCTCATCCGCAAGTAGGCGCCGTCGGCGCGGCGAACCGGGGCGCTCCGGCGTGTCGGCGGTGCTGAACGCCCGCTAAAAAACCCAGTCGCTCGTGGTTTTGCTCTGAAGCCACGTCGCCGTGAACATGCCGAACGCCGAGAGCGAACTCAGCGCTTGGTTCGCGAAGAGCGGCGGGGTCCAGCTGCCGTCGGCGACCCACGCGCTCCAGCTCGCGCCGTTACCGTCGACGATCATCTGGAAGTCGGGTCCCCAGTTGGCGTCGGAAGTCCCGAGGTTCTTGTCGGAGCCGTTTTGGACGAAACCCCACTCGCTGAAGAAAACGGGCGCGACGGCCGCCGCGGTGGCCACCTGCTGCTGGAACGACATCGACCAGTTGCCGGGGTAGACGTGCGCCGTGTAGACGAAGTTCGTGCCCGACGGCGGGTCGCTCGCCGCGTCGCCCGGACGCTGATCCCAGATCATCGACGGCACGATGATGAGGTTGTTCGGCGCCGCCGTGCGAATCGTGTCGATGAAGGATTGCACCGTCGTCTTGAACGTGGACCACGGCGTCGAGGTGTTCACCGGCTCGTTGAAGGGCTCGAAAATGACGTGATTGTCGTTCGCGTAGATCGGCGCGATCTTCTGCCAAAACGTGACCGCGTCCATGCCCGACTGTCCGGTCGCGTCGTCGATCTGGTGATAATCGATGATCGCGTAGATGCCCTTTTGCGCGGTGTAATCCACGGCGGGCTGCAAGATCTTCGAGACGTAATCGTCTTCCGAAAGCGTCTGGTGCATGCCCACCGGCGCCGTCGTGCCGAGCGGGTACGGCGCGGGCGAGTACGAGGGGCTGCCGCTGTTCGCCACCGTGCGCGGATACACGGGCAGGCGAATGACGTGCGCGGTGAGCCCGGCGGCGAGCGACGTGTCGATGCGCGCGGTGATGCCGGACGCGTTGCTCATCGCGTTCGCGTAGAGCGTGCCGATGTCGGGCAGATCGAAGCCGCGGAGCACGATGGTCTTGCCGTTCGGATCCTTGATGGCCGTCCCCTCGACGTGAAGCGGCGGGAGTGTGCCGCCCATGCCCGAGCCCGCGGAGCCGCCGGTGCCGGCGCCGGCGCTGCCGCCGCTCGTGCCGAGCATGCCGGCTTGGCCCGCGCTCGCGCCGCCCGCGCCGCCCGCGCCGCTCACGCTGCCGCCGGAGCCGCCCGTGCCGCGACCCGCGCCGCCACCGGAGCTCGTGCCCGCACCGCCGCCAGTTCCGCCGCTCGCACCCGAGCCGCCGACCGCGCCCGAACCGCCGGCGCCGCCCGTGCCGCCGGCATCCGTGCCGCCGGAGCCGCCCGTGTCCGCGGCGGTGCCGCCCGTCGCGCCGGTCGTGCCCCCCGCGCCGCCGCCGGGCGCGTCCGAGTGCGCCGTGGTGCTCGAACAAGCAAGAATCCAGGCGAGAGGTGCCCACGCCAGCACGGCGTACGGAACCGGTTTCATCATCCTCAAGACATACACCATCTCGAGCTCAGTCGCCCGCGGTGCCCCCGAACAGGCAGCCTTTTTGCCGCTCGGACGACGCCGCGCGTCCGCGGACCGCGGATTGATCCGCCCTCGTTCGATTTCCTACTCGGTCGCGCGAGCTTCAATCAGGAGTGCCGCGTTCGCCACCACGCGACGGCGGCGGCAACGGCCACGGCGAGCACGAAGACGAGGGCGCGCACCGCGAACGGCGTCCGCGTCTCGGGTGCGGCGTTCGATTCGGGCCGCACGACGGGCGCGTGCGTCGTCGGTGCGCCGGGTTCCTCGACGGGAGCTCTGGAGTCGACCGGCACGGGCCCGGACACTTCGACCGTCGGCGGCAGGATCGGCACCACCGACGACGGCGCGAACGCGAACGGCGAGTCCGAATCCACCTGCGGCGAAACCGGCGCACGGAGCACGGTCGGCTCCTCGAGCGCATCGGCGGGCTCGGGCTCGACGGTGCGAGCCGGCGCGGCGACGCCGAGCGCGTCCATCCGATACTCACGCGTGTTCGGCTCGTCCTCCTCCTCGGCTCGAGGCGCGGGTTCGGCTTGCGCGAGCGCGACCGGCAGCACGCCGCTCGCGGGTTCCTGCCGCGCGAAGACGGCCGACGAATCCGGTTCCGACACCGAGGCGGGGGCCGCGGCCGTGGTTTCGGCGAGCGGCTCGGTGAAATCGGCGAGCGGCGCGGCCGGCGTCTCGAGCGCGGCCGTCTCGGGCGCGACCACGGGTGCGCTCTCCGCGGCGACGGGCGCGGGCGTGCTCGCGGGCACGCTCGAGCTCAGCGGCGACCTCGCGGGCACGCTCGAGCTCCGCGGCGACTTCGCGGGCACACTCGAGAAGCCGCCCTTCGCGGCGGCGGGCACGCTCTCGAACCCCGGCACCTTCGGCGCCGCGGGCATGCTCTGCAAGAGCTCGGCTTGCGACGCCGGCGGCGGCTTCGTCGGCACCGACGCCTGCGCGTCCGGCTTCGGCGGCGCCTTCATCCGCTTCGCGCGCGCGAGGAGCTCGGGCGGCGGGCGAAACACCGCCGTGCGATCTTCCTGGATCACGCCGAGCCCCTTCACCTGACTCTCGTCGTCGTCGTCCTCCGGCTCTTCGCGCGGGATCGGCTGCGGCTGCGGCTGTTGTTCGCGCATGCGGTGGATGAGCTCTTTCGGAATGCGATGCACGTGCGTCGCATTGTCGTCGAGCTCGAGCTCGAGCTTCGGCACCGCGGGCTTCAACGCGCCGGGCTTGGCCTCGAGCGGCTGGTGCTCGGTCTTCATCGAAGCGACCCAACGATTGAACCCGTCGCGACGCCCGGTTGAGCCGTCCGTCGTCATCGCCAACTCCTAGTGATACCCGCCGCTGACACCGTACTCATGCTATCTCCATCGTGACGAAAAAAGCGCACGGTGCAGCCTCCTCCGCGCATTAACGTGGGAGCTCGGACGTGCGGGTAAGACGCTGTGGGCCGCGCAACCACCCGGCGAAATCGCCGGTATTTCGCGCAGCGCGGCGCGCCGTCGGCCGAGTGCGGACTCCCGCGTTCGGCTCAGCGCCGGAGTCGGTCGAGCACGTGGCGCGTCGCGAGCGAGCGGTTCAGCGTGTAGAAGTGCACGCCGGGCGCGCCGCGCGCGATGAGCTCGCGGCACTGCGCGGTCGCGTGCTCCACGCCGATGGCGCGCACGGCGTCGGCGTCCGTGCCGCACGTCTCGAGCGCGGCGAGGAGCGGCGCCGGAATGCTCGCGCCGCAGAGCGCGGTGAAGCGCTTGATTTGCGAAAGATTGGTGATGGGCATGATGCCCGCGATGATCGGCACGTCGATGCCCGCGGCGCGCGCCCGCTCCACGAAGCGGAAGTAGTCCGCGTTGTCGAAGAAGAGCTGCGTGATCAGAAAATCCGCCCCGGCGTCGACCTTGGCCTTCAAGTGACGAAGGTCTGCCTCCGCGTCGCTCGCTTCGACGTGATTTTCCGGATAGCAGGCGGCCGCGATGCAGAAGTCGTGACGCGCGCGAACGAGCGCGACGAGCTCCGACGCGTGCTCGAAGCCGCCGTCGGTCTTGACGAAGCGCGTCTCGCCGCGCGGCGGGTCGCCGCGGAGCGCGATCACGTTGTCGATGCCGCTCGTGCGCAGTTGGGCGAGCACGTCGCCGAGCTCGTCCCGCGTCGCGCCGACGCACGTGAGATGCGCCATCGACTCGATGCCGACCTCTTGCTTGATGCGGCGCACGAGCTCGACCGTGAGGCGCCGGGTGCTGCCGCCGGCTCCGTACGTCACCGACACGTAGGCCGGCTCGTACGGGCGGAGCTCCGCGATGGTCTCGAACAGACGCTCGACGCCTTCGGCGTCTTTCGGCGGAAAGAATTCGAAGGAAAAAACCGGCGCTTTGCCCAAGCTATCGACGATCTTCATCGCGGAGCGCGAGCGTAGCAGTAGCGCCTCCGCGCGGCCAAACGGCTTCACGAGCGTGGTAGCCTCGGCTCTTCGATGAACATTCACGTCGTCGCCGTCGCAGGCACCGGCATGGGCGCGCTCGCGGGTCTGCTCGTCGAGCTCGGGCATCGCGTTTCGGGCAGCGACACCGCGTTCGATCCGCCGATCGGACCCGAGCTCGACGCGTGGGGCGTGCGCACGCTCCGGGGCTTCGACCCCGCGCACCTCGAGCCGCGGCCCGATCTCGTCGTGGTGGGCAACGTGTGCCGGCCGAACAATCCGGAGGCGCGCGCGGCCATCGACGGCGGACTCGACGTGACGCACATCGCCGGCGCGCTCGCGCGCTTCGCGCTCGCCGGCACCTCGCCGCTCGTCGTCGCCGGCACGCACGGGAAGACGACGACCACGTCGCTCGCCGCCTGGCTCCTCGACCAGACCGGCTTCGCTCCCGGCTTTCTGATCGGCGGCCTGCCGAAGGGATTTGCGCGCGGGTTTCGCGCCGCCAAAGCGCCGCGCAGGCTGGGCGCCGCCGAACGGCCGGCGCGCCGCACCCCGTTCGTCATCGAGGGCGACGAATACGACACCGCCTTCTTCGAGAAGACGGCGAAGTTTCTCCACTACGCGCCCGAAGTCGCGATCCTCACTTCGATCGAGCACGACCACGTCGATATCTACCCGACGCTCGCGAGCTACCTCGACGCCTTCGAGCGCTTCGTCGCGCTCGTGCCGAAGAGCGGGCTCATCGTCGCGAACGCCGCCGACGAAAACGTGGTGCGCGTCGTCGAAAAGCACGCGCGCGCCGAGGTCGCCTGGTACGCGCTCGCGGACGAGCCGACGCATGGCATGCCGCCGCATTGGCTCGCGGCGCCGGCGGGCTCCGACGCGCGCGGGCAAGCCTTCGACCTTTACGCGGGCGGCGTCGCGTGCGGGCGGCTCGCGCTGGCGCTCCCGGGGCGTCACAATTTGAAGAACGCGGTCGCGGCGCTCGGCGCCGTGGCGCAGGGTTTCGGCGCGCGCCTCGCCGATCTCGGCCCCGCGCTCGCTTCGTTCGAGGGCGTGCGGCGGCGCCAGGACCTGATCGGCACGCCGCGCGAAGCCTTCGTCTACGACGACTTCGCGCACCATCCGACGGCCGTGCGCGAGACGCTCGCGGCGCTCCGAGCGCGCCATCCCGGAGCGCGCTTGTTCGCGGTGTTCGAGCCGCGCAGCGCGACCGCGTGCCGGCGCATGCATCAAGCCGAATACGCGACGGCGTTCGACGCCGCGGACGACGTGCTCTTGCCCCCGCTCGGGCGCGCGAACGTCGCGCCGGGAGAAGCGCTCGATCTCGACGAGCTCGCGCGGGCGCTCGTCGAGCGCGGCCGCCGCGCGGCCCGCTTCGACTCGGTCGACGCCATCGTGAGCGAGCTCGCGCGGAGCGTTCGACCCGGCGACGTGGTCGCGCTGCTCTCGAACGGCGCCTTCGGCGGGATTCACGCCAAACTCTTGAAGTCGCTCGGCGCCTAGCGCGCCGTTCTTCCGAGCCACCCCGCGGCGGGGCGGTGCTATAGGCCTCGGGCATGACTTGTCCCTGCGGACTGGGCGAATCCCTCGAGACCTGCTGCGGCCCCTACCTCAAGCACGAGAAGAAGGCGGCGACGGCCGAAGCGCTGATGCGCGCGCGTTACACGGCCTACGCGACGGGCGACGTCGACTTCATCGTGGAATCGCACGACCCCGACCGCCGCGGCGACGTCGATCGCAAGAACACCGAAGCGTGGTCGAAGCAATCCGAGTGGCTCGGTCTCGAGATCACCACGACCGAAAAGGGACAACCCGAGGACGACACCGGCATCGTCGAGTTCGTCGCGCGCTACAAGGTGAAGTCGACCAAGATCGAGCACCGCGAACGCGCGCTGTTCCGCAAGGTCGACGGCCGCTGGTTCTTCGTCGACGGCCTCGAGATCAAGGGGCCGCCCGTCCGCCGGACGGAGCCGCGCGTCGGCCGCAACGATCCGTGTCCCTGCGGAAGCGGCAAGAAATACAAGAAGTGTCACGGCGTCGCCGCCTGACGCGCCGGGGGCGAGGATGACGGAGCGGTCCCTGTTCGACGAGCTCGGAGGCGAACCGGCGCTCCGTCGCATCATCGAGCGCTTCGTCGATCGCGTCTTCGACGACGTGATGATCGGCTATCTCTTCCGCAACGCCGACCGCGCGCGCGTGAAAGAGAAGGAGTTCGAACACGCCGCCGCGCACCTCGGCGGCCCCGTCGCGTACACGGGCCGGCCGCTCGCGAGCGCGCACGCACCGCATCGCATCCGCGGCGGCCAGTTCATGCGCCGCGTGCAAATCCTGAAAGAAACGCTGGCCGAGCTCGGGGCGCCGCCGGCCGTCGCCGAACACTGGCTCGCCGAAACGCTGCGCCTCCGGCCGCTCATCACGTCCGAGGAGGGCGACGTGTGCGATCCGAGCCCCGCGCGCGGCGCGCTCGAGACGCGTGGAGTCGAAAAGTGAGGCTCCGTGCCGTCGTGTGCGCCGCGTTCGGCTTGGCCGCGAGCGCGGGCGGCTGCTCGACGGCGGGCAACACCTGGATCAACGAGCCGTTCGAACCCGTCGACCACAAGCAGGGCACCGACGACGTCGTGCCGGCGCCGGACCTGGATGACGGCTCGCGCCCGGTCGGGACTCCGGTGCGCGCGCGCACGCTCGGCACCGGCGCGCACGAGACGCCCGATCAAACCGCGCCGGGCGGCGGCTCGAGCTCCGTCGAAGCGGGGCCCCCGGTGTCGCTCGCGGGCGGCCGCTCGCTCGGTACCTTTCGCAACACCTATTACGACTTTCCGAGCGAAGCCGACTACGACGGTCCGACCGTCGCGCTCCCGAACGCGCGCTGCGCGACGATCGCCAACGTGCCGCGCGACTTCTTCGAGGCCCTGTGCGTGCAGGGCAGCGGCACGCTCCGCAAAGGCTCGACCGTGAGCTTCGCGAAGCGCGACTGCGACTGCGCGCCGGTTTGCGCCAAAACCGGCCAAAAAATCTGCTTCGACGAGCTCGACGGCCACGACTTCCCCTGGGGGCGCGGCGCGACCGGCAAAGCCATCGTTCCGCTCCTCACCGTCGCGGTCGATCCGAGCGTCATCCCGCTCGGCACGCCCATCTACGTGCCCGAGCTCGACGGTCTGCCGCGCGATCCCGACGGTTCGACGCCGCACGACGGCTGCTTCATCGCGCAAGACAAAGGCATGTCCGTCACCGGCCAGCACATCGACATCTTCACGGGCCACCACTCGCTCACGACGCTCTGGAACCGTCAGGTGCCGAGTAACCGCGGCGTCACGGTCGTGGTCGACAGCCCGCGTTGCGCGCGCGTCGCGCCTTGAGCTCGCGCGAACCGCGCTACGAACGCGCTCGGCTTTCCCGCTTCAGGCGGACGCCGTCAGCGCGCGCCAAAAATCGCGAAACGCGGGCGGCGGCGACGGATTCGACCAGGCGCACTGCGTGAAGAGAACGCCCGTCGTGCGCGTGGCGGGGTCGTTGTACCAAGTGCTGCCGAGCCCGCCGTCCCAGCCGTAGGTGCCGGCGGAACGCCCGAGCTCGTCCCTTTCGGCGGTGACGACGGCCATGCCGAAACCCCAGCCGTAGCTCGCGAAAAACCCGGGCACGAGCCCTCCGAACGCCTTGTTTTCGGGGGTGAGCGCGTCGGTCGTGAGCGCGTGCACGGACTCTTCCGACAAGAGCCGGCGGCCGTTCACGACGCCGCGCGCCGCGAGCAGCGCGGCGAAGCGCAGGAAATCGGGCACCGTCGAGACGAGACCGGCGCCGCCCGACGGAACCGGGGGCGCCCGACTCCATTGGCCGTCGACGGGATCGTAGAGCGTTGGTTTTTGGGTTCGTGGATCGACGAGGTAGCTCGGAGTGAAGCGCGCTAGTTTGTGCGCCGGGACGCTGAAATCGGTGTCGTGCATGCCGAGCGGCTCGAACAGGCGCTCGCGCAAGAAGACGTCGAAGGGTCGTTCGGCGGCGCGCGCGACGAGCGCACCGAGCACGTTCGCGCTCGTGTTGTAGAGCCAGCGCTCGCCGGGCTGGTGCATGAGCGGCAGCGTGGCGAAGCGGTGCAGCCAGGTGTCGAGCTCGGGCGGCTCGGCGGGCCGCGGAATGCCCTCGCCGAGCGCGAGCGCGTCGAGCGCGGTTTGAATCGGGTACGTGCCCGGCGGCACCAGGAGCAAGCCGAACCCGAGCCGGAACGTGAGCAAATCACGCACGGTGAGGGCGCGCACCGCCGGCACCACGTCGTCGATCGGGCCCTCGACGTGGCGCAGCACGCGCCGTCCGGCGAGCTCGGGCAGCAACCGATCGATGGGTTCGTCGAGGTGGAGCCGCCCTTCCTCGACGAGCAACATCGCGGCCGTCGCGGTCACCGGCTTCGTGAGCGAGGAGACGCGAAAAATCGTGTCGGCGGCGAGCGGCTCGGAGCCGCCCGCGCTCGTGACGCCCTGCACCTCGAGTTCCTCGCGGCCGTCGCGCACGACCGCGGCCACGTACCCGGGCAGCGCGCCGCGTTCGACGTACGGCGCGAGAGCCGCGCGGAGCGAAAGAGCTCGTGAAGGCGTCGCCATGCAACCGCTCAAGCTCGGGCGTTCGCGGGTGCCGGCAGCGCCGCGAGCGGCGGCAACTTGCGGAGGAGCTCGCCGAGTCGCTCGAACGCGCGCCCGCGCCCGAGCTGCCAGAGGTGCCCGCCGTGCCAGGACACGAGCGGCGCCCGAAAGTGCGCCGCAAGCCTGCGCGCGTGCGAAAATTGCGTGATGCGATCGGCGCGCGCGCCGATCACGAGCACCCGCTCGCTCGCGATGAGCGGCGCGCGGTCGACGGGGCTCACGTGGCGGTACACGCGCTCGATGAGCTCGTGCTCGAGCGCGCGCGGCTCGGGCGCGTCGGGCAAGTCGCCGTGCTCGAGCGCGAAGTCGGCGAGCGAGGCGAGCGGCACGATCGGCACCAGGAAATCGAAGCCGGCGTCGACCGTCGCGGCGAGCGCCGCCGTGTACCCGCCGAGACTCATGCCGAGCAAACCGACACGCGGATGTCCGCGACGTCGCAGAAAGCCGGCAAGCTCGCGCAGGTCGGTCACCGCCTGGCGAAACCCCTCGCTCGCGAAGCGCGGGTCGCGGCCCGGAAACTCCGGGCGACCCTGCCGGCCCGGCTGCGCGCGGCGGCCGTGAAACGGCAGGAGCACGAGCGCGCAATCGAAACCGAGCGCGTCGAGCGCGTGGATCGGCCACACGCGCTCCTCCACGCGGAGCTGCCCCATCATGTAGCCGTGCACGAGAATCGCCACGGGTCGCGGCTCGCGGCGAACGACGAGCCGCGCGTGCGCCGCGTGATTGGCCGCCGTGAGCCGGTACGCTTCGGCGAGCTCGGGCAGAAACGTCTCCCCGACGCTCTCCCACACGAGGTCGAGCCGCTCCAAACCGCCGCCGAAGCCGCGCCCTTCACGCGCGAGGGGCTCCACGCGGCGCGGTTCCGGATAGAACCGCGAAAGATCGAGCTCGGCGTAGCGCGCCTCGATCTCGCGCAGGGCGCGGACGCGCGCTTCGTGACCCGTGCCAATCCCCGGCTCGGTCTCGAGCTCCGGCGCGGCGGCGCGCAGCGCCAGCGTGACGGCGCGATCGAGCCCCGCCGCGGCGCGCGCGAGAAGCTGGCCGGCGAAGCCGACGCGCGGCCTCACCCTGCCCCCGCATGCCGCCGAAAACGCGGCAAAATGCGGTCGTAATAATAGAGGAGCTCGAGACTGCCGCTCTCGCGCAAAAAGCCTTGATCGTGCCCGCCGGGGGACGACGCGAGCGTCACCTCGAGCCCGCGGGCGCGAAGCTTCTTCACGAGCCGCTCGCTCGACGGACGCTCGGGGTCCCACGCCGAGGTCGCGATCCGGAGCGGGCGCGTGCCGGCACGGGCGAACGCCTGCTCGAAGCGCAACGCGTAGGCGTCGCTCAAATTCTCGCCGACGGCGGCCTGCAAGGCCCCGACGGCTCCGAACGCGTCCGGCCTGCGCAAGAACACCTCGAGCGACACGTAGCCGCCGAGCGACACGCCGTCCACACCGATGGTGTTGCCGTTCGCGGGCAGCGACACGAGCCGGCGCACTTCCGGCAAGACGCCGCCGACGAGCCAGTCCGTGTAGCGATCCAACGCCGTGGGCGGCGAGGGTTGGCGAAAGACGTTCGGCGTGTAGGGGCACGCGACCGCGAGGCCGTGGAACGGCTCGCCGGCGAGCCCGGCGTTGAGCTCCGCGAGCCGATCGTCCGTGAGCAACACGGGCGCGGTCATGTTGCGCGTGACGGGCGGGTTCGCGAGCCGTTCGGTCGCCGCCACGAGGCCGTAGCGATCCGCCCACGCGCGAATCCCCACCGCCTCGCTGCTCGTTTCCGCGAGGCCGTGGAACAAGACGAGCAGGCGCCGCACGCCGGCGCGGTTCGGCACGAGCAGCAGGCACCGGCGGGCGAGCTTTTCGCCGGGTACGTCGAGCTCGTGCTCGACGTATTCGGGCGCGGCGGCGGCGGTCCCGAGTCCCAGACTCGACGCGAGCGCCCCGAGACCCGAGAGCAAGCGCCTGCGCGAGCGGGAAGCACCAGGCTGCACGCCGCGTAGTATAGGCCCGGCGCTTTGCGCCCGCTCCGACTGTGCCCTTTCGTTGTCCACTTCACGCGGGCACGGTATGAATCGTGGCTTCTCGCTTCAGTTAAGGGTGCCCTATGACCAAATGCCTCATCCTTCCGCTCGCGCTGTTCGCTGTCTCGGCCTGTACGGTGGAGGCGAGCGGTCCGAAGGACACGGTCGACCCGTCGATCCGCGATCAATCGGCGTTTTGCACGACCTGGGCGAAAGCCGCGTGTAACGACACGGTCGTTGCCAATTGCAACGAGGTCGATACGGCGACCTGCGTCGAGCACCAGAGCGCCTTTTGTCAGACGCTCGTGCCGTCAACGGGCTACTCGCCGAGCCAGGCTCAGGATTGTATCGACGCGGTGAAGGCGGCTTACGCGGACGCGCAACTCGACGCGACGGAGCTCGACCTCGTGCTGCGCCTCGGCGGGGCGTGCTCGCACCTCGTGGTCGGCCCGTCCAAACAAGGCGAGCCGTGCAGCCAAGACAGCGACTGCGACACCACCAAGAACTATAGTTGCGTCATCAAGGGCGGGGACGCGCAAGGGACCTGTCAGATCCCGGTGATTCAGGCGAACGGCGCGCCGTGCGACGGGCTCGCCATGGTGTGCGGCGCGGGCGCCTACTGCGATACGGATTCGGGCGACAACTGCCTGACCGACAAGAAGCAGGGCGCGAAGTGCACCTACGACGCGATGTGCGGCGACGGAC
>Ga0335083_10003216_pt1 | contig 21244 bp, 17 predicted proteins | sample Lox_Sample_42_FD_206716 | JGI IMG/M metagenome (GOLD analysis project Ga0335083, IMG submission 206716) | Soil microbial communities from Loxahatchee National Wildlife Refuge, Florida, United States - Lox_Sample_4.2 | ecosystem: Environmental > Terrestrial > Soil > Wetlands | place: USA...
TGGGGTACGCCACGACCGCGGCCGTTGTGCCCGTCGCGTTGAGCTGCGGCGACGCGACGGACGCGATCCCGGGGGTGCTGCGCACAGCGTTGGTCACCTCGCCGAGCGCGGCGGTGTCATGCGCCCCGGGGAGCGCCACCGCCATCTGGAGCGGCCCGTTGAAACCGGGACCGAAGCCCTTGGCGAGGAGATCGAACGCCTGCCGGGTCGTCTGAGACGCGGGGTCGTTGCCGGCGTCGCTCGAGGCGAGACGGAGCCCGAGTGCCGGTGCGGCAAGGGCCAGCATCACCGCGGTTGCCGCCACCGCGGTCAGGGCAGGGCGCCGCTGCACGCGCTGCACCCACCGCAGCCAGAAGCCCGGCCGCGGTTCGTCCGCCTCTCGGGCTGCCTGACGTCCTCTCACCTCGCCGATCCGCCGCCCGACCAGGCTTAGAAACGCGGGCAGCAGGCTGAGCGACGCCGCGAGTACCAGTACGACCCCCATCGCCGCGGCCACCGCGGCGCCGTTCAGGAGGCTCACCCCGAGCGCGAACATCCCGAGCAGCGCGATCACGACGGTGGCACCGGCAAACAGCACGGCGCGGCCGGAAGTGTTGATCGCCGCCTCGACGGCCTGCTCGACGTTGCCGCCGTTCGTCCGGTAGTTCTCGCGGAAGCGCGTGACGATGAACAGCGCGTAGTCCACGCCGACGCCGAGCCCGATCATCAGCGCCAGCTCGGTGGCGAAACTCGGCATGTCGATGACGTGGCTGGCGAGGTTGATCACCCCGATCCCGGCCCCGAGGCCGAACAGGGCGGTGGCGATCGGGAGGCCCATCGCGGTGAACGAGCCGAAGCTGATCAGCAGGATCAGGATCGCCGCCGCAATTCCGACGACCGTCGCGAACCCGAGCGAGGCCTGCTGCGCCTGCTCTATCGCCTGGCCCCCGAGCTGGACGTCGAGCGACGCCGAGCGCGCCGACTCGGCGGTCGTGATCACCTTGTCGACCGCCGCCTTGGGCAGCGCGTTGGCGCGTTCGTCGAAGTTCACGGTGGCGAACGCGATCGTCCCGTCACGGGAGATCGCGTGCTGTCCGGCGGCATACGGGCTGACCACGCTCGTGACGTGGGGGAGCACGGCGACGCGCCTGAGCGTCGACGCAATCGCCGCGCGATCGGCCGAGTCCGTCAGCGTCCCGGTTCTGGCGTGGAACACGATCTGGTCGGCGTCGCCGGCCTCGGCGGGGAAGTGGCTCTGGAGCAGATCGACCGCCCGCTGGGAATTCGTCCCCGGCAGCGTGAAGCTGCTCGCCGTCTTCTTTCCAACCGAGCTCGAGATCGCGAGGACCCCGATCGCGGCGACGATCCAGGCGATCACGACCGTCCGTCTGTGCCGCATTGTCCAGCGAGCGATGTTGACCATGTCCACTCCAGCTTCACGGGTAGCAATTTTGCAAACGCTGCATTTATATATGGGCTGCAAGGTAAAGTCAACACTCATTGCAAAATTTCCATTTGTGAAGGTTTGTTGATACGCTCGGTCTCGATGAGCTCTCTCGACACACCTCCGGCGACGCCGACGCGAGGTCTACGCGAGCGCAAGAAGCAGCAAACCCGCGACACGATCGCCCGGGCGGCGCTTCGGCTGTTCGCCGAGCGCGGCTACGACGAGACCACGCTCGCCGACATCGCCGCGGCGGCGGACGTCGCACCCCGCACGATCTTCGCCTACTTCGATAGCAAGGAGGACATCCTGTTCTCCGACGAGGGCTCGCTCGACGAGCTGAAGCGGCGGCTCGACGAGCGGCCGGCGGGCACGACGACTGTTGACGCGCTCCGTGAGTTCGTGGGATGCATGAAGTCGCCCGACGAAGACGAGAGGCTCCGCAAGAAGGTGATCATGGCCAGCCCCGCGCTTCAGATGAAGATGCGCGCCCGCCATGTCGAGCTCGAGCCGATGCTGGCGCAGTCGATCGCGCGGGACCTCGGCACCGGCCCCGACGACATCCGCGCGCTCCTGGTCGCGGCCTCGATGACCGCCGCGTTCGAATCCGTCAGCGAGCGGTTCTTTGCGGCGGAGTCAGGCGGTGAGCCGATCACCCACGAGCAGAGCATGGCGATCCTCGACGAGGTGCTCGAGTTCCTGCGCGGCGGACTCGAGGCGATACAGCGCGACTAGCGCGCCGGATGAACTCGAGTCCACAGCGCCGCGTGTGAGGCGTCTCGCCCCCGTCGCTGAGGCGCGGGCGGCGCGATTTCAAGCCGCAAGATCAGGCTCGAGCCCGATGTGCGGGGGGCGGCTTAGATGAAGGATTTGCTCATCACGAAAGGCCGGCCAGCAAGGCGGCAGAGAGCAAGAGGAAAGGACGAAACGATGGTTCACGTCGATCGCATCTACCGGTTTCTGTAGGCCAATCGGGGCACGGCGATAAGGAGCCACTCAGCCGAGGACTCTTCCGCCGAGAATCAAGCCGTACGGCACTCGAGCCCGGCGCGTCAGACGCGCCGGGCTTTTTTTCGGGGTGGGCTCCTGGCATGATGAGGGTGTGGCGGGAAGTCTCGTGAGCCCCGTCCTGGTGGGGCGCCAGGGGGAGTTGAGGTCGTTGAGCGGGGCGCTCGGTCACGTCGTGGGCGGGAAGCAGGTGACGGTCCTGGTCGGCGGTGAGGCCGGGGTGGGTAAGTCGAGGCTCGTCCACGAGCTGATCGACGAGGCTCGCGCCGCGGACACGCGCGTGTTGATCGGCGGGTGCGTCGAGCTAGACGGCGGCGGAATCCCTTTCGCGCCGGTGGTCGAGATGATCCGGGTGCTGGCGGCCGAGCTTTCGGCGGCCGAGCTGGACGACGTGTTCGGGGCCGCCCGTGGGGAGATCGGACGCCTCGTGCCCGAGCTCGAGCACGATCAGCCGGCAGCACCGGCGGGCGAGCGCGATGCGTCGAGGCTGCTCGAGTTGATGCTCGGAGTGATCGGGCGCTTGTCCGCGCGCGCTCCGCTGATGCTCGTGTTCGAGGACCTTCAATGGGCCGACAGCGCGACGCTGGACCTGATTGCGCTGCTCGTCGCGCGGACCAGCGGTAGCCGTCTGCTTGTGGTGCTAACCGTGCGCTCCGACGAGCTGCACCGAGCCCATCCGTTCCGCCGCATGGCGGCTCGCTGGGAACAGCAGCGGATCGTCGATCGGCTCGAACTCGAACGGCTCGAGCCGAGGGACATCGCCGTTCAGGTTGAGGCGATCCTCGGAGAACGCCCCGATGTGGACCTGATCGAGTTCGTGTCTGAGCGCTCCGAGGGAATCCCATTGTTCGTGGAGGAGCTTCTCGGCGCGGTTCGCGACGGCCGGGTCGATCACGATTATCTGCCGCCGTCGCTTCGGGACGTGTTGCTGGCCCGTGCCGAGCTCCTGTCGCCGGACGCCCAACACGTCCTGCGGGTGGTCTCCGCCGCGGCGCGCTGGGTCCCGGATCGCCTGCTCCAGATCGTCGCCGGACTTCCGGACGCGCAGCTGAACGCCGCTCTGCGTGAAGCGGTCGAGCAACAGCTGCTGGTGGTCGACCGATCGGGTCGCGGCTACGGCTTCCGGCACGCGCTGGCCAGGGCGGCGATCCACGAGGACCTGCTTCCGGGTGAGCGCACCCAGCTGCACCGGGCCTACGCGGAGGCGATCGAGGACAACGCCGCGCTTGCCGGCGCCGACCTCGACGCGAGCTCGATGCTCGCCCACCACTGGCTGTCCGCCCACGACCTTCCGCGCGCGCTGCCGGCGTCGGTCAGGGCGGGCAGAGCGTCCGACGACGCGTCGGCGCCGTCAGCCGCCCAGCGGCACTTCGAGCTCGCGCTGGAGCTCTGGACCCAGGTGCCGGACGCCCCCCAGCGTGCGGGAATCGACCATCCGGCGCTGCTCGAGGCCGCCGCGGCAGCGGCGATGCGCGCCGGCGCGGCGGATCGCGGCCTTGCGCTCGCCGACCAGGCGCTCGCCGAGGTCGGCTACGGCGGCACGCTCGAGCGACGGGCGACGCTGCTCGTACTGCGCGCGATCATGCTCGCCGATCTGGGCCGCGACAGCGAGGGCCTGGCCGTGTTCGAGCAGGCCGTGGGCCTGCTCCCGCCGGACCTGCCCAGCCGGGTCAGCGCCCAGGTGCTCGCCTCTTTCGCTCGGGCGATCGCGCGCGTCGATCAGCACGAGCGCGCGGCGCAACTGGCGACGCGCGCCCTGGAAGCGGCGCAGGCGGTCGGCGCCGTCCAGGAGAAGCTCGAGGCGCAGCTCACGCTGGCCATCGCGATGGTCTACGGCGGCGACGCTGAGGGCGGGCAGGCGCTGACGCGGGAGACGATGGAGGAGGCCGCTCGCGCAGGCTTCCCGTGGATCGCCACGCGGGCATGCGTAGCCCTGTCGGACTCGCAGTTGATGCTCGGCCGCTACGACCAGGCGGCAGCGACCGCCGAGCGTGGCATCGCGCTAGCCGACCAGACCGGGTTCGGGCGGACGGCCGGTTCCTTTATGCGCGCGAATAGAGCGGAAGCGTTGTTTCGCTCCGGCCTCTGGGAGGAGGCGCTGGCCGGCGTCGCGTCCGCCGGAGAGGCGCCCGGGGTGTTCGCCGGCGCACCCCTGCTGTTGCGGGCCGAGATGCACGCGGTAGCCGGCCGGCGGCCCCAGGCGAGCTCCGATCTCCGGGAAGCACGCCGGCATCTGAGGAACTCCGCGGCAGCGCAGTTCACGCTGCCGCTGGCCTGGGTGGAGTCGGAGCTGGCACGATCCGGCGGTGACCTCGACGACGCAGCGGAAGTCGTCGAGCGCGCACTCGCGGGTGTGGAGTCCGGCGAGGCCCCGCGCTACAAGTGGCCGCTGCTATCCCTGGGGGCGCGGATCGACGCGGAACGGGCGCTTGCCGCACGGGACGCGGGACTTCCCGCCGACGATGCCGAGCGGAGGATCGCGGTGCTTCGCGAAGAATCGGAGCGAACGCCGGCGACGACCCCGGCCGATCGCGGTCACCTTGCGCTGGTCCGCGCCGAGCACGCCCGGACGATCCGTGAGGGCGAGGTCGAAACGTGGGCGGCGGCGGTCGCCGCGTGCCGGCCGATGAACGAGCCGCTGCCGCTCGCCTATGCGCTGCTCCGGAACGCGGAGGCGCTGAGCGCGGGCGGGGCTTCTGAGGCCGCCGCGGCGCCCGCGAGGGAGGCATTGGCGCTTGCCCGGTCGATGGGAGCCGCCCCGCTGCTCGACGACGTCCAGGCCCTAATCCGCCGAGCGCGATTGCGCGCGGCCGACAACGGCGCGACGGAGGAGTCACGGGGGGACGCCGCGATGCCCGACGAGTTCAGCCGCCTGGGGCTGACCGCGCGCGAGGCCGAGGTCCTGCGGCTGGTCGCCGACGGGCTCTCGAACAGCCAGATCGCCGAGCGGCTGGTCATATCCCGCAAGACCGCCAGCGTGCACGTCTCGAACATCCTCTCGAAGCTCGGGGTCGCCACCCGTGTCGAGGCTGCCGCGATGGCGCACCGGCGTGGGCTGATCCGGGCGTCCGCGGACGTCTGAGGTAGCCGGGCGCCAGATCTGAGGCCCAAGACTGGGTCGTTGCCCGATGCGCTGAGGTGGGGCTTAGACCGATGCTCTGCCCCATGCTCGATACAGCCATCACCAAGCGCCTCCGCCTCCCCGGCGGCCGCCCCTTTCATCTGATTCTGCTGAGCCTCGCCGTCTCCTCCTGCGGAGACTGGCTCTACAACGTCGCGCTGCTCGTGTTCGTGTTCCAGCGGACCGGCTCGGCCACCTGGGTGGCGCTCACGACGGCGGTCCGGGTGCTGCCCGTCGTGGTGCTCGGTCCGATCGGAGGAGTGCTCGCGGATCGATACGACCGCCGGCGCCTGATCATCGCCTCAAGCACCGCCCGGGCGCTGCTGATGATCGTCTTGGGCGGCGCTGCCGCGCTCGGCCTTCCGGTCATCTTCGCACCGCTGATCGCGGCTGCCGCAACGGCGATCAGCGTCGTCGAGCCGCCTTGCGTGGCCGCCTGCACCGCCCGCTTTGTCCCGGACTCAGAGCTTCAGGGCGCCCAGGCGCTGCGCGCAGGCGTCGGGCAGGCCGCGGTCGTCGTCGGGCCGGCGCTCGGCGCACTTGTGCTGTTCGCTTCGACGCCGGCGATCGCGATCTTCTTGAACGCGCTGACCTTCCTCGGCTCGGCCGTGGCGATCGGCTCGATCGCGCCTGGCCCGGAGTTCCGCCCGGCCGCGCCGGAGCCGGGTGCGGCGAATCCCGGGATGCTGGCCGAGCTCCGCGCCGGCGCGGACGCGCTCAAAGGTGCGCCCGCCGCGCTGACCCTGGTCGCCGCCGACGTGCTGAGCAGCGCCGTGTACGGGCTGCTGACGGTCGCGCTCGTGTTCGTCACCCGTAAGGTCGGCGCCGGCGACGGCGGTTATGGCTTGATGCTCGCGGCATTCGGAGCCGGTGGCGTGGCCGGAGCGATCGTCACGGCGCGGATCGAGGGGGCCCGCCTGTGGCGGCGGATGCTGGCGCTCGCCCTGGCGTTCGTGGGGCTGACGCTCGCGGGGCTCGGCGTCGTGCCCACGCTTCCGCTCGCGCTGGGGCTCGCGTTTCTCGGTGGCGGCGGCATGATCGTCGGCGAGGTGCTGGCCGAGACCGCGCTCCCGAGGATGCTGGACGACGCGGTCCTCGCCCGCGCGTACGGGCTGGTGTTCCCGGCGTCAATCGCCGGCATCGTCGCCGGCTCGCTGACCGGCGGACCGCTGCTGGCGCTGTTAGGGCTGCCGGGAGTCCTGGCCGTCGCGGGACTGTTCGTGCTCATCGTGGCCGTCCTGCTGCTGCACCGTCCGCTTGCTCCACGGCCGGTCAATCTGCATACAGATCTGGCTTCTGCGTAGACGCTGTGGGGATATGGCCGATGCTCATCTGCTGCACGTGCAGCGCGAACTCGATGTGCCTGAGCCCGAGCGTGGCCTGAGCCGGGTCGGGATTTTAGTCAGTGTAACTTGACAATCAGTCATACCTGACTATATGCTGCGACGCATCGTCTCACGACATCAAGGAGTTGGAGCATGGTCGAGACAGTGATCCGTGGCTCGGAGGCGCCGCAGTTTGCTCAGGAGGGGACGCGCGTTACCGGATACGCGTCGCCGACTCGCGGCTCTGAGTCCGTGAGCGCCTGGAAGGTCTCGCTCGATCCGGGCGCAGCGAGCCCGAGGCACTCGCTGACCCACGGCGAGGTTTTCATCGTGCTCGCCGGCATCGCGCGGTTCGACGTCGAAGGACGGAGCCACCAGCTGAGCGAAGGGGATGCGATCTGCGTTCCCCCGAAGACGTCGTTCGCGCTCAGCAACAACGGCGAGGCCCTGTTTACAGCGATCTGCTGCATGGCGGCGGGTGGTCAGGCGAGAATCGGCGACGGTGAGTCGTTTCCGATCCCGTGGGCTCAGTGACAGCCGTCGAGGAGCCCGATCTGGCGATCCTGCTCGCGGCCGCCTATCGCGCCCTGACCGAGCGACTCGGCGAAGCGATGGACAGGCGTCGCATCGACGGCATGCGGCCTTCGTTCGGATTTGTGATTAGAGCGGTGGCGGCCGAGGAGCCGACGATCACGCGCCTGGCGGAGATGCTCGACGTGACCAAGCAGTCCGCAAGCGCGCTGGCGGACGAGGCCGAGCGGGCCGGGTTCGTCGAGCGCGTGGCCGTAGCCGCCGATCGACGGAGCCGGCATCTGCGCCTCACCCCGAAAGGACGGAAGGTCCGCGCCACCGCGCTCGCGGCGAGCGATCAGCTCGAACGTGAGCTTCAAGCGGTGGTCGGGGCGGACGCGGTGACCGGACTGCGTGCAGGGCTACTTGCGATCGTGACCCAGAGCGGCGCCCTCGACGATGTCCTGGCGCGGCGGGCGCGCCTCGTTTGGTGAGCGGCCGGTCAATACCTCCGACTCATGGCGGAGCAGGTAACGCTTGCGCTCGAGACCGCCGGCGTAGCCGGTGAGACCGCCCGCCGACCCGATCACCCGGTGACAGGGGACGATGATCGAGATCGGGTTGCTCCCGTTGGCGGCGCCGACCGCGCGGGCAGCGGTCGGGACCCCGAGCCGTCTCGCGAGCTCGCCGTAGCTGACGGTCGTGCCGAACGGAATCTCGACAAGCGCGCTCCACACATCGCGGCGGAACGGCGTCGCCGTCTCGAGGTCGAGGGGAACGTCGAACTCGGCGCGCTCGCCGGCGAAGTAGGCGTCGAGTTGCTCGCGGACCCGAGCGAACGGGGCGTCCGCGCGGCGCCGGCCCTCGACGAGGGCCTCGTTAGCGGAGCCCGGGAGCGTGTAAAGCGCGCTCAGCCGCTCCTCATCGCCGCATAGCAAGAGGCGCCCGATCGGGCTCGGCACGTACGTGTAGAGGTGAGGTGGTGTGCAAGTCAACATTACGGGCCTTAGAACGCCACTCAGTCAGGCTGTGTGAGGTGGCGATGCGAGCCCGGCCCAGAGGTGCTGGGTCGCGTAGGCACGGTAGGGACGCCAGCCGTCGGCGATGCGTTCGGCGCTCGGCGGGCGGCCGTCGCGGCCGAGGCGCTCGAGCCCGTGGCGCACCCCGAGGTCGGTGGGCATGAACGCGTCCGGATCGCGGAGCGCGCGCATCGCGATGTACGAGACCGTCCATGGCCCGATGCCGGGCAGCCCGAGCAGCCCCTGCTCGATCTCGGTAGTCGCGAGACGGGTGGTATCGAGGATTATTTGCCCATCGGCCAGCGCGGTCGCAAGCCCGATCAGGGCGCGCCGGCGCGACCAGGGCATCGCCAGCCGGTCGGGGTCGGCGCGCGCCAGCGAAGCGGCCGAGGGGAACAGATGCGTCACCGATCCGATGGGATGCTCGAGCGTTTCGCCGTACGCGTTCACCAGCCGCGCCGCCAGCGTCGCGGCACCGGCCAGCGAGACCTGCTGCCCGAGCACGGCGCGGATCGCGAGCTCGTCGGGCTCGACTATTCCGGGCACCCGGCGGCCGGGAGCCCGGCGAACGGTCTCGCCGAGCAGGTCATCGGCGCCGAGCGCTTCCACGATCGGCTTGGGCTCGGTATCGAGGTCGAGCAGTCCTCGCGACGCCGCGACCGCCGCGTCGAGGTCGCCGGGGTCGGTCAGCCAGAACCTCGCCTCGACGTCGTCGCGGTCCCCGGGGCGGAGCGCGAGCACGCCGGGTCCGCCCGGCAGGCGAACGCTGCGGAGATAGACGTCGCCGTCGACCTGTTCGACGCCGGGAACCGCACGCGCGCTGAAGAACCGCACGAGGCCGGCGACGTCGCACGGCGCTCGGTAGGGCAAACGGAGCTCGAGCGGGCCGGCCACCGCTCACAGCCGGAAGATCAGTATCAACTCGTCGCGGTCGTCGCCGGGCGCGAGCCGGATTGCGCCGGGGTGACGGCCGACGATGCGGTACCCGAACCGCTCGTAGAAGCCCTCGACTCCCGTCCCGCCACGCGTGGTGAGCATCAGCTGCTCGAGTCCCAGACTGGCGGCGGTCCCGTGAAGTCCCTCGAGCAGGAGCCGGCCGGCGCCGCGACCCTGAAGCTCGGGCCGGACCATCAGGCGCAGGATCGTCCGCCAGTGCCGCCGGAGCGCCGAATTGCCGTCGACCAGAAACCCCATGCCGACCGCGGTGCCGTTCTGGCGCAGGATGCCGAGCAGGTCGGTTCCCGCGGCCACGCGGTCGAGCGCCGCGTCGAGCGTGCTCGCGACCGCGGTGACGTCGGCGGGGATTGTGAACCCCACGGCGCCGCCGGCGTTGGTCACGTCAACCCACATGTCGAGCAGTTGCTCACGCAGCTGCGGCGTGCGGGCGGCGGAGGCGTCGACGACCGCGTAAGCGAGATACTGATCGGGCGACATTCGCGCTGTGGGCACAGCGCCAATGTTCCCAATCGGTTCTCCCGGGCGCGTCCGTGCGTCCGGGATCACAGTTTCAGTTACCGGAAAATGAACCCCACGGGACAGGGGTTCGCGAGATTGCCGCTGTTGAAGTTGTCGATCAGCGTCTCGGTCGTGAACCCGGCCTCCGGGTACACCGTCTTGAGCGGAGGACCATACTCGGTCGTCGAACTGCCGCCGAAGTGGTCGATCGTCCCCGGGATGTAGTTGCCGCCCTCCTGCCACTGGCAGGTGCCATCGTGGATTCCGGTGGTGTAGAACGGATAGAACTGCGCGCCGTACGGTGGATTGACACAGTTCGCGCCAGTCGTCCGGTCACAGAACGGCGGATTGAACTGGGCATCAGCGGCCTCAATCCGCGGCAGGTCGGTTTCGAACGCGATCGTCGAGTAGTTCCGTCCCCGGCTAGTCGCGCTCGTGAACAGGACCGGTGTGGGATGGACCAGCCGGTCGACGAACGGGTTCGGGTTCGTGCCCGGCCAGTCCGGGCGATATGACTGACCGTCCCAATCCTCGTCGTCGAACACGCACCCATCTATCTGAACGAGGCTCGAATCGGTGCCAGGAAGGCAGGCGGTGTCGTCATCGTCGAGGGTGGAGTCCTGGCTGCCGGCGAGGGTGCAATTGCCGTTCGCGTCGATCGCCTGGCAGTTCTCGAAGTGCCCGATCTCGTCGGAGTACGCGATGTCGTAGGTGTGTGCGCTCCATGTGTTGCCGCGCGGGTTGGCGGTCGAGTACTCGGGGTGGAACGCGTAGGGCGCCTCCTGGCACGTGCTCGAGTTCGTCGTGTACAGGATGTGGCCGAACCCGTTCGCGATCGATGCGGTCATCGAGCCCCTCTGCCCCGTGGTGAGATCGACCAGGTCTGCGCGCAGCCCGGCGGGCGTGTCGTGCAGGTGGATCAGGATCTTGTCACCCGGGTTCATGAACAGGTCCTTGCTCAGGTTCGGGTTCACCGCCGCGAAGTTCGGATTCGTGCCCGTGCCCGTGAACAGCGGGTTCGCCGGAGCCTGGGACTGCCCACTCCGGGTGATGTAGGCCCAGTTGATCGGCTCCGCTCCGCCCAGGATATAGGCGTTGCACGCGGACGTGTTGAACACACCGGTGTTCTGGTTCTCGTTGAGGCTGTCGATCGTCATCGCCGCGCAGTACTTGGTCGCGGTGCAGCCGAAGCCCTCGAACTGCGGGACCCACCCGGGTTCGTAGAACTGGAGCTCCATGTACGCCTGGCCCGGGTGCTTGCCGATGTAGTCGGGCGCGGCGGGGTTGGTGCCGATGAGGTTGTTCGCGTCTGAGTCCGGCGTGCACGACTTCGTGTACTCCGGCGCCGACTCGGTGTCGCACAGCGTCATCCCGAACCAGAACGTGGGACGGAGCTCGAAGTTCCAGGTCGTCCCGCCGACCCCGGTCGCATTGGGCTGCTGCCTCGGGTCTTTCGGCAGTGTCACGACGTACGTCACGTCGTTGCCGGTGCCGGGCAGGTGGGACTTGAACAGCACGGACGGCTCGTCGTGGCCGACGTACCAGCCGTCAAGCCAGTCCGCAGGATCGGCGCACACGGCCGATCGGCGAACACCCTAACTGTTCTCCAGCAGAGTTGTGAGAAGGTTGCTAGCGCAGTGCCGGGCGGCAGGCGGCCGCGATCAGCGCCGCGACGATGCAAAGGGCGCCGCATACGACCACCGCGGTGTTCCAGCCCGCCAGCAGTCCTTCCGTCCCGGTTCCGCCGCCGCTGGTCGCGAGCGCGACGACGAGTGCCACGCCGGCGGCGCCACCGAGATAGCGAGCCGTGTTGTTGGCGCCGCTGCCCATTCCCGCCCGCTCCCGGGGCACCGACTCGAGCGCGAGCCGGCCGAGCGACGCGTTGACGAGGCCGCTCCCGATCCCGAGGATCACCAGGCCCGGGAGCACGCGGGTCCAGGATGAGCTGACGCCGAGGCCGGCGAGTGCGAGTTCGCCGGCGGCCGAGATCGCGAAGCCGAGGACGACGACCGATGCGGCGCTTATACGGCCGAGGAGCCGGCGGGTCGCTAGCGCGACCGCCATGCTCGTCCCGGACCACGCCGAGAGCACCGCGGCGCTCCCGAGCACGGTGATGTGAAGCCCTCGCTGGAGGAGCAGCGGGGTGAAGCTCATCAAACCGATCACGGCGAGGCCGGTGAACAGTGCGCCGGTCAGCGATGCCACGAACAGCGGGTTGGCGAACCGGCTGAGCTCGAGCATCGGCTCGCGCGTGCGCAGCTCGATCGCCACGAACGCGGCGAGAAACACCGCGCCGGCGGCGAGGGGAACGATCGCCTGGGTCGAGGACCAGCTCGAGCGGCCCTCGACCAGACCGGCGGTCAACCCGGCCATCGCGAGCGCCAGGACGGCCGCGCCGGGGAGGTCGAGCGAGCGCCTGCAAGTCACGCGTGACTCCTCGATCCCGGCGGCAGCCGGGACGAGCAGCGCGGCCGCGACCGCTTCGAGCCAGAAGCTGCTCCGCCACCCGAGTGGCGTGGCCAGCACGCCGGCGGCGAGCGGACCGACGGCGATCCCGGCGCCGACGGAGGCTCCCCACACGCTGGTGGCCACCGTACGCCGGTGTCCGCTCGGGAACGCGTGCCCGATCGCGCCGAGCGAGGCGGCGAGGACGCCGGCGCCGGCGGCCCCCTGGAGGATGCGCGCGGCGATCAGCACGTTCACGCTCGGCGCAACCGCTCCGAATGCGCTCGTCACCGCGAGGAGCGAGCTCGAGATCACGAGCACGCGCCGCCGGCCGAACGCGTCGGCCAGGGCGCCGACGGTGAGCAGCGCGACGGCAAGCCCGAGGCTCATCCCGCTGAGCGTCCACGTCTGGCCCGAGATGCCGCCGTGCAGCGAGCGAAGGCTGTCGGCGACCGTGGTCACGACCGCGCTGAACACCGCCAGAACCAGCAGCGTCCCGAATGCCGCGACGGCGAGCGTCCGGTTCGCCTCGTCCGATCGTGCGCGTGCATGGGTGGCATGGGCGATGGTCGCGGTAGTCATCAGGCCTCCTCGTGAGTTCATTGATTGAACCGTAATGGGACAGGCTAGCACATCGAGTTCGATGATTGAACCGAAGTTCGCTAGAATCGCGTCATGCTCGGAAAGGAATACGAACGCCAGGACTGTGGGATCGCCCGCGCGCTCGAGGTGATCGGCGAGCGGTGGACGCTGCTGATCGTGCGCGACGCGCTGTACGGCGTACGGCGATTCAGCGACTTCCATGCCCACCTAGACGTGCCGAAGGCGGTGCTGTCCGACCGCCTCAGCGGGCTGGTCGAGCACGGGATCCTCGAACGACGGCCCGATCCCGACCACGCCGGCCGGTCGCTCTACGAGCTCACGGAGACAGGCCGCGAGCTGTGGCCGGTCCTGCACTCGCTGCTCGTGTGGTCCGAGCGACACAGCTTCCCGAACAGCCGCCTGTTCAGACACGCGACGTGCGGCACCGAGCTCGACGACGCGGCGGACTGTCCGACATGCGGTATCACGCCGCCGGTCGGGGACATCATCACCGAGCCGCGCCCCGGTCGCAGCCGCCGTCGCGACGACCCGGTGGCGGTGGCGCTGCGCAGCCCGCACCGGCTGCTCGAACCGCTCGAAGTCGGCTAGAGGCCCGTCGCGCCGGGGTGGCGTGGGGCTTCCCCACCATGAAAAAGTCCCGGAAGCGCCGTCACACGCGACGACGGGGGGGACATAAGAATGCGGGGCATGCTTATGTCCCGCCGGGCGGTCCGCGGAGAGGGGCTTTCGGGCGTCGTACAGGTCGCGCCCGGGCTCCCGCGCGTCCGGGAATCACGGACGAGCCATACCGTTAGGCGCGCGGGTTGACAAACTCCCGCGGCAATGACTGAGCCCACCGCAACCCCGGCCGTCCGCCGGCCGACGCCAGACATGCTCGTGGACGTCGACCGGTTGATCGCGGCCTACTACGACGAGCACCCCGACCCCTCCAATCCCACGCAGGCCGTCTCGTTCGGGACCTCGGGTCACCGCGGCACCTCGTTCAACGGAACCTTCACCGAATCGCACATCCTCGCGATCAGCGAGGCGATCGCCCGCTACCGGCAGGCGCAGGGGATCGACGGGCCGCTGTTCCTAGGCCGCGACACGCACGCGCTGTCGGAGCCGGCGTTCCGGACCGCGGTCGAGGTGCTGGTGGCCCACGGCGTCGAGGTCGCGGTCGACTCCGACGACGGTTACACGCCGACGCCAGCGGTCTCGCACGCGATCCTCACCCACAACGCGCGCGGCGGCACGACCCGTGCGGACGGCGTCGTGATCACGCCGTCGCACAACCCGCCCGAGGACGGCGGGTTCAAGTACAACCCGCCGCACGGCGGGCCGGCCGACACGGACGTCACGCGCCAGATCCAGGACGCCGCGAACGAGCTGTTACGCGCCGACCTGAACGGGGTGGAGCGGGTTCTGTTCGAGGCTGGAATCGACCGGGCACGGCGCTACGACTACCGCTCGGCGTACGTCGGCGAGCTGTCCGCGGTCGTCGACGTCGATGAGATCGCGGGGTCGGGCATCCGGCTCGGCGTCGATCCGCTCGGAGGCGCGAGCGTCGCCTACTGGGAGGCGATCGCCGACCGCCACCGCCTCGATCTCGAGGTCGTCAACGACGTGGTCGATCCGACGTTCTCGTTCATGCCGCTCGACCGCGACGGCAAGATCCGGATGGACTGCTCCTCGCCCGACGCGATGGCGAACCTGATCGCGATCAAGGACCGGTTCGACGTGGCCTTCGCCAACGACCCCGACGCCGACCGTCACGGGATCGTCACGCACGCCGGCCTGCTGAACCCGAACCACTACCTGGCGGCCGCGATCTCGTACCTGTTCGGCGGCGTGCGGCTCGACTGGCCCGAAGGCGCCGGCGTCGGCAAGACGATGGTCTCGAGCTCGATCATCGACCGCGTGGTGGCGGGACTTGGTCGCGGGCTCGACGAGGTGCCGGTCGGCTTCAAGTGGTTCGTGGGCGGTCTGCTCGACGGGACGCTCGCGTTCGGCGGCGAGGAGAGCGCCGGCGCCAGCTTCCTTCGGCGCAACGGCCGTGCCTGGAGCACCGATAAGGACGGTCTGATCATGTGCCTCCTCGCGGCGGAGATGACCGCGCGCACGGGCAAGGACCCGGGGCGGCTGTACGCGGAGCTGACCGACCGGTACGGCGCCCCGGTCTACCGTCGCATCGACGCCCCGGCGACGGCCGAGCAGAAGCGCGTGCTCGGCAGCCTCTCGCCCGAGAGCCTGACTGCGACCGAGCTCGCGGGGGAGCCGATCACGCAGGTGCTGACCGCGGCTCCGTCGGGGGCGCCGCTCGGCGGGGTGAAGGTAGTGACTGAAAACGGCTGGTTCGCGGCGCGCCCGTCCGGCACCGAGGACGTGTACAAGCTTTACGCCGAGAGCTTCAAGGGCCCCGAGCACCTGGAGCGAATACTCGAAGAAGCTCAGGCCGTCGTCGACGCCGCGCTCGGGGGCTGATTCGCGATGCACGTCTTCTCGATCGTGCTCGCCGGCGGCGAAGGCAAGCGGTTGGCGCCGCTGACCGCGGACCGGGCGAAGCCCGCGGTGCCGTTCGGGGGTCAGTACCGGCTGATCGACTTCGCGTTGTCGAACCTCGTCAATGCCGAGTACCGGCGAATCGTGGTGCTCACCCAGTACAAGAGCCACTCGCTCGACCGCCACGTATCGCTGACCTGGAGGCTGTCGCCGTTACTCGGCAACTACGTGGCGCCGGTGCCGGCGCAGATGCGCCGCGGGCCGCGCTGGTTCGTCGGTTCCGCCGATGCGATCTACCAGAACTTCAACCTGATCCGGGACGAGCGCCCCGATCACATCATCGTGTTCGGCGCCGATCACATCTACCGCATGGATCCGCGCCAGATGATCGCCGAGCACATCGAGACCGGCGCGGCGGTGACCGTCGCCGCGATTCGCGCCCCGATCGAACAGGCCGATCAGTTCGGCGTGATCGAGACGGCGCCCGACGGCCGTCAGATCGCCGCGTTCCGCGAGAAGCCGTCAGACGCCAGGCCGCTCCCCGACGCGCCCGACCAGGTGTACGCGTCGATGGGAAACTACGTGTTCACGACCGAGGCGCTGGTCGATGCGGTCACCACCGACGCTGAGGACGAGACGTCCGCGCATGACATCGGCGGGAACCTGATCCCGATGCTGGTAGCGCGGGGCGAGGCGCGCGTGTACGACTTCGCGACCAACGAGGTCCCGGGTGCGACCGATCGCGACCGCGGCTACTGGCGTGACGTCGGGACGCTCGACGCCTACTACGACGCACACATGGACCTGATCTCGGTGTCCCCGATCTTCAACCTGTACAACCACGAATGGCCGATCCACACGTGGCCCGATCCGCTGCCCCCGGCAAAGTTCGTGTTCGACGAGGACGGCCGGCGCGGGCAAGCGCTCGATTCGATGGTGTGTGCCGGCTCGGTGCTCTCGGGCGGGACCGCGCGGCGATCGATCCTGTCGCCCGGGGTTCATCTCCACTCGTGTGCCGAGGTCGAGGATGCGATCCTCATGCACAATGCCGATGTCGGCCGGGGCGCGGTCGTCCGCCGCGCGATCGTCGACAAGGACGTCCGGATCGCGGAAGGGGCGCAGATCGGCGTGAATCCGGAGGCCGATCGCGAGCGGTTCAAGGTGTCCGCCGGCGGGGTCGTTGTGATCCCCAAGGGCCAGGTCGTCGATTGAGAGTGGCGCTGCTCACCCGCGAGTATCCGCCCGACGTGTACGGCGGCGCGGGTGTGCACGTCGAATACCTCGCGCGCGAGCTGTCCCGGTTGGACGAGGTGACCGTGCACGCGTGGGGCGCCGGCGACGTGCACCATCACGCCTGGGAGGCGCTCGCCGGCGACGAGCCGTCGCTGGCGGCGCTCCGGGCGCTGTCGATCGACCTGACGATGGCCGCCCGGACCGCGGATGCCGAGATCGTCCACAGCCACACCTGGTACGCCAGTCTCGGCGGTCACCTATCCAAGCTCGTGCACGGCATCCCGCACGTCGCCACCGTTCACAGCCTCGAGCCGCTCCGTCCCTGGAAGGCCGAGCAGCTCGCCGGCGGCTACGCGGTCTCGGGCTGGGCGGAGAAGACGGCGCTCGAGGCGGCCGATGCGGTGATCGCGGTTTCGAGGGGTACCCGCGACGACACCCTGCGCGCGTATCCGGCGATAGACCCCGACCGCGTCCGGGTGATCTACAACGGCATCGACACCGAGGAGTACACGCCGGACGCACACACCGACGTGCTCGAGCGCTACGGGGTAGACCCCGACCGGCCCTCAGTCGTGTTCGTCGGCCGGATCACGCGCCAGAAGGGGGTCGAGTACCTCCTGCGCGCCGCGCGCGCCTTCGATCCCGCCGCGCAGCTCGTTCTGTGCGCCGGCTCCGCGGACACGCCGGAGCTGGGCGCCGAGGTCGAGCGCCGAGTCGGGGAGTTGCAGTCCGAGCGCGATGGGGTGGTGTGGCTCGAGCAGATGCTCCCCAAGGCCGAGGTCGTCCAGCTACTCAGCCACGCGACCGTGTTCGCCTGCCCGTCGATCTACGAACCGCTCGGAATCGTCAACCTCGAGGCGATGGCGTGTGAGGCCGCGGTCGTTGCCACCGACACCGGCGGGATCCCCGAAGTCGTCGAGGACGGTGTCACGGGCATATTGGTTCCGATCGAACCCGGCGACGACGGCACGGGCGCGCCGAGCGACCCCGATCGCTTCGCCGGCGACTTCGCCGAACGGGTCAACGCGCTGATCGGGGATGCCGACCGGGCGGACGCGATGGGCCGCGCCGGGCGCCGGCGTGCGATCGAGCAGTTCTCCTGGGCGATGATCGCCGAGCAGGTCTCCGCGCTGTATCAGGTGCTGCTTCGCTAAGCCTCGCGCTTGAGCTTTCGCCAGCCGCCGGCGCGGTTGTTGGCGATGATCGCCTTGAACATGTTCGTGAGCGCCGGCGCGTTGATCGTCCCGCCCTGAGGGACGGCCACGGTCCGGGCAGTCTTGTTGCCGTGGCCCGCGGTGATGATGCCCTCGGGATCCGGGACGATCGCCCCGTCGTACAGGAACACGTTGACGTGGTCCTTGGCGGCGAGCAGCGCGCAGATGTTCCCCTGCAGCACGAAGTACGGCTGCCGCGTGCGCTTGATCGTCTCGGTCACCTCGGGGTCGGCGGCATGGACGAGCGCGCGGACCTGCCGGCAGATGTCCTGCTGCCAGGCGGGCAGAGCATCGATGTAGGCATCGACGCGCGGATCGGCCTCGAACGTCACGCACGGCCAACGATAGCCGTTGACAGATGCCCCATTGCTGTCGGCTCGCTTGACAAATAAAGAGCATCTGTAAAGCTGTCGGCGTCGATGTCTGCCGAGCGACTCGAAGGAGACGCGTGATGACCTCTGCTGCAACGCAATCGCCGGCGTGGCGGGACGGGAAACGCTACGCCTGGCTGCTGGGCGTGCTGGTCCCGACGCTCCCGTTCATCGTCTACGGGCTCGTGCACCTCACCGGGCTGGCCATCTTCTGGTTCTGGGGCCCGATCCTGATCTTCGGCGTGTTCCCGCCGCTCGATCTGGTCATCGGGCTCGACTCGGGGAACCCGCCGGACGGCGTGCTCAAGTGGCTCGAGCAGGACCGCTACTACCGGTGGTGCACGTATGCGTTCTTGCCGCTCCAGTACGCCGGCCTGGTGTTCGCGTGCTGGCTGTGGGCGAGCGGGGACCTGACCGTCCTCGACAAGGTGGGCCTGGCCCTCACGGAGGCGATGGTGAGCGGGATCGCGATCAACACCGCTCACGAGCTCGGTCACAAGCGCGACAGGCTCGAGCGCTGGCTGAGCAAGATCGCGCTCGCCCAGAGTGGCTACGGGCACTTCTTCGTCGAGCACAACCGCGGTCATCACGTGCGCGTGGCGACGCCCGAGGATCCGGCGAGCGCGCGCCTCGGCGAGAGCTTCTGGGCGTTCCTGCCGCGTACGGTCGGAGGCAGCCTGAGCTCGGCATGGGAGCTCGAGCGCGAATGGCTCGCGCGCGAAGGCAGGCCCTGGTGGAGCATCCGCAACAACGTGCTGAACGCCTGGGCAATGACCGCCGTCCTGTTCGCCGGGCTGACCGCGGTGTTCGGCGTGCGCGTGCTGCCCTATCTGCTGCTCCAGATGGTGCTGGGATTCCCGCTGCTCGAGGTCGTCAACTACCTCGAGCACTATGGCCTGCTCCGGCAGCGGCGCCCAGACGGCCGGTACGAGCGGACCCGGCCGGAGCACAGCTGGAACAGCAACAACGTCGCCTCGAACGTGCTCCTTTATCACCTCCAGCGCCACAGCGACCACCACGCGAACCCGACACGCCGGTTCCAGGCGCTGCGTCACGTCGACGAGGCGCCTCAGCTGCCAACCGGGTATGCCGGCATGATCCTTCTCGCCCTCGTGCCGCCGCTCTGGCGCCGGGTCATGGACCCGCGCCTGATCACGCATTACGGGGGAGACGTGACGCGTGCGAACATCCATCCGCCGGCCCGTAGCCGCGTGCTCGCACGCTACGGTCCCGCTGGATGACCACCTCATATCGAGGCGCGGTTCGGCAGCTGCTGCGCGACACACTCCTCGACGCTGCGCGCGAGCAACTACGCGACCGGGCCTGGGCGCAGGTGACGATGGCGGAGATCGCCGCCGCCGCCGGCGTCAGCCGCCAGACCCTTTACAACGAGTTCGGGACGCGGGAGGAGTTCGGGCAGGCGCTCGTGATCCGCGAGGGCAGCCGCCTGCTGGATGCCGTCGAGCAGACGATCGCGGCACACGCCGAGGACCCGCTCGCCGCGCTGACGGCCGGACTCGAGCGGTTCCTGACCATCGCGACCACCGACCCGTTCGTCCGGCTGTTGCTTGGCGACGACGGGACCGGCGGTCTGCTGCCGCTCCTCACCACCGAGAGCCGTCCCGTACTCGAGTGGGCGAGCCAGCGCGTCGCCGCGACGATCCGGGCCCAGTGGCCAGAGGCGGCGTCGGTCGATCTGGACGCGCTCGCGGACACGCTCGTACGGCTGGCGATCAGCCACGTCACCGCGCCGCGTGACCCGCCGGCGAAGACCGCGGCCGCGATTACCGGTTTGCTGGCGCCGTCGATCGAGCGGATGCTCGAGGCGACGCTTTCAAATTGAGCTGCCGCGATCCCGATCCTTCGGACCTACCGGTCGCTGAAGGCGCTGTACGCGGCCTGCGAGGCGCGCGTCAGCCAGATCGCCCAGGGAGCGTTCCGCTCGAACTACGGCAACTGCACCGAGACCATGACAAGCGGAGAAGACGGCCGGAACCACGACTTCAACCATCCGCGCATGTATCCGGTCAGTGACTTCACCTCGGGCCGGAGTACCGACGACCCGGGTACGAAGACCGTGTCGGGCGCTCAGAAAATGCCGAGCGGGAACGGCAATGCCGGGCACCACGAGCACCAAGAGCATGAAGTAGCTACCGTCGGCTCTTGTCGACGGTGCGGAGGTCCGGAAGCGGCGGCGGGCGGAGCTGCTGGTAGGCGAAGGCGCCCACCAGCAGCAGGCCGCCCAGGACGAAGAACGACACCACCCGATAGATCGAGGTCAGGGTCGAGAGGTCGTACAAGAACACCTTTGCCACCGCCGCAAGCAGGAGGGCCAGCGCCGCATTGCGCAACGGCGCGAGTTCCCCGCGCAGTCCGCCCACCAGACCGACGATCCCGACCAGCCCCCACATCGCGCTCAGAAGCACCTGCCCCTGCTGGCGCACGCTCAGATCGAGCACGACGGCCGCCTCGGTGCCGGCGGCCGGCTGGAATGCCGAGATCACGGCGACCGATGCGAGGTACAGGACCGCGACGCCCGAGCCGGCGACGAGCGCCCGCGCCCCGTCCAACGTCGCCGCGGTCATGTAGCCGGCCGACAGCAGGCCGAGCGCGTTCAGCGCCAGTCGCGAGTCGCCCGCCGGCGCACTGATGCGGGCCGAGCCCAGGCAGGTCGCGGCGAGGATCGCGACGGACGCGAGTGGGACTAGCTCCGGTCCTGCTGCGAGCTGGCTCGGCGGAAGCTCGATCAGCGCGCGGACGAGCACGAGCCCGATGTGCGCACCGAGGCCGGCCGTGAGCCACGCCTGGTCACCCGGGTCTCGGTCGACTCTGCGGGGAAGCCACGCGAACCCGACCGCGGAGGCCCCCCACGCGGCCGTGAGCGCGACGCCGTTGAGCGCGAGCCCGAGGGCGACGTCGGCGATCACCACGCCGAGCGCGAGCAACAGCCGCCGGGTGATCGGTGCGGTCGCGATGCGCGGCCTGCGCCAGAGCCCGACCGCCGCATGGACGAGTGCCAGCCCGGCGAGCCACAGC
>Ga0335083_10003217_pt1 | contig 21243 bp, 21 predicted proteins | sample Lox_Sample_42_FD_206716 | JGI IMG/M metagenome (GOLD analysis project Ga0335083, IMG submission 206716) | Soil microbial communities from Loxahatchee National Wildlife Refuge, Florida, United States - Lox_Sample_4.2 | ecosystem: Environmental > Terrestrial > Soil > Wetlands | place: USA...
GATCCCGCCGGCGGTGACGTCGAAGGTGACGGCGGCAATATGCCCGGCCGGTTCGGCAAGCCGCGCAATTGCGCCGATCGTGTCGGCTTCCGCGGTGAAGACGTCGTCGAGCGGCGAGACTCCGTCCGACAGCGTGGCGCCGAACGCACAGACGTGGCGAATCGAGAACACCTCGGCCGCCACCTGCGCGGCGACCTCCGCGGGCGCGACGGCACCGATGCGTCCGCAGGTGAGTATCGCCTTGGCGCCGACGGCACGCAGGGCGGCTGCCGCTTCGGCGCGTTGCCAGAGCAGCGGCAGCGGCGCTGCAATCATGCCGGCGCGCAAGACGCCGAGCAGGCTCAACACGCTTTCGACCGTATTCGGCAATTGCAGCGCCACGACCGCGTCGGTCGGCAAATCAAGCCGGCGCAGCCGCGCGGCAATCGCGGAGATGACGCGATCGGCCTGCGCGTAGGTGAGGCGGCGCGCCGCGCCACCGGCGAAACGCTCGCGGTCGTCGGGGTCGGCAAGCGCCGGCGCCTGCGGGCGGCGCACGCCGGCGCGACGGAACAGATCGTCGAGCGTCGTGGCCGCGGCAGAAGCCGTGTTGCCCTTGTCGAGGATCATGCCTGCCACCAGGTCTCGGGGAGGAAGCCGAACAACGATGTGCGCTCCGGATGGGTGACGCGTTTCCAGCGCGCCACCCATTGCGCCGGCGGATAGTAGAGCGGCACAACATAGAATCCGGAGAGCAGGATGCGGTCGAGCGCGCGCGTTGCTGCGACGAAGTCATCGCGGCTGCGTGCCGCCAGCATGGCCGCGATCATGGCATCGATCGCTTTTGATTTGACGCCCATGTAATTGCGGCTGCCTTGCTCGTCGGCCGCCTTCGATCCCCAATAGAAATATTGCTCGTTGCCGGGCGACAGCGACTGCTCCCAGCGATATTCCATCATGTCGAAATCGAAAGCGATCTGCCGGCTTTCAAATTGGGTGGCGTCGACGACACGCACACGTGCGTCAATCCCGGCGAGCCTCATGGTGCGGGCATAGGCAAGCGCGACGCGTTCCTGCTCGCGGGTGTTGGCGAGGATTTCGAAGCCGAAGGGGCGGCCGCTCGCGAGATGCGTCAATGCCGTGCCTTTGATCCCGTAGCCCGCCTCACGGAACAATCCGAGAGCATGGCGCAGAGCGTTGCGGTCGTGTCCGGAGCCGTCGGTCTTCGGCGGCTCCCAGGTTCCGGCCATGATATCGGCCCGCACGGCGTCGGGGTGAGGCGCGAGCAGTTCACGCTCACGGGCGTTTGCCGCAACACCATGCGCAGAGAGATCACAGCCATCGAAGTAGCTCGCGGTGCGCTTATAGAGATCGAAAAAGTAATTGTGATTGAGCCATTCGAAGTCGAAGAGATAACCGAGCGCCTCGCGCAGGCGCACATCGGCGAAAGCCGAACGGCGCGTGTTCATGACAAGGCCTTGCATTCCCTTCGGCAGGCCGTAGGGAAAAGCCTCCTTGACCACGCGCCCCTCACGCGCCGCGGGAAAGGTGTAAGCCGTCTGCCAACGGGTCGGGTCAAGCTCAAGGCGCGCGTCATAAAGGCCTTTCTTGAAGGCCTCGAAGTGTGTGTTGCCGTCGCGGTAGTAGTCGAAGCGGATCTCGTCGAAATTCCATAAGCCGCGATTGATCGGCAGATCGCGGCCCCAGTAATTGGCGTCGCGCTTGAAGGTGACGCTCGCGCCCGGCTTGACTTGCGTGATCGTATAGGGACCGCTGCCGAGCGGCGGGGTAAACGACGTTTTCTCGAAATTTGCGGTGTCGACCGCATGGCGGGCGAGAATCGGCATCAGTCCGAGGATAAGCGGGAGTTCGCGGTCGTCGGCGCCGGTCAGGTCGAAACGCACGCCGCGCATCCCCACCGCTTCCGCCTTGACTACCTTGACATAATAAGTGCGGAAATTCGGGCGGCCATGATCGCGCAGCAACTGCCAGGAAAAAATAATGTCGTCCGGCGTGACCGGTTTTCCGTCGGAGAAGCGCGCCGCTGGATCGATCTCAAAATGCACCCAACTGCGCGCATCGTCAGCCGCGACGCTGCGCGCAAGCAAAGCGTAGAGCGTGAATGGTTCGTCGTAGCCGCGCGCGAGCAGGCTCTCGATGACGTAGCTGCGGATATTGGCGGCAGGCAGGCCCTGCACGATGAACGGATTGAGGCTGTCGAAGGTGCCGAGCACGCCTTGGGTAAAATGCCCACCCTTGGGCGCCTGCGGGTTGGCGTAGGTTGGGTGGGTAAAGTCGGCGGCCCATGCCGGCTGGCCGTGCATGGCGATCGCGTGCGGCGCGACAGGTTCCGCCCAGGCCGGTCGCGAGGCAAACGCGCCGCAGGCAAGCGCACCGGCGACGACGGCGCGGCGGGACGGCGCGGCTCGGGCGACAAGAGCGGGGGACGGGGATCGAATGCGATTCGGCTCCGTTTTGGCGAATTTATCACATGGTGAAGGCGTGCGACGCGAGCGCGTGCCTTTGTGCTGCGATCCGGTTTAGTGAGCATTCTTGGCTTTATTGCAGACGTGATTTCGGCTATCAGGCAACGCGGACGTGTCACGCTCGTGCCGCATTTGGCGCTGAGAGAGCCCGCATATGGCCGGCGTCAGGATGGCCTGTCGGCCCCGGGGGATATTTGGGCGAACGCGGGCCTACAGCGAATAACAGGGGAAGCTTTGCATGGATCACCGGATTGCATCGGCGCGGCCCTTTGGCCGGGCTTTGACTGCCGCCTTCGCGGTGGCTGGTCTGGGCGCGGCACTTGCCTGGACGCCCGCTGCGGTGGCGCAGCCCAAGCCGGCGCCGAAAACCCAGACGCCGAAGACGCAAGCCAAGCCCGCCGCTCCGGCACCGGCGCCCGCGCCGCAGCAGGCTGCAAACCCTGAACAGCCTCAGCTCATGTATTCGCCGTGGATGAAGGTCTGCGGCAAGGGCAACGAGCCGGGCGCAAAGGAGGTTTGCACCACGGCCAAGGATGGGCGTCTTGAAAACGGCATGCCGGTCGCGGTCGTGCAATTGGTCGAGCCCAAGGACGATCCGCACAAATTGCTGCGGGTAATCGTGCCGCTCGGCATGCAGCTACATCCCGGCACTCGCGTGATCATCGATCAGAACGCGCCGATGCAAGCACCGTATGCCATCTGCTTCCCGGTCGGCTGCATGGCAGACTACCAAATCGACGCCAATACAATTGCGCAGATGAAAAAGGGACAGATGCTGACCGTGCAGGCGATCAATATGCAGGGCTCCGCCATCAGCCTGCCGTTGCCGCTCACCGATTTCGCCAAGGCCTATGACGGGCCGCCGACCGATCCCAAAGTGTTCGAGGAGCAGCAACGCAAATTGCAGGAAGAGCTGCAGAAGAAGGCTGAAGAGGCGCGCAAGAAGCTGGAAAGCCAGAACCAGCAGCCTGCCGCACAGGCCCCGGCGGCAGCGCCGAAAAAATAACGAAGGTCTCGAAGTTGCCGAAATGGCGCGGCTCCAACGCCGCCCCATTTGCTTTGCCCCGCGCTAATTCATCTGCGAGTTGCGCGGCCGGTAAGCGCCACCTTTGTCGCGCACAAATTCCTTCGCCACCTGCGGATGGCGCACCGGCGTATTCGAGGTGTCGGGCAGTAGATTCTGCTCGGATACGTAGGCGATGTATTCGCTTTCAGCGTTCTCGGCGAACAGGTGATAGAACGGCTGGTCCTTGCGCGGTCGTACCTCGGCGGGAATCGACTGCCACCATTCCTCGGTGTTGCTGAATTCCGGATCGATGTCGAAGATGACGCCGCGAAACGAGTACACGCGGTGCTTGACCACCTGGCCGATCTTGAACTTGGCGATGCGAATTTTGTTCATGCGATTGATGTCTAGCCTGTCACATACACACTGGCCAAATCAAAGCCCATAACGCGCGCCCATTTCGGGGTCTTTCGCCGCGACCAGCTTGGCAAGATCAATGAGCACTCTCGCCTGCTTCCAGGTGGCGTCATCTTGCATCTTGCCGTCGATCATCACCGCGCCGGCGCCGTCCGGCATGGCATCGATTATTTTCTTGGCGAAGGCGACTTCGGCGGGTTCGGGCGAAAACACCGTCTTGGCGATATCGATCTGCGAGGGGTGCAGCGACCAGGCGCCGAGGCAGCCCATGAGGAAGGCGTTGCGGAACTGCACCTCGCAGGCAGCGCTGTCGGCAAAGTCGCCGAACGGACCATAGAATGGCTTGATGCCGGCCGCCGCGCAGGCGTCGACCATCTTGGCGATGGTGTAGTGCCAGAGGTCTTGCTGATGCGCGGCGCGCGGGCCAGCGCCGGCAGCGTCGCCGAGCACTTTATACTCGGGATGGCCGCCGCCGACTCGTGTCGTCTTCATGGCGCGCGAGGCGGCGAGGTCGGCTGGGCCGAGGCTCATGCCGTGCATGCGCGGGGAGGCGAGCGCGATCGCCTCGACGTTGTTGACGCCCTGCGCCGTCTCCAGGATGGCGTGGATCATGATCGGTTTCTTCAGCTTGTGGCGCGCCTCGAGCTGCGCCAGCAATTGGTCGAGGTAATGGATGTCCCAGGGACCGTCGACCTTGGGCAGCATGATGACATCGAGCTTGTCGCCGATTGCGGCGACGATCTCGGTCACGTCGTCGAGCGCCCAGGGCGAGTTGAGCGCATTGATGCGCGTCCACAGGCCGGTCGCTCCGAAATCGACCGCCTTGCCCATGGCGATGAAGCCCTCGCGCGCCGCCTTCTTCGCCTCGATCGGAATGGCGTCCTCGAGGTTGCCGAGCACCACGTCGACCTGGCGGGCAAGCTCCGGCACCTTGGCGCGCACCTTCTCGTTGTGCGGCGGCACGAAGTGGATCATGCGCTCGAGGCGCACCGGCAATTCGCGAAACGGCTGCGGAGCGCCGACGGCGAGAGGCTGATAGAACTGGCGCGGCGGCTTCATCTTCAGGCGGGTCCTTCCAAGACGCGGATTTGCCGTTTAGAGCAATGCAAAGCCCACGCCAAGTCTCTGGCGGCCCCACGATTGAGGCAAATCCCATGCAACCGCTGTCCGGCCTTCTGGTCCTCGATTTCTCGACGTTGCTGCCGGGGCCGCTCGCCGGCCTCATGCTCGCCGAGGCCGGCGCCGAGGTCATCAAGATCGAGCGGCCGGGCGGCGAAGATGCGCGGCGCTTTGCCCCAATGATCGATGGCGAAAGCGCCTCTTTCGCCATGCTCAACCGCGGCAAGAAGAGCCTCACTTTCGACCTCAAGGACAAGGTGGAGCGCGAGCGGCTGATGCCGCTGATTGCACGCGCCGATATCCTCATCGAGCAGTTCCGCCCCGGCGTCATGGCCCGGCTCAGCCTCGGCTATGACGACCTGCGCGAAGTCAATCCGCGGCTGATTTACTGCTCGATCAGCGGCTACGGGCAGAGCGGGCCCCGCGCGGGCGAGGCCGGGCATGACATCAATTACATTGGCAATACTGGGCTGCTCGATCTGCAGCCCGGTCCGCTCGAGCATCCGGTTGTGCCGCCCATGCTTGCGGCCGACATTGCCGGCGGCAGCTTCCCGGCAGTGATGAATATTCTTTTGGCGTTGCGCGCGCGCGAGCGGAGCGGGCAGGGCTGCCACATCGACGTCGCCATGACCGACGCCATGTTCACCTTCGGTTGGAACGCGCTGGCCATCGGCGCGGCCACCGGCAAATTTCCCAAGCCCGGCGAACATTGGCTCGTCGGCGGTTCGCCGCGTTATCAGCTTTACGTCACCAAGGATAACCAAATCGTCGCCTGCGGGGCCCTGGAACAGAAATTCTGGGCCGCCTTTACCAAGGCCATCGCGCTTGCGCCGGAGTTGATCGATGACAAGCGCGATCCGATGGCGACACGCGACGCCGTTGCCAAGATCATCGCCTCCCGCAGCGCCGAGGAGTGGAAGCCAATCTTCGCCAAGGCCGACTGCTGCGTGAGCGTGCTGGTGCCGCTCGAGCAGGCGCTGCAGGACCCGCATTTTATCGAGCGCGGCTTGTTCGCCCATCAAGTGGCGACCGCGTCCGGCAAGGCCATTCCCGCTTTGCCGTTGCCGATCGATCCGCAATTCCGCGACAAACCGGTGGCCAAGACGGCGCCGCCGCTCGAAGACTAAAGCGCTTCGCCGCGCATCAGCCGCGGCTGCGCAACGAACGGCGCGACGCCCTCGCGCATCACGGCGCGGCGCAGAGGAGCAATGCGATCGAGCAGGTAGAGCGCCAAGCCGCGCGCCCCTTGCACCGGCAGAAAATCGCTGAGCAGCGAGCGATTGAGCACGTCGACGGCAAAGCTGCGGCCGGCGACGTCAACGCGGCGCATGCGGTCGTAGGCAGAGAGCACCACGGCCGCTCCGATGTCGCCGCCGTGCCGGTGTGCTGCGGCGGCGACCTCGGCGATTGCCGCGGCATCGCGCAATCCGAGATTGAGCCCCTGCGCGCCGATCGGCGGGATCACGTGCGCCGCTTCGCCGACGAGAGCAATGCGTTTGCCCGCGAAACGGTGGGCACTGGCAACCGAGAGCGGGAAGCGGCCGCGAGCGGGCTCAACGGTCACCTGGCCGAGGATCGAGTGCGAGTGCGTTTCGATCTCAGCCGACAATTCATCGTCGTCGAGCGTGACTATTTCGTCCGCGTCGATGGGGTCGAGGACCCAGACCAGGCTCGAGCGGTTGCCCGGCAACGGCACCAAAGTGAACGGGCCGCTCGGGGTATGGAATTCGGTCGAGATATCATGATGGGGACGGCTATGCGCAAAGCAAAGCGTGAGTGCGACCTGTTCATAGCTGCGTTCGCTGATGCCGATGCCGGCGGCTTTGCGGCACAACGAACGACGGCCGTCGGCGCCGACCGCCAGCGCGGCAGCGAGACACTGACCGCCATTGATCGTCGCCGTGACGGCATCGCCATGCGGTGCAACTGCGGTTACGTCGTCTTTTATCAAGCGAAGGGCAGGCAATGCTTGCGCACGGGTCTCGAGCGCTTCGACGAGATAGCGGTTCTCGATGTTGTAGCCGAAAGCCTCGAGGCCGATCTCCTGCGCGGAGAACTTCACCTCCGGAGCCCGCCACAGCCGCCCGGTATCGTCGACAAGCCGCATCTCGCGCAGCGGCGCAGCCTGTGCCGCGCATAAGTTCCAGACGCCGAGCGCCTTGAGTGCCGCGACGGATCCGGCGAGAAGGGCGGTGGTGCGGTTGTCGCTTGCCGCGGGCCGGCGCCCGGCAAGCGTCGTCGCGATCCCCGCTTCCGCGAGCGCAATCGCTGCGGTGAGGCCGGCCGGGCCGCCGCCGACCACGATCGCGCCGCCATCACCGTATTTGCTCGAAATCAAAGCGCGGGCTCCCGTTTTCGCCCAGTGGATTAGCACCGCATTCGGCAATGCGCTATTCACGGCTCGCTGATGACCGATCATATCGATAAAGGCTTTGCCTACCTGCCGCCGCCCGCCGCGGCGCTCGGCTCCGCATTTGCGCGGCCGAAGCTGATCGCGGCTGCGTGTATCGTCGTCCTGACCGCGCTCGGCTGGGCGGCGCTCGGCGCGATGGCGGCAGGCGATCAGAACGTGTTCGCCGCCGTTTGCCGGCCGACGGTTCCGGGCGTGAGCGGTGTCGCGCTGGTCGCGTCGATGTGGGCGGCGATGGTGCTGGCGATGATGCTGCCCAGCGCGGCGCCGATGATCCTCACCTATGCGGAGATCGCCGACACCGCAGCGCGCAAGAATGAGCCGGTCGTGTCGCCGCTGATGCTGGCGGCCGGATATACCGTGGTGTGGCTTGGCTTTGCCGCCGTGGCCACAGCAGCGCAGCTTGTGCTCGCACAGGCAGCGCTGCTCGATAGCGGCTTCGCCGCGGCGAGCGACCTGTTTTCCGGCGCCCTTTTCGTCACCGCGGGGCTCTATCAGTTCTCCACGCTCAAGCATGCGTGCCTGCGCCAGTGCCAGCATCCATTTCCGTTCTTCTTCGCCAATTGGGCGACGACGACGCGCGGCGTGTTCCGCCTTGGCGTCAAGCAGGGGGTATTCTGTGTCGGTTGTTGTTGGGCGATGATGCTGCTGATGCTCGCGCTCGGCAGCATGAACATCGTCTGGATGGCCGGCCTCGGCGTGGTCATGACCGTAGAAAAGATCGGCGCGGGCAAATGGTTCACCTATGCCGTGGGCATCGCCTCGATCGTGGCCGGCGCGATATTCATCGTCGGCGGCTTTGCCGCCCATTGGCCCGGCCGCGCTATTTGAGTTAGGACTAAAAGAAAACCCCGGGAGCGGAGCCTTGGCGGAAAACTGGACCTTGAAGGGCGAGATGGCGCTGTCGTGCAGCTGCACGGTGTTCTGCCCGTGCGTAATTTCGCTCGGCAACCATCCTCCGACCGAGGAACGCTGCCAGACCTGGGCCGGCATCCGCATCGACGACGGGCAATTCGACACTGTCGAGCTGTCCGGCATCAAGCTCGGCCTGATGATGGATCTGCCCGGCATCATGGCGCGCGGCAACTGGACCGCAGCGCTGTTCGTCGATGACAAGGCGGCGATCCAGGCCGTCAAAGCGCTGACGCGGATCTTCACGGGCCGCGTCGGCGGCACCACGCATCTGCTCTCTATCCTGGTCGGGCAATTTCTCGGCGTTCACCAGGTGCCGGTCACCTACGAGACGCAGGGGCAAACGCGCATCGTGCGCATCGAAAACTATGTCGACGGCGCGATTACGCCGATCAAGGGAAAAACGCCGGACGAGAACGTTATCATCCGCAACAGCGAATATTGGGTCGGTCCCGACATTATCGTCTCGCGCGCCGACAAGTCGCGCTTCCGCGGCTTCGGCCGCAACTGGAATCTGGCCGGCCGTTCGGCCGAGATCGTCAAGCTCGATTGGGGCAATCACTAGGTGACGTTCGAGCGCGTCCGCGCTTTTTCCGTCCACGTCTTCACCGCCTGCGGCGCGGCGTTGGCGCTGCTGGCGCTTATTTTTGCGACCGGCGAGCACTGGACGGCGATGTTCTTCTGCCTCGGTCTGGCGTTGATCGTCGACGGCGTCGACGGACCGCTGGCGCGGGCCTTCGACGTCGGCAATGTACTTCCGCGCTGGAACGGCGTCGTGCTCGACATTGTCGTCGATTTTGTCACCTACGTCTTTGTTCCCGCCTTCGCCATCGCCGCAAGCGGACTGATGCCCGAGGCCTTCGCCATTATCGCCGGGGTTATCGTCACCATTACAGGCGCGCTTTATTTTGCCGACCGCGAGATGAAAACGCACGACAACTATTTCAAGGGTTTTCCAGCGGTGTGGAATCTGGCGGCGTTTTATCTCTATGTGTTGGAGCCGCCGGCCTGGCTTGCCGCCGCTGCCGTTGTCGCCCTCGCAGTGCTGACTTTTGTGCCGATGCGCTTCGTGCATCCGCTGCGGGTGAAGCGGCTGCGTCCGCTCAACATCGCGCTGCTCGTCGCGTGGGCCGTGCTCGCTATGGCAACGCTCGTCTACAATCTTGCCCCCGGACCCTATGTCACGGTGCCGCTGACACTGATCGCCGCGTACTTCCTCGCGGCCGGCGCCTTGCGCGAGGCATGACGTGGGCGTCGCTGACCGCCGCGCCGCTCGCCGACCGCTTTCGCTTCCACATTCCGCGCGGCTATAGTTACACCGCCATGGCTTTCGCCGCCGTGGTTGAGTTCGCGCAACTAGTTTCACGAGGAGATTGCCATGGCGCGTCCTGTTCTTCTCGTTGCCGGCGGCAGCCGCGGCATTGGCGCTGCGACGGCGAAACTTGCCGCCGCGCGCGGCTACGATGTCGCCGTCAACTACCTCAAAAACGCCGTAGCTGCGGCCGCGGTCGTCGAAACGGTGAAGGCCGCGGGCGGCAAGGCAGTCGCCGTTCAGGGCGACATGGCGAAAGAAGATGAGATCGAGCGCGTGTTCAAGGAGGCGGAAAAGCTCGGCACATTGACGCATCTCGTACACAGTTCAGGCATAACGGGAAAAAACTCGCGGCTTGACGCCGTCGACACGACGACCATTCGCGACGTGCTCGACGTCAACACCTTCGGCGCCCTCCTTTTTCTGCGCGCGGCGGTCAAGCGAATGTCGACGAAAAATGGAGGCAAGGGCGGCGCCATTGTGCTCCTGTCGTCGATGGCGGCGGAAATCGGCGCCGCCGGCGAATATACCTGGTACGGCGCCGCTAAGGGCGCGGTCGACACGATGACCGTCGGCGTCGCCCGCGAGGTGGCGAAAGAAGGCATTCGCATCAATGCGGTGTCGCCGGGCGCAATAGACACCGAAATCCATGAGCCGGGCCGGCTTGCGCGCATCATGCCCAATCTGCCGATGGGCCGGGCGGGCACGGCTGAAGAAGTCGCGGAGGCCATTCTGTTCTTGCTGTCGGATGCGGCTTCTTACATCACGGGCGCCAATCTGCGCGTTTCCGGCGGGCGCTGACGCGGCTTGTGTTCGCCGTTTGGCTGCCTATGATCCCCGGCGAATTTCCGCGAGTTAAAATTCAATGCTGTTGAAGGAGTGAAACATGGTTGCGGCAGTACGCGTTCACAAGCACGGCGGACCAGACGTCCTGACACTCGACGACGTGCAAATCCCGGCGCCGGGTCCCGGGCAGATCAAGATCAAGCAGCACGCGGTCGGCGTGAATTTTATCGACGCCTATTTCCGCATGGGCATGTATCCCTCGCCGGTGGGCATGCCGTTCATTGCCGGCAACGAGAGCGCGGGCGAAGTGATTGCCGTCGGTCCCGGCGTGAGCGACCTCAAGGTCGGCGATCGTGTCGCCTATGTCGGACCGCTCGGCGGCTATGCCGGCGAGCGCACCTTCGCCGCCGACCGCGCCGTGAAGCTGCCCGACAACATCACCTACGAGCAGGCCGCCGGCATGATGCTCAAGGGCATGACCGTGCAATATCTGCTCAACCGCACCTACAAGGTCGGCAAAGGCACCACCTGCCTCATCCACGCCGCCGCCGGCGGTGTCGGCATCATTGCAGTGCAATGGGCAAAGCATCTCGGCGCAACGATCATCGGCACCGTCGGCTCCAAGGAAAAGGCGGAGATCGCCAAAAAGGCCGGCGCGCACCACACGATCCTCTATCGCGACGAGAACTTCGTCGATCGCGTGAAGGAGATCACGGGCGGCAAGCTGTGCGACGTCGTCTATGATGGAATCGGCAAGACCACGTTCCCGGCTTCACTCGATTGCCTGCGCCCGCTTGGCTACTTTGTCAGCTTCGGCTCGGCCTCCGGGCAGATCGAGGCGTTCAACATCAACCTGCTGCAAGCCAAGGGCTCGCTGTTCGCTACGCGCCCGACGCTCAACCACTACGCCGCCAAGCGCGAGGATCTCGTCTCCATGGCTAACGACCTGTTCAAGGTCGTCGGCTCGGGGGCGGTGAAGATCCCGGTCCACAAATATCCGTTGAAGGACGCGGCCAAGGCCCACAAGGAGATGGAAGGCCGCGAGACCACAGGCTCGCTGATCCTGGTTCCGTAGGCGCGTGGCAACCGTCCAACAGCCCTGGGGCCGCGCGGCGACTTTCTTTCTCGGGCTCGCCGCGCTGTTCTCGGGGCAGGTTGTGGCGCTGCTGACGCTGACCTGGTGGTACGCCGTCGACATCTCGCGATTGCCGGATTTTTCCGGCGACGGCGCCGCGGTCACCGTCATCATCGCGACCTCGACGCCGGTCGAATTTGTGCTGCTTTGGCTGTTTGCGCAGATGCGCAGCGAAAGCGCCGCGGACTATCTCGGCCTCGTCTGGCCGCGGCGCAGCGAGGTGATAATCGGCATTGCGGCAATCGTCGTCCTGATCGCCCTCGGCGATGGGCTAAGCTGGCTCATCGGGCGCGATATCGTGACGCCGTTCCAGAGCGATATTTATCGCACCGCCGCCGCGGAAGGTTGGCTGCCACCTCTCTTTTTTGCGGTCGTGGTGCTGACGCCGGTCGGTGAGGAAACGTTGTTCCGCGGTTTTCTCTTCCGCGGCTGGCTGCGCGAACCGCACCAGGCCTGGGCCGTCATCGTTGCGACCGCCGCGCTCTGGGCAGTCAGCCACGTGCAATATGATTGGTACGTCATTGGCCAGGTGTTCGTTTCCGGGCTGCTGCTTGGATGGCTGCGCTGGGCGACGGGCTCGACCATCCTCACGATGCTGCTGCACGCCGCGATCAATTTCGAAGGCATGCTCGAGTCGATGCTGGCGCTGCACTCATAACAATGCGGCGATCCTGGCGAAGGCCGGATGATCGACGATGCCCGCCGGCAGGCGCGGCAGGCCGACGACCTCGACGCCATCGGAAAAGCGCGAGATGCTGGCGACGGTATCGGCAAGCTCAACCGGATTGCGCTCGCTTTCGCAAACCACGATGGCGGCGACCGAAAGGCCGTGCTGGCGAAGCACGTCGAGCGCGGTGAGGCTGTGGCTGATGGTCCCGAGATAGCCGCCAACGACGAGCACGAGCGGGATGCCGAGCGCCGCCATCCAGTCAAGCACCGTGCGTTCATCGTCGAGCGGCACCATGATGCCGCCGATGCCCTCGATGAACAGCATGCCGGTGGTTTGCTCGACGGCTCGGCGACTGAACGCGATGAGTTCGTCAAAGTCGATGGTGCGGGCCTCACGCGCGGCGGCAAGATCGGGTGATAGCGGCGCGCGGAAACGCCACGGCGCGATGCGCGCTATTTCCTCGGCGCTGATTGGGCGCCCCAGCGCCCTGAGCAGAACCGCCGGATCGCTGGTTTCGACGACCGAGGAGTCGTAGCCGCTCATCACCGGTTTGAGCGCGTCGACCACGGCACCGGCGCCGCGCAAATGCCGGATCAGCCCCGCGGTCACGAAGGTCTTGCCGACGTCGGTGCCGGTCGAGGTGACGAAATAAGCGGTCACTGGAGCAAGATCTTTTCTCGCACCAGCGTGGCGAGCCTGTCGATCGCCTCGTCAGGATGTTGCGCGGTGAAGGTCAGGCGCAGCCGCGCGGTGCCCGTCGGCACCGACGGCGGGCGGATAGCGGTGCCCAGGAAGCCGTTTTCGGCGAGCAGGGCCGAGGCGGCCAACGCCGTCTCTTCCTCGCCGATGACGACCGGGACGATCGGGCTTTGCGCCTCGGATAGATTGGTGGCTCGGGTGAAGCGACGCGCCTTTTGCAGCGGTAGCGCCGTGTAATCCGGTTCCCGTTCGATAACGTCAAGGCCCGCGATCGCCGCCGCGACGATCGCCGGCGGCAGACCGGTCGAATAAATCAAGGTGCGGGCGCGGTTACGCATCAGCTCGATGACCTGCGCCGAAGCGCAGAGATAACCGCCATAGGCGCCGACCGCCTTGGACAAGGTGCCCATTTGCAGCGGCACCGCGACGTGTCTGCCCTCGACGAAACTCGATCCATGGCCGCCGCCGACCACGCCCAGCCCGTGCGCGTCGTCCGACATCAGCCATGTATCGTGCTCGCGGGCAAGCGCGAACAACTCGGCAAGCGGCGCAAGATCGCCGTCCATGGAAAAGACGCCGTCGGTGACGATGAGCGCATGGTCGTGCTCCGCGCGATGGGCGGCAACCAATTCGCGCGCGTGCGCGACGTCGTTGTGGCGGAAGCGCAGCACTTTGCCGCGCGAGAGTTGCGCTCCGGCATAAATGCACGCGTGCGACAATTCATCGAGCACGATAAGGCCGTCGCGGCCGATCAGAACCGGAATGATTCCTGAGTTGGCAAGGTAGCCGGAGCCGAAGACTACGGCAGCTTCCGTATCCTTGATCTTGGCGAGACGCGTCTCAAGCTCGGCATAGAGCGGATGGTTGCCGGTGACGAGGCGCGAGGCGCCGGAACCGGCGCCATAGCGCTCTAGGGCAGCCTTTGCCGCGCGTTTGACGTGTGGGTGCTGCGTCAGGTTCAAATAATCGTTGCAGGAGAACGATAGCAGCCGCTTGCCGTCGCGCTCGACCCAGATGCCGTCCTCGCGCACGGTGTCGCTGAGCGAGCGGTGCAAATGCCGGCGCTGCAACTCTTCGAGCTTTGCCGCCGCATAGCGGTCGAGCGAACCCATCAGGTGACCTTACCAATGACAACGGGCACAATAGCGCCTTCGGGCGGGGATGCGCCAATGGCGGGCGATTGCGGCAAAAAACACGGATTCCCGGACTGGTACGGGGACGGCGTCGGCCACATCTGGCGGCCTTACGCGCAGATGAAGACGGCGGCACCGGCGCTGCCCGTCGTTTCTACGCAAGGCTCACGCATCAGGCTCGCGGACGGACGCGAGCTGATCGACGGCATCGCCTCGTGGTGGACGGCCTGTCACGGCTATAATCACCCGCACATCCGCGAAGCCGTCGAAGGTCAGCTCAAGGTCATGCCGCATGTGATGTTCGGCGGACTGGTGCACGAGCCGGCGCTGACGCTCGCCAGACGGCTGGCCGCGATGCTCCCCGCGGACCTTGTGCACGTTTTCTTCTCCGATTCCGGGTCGGTCGCCGTCGAAGTGGCGCTAAAAATGGCGGCGCAATACTGGGTCAACAAGGGCGTGAGGGGCCGTTCGCGCTTCGTCAGCTTCAAGGGCGGCTATCATGGCGACACCTATGGCGCCATGGCGGTCACTGATCCCGGTATCGATATGCACGCGCATCTCATCGACATGCTGCCGCACCATCCGGTGGTCGACCTGCCGAGCGACGAGACACACGCGGTCGCGCTCGACCGCGTGCTCGCGCGCTATGCCCCCAATATCGCCGGCATCATTGTCGAGCCACTGGTGCAGGGCGCCGGCGGCATGCGCTTCCATGACGCCGAGACATTGCGCCACCTGCGCGCGCTCGCCGACAGGCACCAACTACTACTGATCTTCGACGAGGTGTTCACGGGCTTCGGTCGCACCGGCACGATGTTCGCGTGCGAGGCGGCCGGCGTCGTGCCTGACATTATCGTGCTGTCGAAGGCGCTCACCGGCGGCACGGTCGGCCTTGCGGCGACAATGGCAACGCAAAAGGTGTTCGATGCATTCTGGTCGGACGATCCGGCTAAGGCGCTGATGCATGGGCCGAGCTACATGGCCAATCCGCTTGCGTGCGCCGCCGCGAACGCTTCGCTTGACCTGTTCGAACGCGAACCGCGGCTGCAACAGGTCGCCGACATTGCGACGATGCTTGAACGCGGTCTTGCGCCATGCCGAGGCCTGCGCGGCGTCACGAATGTGCGCGTGCTCGGCGCTATTGGCGTCGTCGAGGTGCAGCACATTGGCAATCTCGAGGCGATGCGCGCGCGCTTCATTGATGAGGGTGTGTTCGTGCGTCCGCTCGGCAACGCGATTTACCTGACGCCAGCCTTCACAATCGCGCCAGACGAGGTAAAGGCATTGACCGACGCCGTTGTTAAAGTCGTAGCGTCGCAATAGCGGAGGGAAGCTTTGACAATCTACAGCGGGCCGGCCGTCGACACGCATCATCACATCTGGCGGCGCAGGGATGTCGGCTGGCTCGCCGATCCGCCCGTTCCGCGCATGTTCGGCGACTATTTCGGTATCCGTCGCGATTATTCCGTCGAAGAATGGATGAACGACATTGTGCCGGAAGGCTTCACTAAATCGGTGCACATCACGGCGATGTGGGGCCCGGGCAAGGAGCTCGAGGAGACGCGCTGGCTGCAATCGATTGCCGATAACCACGGCTTTCCCCACGGCATCGTCTGCAACGCGAACTTAAGCGACCCCGACATAGAGACGGCGCTGAAGACGCAGCGGCAATTCCCCAATCTGCGCGGCGTGCGCAACATGCTGTACTGGGATCAGGTTCCGTTGCGGCAAGGCGCGCCGCGCGCCGATCTCTGCAACACGCCGCAGTTCCGCCGCGGCTTTGCGCTGCTGGAGAAATACGATCTAAGTTTTGAGCTGCAAGTCTATGCGCATCAGGCGAGATACGCCGTCGATCTGATCAAGGCCTTTCCCGCCGTTCGTATAATTCTCGTGCACGCCGGCATGCTCACCGAGCGGTCAGCCCAGGCGATCGAAAATTGGCGCGCCGCGCTCACCATGATGGCGGCCTATCCGAACCTCTACGTCAAGCTGTCCGGTCTCGGCATGTACAGCCACGGCATCACCTATGCGCAGGCGCGACAGGTGATCCGCGACTGTATCCAGATCTTCGGCATCGAGCGCACGATCTATGGCAGCAATTTCCCGCTGGAGAAATTGCACGCAAGCTATGCCGATTTCTTCGCCATCTACCGCAAGGTGCTCGGCGAATATACTGAGTCCGAGCAGCGTGCAGTGCTGCACGACAATGCGGTTACCTTCTACCGGCTCTAGCCCTTAGCGATAAACGTAGACGACCTGCCGCGTAGATGGCTCGACCAGCACCGGCTGGCTATTCAGATACGCGTAATCGTAGTCGGAGCCAGGCACGGGTGAGAGCACGACGTCTTCCGGCACGCCGGCCCCGACGACCACCTCGCCGTTGAGGTAGGCCGGGGTCACCGGGTGGCTAACAATGTAGCTGCCGACCTGCGGCGGCGGCGTGAGCGCCAGTGGCGCGCCCGGCTGCGGCGCGACCAGAGTTTCGGTTACGATGGGCGCTGGCACGGCGCTGCCGACCGTCGTCACCGGAGCCTGATAGGTGACCGGCGGAACATTGCGCATCTCGGCGACGGCGAGCGAGCGGCCCGATAAGGTCGCAGTCATGTACTGCGAATAAGCCCAACCCTGTTTGCCGTTGAAGCTCACCTGGCACCACAGGCTGCCCTGGATGCAACCGGTGATCATTGCCTGGCCGCGATCGGGGATGAACCCGATGACGGCATATTGCGGACCGGGACCGGAGCGGATGTTGAGTGGAGTCATTGCCGAAGCGACGATCGCGGCAGCAGCGGGAAAAGAAATAGCTGCCGTTGAGGTGACGGCGGCAACAAGCATCGCGGTTCTGAGGCGCATGACTTTTGCTCCATGCTGGTAATAGATGCCTCAGTAACGATGCGAACGTTCGCCTGTTCCCCAGGGAACTGCGGCGAAGTTGTGCGCGAAGGAACTCAAGCCAGCGATAAACTTTCGCTCAAAAGCCGACGACCGTTCCGTGCAGATCGTATTCATCGGCACGTTCGATCCTCACCGTCGCGAATTCGCCGACGCGCAGCGGGCGCCGACTCGCAACATAAACGGCGCCGTCGATTTCCGGTGCATCGGCCATGGAGCGGCCTTTGGCGACGGTCGGCCCAATCTCATCGATGATGATTTTCTGCCGCGTGCCGATCTTTTTCCGCAACCGCCGCGCGGAAATCTTTTGCTGCAGTTGCATGAGCCGGTGCCAACGCTCATCCTTGACGGCGTCCGGAACTCCGGCGGCCAGATCGTTGGCCGCAGCACCGGCGACCGGCTCGTAGCGAAAGCAGCCGACGCGATCGAGGGCGGCTTCCTCGAGCCATTGCAGCAGCATTTCGAATTCGGCGTCGGTTTCGCCGGGAAAACCGACGATAAACGCCGAGCGCAGCGTGATGTCGGGGCAAATAGTCCGCCATTTGCCGATGCGTTCCAATGTTTTTTCCTGCGCCGCCGGGCGGCGCATGCGCTTGAGAATTTCGGGCGCGGAATGCTGAAACGGAATGTCGAGATAGGGAAGGATCTTGCCCTCGGCCATCAGCGGAATGACTTCGTCGACGTGCGGGTAGGGATAGATGTAGTGTAACCGTACCCAGACGTCGAACTCACCAAGCTCGCGGGCGAGGTCGATGAATTTGGCGCGCACGTCGCGTCCCTGCCACTGGCTCGCCGCGTATTTTATATCGAGGCCGTAAGCCGAGGTGTCCTGCGAGATGACGAGGAGCTCCTTGACGCCCGCCTTCACCAGCCGCTCGGCCTCGCGCAGCACGTCGGCGGCGGCGCGCGAAACGAGATCGCCGCGCAGGCGCGGGATGATGCAGAAGCTGCAGCGGTTATTGCAGCCCTCGGAAATCTTCACATAAGCATAGTGCCGCGGCGTGAGCTTGATGCCCTCCGGCGGCACCAGATCGAGAAAGGGGTCGTGCTGCGGCGGCACCGCGCGGTGGACCGCCTCGACCACGCTCTCATATTGCTGCGGTCCGGTCACCGCGAGCACGCCGGGAAATTCCGACGTGATGCTTTCGGGCTCGGCGCCCATGCAGCCGGTGACGATGACGCGGCCGTTTTCCTTGAGCGCGCCGCCGATCGCCGCAAGCGACTCCGCCTTGGCGCTGTCGAGAAAGCCGCAGGTGTTGACGATGACGAGGTCGGCGCCAGCGTGATCGCGCGCGAGCTCGTAGCCTTCGGCGCGCAGCCGCGTGACGATGCGCTCGCTATCGACCAGCGCCTTCGGGCAGCCGAGCGAGACAAAGCCTATTTTCGGCGCCGTTTTGGTGACGTCATCCATAGGGCAGGGAGCTAAAGCCGATCCAGTCTCAGCGCAAGGCCGCCGACAAAATTACGGGCTCCATTAACCCCCGAACAAAAGAAGCGCGCTGGTCAGCAACATTATGGCGGCAGTCGAACCGTGAATCCTGTAAGCAATCGTCTTCGCCCCATCGTGATTGAGAACGATCGTGGCGTCGGTTAGGGGGATGAGGGTCGCGGCAAGCATGAACCAGCCAAGCACGTGCGGCGACCGGGTAAGCATCAGAATGGCGATGAAAAGGCCCGACGCGATGTCACGAATGGCCTTGACCGAGAGAAAGGCGCTCCAATGTACGTCCGGAGCAACCGCAACGCCAAAGTCGGTAGCAGCAGTATAGGGCGTCAGAAAGAAACGCAACCCGATGAAAATGATTCCGGCAGAAATCACACCCGATAAGATGTAGCCTGAAGTAACGATCATTCGACTAACCTTTTATGGTCAGGAAATGATCGAAACGCGTCATCTGTTCCGCAGCGCTTCCGCTTCTGCGTAAAACCTTTTCTCCCAGGCCTTCTGGTTGTCCATGCCCTCACGGATGAAGGGCGTGAACATCGCGAGGCTGAGCAGCAGCCAATTGAGGAAATTGGCGGGGAAACGCAACGGCTTGCGGAAATCGACAAACAGCACGACGCGCGTATGCGGAGTGCGATTCCAGGCTTCGTGTTCGTAGGCGTCGTCGAAGATGACGGCCTCGCCCTCTTTCCAGCGATAGAGCTCGTTGTCGACACGGATGCCAAGCTGCTCGCGCGGCTCCGGCACGATGAGGCCGAGATGCAGGCGGAGCACGCCGTTATAGGGGCCGCGATGCGGCGGCAGATGCTTGTTCGGTTCGAGGATGGAAAACATCACCGTGATGAGCCCGGGAATGTTCTGGCAGATGCGCCAGGTCTGCGGGCACAGCGCGATGTTGGCATCGGACTTGAAGCCGTAGCCGGCGAGCAAAAAAGTCTTCCAGCCCCGGTCCTGGCTTATGGTGGATACATCGGTCGCCAGTTCGTGAAATCCGGGCAACTCGTCCTTGCGCGTAAGCACGCGATCGAGCTCGGCGCGGATTACCCGCCATTCGCGCTCAACGCTCTTTGTCCAGGGAAAGACCGTGTTGGCATAGATAGGCGGGTTGCCGACCTTGGTGAATTTCAGGTTGAGCCGCTCGACCCAGGCGACGATGCGCATGAAGATGCGCGTCACCAGGCTCGGGCGCGTCAATGGTTTAATGCCGGCGGTGCCGAAATTCTGGGCCGGCTCGCGCGTTGCGGTTTGATCGGCGACGGTCACGGGCTCGAGTCCTCAAATGCGGCGCTTCCAGAGTACGCACCGTTCAGAAAGCGCCCCACATGTCGATTTTACGACGTTAGCAAGCAGGATTGGGCGGGGAAAGTTCCTGGCAGGGTCGTCCACCGGCGCCAATTGCGCCGGCATGGTGGCGCGATAAGCTACGCAAATGCGCCTGCTTGCGTCGATTTGTCTGCTCGTTGCCCTGCCGGGTAATCCCGCGACTGCGGCCGAACTGTCGACCGCCGGCAAGCCGGTCGTCTGGCATTACAGCGCGCGGCACAGAGAACTTCCGTTCCCGCGCAGCGAGCGGGCGCAATCGGTGTGGGCGTCGGGCGCCTGCTGGAGCGAGTGCGGCTCGCATTGCACCTGGGGCCTCGCCGCCTGCCTGCAGGTCGACGCACAGGGCCATTGCCTCAAGCTTGGCGACGCCTGCGACCGGTATTGTCAACGCGAATGCCGCACCGAGGGCGGCCCATTCGTTCCGGATATCTTCGACGCCTGGGAGTAGAGCCGCGCGAAACCGCGTCAGCCCTTGGCGACCGCGATCTCAAGCGGGAAATTGTCGACGACTTCGTGCCCGGACGGCGTCACGATGAAAGTGTGGCCGAGGAAGATGCCGAACAGTCCGTCCGGCGTGATCGGATTCGGCTCTGCCATGATCACCATTCCCGGCTTCAGCACTTCCTCGAACTTTTCGGCGGAAACGTGCTCGGCGACGACGTGCGGCTTGTCGGTGACGAGATCGATACCGTGGCATTGCGTCGGCCGCGACTGGTAGCCGTTGTCGCGGAAGAATTTGCTCGCCGTGCGCATGGCTTCCACTGGCTTGCCCGGCGCGATCTCGGCGATGATGCGCCGATAGCCGGGAAGGGTGATTTCGTTCCAGAACTTTTTCACCATTTCCGTCGGCTCGCCGACGCAGATAGGAGAGCCGATTTGCGCCGTGTAGCCGCGATAGCCGGCGGCGAGCTCCATATTGATGATGTCGCCCTTCTTTAAAACCCGCGCCGAGGGTCGCGGATTGCCGAAAATCATCGTCGGGTTGGTCATCGAGGTCGAACCGATAATGAGAAAATCGATGTCGCCGCCGCCTTCGAGGATGGCGGCGCCGGCGGCGGCACGAAGCTCATATTCCTTCACGCCAGGGCGCGCCCGCTCGACCATTGCATCCATGGCGTTCTCGCAGAGCACGCCGGCCTTGCGCACGCAGTCGAGCTCTTCCGCGCTGTGGATCGATAGCAGTTCGTGCAGGAATCCTTTGGTGAAGACAAGCTGCGCATCGGGAAGGTTCTCGCGCAGCACATTGTATTGGTTGACCGGCAAATAGTCTGCGTGGCGCGGGTCGATTTCCATGAGGCCGATGCGGCCGCGTTCGAGCTTCAGCTCGCGCAGGCGCTCGACCATAATATCGGCGTAGCGGCCGTTGCGGCTGTGGCGGACGTCCTTGACCGCGACCTCGACCTGGCGGCGCACCGCTTCCGCATGCGTGCCGCCCATCGAATAGATCATCGTCGGCTCGCCATCGCGCGGCACCAGCACGTAGCTCGACAGCGCGTGCCATTCCCAATGCCCGGTCAGCC
>Ga0335083_10003219_pt1 | contig 21235 bp, 14 predicted proteins | sample Lox_Sample_42_FD_206716 | JGI IMG/M metagenome (GOLD analysis project Ga0335083, IMG submission 206716) | Soil microbial communities from Loxahatchee National Wildlife Refuge, Florida, United States - Lox_Sample_4.2 | ecosystem: Environmental > Terrestrial > Soil > Wetlands | place: USA...
AGGAACTTCCGGACGAAGAGGCAGCAGCTGACAAGGGTAAGAAGCATTTGGCGGACACTGCCAAAACAACCGCAGATTCCGCCGCAACTTCGGCGGGCGGTTTGGACAACCCGGCTGTCGTGAACGATGCCAACGGAAAGGATGCAGTGAGCGATAAGACGAGCGTACTTGATGCCGGCGAGACATCCTATGCCGGCAAAACAACTGCTGCCGGCGACAAAAAACTGGACGGCCAGAAGAACGGCAAAGACGGCGAAAAGAACCCAGCGGATGCTAAAACCGCCTGCGATGCGCCGACGGACGAAAAACCTCCGGTGCATCCGCTATCGGCCGAGCGGAATTACAAGCACGGAATGTATCAGGGAAAGCAAATTACATATCACGAAAATGGTCAAAAGGAGTTAGAAGTTTCGGTCGAAGATGGGCTGCGCGAAGGACCGTACACTGAGTGGTACGATAACGGCCAGGTGCGGTCCGTCGGAAAATATTTCCACGACCAGCTCAATGGCGAGATTGATTATTGGTACGAAGATGGCCGTCCTTGGGCCGTGAATAACTTCTTCCACGGTTCGCCCGTGGGTCATTGGGTGCAGTGGGACAAAGACGGCAACGCCGTCACGAATTAAAGCAATTGTCCCGTGAATCAGCCTTTCCTGGCTGAGCTGTGCTCGTAATCGTGAGGCAGGAAAGCCTGAATTACCTTTGTGCGCGAAGGAATGAGGTCGCCGGCCTGGCCGGCTTTCGCTGGCCAGTTTTCACAGACCTACTTTGAAACGGCACAACGTTCCGCCAGCTTATCCCTTGAATTTCTGCGGCAGGGTATAGGAGTACAGGATGGTCACCGCGCCGGCGGAGACCAGGCTCCAGGGAACCCAATCGGGCGGGGCGACAGTGATTTCAGCTGGTCCGCCGCTGTCGCTGCTGGGATTGGTGAGCGTGGCCTGGTCGATAAGCATCGATTCCACGCCTAAGACGACCAGAAACAGACCGACCGCGAGAAAGAATGAGCGCCACATGTTTCTGAGCTCCTGCAAATAATCGGCGGCCGGAACATTGGCGACATCGCCGTGGCACACCGACCGCCCCGAATCATCATCGACGCGTGGGGCGAGGAATCTCCGGCCCGATGCGAGGCGCACTGTCCATGTCGAAAATGCGGTGTGTAGCGATTGGGCGAAGTTGAGTTGTTTTTTCGCGCGCAGCAGAGCGAATCGCGGGGAGGACTGCTGGTTTGCGTTCTGACGGCCGCTTCACGCCCTGGACAGCGCGGAAGAGGGAAGAGTAGAACAGTTTTCCATGAAAATCGGCATTGTGGGTTATCAGGGTTCCGGCAAAAGCACGCTGTTCCATTGGTTGACCGGCGTGAAAGCCGACCCGGCGCTGGCGCACGTTTCGCAAAGTGCGATGGCGCCCATTCCGGAGGCGCGGGTTGAACCGCTGTGCGGGATTTATCATCCCAAAAAGGTGACCATGGCGGCGCTGGAAATCGTCGATACGCCGGGACTGGCGCGCACTCATGAAGGGAATGCAGCCCGGCTGGCGCTGATTCGCGAGGCGGGCTGTTTGCTGCTCACCGTGGCCGCGCACGGGGGGGCCGATCCGCTGGTCGATTTACGCACCTTCGAAGAAGATTTGCTGCTGGCGGATTTGGACATTGTTTCCGGCCGCGTGCAGCGCTTGGAGGAATCGCTGAAAAAGCCACGGCCAAAAGATCAGCGGGAACTAGAAGAACACGAACTGGCAGCGCTCAAGATTTTGTTGGCGACATTGGAAGAGGGAAAACACGCGCGGGAGGCGGCGCTTTCGGAAGAGCAATGGAAGTTCACCCGGTCGTTTCGGTTGCTGACCGAAAAACCGAAAATGGTGCTGGTGAATTTGGCGGATGATGACCCCGCGGACAAATACCCGCCGCCGTCAAGCGCTGCTAGTCCAGAGAAGGGTGCGCCGTCGTTGGCTTGGGCCGCGGTGCCGCTGCGACTGGAAATGGATTTGGCTGAGATGAGCGCGGAAGATCGCCACAACTTCGAAAAAGAATTCGGCCTGGAGCGGGTCGATCGGGACCATGTAATTCGGCAGATTATGAAAGCCTCGGGGCAGATGCTGTACTTTACCGCCGGCGAGAAAGAAGTGAGGACCTGGATTTTGCGTACCGGTGGCACGGCCTTGGAAGCGGCGGAGAACATTCACACCGATTTAGCGCGTGGCTTTATTCGAGCCGAAGTGATGCACAGCGACGACTTGATCCGCCTGGGGAGCGAACGAGAAATTAAAGCGCAGGGCCTGATGCGGCAGGAGCCGAAAGATTACGTCGTGAAAGAGGGAGACATTTTGCACATTAAGTTCAGCGTTTAGTAAATGAAAGTGGGACGTCGCAGCGTTGTCGTTCCAGTTCCAACATTTGCGCACCGACGTGGCAATTGCAGTCTTTTTTCTTGCAATGATTGATTCCGCCACGTTATGATAGGGTCCAACGAATTGTGCAATTTCGTCGGTGATGCGCTGTTGAAATCGATTGGCGTCGAACGCGCATCAGGGGAGCATCTGGATTGGGGGGAATTAGGACCGGGAACTTACGGATCGACACCGCTTCGCATTTTTAGAGTACAGGTTTTTGGGACCTGTGCCGCGGAACAGCTTGGTCGAAGCGTCTGAATTCTTTGAGGAGGCAAGGCGTAATGAAATTGCGGTCGTTGCCAGTTCGTTTGGTTATTTCCTTGTTAATGGCTGCGGCTTCGCTGGCCGCGCTGTGGAGCGCTGCTTCACTGGCTGCGGTGCCTTCGTTTCCCGGTGCCGATGGCGCGGGAGCGGCCGCCACAGGCGGCTCCGGCGGGTCGGTTTATCACGTCACGGTGCTGGATTCCAAACTGGGTGACTTGACGCCGGGCACTTTGCAATACGGATTGAAAAATGCCAGTGGGCCAACCACCATTGTGTTCGATGTCGGCGGCACGATTTGGCTCGGCCTGAAGACCACGGATAACGAAGGCTGGGACACGCAAAACTCGATCAACATTCCGCCTAATGTCACCATTGCCGGCCAGACCGCGCCCGGCGGAATTACGCTGATGGGCGCGCAAATTAAAGTCAATGGCCAAACCGTGGCGGGTCAAACTCTGCCCCAAGGCAACGACATTATCCGCGATGTTACGCTCGCCATCGGCTATGGCGAGCGAAAAGCCAACGGCACCAGCAATTATTACGACAATTACACCTACGACAACATGGACATCAATTCGAACCAGGTGATTGTCGATCACGTCACGGCCCTGTTTGCCACCGACGAATCGATTTCGGCCAACGAGATGGCCAGTCACGTGACGGTTCAATATTCAACCATTGCCCAAGGGCAAAGTTATCCCCAGGCCGATGCCCAAAACAATGGCGTCTACACCAGCCATGCATTCGGCGACCTGTGGGGCCTGGGTTCCAATGCGGTGAGCACGTTTTCGCACAATTTGTACGCGAACGAAAACGGCCGAATTCCCACCATTCAAACAGTTTCATCGAAGTTGACCAACAACGTGCCCGCTTACACCGATTTCCGCGACAATGTGGTGTACAACTGGTTTGGCCATGCCGGCTACGGCTCTTCCGGTGAACCCGGGGCGGGCGAATTCGAAGGGAACTATTACAAAGTCGGGCCCGGCGGTGATTCTTCCTCGGGTAACAATACGGACTTCACCATTCATCAAAGCGCCGGCGGCACCAGTCCGTTCAGTAACTCCAGTTCGACCATGGTGTATCAAACGGGAAATGTGTTGCAGAACACGAATGGCACGACGACGACACTCGCCAATTCGAGTTTTGGCAGCTCACCTTTGCAAAGCGGGCCATACACGCAAATTCCTTATAACGGCGTCACCGACACCGCAGCGGTCGCTTACAACCAGGTGCTCAACTACGTGGGCGCGAACTGGCAGAATCGCGATTCCATGGACACCCGGCTCGTGAACGAAGTCATGACCGGCACGGGAAAAATTGCGGCGTTCGATGATCCGAACAACGGCTTCAACAGCGCCGGCGTGTACATGAGCAACGATCCTAATGATCCCGATTTGGAATGGAACAAATTATTGGAACTCCGTTCGGCGAACAACCCGGGGGTGAGCACCGCCAATGGGGTTGGCGCGACAGGCTCAACTTATACCCGACCTGCCAACTTTGATACCGACGGTGACGGCATGCCCGATGTTTGGGAACTGGCGATGGGCTTGAATCCCGCGGTGGCCGATAACAATGGCTCGGTCATGAACGACGGGTACACGAATTTGGATAGCTATCTGAATGAATTGGCCGCCTGGCCCGCCAGCACCGCGCTGATTTTCAGCAACGGCAATGGCAACGGCCGCTATGCGGAAATCGGCAACTGGCAAACCGGGGTGTACAAGCCGACGCGCTATGACACGGTGCAATGCGACAGCGGCACGGTAACGATCGACGTGGTCGGCCAGCACGCAGGAACGCTCAAAATTGCTACCAGCAGCGGAAACACAGCCACGTTGGCAGTGACTGCCGGCTGGCTGGACGTGGCTCAAGATTTGATGATCGGCCCGGGCGGCAACGGGCAAGTGAACCAAACCGGGGGTATTGTGCGGGCCGGCAATTCCGTGGTCATTGGCGGGACCAATCACGCGGGAACCTATACGCTTTCCGCCGGAACCTTGGCCACGCCGTTGCTGACTCAGGGAGCGATGGGGGGAACTTTCAACTTCACCGGCGGAACGCTGCACGCCAACACGGTGAATTTCAGTTTGACCAATGCCGGGGGTGTATTGGCCCCCGGCAGCGACTTGAATTTGCAATTGATCGCCGCCGCCTCGATGCCCGACATCAACGATAACTTGGAAACCATTTTGCCGTTTGTCGGCAGCACGCACGTGGTGGGGAATTTGACGCTGCAAAGCGGTTCGCTGCAGATCGATTTGGCGTCACTGGCCAGCTTCGACACCATCGCGGTCGACAGTCAATTGTCATTGGGGGGCTCGCTCGACGTGGTTTTGGACAACAGCTATTTGCCCAAAGTGGGCGACTCGTGGAAAATCGGCGCCGCCAGCAGCATTAGCGGTAATTTTGCTTCGATTGCTGCTGGTTTTTCTACCAACGTGCAAGGGGGAAGTTTATTTTTGGAATTCACGGGCGTGCCGGAACCTGGTTCGATGACACTGGGCTGGATTGGAAGTTTGAGCTTGCTCGGATTATGTGTTTTGCGTCGAAAGCGTGCTTAGCGTCGCTTTGAGTACGTTAGCCTGACGAGAAGTTGCTGGCTCATAGGAATGCGTGGTCGCGAGGTTTGCGGCGATTCTTTACGGCGCTTCATTGACGGGGGGTGGGCGGATGGCCAGAATAATCGGGGTGTTCATGTGAAAGTCGGAGGGAGTTCATCATGCGCGAGATTCGATTGAGCCGAGTTATATTTTGGCAGGCGACAGTCATTGCATTCACGGGGTCGTGCTATTTTGCATTGGCGGCGGATCAGGGGGCGGCGAAGGCGGCCGGCTCCCTAAGCAATTTGCCGCTGCTGTTGGACGAAACATTTTCAGGCGGCGCGGACCGCTGGCAGCCAGCCAGTCCGGAAGCGTGGAAAATCATCGATCTGGACGGCGGCGGCAAGGCGTTCAGCAACGACAAGGTGACCAATCTCACGAAGAAGTTGCCGCATCGCAGTCCGTGGGACGTGGCTCTGCTTAAGGACGTGAACGTCGGCGATTTCGTGCTGGAAGTGAAAATGCGGGAAACAGCCCACGAGTATCCGCACCGCGATGCATGCTTGCTGTTTGGCTATCAAGACCCGTCGCATTTTTATTACGTGCATTTTGCTCCCGTGACCGGCGATCCGCACGCGGACCAAATATTCATCGTGAACAATGCTGACCGAGCGGCGATTACGGACAAAGATCATCTTTCGGCCGGCGCGAAATGGGGCGATCAAAAAACCTGGCATCGGTTGAAGATTGTGCGAGACGCCGACAGCGGGCTGATTGAGGCGTATTTTCACGAAGACGATGCGCCATTCACCGACGCCGATAAGCCGCTGATGACCGCGCACGACAAAACGTTCGCCTCGGGCCGGATTGGGGTAGGGACCTTTGACGACACGTGCGACATTGCCGAAGTGAAGCTGTGGGGAAATAAAGTGGCGGCGCCGGCGGCGGATGTGAGTTATCCGTAGATAGCGGCGCGTATCGGCAGTTCCGGCGCGACCGGTCCCGGCGCGCCGGGACGGCTTTATGAAGATGCAGGACTGAGTGGGCTGTGGGCCAGCAGAAAATGCTTTTCGCCGGCGCCGGAGGCGAACATGATGGTGGCTTTACGTTTCAGGCCACTGCCGGAGAGAGCGACGATTTTGCCCAGGCCGTAATGGGGATGGCGCACGACCATGCCTTGGTGAAACACTTCCGGCGAGACTGGCGGTGCGGAAGTCGATTCGCTGGCGGCTGTTCCCGCGCTGCGGGCGGCGAGTTCGGCGGCAGTGGTTAAACGAAGTGTGGGAATGGAGACGGCGCCCTCACTCTGCGTTTCTTCGCCGGCTGTTGAATCGCGCGGCGGGAATTCTAAATCGTGCGGATCGAAATCGATGGCGTCGTCGGGGTGCATGTGCTCGCCGTGCAATTCGGATAGTCCGGCGTCAGCAAGTCCTCCATCACCCAGCGGCGCCGCTTTGGGTTGCTGGAAGTCGAGTTCTTCCTGCGGCAGCTCCATGAGGAACGCGCTGGGCACGGTGGGGCGAAATTGTCCGCGGTAATGCCGGTAGCAAGCGCGACTGAGATGGAGTTCCTCTCGGGCGCGAGTGAGGCCGACGAACAGCAGGCGGCGTTCTTCTTCGAGCTGATCTTCCTCGTTGCGGCTGCGCTCGTGCGGGAAAATGCCTTCTTCCAGAGCAATGATGAACACGACGGGAAATTCCAAACCCTTGGCGGCGTGGACGGTCATCAGTGTGACGCGGTCGTCGTCGACTTCCCAAGCGTCGGTGTCGTTGACCAGGGCCGCCTGTTCCAAAAACGCTTCCAGCGCGCCGGGGTCGGGATGGGTTTCGTCAAACTCGCGGGCGGCGGTGAGCAATTCCTCGATGTTGGCCAGCCGTTCCTCGTCATCATCGTCTTCCGATTCTTTGAGGAAGTCGTGATAGCCGGAATCGGCCAGCACGCGGCCGATGATTTCCTCCACCGGCGCGCCGGATGCCGAAATAGCCAGATGATCGAACAAAGCCACGAATTTGGCCACGGCCACAGCGGCCCGCTTGGTTAAGCCCTCGATCAACCCGGCCTCGCGGGCGGCGGAAAGAAGTGTGAGACCGCGGGCGGCGGCGTATTCTTGCAGTTTGGCGATGGTCCCACGGCCGATGCCGCGCGGCGGCGTGTTGATGATGCGGGTGAAAGCCACGCTGTCGCGCGGATTGTTCAGCAAGTGCAAATACGCCAGCACGTCTTTGATTTCTTTCCGCTGATAAAATTCCAGACCGTTGATCATTTGATACGGAATGCCGTATTCGCGCAGCGCAAATTCCAATGCCCGGGAGAGCGCGTTGGTGCGGTAAAAAATGGCGAAGTGGCGCGGGCGGCGGCGGCCGGCGCGAACGTCGCCTTCAATGACGCTGGCAATTTGCTCGGCCTCGTCTTTTTGCGTGGGATGAAAAATCAATTGGACCGCGCGGCCTTCGGCGTTATCGGTGAACAGCGTTTTCAGCTTGCGGCGTTTGTTGAAGGAAATGAGCCGGTCGGCGACGCGCAAAATCCGTTTCGTGCTGCGATAGTTTTGTTCCAGCCGCACAATTTTGACGTTGGGGTAATCGTGTTCAAAATCGAGAATGTTGCTGAGGTTCGCGCCGCGCCAGCCGTAAATAGATTGATCGGGATCACCGGTGACGGCCAGATTGGGATAGTCGACCGACATCGCCCGCACAATGGTGTACTGCGCCAAGTTGGTGTCCTGATATTCGTCGACCAGGATGTAACGGTAGCGTTCGTCCAGGCGGCGACGGATTTCGGGATTCTCGCGCAGCAGCACGGCGGTGTGCAGCAGCAGATCGTCGAAATCGACCGCGCCGCTTTCCAGCAGCCGTTTTTGATATTCCGGATACACGCGGGCCACGATGGCGCCGACGGGGCTGCCTTTGCGCGGCTCGTATTGTTCCGGCGTGATGAGATTGTTTTTCGCCCAACTGATGGCCGATTGCACACGCTCCGGCGTAGTGTGGGTGAGATCTAAATCGAGAGTTTCAAGCGTTTGCCGCAGGGCTTGCGCGCTGTCGGACGTGTCGTAAATGGTGTAGTTTTCGGGCAGTCCGATGTGCGGGGCATATTCGCGCAGCAGGCGGGCACAAAAGCGGTGGAAGGTGCTCATCCACACGGCGGCCAGTGGGGCGAGCAGGGCCACGCGGCGCTTCATTTCGTCGGCAGCTTTGTTGGTGAAGGTGAGCGCCAGAATGTTCCGCGCGGGAATGCCCAACTCCAGCAAATGCGCAATGCGGTGTGTGACCACGCGCGTTTTGCCGCTGCCGGGTCCAGCCAGAATAAGCAGCGGACCATCGACATGCCGGACAGCGGCGAGTTGAACAGGGGTGAGTTGCTCGGTGTTCATGCGTCGGAGTTCAGGGGGAAGGGTTCAGGGTCCTGGGAGGCAGGGAAGAGATCACAGTTCAGTTCACGAATTTCTGAACCCTGACTTCTGAACCCTAAACCCTCACATACCATACATCAGTATACCGCTAGCACCGATGCGGCGTAGTGGAGTTGGTTGCTAGCATCGGCCGCGCGAGTGTAAGCGAAGGATGGCGGGCACAAAAAATTCTGGGAAATTTAGGCAAGGTAGTTGGCGAGATTGCAAAAATCGCTATACTTACCGCTTGATATCTGGCGTGAAATCGAACTCACGGTGGGGTCGCGCGCCAGCACACTATTGCTTGCTTGACGGGAGGGAACCCATGAGTCGGACTCGCATTCCGCTGAACACGATCAGCAATCCTCAAGACGATTTGGCCGAACGGTTGGAGATGAGCACCGCGGAAATCGGCCTGTCGGTGAGGACCACCAATTGCCTGGAGGAGCGGGGCATCTTTACGGTGGACGACTTGCTGCATTGCACCCGGGAAGATTTGCTGAGCATTTCGAACTTCGGCGAAAAGACGCTGGAAGAAGTCTACAAAGCGCTGGAAAGCATCGGTTTTTATCGGCGCAGTCGATACCCGGAAGCCAGTGTGGCGTAGAAGAGTGACAGGGAAAAACGGCTGTTTTAGCCGCAGGAAAGTGCTGTGAAGCGGTCGGATGGCCGTCGCCAGGTGGTTCCGTGCAATGGCTACAGGCTGACTTTGCGGCGGATAGGGTGTAAACTCAACCGGCGGCGCGCCGTTTTCGTGCGCTCGGCCTTTCATCTTTTTCCCCAACCCAGTTACAGACGTGGCTCGATCGTTCCGGATGTTCGGTAAAAAGCGCGGCCATCGTCGCACCGGGTCAAAAACCCTGCGGAATGCCGGCGAGATTTTGTTCTTCGCGCTGTTGTTTGTGTTGGGAACGGCCTTTTTGGTGTTGCTGTTGGCGCGGAAGGTGATTCCGGAATGGCGCGCCAATCACGAATTTCTGGAAACCACGGCCACGGTCCTCGACAAGCGGATTGAGCATCGGCACGATCCCGACGGAAATCTTTTGTTTGTCCCGCAGGCAAAGATTCATGATGAGCAGTCGCCGGACGACATCTGGACCTACGACATTTCGGCCAGCTCTTATAGCCGCGACGCCGATGCGGAAGCGCTGTTAGATCGATTCGAGGTGGGACAAACGTATCCCTGTTGGTACGATCCGTTGAACCCAGAGGTGGCGGTGTTGGTGCGTGGCTACAGTTTGTGGTTTTGGATGTTGCTCTTGGCGCCGGTGGGCTTCATGCTGATTGGGGGCGGGCGGTTGGCGTATACGCTGTGGCACTGGGGGAAATCGCCGGAGCATCAGGCGGCGCGCGGGCAACTGGGGCGGATCGACTTATTCGAAGAACTAGGCGCGCGGGAAAAAGATTTTCCCACCATTCCGCACGATGCGGATTTAACGAACAGCCCCGGCACGCATTTTCAATTTCGCTTGCCCAGCAGCAGATCGCAAGGGTGGCGATTGCTGGGGGCCGCCGCGGCTTGCCTGATTTGGAACGGTTTGGTGGCGGTATTTGTCGTATTGGCGGTGCGGAAGCATGTGCAAGGAGAGTTCGATTGGCGGCTCGATTTGCTGGTACTGCCGTTTTTATTGGTGGGTGGCTTTTTGATCTATTACTTTGTCCGCGAAATTTTAATTGCCACCGGCGTGGGCCCCACGATTATGGAGATTTCCGATCATCCGCTGGTGCCGGGCCAAGCGTACCAGGTGTATGTCTCGCAGCAGGGGCATTTGTCGATGAAATCGCTGGAGGTGCTGCTGCGGTGCGAAGAACAAGCCACGTTTCGGCAAGGGACCGATACGCGGACCGATCGGCGGGAAGTCTTCAGCCAGCGGCTGTTTCGAACCGGAGACTTTCAAATTTTGCCGGGCGAACACTTCGAAACCCGTTGTGAATTGCGAGTGCCGGAGGGAGCCATGCATTCGTTTGAGGCTGACCATAATCAGGTGCAATGGCGGTTAGCGGTGCGGGGCGAAGCCGAGGGCTGGCCGCCGTTCGAACGAAGTTATCCGGTTGTGGTTTATCCGCCGCCGCGGACCAACGGCAATGTTGCGGCAGAGCCTGTGGATCACGTGCGGAACGAAGTCGGCGTGTAACCTGTGAGTGGGTGAGTTCGAATCGCGATATGATCAAAATGCTCAGCCAGCCGCTGATTAGCATTCAAATTGACCAGCGCCAGCAGGTGTTCGAGCCTGGTGAAGTGCTGGCCGGAGCGTTTCAAATTGATGCCGTCGAGCCGGCGGAATTGAGTTCGGTGGAAATTTCCGTGCTGTGGTTCACCGAGGGAACAGGCGATGAAGACCTGGGCGTGCATTATTTTGAACGTTGGTCAGCCGCCGATGTTCCCGAATTGAATTTGCACCAGCGGCGGCGGTTTCAAACCGTGTTGCCCAACAGCCCGCTGAGTTATGAAGGGCTGTCAGTGAAAATCTGTTGGTGTGTGCGAGTGCGGGCGTTTTTGCGGCAGGGGCGCGATTTTGTGGCGGAAAAATCGTTTCAGCTTGGAAACGTGCCGCTGATCCAGCCGCAGGCTGAAGAAGCAGTGGAAAAAAAGAGCGATGCCCAGGCCGGTGGCGAGTAATGGAAGCCGGCGGCAAATAAAGCAGGTGGTGAGTCAATGAGTGCCGAAACGCAAACACAGGCACAAACGGTAGTCGCCACACGAATGAGCAATCCGTTTGCCACGCGCTGGGTGCGGCCCGGGGCCGTGCCGTATATTTTTTCGCCGGAGGCAAATGCCAAATTACTGATCGAAAAATTGCGCCGGGCAAATTGGCGCGGCGCGATTGTGGGTCCGCACGGCAGTGGGAAATCGACACTGCTGGCCACGCTGCTTCCCTTGATCGAGTGCATGGGCATCTGCGTGCGGTGGATCACGCTGCACAATGGGCAGAGAAATTTGCCGCAAGGCGTGCTCACGCTACCTCTTTTACAGAAATCGTCGGAGACAGGACCGCGGGAATCAGAACGGTCGGCGGCGTTGATTGTTGTCGATGGTTACGAACAGCTGAGTTGGTGGGCACGGCGACGGCTGGCGACAGCGTGCCGCCGCAGCGGATGGGGATTGCTGGTTACCATGCATCGAGAGCCTCGCCGAAACAAGTTCCCTGCGATCTTTTTTTCAAAGTTCTTTGATTTCCCGGTGCTGTTTCGCACGGCCGCCGATTTGCCGACGCTTCGACACATGGTCGAGCGAGTATTGCCGCCGCACGGTGGATATATTCATCACGAAGATGTGGCGACGGCCTTCCACAGCCAACAGGGCAATGTTCGCGAAGCATTGTTTGCGCTGTACGATTTGTTCGAGCAGCGCCGGCACATTTCTAATTAGCCGGCTGCATCGCCCCGAGAAGTGGGTAGCAGCTCTGTTTGGATTAACTTCGCGGTTTTAGCCATCCGTCGGAATTCGATCAGAATTTCAGTTGGTGTCTTGGCCTGTAGTGATTCAATTTGCAGGTCAAGCTTTGCGATTCGTCTTTTTTGCTGGACCGTTAGTTTCACTGACGGCATCTCTCCGATTTGTGCGCGCACAACTTGGATTCTTGCGTCACGTACCTTTGCCGCTGCTTTGTTGAGTTTGTGCTCACTTGTGGTTTGACGAAGCAATGTGCGAAGCGTATCAGCTCTTTTCTTTAGAGTGAGCATGGTTCGAGGCAGTTTACGCATTGGCAGTTCATTTCTTTGCCCAGGACACGTCTTTGCCCAGGACACGGCTTGCCGGATGCGGGTTCAGGCTTTGCGGGTCGCTATCGTTTGCAGCTTTCGTTTGTAACGATTGTAACAATTACAGCGGCGTCATCGCTGGCAAACGTCACCCTGCAATGTTTTCATACATTTTGCAACGTTGCGTTTTTGTAACCTACGCTTGGACAAGCGGTGGGCGCGAGATTTGCGCGCCGTGGCGCTTCGGCGCACGGTTCGCACTAGCGTTGGTGAAGAGTTGAGTGAAAGCAACACACCATCGGCACACCTTGTGCAATGCAGACGTGTTGCCCACGAATAAAATTCTTCCAAATGGTCGCTGGTGCGGGTGCGCTGATTGACATTCCGTCGACTTACGGATTTAACAAAATAAGGGTTCCTGTTGCGTATCGGAGCGATACTATGTTCAAGAAATTTGTCCGGGGCATGTCGGTGGTGGTGGTCATCAGTTCCATGCTGTTGAACACCAGAGCGAGTCAGGCTTGCTGCTTTACCGACTGGTGCTGCTGCAATTGGTTCAAGGCAAAAGAAGCCGCGCCGGTTTGCCCGGCGCCTGCGCCGGCGTGTGCCGTTTGCCCGCAGCAGATCAGCTACGTGCCGACGACGAGCTACCGCACCGAATACACGTGCACTCCGTGCACTTCATGCCAGCCGGTGAGCACGTGCGATCCGTGCGGCGGAGCGCAAACGGTGATGCAGCCGGTGACCAGCTATGTGCGGCGGCCCGTGCTGGTGCCGTACACCAGCTATCGGCCGGTCGTGACGCAGTTGAATTATGCGGCTCCGGCATGCACAAGCTGTGGCGCCAGCACGCCGTATTACAGCGGAGCGGCAGCGGTGTCGTACAGCCAGCCGGCCGTCGCGGCGGGACAAGCTTATGCAGCGCCAGCTTATGCAGCGCCGAATTATGCGGCCGCCCCGGCGTATGCGACGGGCCCAGCCTATACCGCTCAGCCATCGTACAGCGTGCAGGCCAGTGCACCGGGAATGGGTTCGCCGGGCATGAGCGCACCGGCCCTGGGCACACCGACGCCGGCGCCGCCACCTAGCGGCGGCATGCCGAATACGTTCCAGCCGAGCGGCACAGCGCAACCCAGCGCGGCGCCGCCGGTCAATTCGTCGCTGATGCCGACGACGCCGATTCCAGATACCGACAAGTTCAATTCCGGCAGCGCTCCGCGGTTGTTGGATCCGCAGGACCGGACCACGTCGACCTCGCCGATGAATCCACCCATGATCACCCAGGCGATTTTCAACACAGCGGACAGCAGCACGGTGTTCCACCAGGCCACGTATCAACCGAATGCCCAGCAAACTGCCAATGGCGGCTGGACCACGGGCACGGACAGTGGCGCGTCGATGGACGGCTGGCAAGCCAGCAACGGACAGTAAAATAATAACTTAGAATCAAACAGACCCACGGCAAGCCCGGGTTTTTTACCCGGGCTTTTTTATTGGAAATTTGGTTGACTGGAATTCTGGTGATGGTGATGCCGCTGTCCGATGAGAAAGTCACACTCACGCGGTGTCGAGAAGTTTGACGTTGGGGGCCAGCTCGGCGATTTTTTCTTCCATGTAGCGGATCACCTGGGCGGTCGTCTTGAGCTTTAAGGCACGCTGCAAAATTCTTTCGGCTTTGGTCTGCGTCAGATTCGAGATCAATTCTTTGATGGTGGGAATGAACGCCGGGCTCATGCTGAAGCTGCGCAGGCCCATGCCGAACAACAACACCACGGCGCGGGGGCGGCCGGCCATTTCGCCACACAAGGTAACGGGCTTATGGGCCCGATTGCAGGCGGCGATGGTGTTGGCCAGGACGTGCAACACGGCGGGGCTGAGTGGTTGGCACAGGTGGCTGACGCGAGGGTTGTCGCGGTCGGCGGCCATCAAGTACTGCACCAAATCGTTGGAGCCGATGGAAACAAAATCGACGACTTCCAGCAGCGATTCGATCATGACGGCGGCGGCGGGGACTTCGAGCATCAGTCCAATGGGAACTCGGCCGAAAGGCTTGCCTTGCTTGCTTAAATCGCGTTGGGCCCGATCGACCATGCTGCGCACTTTGCGAATTTCTTCCAGCGTGGTAATCATGGGGAACATGAGCCGGACGTGCTTTTTGGGCCCGGCCGAGGCACGCAGGACGGCCCGAATTTGTGTGGCGAAAAACTCAGGGTGCTCGAACGAAAGGCGGATGGAGCGCCAGCCGAGGAAAGGATTGGCTTCGCTGGCATGGCCGAGGTAAGGGATGGTCTTATCGCCGCCCAAATCGAGTGTGCGAATGGTGACGCGGTGATTGGGGCTGGCGGCAATGATTTTTTTGTATGCGGTGGTTTGTTCCTCTTCGTCGGGGACGTCGGGATGGGTGAGGAACAAATACTCGGTGCGGAACAGGCCGACGCCCGATGCACCCATTGCGCCGGCGGCTTTGGCGTCAGATAAATTGTTGATGTTGGCCATCAGCTCGACCTCGATTTTGTCGGCGGTGATGGCCTGCTGGTGCCGGTTGGCGGCGAGATGATCTTTGAGATCGAAGAACTCGCGTTGCAGTTTGCGATAGGCGGAAGCGGTTTCGGCATCAGGATTGACGATGACGTGGCCTTCGCGACCGTCGACGACGACTAAATCGCCATTTTTCACGTGCTTGAGCATGCCGCGGACGCCGGAAACGGCGGGGATACCGCGGCTGCGAGCTAAAATTGCGGCGTGGCTGGTTTCGCCGCCGGCCTGCGTGACGATGCCATGCACTTCGCGATCGCCCAGCATGACCACTTGTGATGGGAGCAGTTCGTCGGCGATGAGAATGAGCGGACCGGATACGGGGGGCTTGTTTTTTTTCTGGAGCATTTCCGACAAGTGGCCGCTGAGGCGGACGGCCACGTCGCGGACATCGGTCAGCCGCTCCTTGATGTATTCGTCCTTGGTGCGGGCAAAGAGACTGGTGTATTCGTTCAGCACGTTGTGCAAGGCGGCGGGGGCCGATTGCCCTTGGTCGACGATCCAGCGGCGGATTTTTTCGGTGAAGGCCGGGTCGTGCAGAATCGATTCGTGCGCCAGGAAAATGGCGGCCTGTTGGGCGCCAACCTGGCTGGAAACTTTGGCGTGCAGAGCCCGTAAATCGGCGGCGGTGGCATCGCGGGCTTTTTCGTAGCGGGCCAATTCTGGCTGGACTTCGGCGGCCGCCAGCCGACGGGTATTCGGATTCACGTAAATTTCGTGAATGCAATAAGCCGTCCCGACGGCCACGCCCGGTGAAACCCCAATGCCTTTTCGCATAGAACAAATCTAGCATCTGGGTGAGGCAGCGGACAGCAGCCGCATAGCCGACGTCCAGTGAATTCCCTACTTCTCGTCGTCATCGTCGTCGCCGATGGGGATGCCGCGCGGCAGCGGAACGGGCGAATTGATCCCTTTGATAGAGCGCCAGATAATCTCGTTGACTTTTTTTGCCGGTGCGGCGTCGGCGTGGGTGAAGTCCATCGCGGTCGAGGCGACAACCATTTCACGCCGCGGATCGAAAGCGCCCAAATCTTGCAATCGTGGATTGCGCTGGGCGATAAGTTCGGCGCTGGGCATGATGGCCTGGAACGATTCGGCGTTGGTGGGAGAGGCATCCCAATCTAAAATTGGATCGGCCACGGCATCGTACTGCGAAAGGGGCTTTAGCCCCAGCAGAAACTCCATCGTTTTGAGCAGGCTGTCGGTGTTGTAAAAGTGATGGTCGACGCTGTGGGCTTTGATCCAGGGGCTGGCAATGTATGCCGTGGTGCGGTGGCAATCGACGTGATCGGCCCCGCTTTGAGCGTCATCTTCGATGATGCAAATGGCAGTGCTATTCCAAATGGGGCTGTGACTGACGGCCTCGACCAATTGGCCGACGGCGTAATCGTTATCGGCCACGCAAGAGCGGGGAGTGTGCTTGCCGGCCGAGGCCGCTGAAGTGTGATCGACCCCCAGGCGAACCAAAGTGAGCGCGGGCACAGCTGCGCCGGCGGGGTTTTTGGCCAGCATCATTTGAAATTCGCGATTCCATTCGGCAAAGCGGCTGGGCATTTCGTATTTGCCATACGTGGTCTCGTTAAACAGCGCGTTGCTTTCGCCGCTTTGCTGGAACACCGTCTGCGGGGCGTCGCTGTCGGGATAATCTAAATCGAAGCGGCGGAAATCGGCATCGGTAATGCCCGCCAGATTGTGCCCGGGGGGCTGCAAACCGGGCGAGACGGGATAATTATCGGGTCCACCGCGGAGGCCGACGGTGCCGTCGGCAAAGTAGAGGAAGAAGCCATAATTGCGCAGCGAAAGGCCGGCCTCGCGGGCGGCATCCCAAATGTTGCGTCCGGTATTGGCGACGTCGGGCACCGGCGGCACGCCGGCGCGAAAGGGAGATTTTTCGGCGGAGAGCGGTTGACCGGCTTCGTCTTTTCCGGGCACGCCGCCGGTGGGATAGCCGTTATTTTCCCCCTCGAAATCGAACTTGCGGCCCCGGTCGGAATAGGCGTAGGGCACATTGCGGACGACGTAGGCATCGGCCATGCCTTGGGTGCTCCAACACCAGCCGTCGCCGCTGACTTCGCCGCAGGCGTAGAGGCTATCGAGCAGTACAAACCGCTCAGCCAGTGCGTGCTGATTGGGAGTGACCTCGCGGCCGAACAATACTAAAGAAGGATCGCCATTGCCTTGCGGTAGATCGCCCAGCACTTCGTCGTACGTGCGGTTTTCCTTGATGATGTAAATGACATGCTTGATTTTTCCGGCAGCCAGGCCGATGCCGGCCAACGGGTTTTCGCCCGCGGGGGTGAAGTTGTCGAGGCGATTGTTTTTCAGCACTTGTTGCGTGGCGGAATCCAAATCGTCGCCGGTGGGGATGCTGACCAGCCCTACGATTCCGTTTAGAAGGCTGCCGATGTAGGCGTGCTTGCGCTTGGAATCGTAGGGATCGGGCATGTTATCGGGGCTGCGAAGTTTTGTGCCCTTGGCGTTGACGACCAGCAGTTGGCCCGGTGCGGTCATAGCCACCGCCGTCGGATACCAGCCGGCCGGAATGAAGCCGAGCACTTTGGCGGCGGGCACATCGATGACGGCGACTGCGTTCATATCGCCCAGAGCAACGTAAAGTTGTTTTTCGTCAAGCGAAAGAGCCATGCCCGTGGGTGTTGCGCCGGGGAGATCGCGGACCAAAGCGGGGCGAAGCAGGATGGTGTTTGTGACGCGGTTGGCGGCGGTGTCGAGGATGGAAATGGTATCGCCCAGCGAGTTGGCGACGAACAAGCGATCGCCGTTTTGAGTAAGCAGCACCGAGTCGGGATGGGCGCCGGTGGGGACGCGGGCGATTTGTTTGATTTGCGCTGGGTTGGTGGTGCCGAGTACGTAGACGCAATCGTCGCGCTCCGCGGCGACGTAGGTTTTGCCGCCATCGCGCTGCACGGCCAGGGCCAGCGGAAAATTCGACGTGCCCCCGTAACTTTCGGAAAAGGTGTAGCGGCCTAGCTCGCTATGGCTCGCTGGATCGTACACGGCCATGCTGGCGGTAAGCTTCAGTGGATTGCCGCCGCCGGAAGCATTGTTGCCGACGTATAACCAGCCGCGGTTGTCGATCGCCAACCCGGCGGGAAAATCTTTGGGCTTGGTCGCGATGGAATCGAGCAGTTTCAATTGGCCGTCAGCGGCGAGCGACAGAACTGCGATGCTGTCGTGTCCGCCTTGGGCGGCGTACAGCAGGCCATCTTTCGAAAATGCCAGGCCATAGTACAAGCCGATGGAATAGGGGGAGCCGGAGGGAGTTTCTTCTTCCGCAGCTTCGCCGCTTTCGCCTTTTTTGTCAGCCGATTTGGCCGATTTACGCTTGTTTTGAAAATCGACGTGCGAGACACCGACGCCATCGGTGGTGCGAATGGACCATAGTGCCTGGCGGTTGCCCATGTCGGTGGTGACGGCATACAGGCCGTCGGGACTGAGCGCGATGTTCATGGGCAGGTTGCCGACATTTTGCTGCATGCTAAGCCGAGGAGTAATGGTTTTGCCGGTGACCAGCGGCTCGGCAGCAGACGGGCTTTTTTGGCAGCCGGCGCAGGTAAGCCAAGTCATCCATGCTGGTGATGACAGTGCAACAAGCATGAGTCTGAGAAGACGAAAGCGCATGAGTGGGATTGCGAACAAAAATGATAGTGTGGAAAGAATCTGCGGTGCGCAAAATCAAACGTCATTAGAGTGCAAGACGCTAGCAGTGTGAATAGCTAGCAGCGACCCCTAAATTGGGGTCGCACTTGGATCGCGGACGAGGTACGGTACGCGGCCCTTATGAACATCTCTTCGCACATTCGTGCCGGTGTAGTACAGGTTGCCCGAATCGCGGCCGTTTTGGTTGCCGTTGCAGCCATACTTTGCGCTCCTGTGTTGGCGTTTGATTACGCCGGGTACGGGACGCCGAATTCCGCGGATACATTTCGACTGCTCGATGAGCCAGCGCAGACGCAAGGGCCCGCCGGGCCGGAAATCGTCGCGTTGCCTAATCCAGCGACTTCCAATCCAGTGCCGCCGATTGCTGCACTGTCCAGTCCTGCGCCCGGTCCAGCGCTTGTGCCCGTGCCGGTTGTCGTAGCGCAGGTTCCAGCGCCGTATTCTAATCCGACGTGGGCGACCCAACAGCCGGCGATTGATTATGTGCCGCCGACGGTTTGTCCGACGCCCATGACATGTCCGGCGGGATGCGGGCTCGAATCGTCTTGGTATACGAAGATCGAATATTTTCATTGGAACGAGACCGTCGATGGGGCGAATTTTGAGACGGAAGAAGGGCCGCTATATACGGTGGGTTATCAATGGCGCGCGGAACACAATCGATTTCGGGCGGAGTTTTTCGGCAGTCAGGTACATTCGGGCTCGGACGTCGATTTTGGCGGCGGCGACATCGAGCCGCTTTCGTCACACACCAATTACCTGGGTGGCCGGGTCGAATACGAATATTTGTTTGAACCGGAAACGCTTCCGCGAATCGACTTTTACGTGGGCTTGGGCAGCCGCCTTTGGTATCGCGTGTTACCGAACGCTTTTACGGAAGAGGGGAGCTTTGTTTTGGGTTATCAGGAGACGTGGTGGACCCTTTATCCGTATTTGGGAATCGAAACGCGGCACAATCCGCAGGCCGATTTGGAATGGTACGCCGCGGGACGCATTGGACTGACGGCCTTCACTTTGCAAAATGCCGATGTAATTCCATCAGTGACGCTGTATCCGAAGCCTGGGCTGGAGGCGGAGGCCGAAGCCGGAGTGCGCGGAAAGCGGTTGTTTGTGGGGGCGTTTTTTGAAGTGATGAGCTGGGCGCAATCGGCCATTTCGGACGGCTGGCTTCAGCCGAACTCGACGATGTACACCGTGGGTCTGAAAACGGGCGTGTACTTCTAGAGCTGGCCATCAGCCACACATCCTTCCGGGCGTGGCTTTCATTGGCCGAAAATCTTTTCTAAAAAATCGTTGACAGCAGTGCGCGTGGCCCGAATTGCTGCCAACTCCGCTGGCGCTACATTACAACCGGCCTCGATCGCATGTCGGCTTTCCGAAATCATTTCAGCGGCTCCGACTCGCGGCATCGACGTAAATGATTTTTCCGACACCAGTTGTGTCTTTCAGGCGATCCTATCTACGCTTGCGGGGAAAGGCAGCAAATTCGATTGACTTGGCAACCGAAAGTGTGGATAATTGTAAGCTGACTGACCAGTCAGTCCGCTCTAAAGTGTGGGATGGCTTACATGGCAATGCCGGCAAAAACGACCGGGAAAAGTTCGTCGAAACGCGCTGTTGATGATCCGCAATGTGCGGCGCGTTGCGAGGAGATTCTAACCCAGGCTGCTCGGCTGTTTGCCGAGCGCGGTTACGACAAGACCGACACGACGCTGCTAGCGGAAACGGTGGGCGTGGGAAAGGGGACGGTGTATCGGCACTTTCCCAGCAAGCGCGAACTTTTTTTAGCGGCGGCCGACCGAGTGATGCGGATGCTGTGTCAGCGGATTGATGCGCGGATGGTGCAAATTGAAGATCCGCTGGAACAGTTGATCATTGGTGTGCGGGAGTTTCTCGCGTTTTTTGCCGAGAACCCCGGCTTCGTGGAATTGCTGATTCAAGAGCGTGCTTTGTTCAAGGATCGCACGCGGCCCACGTTCATCGAACATCGGGCGATGAATGCGGAGCGCTGGCAGGCGTTTTACCGAGACCTGATGGCACAAGATCGAGTACGCAAGATTCCGGCCGAACGCATTACCGACGTGCTGGGGAGTTTGCTGTACGGGACGATTTTTATGAATTATTTCAGCGGGCGGCCCATCTCGGTGGATGTGGAGGCGGACAACATTATCGACGTGGTGTTCCGCGGAATTCTTTCCCCGCGGGAACTCAAGCGGCGCGGATTGTGCGCAGAGCTTAAAAATTAATCACAACTTTCGAGAACCAAGACGTGTTTGCTTTGGGAAATCACAAACGATTGCTAATGTTTGTTAGCGGTTTTACACTGGCCGGCTTTGTGCTGGCCGGGTGTGATAAAATTATGCCTTCGCAAGGCAACGGGGCGCCGGGAGCGGCCGCTGGCGGGCCCGCAGGAGGCGGAGCGCCGGGACAACCGTCACCCAAGCCGCCGGAAGTGTTGGTCAGTATGCCAACGACTTCGGAGGTGACTGAGTATGAAGACTTCACAGGCCGCACGATGGCCAAGCCGACGATTGATATTCGGCCGCGTGTGACGGGGTATTTGGACAAGATTTATTTCACGGAAGGGGCGGACGTGAAGGAAGGGGATTTATTGTACGAAATCGATCCGCGGCCGTATCAGGCGGAAGTCGATCGCGCGCAAAGCAACGTTTCGCAGGCTGAGGCGCATTTGAATCGGCTGAATTTAGACATGCAGCGGGCTAAG
>Ga0335083_10003220_pt1 | contig 21234 bp, 20 predicted proteins | sample Lox_Sample_42_FD_206716 | JGI IMG/M metagenome (GOLD analysis project Ga0335083, IMG submission 206716) | Soil microbial communities from Loxahatchee National Wildlife Refuge, Florida, United States - Lox_Sample_4.2 | ecosystem: Environmental > Terrestrial > Soil > Wetlands | place: USA...
GCTGTAAGTTTCACTGCTCACCTCCTCAGCCACTTTTGCGAATCCAATAAAGAACAGCCAGCGCCTCACCTTAGCGATATCCGTTTCCATTGCCCTTGAATCCGTTGCTTCGGGGGAGCAAGGGGGAGGAGGATTCCGAGGGCCTCAATTGGTATTGCTCAATTTTGTACAGCAAGGTCCGGTAGCTCACTTTGAGTAAGCGCGCTGCAGCCTTCCGGTTCCACCCTGTGTTTTCCAGGGCTGCCGCGATTGCGTTCCTCTCGGCTTCCAACTTCACACTCTGCACCATGGACTTGAGCGAGGTTCGGTCAGGGAGATCCATGTGTGACTGACCCGCTTGCGATGCGATGGTGATCACCGTACGCGATGACTTTGATGTTTCATCGTCAGCTAGTTCTTGCGGTCTGGACGCGTTCCCGATGAAAGGCAGCTCTTTGCCGCCAGCCATGAGGTAACGCTTTACGAAATTTTCTAGCTCCCGCAGATTCCCAGGCCAACTGTGTGATTGGCAGGCACTGATCACCGCCGGTGAAAAACTGCGGAGCGAGAGCCCATAGTGCCGGGCAAGATGCTGCATGAAATGACGCAGCAACACTGGAATCTCTTCTTTGCGCTGACGTAGTGGCGGAACATGAATCGTGTAGCTGCTCAGGCTATAATAGAGGTCCTCACGAAGTTTGCTCTCCGCGATTGCGGGCTCGACACTGGTGGTATTGGCAGCCAGTATGCGCACGTCAACTTCGACTTGTGTCCCACTTCCCGGCCTGACGAACCGCTTATTCTGCAACACCCCGATTAGCTTGGCCTGCAGCGCCAGCGGCATTTCCGTGATCTCATCCAGCAGAAGTGTGCCCTTATTGCAGAGCTCTAACTTGCCGGGGCTAGAGCGCGGCAGCTCGCTCCCGTTGCGCCTGCATCCAAAGAGTTCGATTTCCAGCAAATCACTGGGCAGTGCGGCACAATTCACCTTGGCGAAGCCAAATGACGAACGAACGGACAACTTGTGAATGAGGCGGGCGACGGTCTCTTTGCCGCTTCCGCTCTCACCCAGGATGAGCACTGGGACATTGGTCACCGCGAGCAACTCAGCCTGGGTTCGAAGCTTTCGCATGATCGGACTCGCTCCGACAAAAAAGAGGTCGCCACTGAGCGGCTCGATGTCCTCACTTGTGATGTCGATTTCGTCTGCCTGACCCACTTCGGACATGTGCCGCCTGATAATCGCCTCGAATGGTTGGTTCTCCAGCGGCTTGACCAGATAATCCCTTGCGCCCAGTCGAAGGGCTTCCTGTTGCTTGTGCGTATCGTCCGCATCGCAGATTAGGATGATGGGCAAGTCAGGACGAAGCCGGCGGAGCCAGCGGAGGATGTGCAAGCCGTCAGTGTCGCTCCGTGGCAAATCGAGGAGTAGCAAGTCGGGCGTCATGCCTGCCTGCACGCGCTCCATCGCTCCCCATCCGCTCGCGGCGCTTTCAAGCTGCCACGAGTTTGCCTCGCCCATCGACCATAAGGGTCGGAGGACCGATGATTCCCGGCTCACTACCAGCAGGCGTGCCGTTTCGATTGCTTTTTCTGCCACCGGTTCAGTGGCTCCCTGGAATGACACGGGCAGAGTGCAACACACTAAAGGATTCTAGATGGGCTCGATGTCATACCCCTCTACGCGGAGCGCGAGGGATCTTTGAATTGCATCGAGGGATATGACCAATGAACTTTCTCCGCTGCGGGACATAAGAATGCCTTCAACGCCGTCTAATGCACCGCCACGAATACGGACCCGTTGGCCGACCTTAAGAAAGGGATGGGAATAGTAAGGAAGCTGTTCTTCTACCAAGGCTCGAATAGCACTGATCTGCTCGTCGGGAATGGGGAGCCCCTGCCCGGCGGCTCCGACGAACTTGAGCACGCCGTCTACAAGCAGCACGCGCAGCCTCTCATCGCCTCGCGGCACGATCCTGACGAACACATAACAGCCAAAGAGCGGTTTCTCTATGGTTTTCCGACGGTCGCTCCAGCGGTGGACCTGCTTAAACAAGGGGAGAAACGCCGTCACTCCTCTGTCCATGAGACGCTGAACGACCGCCTTCTCGTGCCGGGCGTGCGTCTGCACGGCAAACCACCGTCCTCCCTCCAGAACGGCGCCTGCGAGAACCGCCGAAGTCTCCGGGACAGTCCAAGATTGATCGCTGCTACTTATAGCTTCGCCCTCTGAGTCACACTGTGCTGTGGCCCTTAAGCTCCAGTTCCTGACATTGGGATCCTTCAGCGGGATCGCCACACCATCAGTCGTCACCGCAAACGTCGTTCTTCAGTTCGCACTGGCGCCTCATTCACGGGCCGGCCTCCAGTGCTTGCTACCTTTCACAGTCGGTGCTTGGTGAATCTGCGTGCAGCGTAAGGCCAGATGCAGATTGCTGCAAGAGGTACACGGTCTCAGCGAAACTTGACCTACTCAAGGTGGAGAGTACTGCCTTGGGGACTAGGAACATATACCCAGAGAATGATTTCTCCAGTCCAGCCCAAAGGCCGCGGGGATAGTGGAACGAGGTTGATTGCAGTCGTCTCGGGTCATCCTAATCAGCAAATCTATTCAAAGATCGGCACCTGCTGAGTAGCGCGATAGTGACCGGAAAAATGCCACCTCCCTTGGTTTTGGTCAGCTAAGACACTGGCTTTTGTCCTCAGTCGGGCGTAATCTCCAGTCGTCGTAACAGACTGGGGCTCTCGAACGAATAGCACTTGCATACCACATATGTGTGCGCGCTTCGGCACTATCGTCGTCATATGCAAACATGGCGCATGTCTCATTTTGGAAATTGATAATAATAAATTGACACTGTTGCAATGGATTTCTCTTGTTCGAATGAAGAAGGTTGTTGTATGTTTCTACATGTCCGCAGTTGAACGGTCCCGTATTCCCCCAAGGGCTTCAACAGCGTTTGATCTCCATTGCAACCAAGTTCGCTGTTTATCGTTAGATCTCACAATGTTTCTTGGAAGATACTGTCCTGGCCGACAGTGAGAGATTAGTTCTTTGGGAGTACGATATGCGCCACCAATCCACGTCCGACCTGATACGTGTTCTCGTTAGCGACGATACGCGAGTGCACACGGAGCTGCTCGCTGATGCGCTCAAGCGGGACGGCAGCTTGCAAGTAACCACTTCGGCTTCAGGTTCGGAAGGCCTGATAGGGCGCACCGACCTGCATAACGTCGACGTTCTCCTTCTCAGTTCGACCTTGGATGAACAGCCTGGTAGAGGATTCGAGGTTCTCCGGGGCCTCCACGCGACGCACGGCTATGTCCCGTCGGTGATGCTCCTGGACTCCTCCAGGCAAGAGACGATCCTGGAAGCTTTTTATGCTGGCGCACGTGGCGTGTTCAGCAGGAACGAGTCGGTCGAGACGTTGAGCAAGTGTGTGCGGCGCGTGTACGAGGGGCAAATCTGGGCCAACAGTCAACAACTTGCTGTCCTGACGCAGGCCCTGGCTTCTTCGCATAGCGTGCGCGCTATGGACGCGCACGGCATGAACTTGCTATCCAAACGAGAGATGGAAATCGTGCGGAGCGTTGCTCAGGGGCTCACGAATCGCGAAATTGCTGAGCGATTCGGTTTGAGCCCGCACACCGTCAAGAATTGTTTGTTTCGGGTGTTTGACAAGCTGGGCGTATCCAGTCGTGTGGAACTGCTGTTCATGACCATGAGCCAGGACCGCCACGCGCAATCGGCCTTACAGTACTTCCTCGAGAGTCACGGCAATGTGAGTTTCCATGATGAGGCCACTCTGGTCGCCTGTCAGCAAGCCGCCGAGCAGGGAGTGCTGATGGCGCAGCTTGCCCTCGCGCAGTTTTACTCGGCCAATCGAACTAACCCGAGTGACGCAATCCATACGTACGTTTGGTACTCGATTGCCTTGGAGCGGATATCGCGGGCCTGGAAGGAAGTAACCAAGGCGATGTCCGTCGATCAACTCCTTCAGGCTGAACAGATGGCCTCGAATTGGCTTAACAAGGGCGGACGAGTCGCTTCAATCGACGCGAGGAAATCCGGCGACGGTTCTCCTCGCCACCGTGTCGCTCCTTCTTCGCCGTGCCAGGTATCCCAGATGCAACGCAAGAGCGGGGCGCATGACCCAGTGAAACGGGCGGACGGAGAACTGGCTGGTTAGATCCGGCGGCAATGTTGCCAGTTCGACCGTTCGACCTCCGCATTTCGCGCGTCGGCGTTGTACGGCCGCCATCCGTGTTGCAACGGTGTACCACGATACGAAATACTGGCGTGAACATCACGCTCTCCGGCTGACTAGGGAAACCTGAAGGTACCAGTATCACAGGACAGTTCAGCCGGGAGCGGCCCACTGCAGGCGTCTTGCGCGAGTGCCGGTTATTACGCTTTTGGGAGCTGCTGACCGGCGGCCACAGCGAGGCGAAAATCAAGAAGGCATGAAGGGAGGTACACAGCCCTCGCTTCACGCCTATCTTTCTATAGGGGCGACGTCAGATGCAGGCCCCTAGAACAGTAAAATCAAGCTCCGCTAGCCCGCACCGTCTGGCGCCGGGAGTAGATCATGGCTCCAAAGCAGGCGAGGCCACCGAGAAGCAAGTACGTCAACGGCGCACCACCCTCCGGAACAGGAATCTGACCGAACATTTCTTGTGGTCCGGTCGGATTAAAGGGCTGGGTGTACAGCCAAAGGCCGGAGTAGGTACTTAGCGAGATAGTCTTGCCTGCTGCCACGGCACTAGCAACTAGCCCCTGAGCCTGACTATCCAGCACGCCCAAGCTGAACCCCTTTCCGATGGCCACAGAAGTGAGATACCACATCGCCTGAGAAATGGAAGACTGCAAGGCCCCATTGCCGACAGCGCTGGTAAACGCATAGTTCGCCAGATATGCGAGTGCCGCATATCCCTGAAGCCCCGTAATACCAAAAGCACTTCCCCATCCGGCAGCACCACCAAACAGAGTATTGCCTATATTGCCTGCATTCAAGGCCGAAACCTGGTATCCACTTGCCGTCCAATGTTCGCCGGTCGTGATGTTGTCATAGTAGTCGTCGCATAGCATTCCCGGCGAACTCTGACCAGGTCCGACATTTACATTGTTGATCGAGCCATCGTAAAAGCCGGTTGCAACGGCGCCCTCTGGACCACCACTCCAGACATTGCCTTGGTAGCCGCCGTTGAAATACATTGGCACATTGTTGATTTGACCAAAGGCGGAAGACACACCAAGCAGGGATGCTACCCCCATCACCAAAAGCAGAATTCTTTTCATTGTCTGTTCTCTCGCCCGCCTTTCCACAAATAAAAATAGTCCCGAGCTCGTCCAAGCTCGCGCACTTCGTGGTTACGATTGTGACCTTAGCACAAGCTCTGTTGCTGTCAAGAATGATAATTTCTGCGACCCATTGCAAGCCTTTGCAACACTCCTACAAAGCCATTTTTATCAGCACGATAGCCACTAGTGTTCAGCCGTTAACAGCCAGAAAATCTTATACATGATGAAGGTTGAGGAGGAGCCAATTTGGCCTTCGGCGTCGGTATCGGATCGCACCGGGTCCTCGGAATCGAAGACCCAGGGCGGCTCCACTTGAACACCGCGTCACGGCAATTCTTTCAGGCGCTGCAGGGCGGACAGTGTTTTGTCATTCCCTGAAAATGCTTTGGGTTATAGTGAAGGAGACGGGGTTTGTTGGCACTGATAAGGGCCGCCCTCGGGAGTTTTCGTTGTGAAGCTTTCCTGCCGCCAACTTCACCTTGCGTCCTTGCCTTTGGCCCTGTCGTTGCTGTTTTTCTCCTGCTCCCGCGATCCCGATGTGCGTAAGCAGGAATACCTTCATAGCGGTCAGCAGTACTTGGAAAAGGGGAAGTACCGCGAGGCGGCGATCGAGTTCGTTAACGCGATCAAGATCGACCCTCGATATGCGGAGGCCCACCATCAGCTGGCTGAGACTTACCTGAAACTGCAAAAGCCGCAAGACGCTTACCAGGAATTCGCTCGTACCGTCGAGTTGCAGCCGGAGAACTATCCAGTTCGTATGAAGTTAGCGAGTCTCCTAATCCTAGGACATAACCTTCAGCAGGCACAGGAGCAAACCGATCTGCTGCTGCGCGAGCGCCCGAACGATCCACTGGTCCATTCCACTGTCTCCAGTCTGCTCGCAGTGCAGGGAGATCTGTCCGGGGCAATCGCGGAGATGCAGAAGGCAATCGAATTGGATCCGGGCGCCTGGACTTCATACCTGCAACTCGCCGTATTGCAACTCAAGGCCAGTCAACCAGAGGCCGCTGAAGCGAGCCTTAAGAGAGTGATAGGTCTGGAACCGACGGCGACGCAAGCACACCTGTTGCTGGGTAATTTCTACCAATCGCGCGGCCGCTTCCCTGAGGCCGAGCAACAGTTTCACACGGCCATCGGCATGGATCCCCAGAGCTCGGAAGCACGGGCTGCGCTCGCCCAGCTCTACATTGCGGAAGGAAAGAACGCTGAAGCAGAGGAATTTCTAAAGCAGGTCAAGCATGACTTTCCGAACAACTCCGCTGCCTACCGCATGCTGGCAGACTTTTACTTCACTTCCGGGAGCTTGGACAAGGCCATCGCCGAATACAACATCCTTCTTGAAGATCATCCCGAAGATATTCAGGTCATCAAAAACTATATTCAACTTCTGATCCAGAGGAACCGGTTCGACGAGGCACGCAAGCTCAATGACGAACTCTTGAAAGCCAATCCACACGATAATGAAGCTCTTGTCTCCAGAAGTCAGATATACATCAGTCAGGGAAATCTGAACGATGCCATAACAACGTTGCGAGCCGTGATTAGCAACGACCCCAATAATGGCGCGGCCCACTACAGCTTGGGAGTTGCGCTAGACTCGTTGGGCGATCAGGCAAGTGCCGAAAATGAATGGATCGACGCAGCACGTTTGCGTCCCGACCTGGTCGATGCCCAGCGCGCTCTGGCGGGATTGGCGCTGCGTCGGGGCGACCCAGTTGCACTCGCCGAAGCTGCCACCCAGATCATTCGCTTGCAACCCAACGCGCCGGACGGCTACGCACTGCGTGCCACTTCTGAAATCAATCGCAATCAGCTTGCCAGCGCTGAAAAAGACATTCGGAAGGCTCTTGAGGTTGGTCCGAAGAGTTCTTTTGGGTACGTACAATTGGGAAACCTAAGATTCGCTCAGCAACAGTACGACGCCGCAGAAAAAGCCTACCAGCAAGGACTTGACCTCAATGCCAATTCCAAGGACGCTCTCCGTGGGCTGATGAATACCTACGTCGCCCAGAAGCAAATCGACCGGGCGATTGCCGCCGGCAAAGCACAAATCGCCCGATCGCCCAATAACAGCGGCTTTTACGATCTGCTCGGTACCGTTCTCTTCCGCAACAAGAAGGACCTCGATGCCGCCGAAGCAGCCTTTAGAAAATCGGTGGAACTCGATGGAAACAACCTGGATGCTCTGCTCAAGCTAGCTGAGGTCCAGGCATCGAAGGGAGACGTGTCGCCTGCGATTACTACGGTGCAGCAGGCTGTCAAGGATCACCCCCGTGTGCCCGGATTCTATCTCTTGTTAGGCCAGCTGTATGGATCGACGCGGGATTGGAGCCAGGCTCACAACGCCTATCAGAAGGCGTTGGAGCTCAAACCCAACGATCCTCTGGCGTCAAACAACCTCGCCAATGTCTTGTTGCAAAGTGGTGGGAATGTCGATCTGGCCCTGTCTTTGGCGCAAACAGCGCGCCATGGCATCCCCGACTCTCCCGCAGCGGCCGATACACTTGGATGGGTTTACTACCAAAAAGGTGCCTACAGGTCCGCCGTTAGCCTCTTCAAGGAAGCCCTCAAGTTGCAGGAAAAGGCAAAGGCGCCGGACAACCCCGACATTCACTACCACTTGGGAATGGCATACCAGAAGACAGAACAATCAGCCCTGGCGCGCCAGCAGTTGGAGCACGTTCTGAAGCTTAATCCTAATTACAGCCAAGCCGCCGAAATAAGGAAGCTACTTGCTAGCTTGCAGTCCTAGCGGGACACCATCCTGGAGAGATCGCAATACAACCGTTATGCAGCTTCAAGGGCGTCGTTCGCCCGCACCCGCCTCGGTGCCACGAAAGTGCTAACTGCTCACGCGCTTCCGCCATGTGGCAAGATAGAGGGCACATGTCACGCCCAAGGCAGACCCACATTGCAACCCTCCTTCCGTTCGCACTCGCTCTCGCGTGGTTAAATGCCTGGGGGGCCCCGCCCCACCAAGTGCATGGAACGGTCAAGGACCACAGTGGGGCAGTAGTAGCTCGTGCTCATGTGGTTCTCCGGGCCGGCGGACAGGCGATCAATCGCGCAACCCAGAACGATGGGACCTTTGTCTTCACTGGAGTGACAGCCGCCAGCGGAACCATAACTGTCAGCGCCTCGGGGTTTGCGACCAGTACCGCGGAGTGGCAGGCCGGGCAGAGCGACATATCGATCACGCTCACTTTGGCCACTGTGCAACAAAGCCTAGATGTAACCTCGACTCGCACCTCGATCCTCCCCACTGGCGTTGACAACGTCGAAGCGCAGCCGGATGTAGCGATCGTTCGGGCAGATCAGTTACAGCAATGGGGTGCGCTGAGTACCGATGACAAGCTGCGGCAGGTTCCGGGGTTCTCGCTGCTGCGCCGCTCGGGTAGTCAGACGGCTAACCCGACGTCGCAGGGCGTATCGTTGCGCGGATTGGGTGCCAGTGGCGCCAGTCGGGCGCTCGTGCTTACCGACGGGCTTCCGCTCAATGACCCGTTTGGAGGCTGGATCTACTGGGCGCGTGTCCCTCAGGCATCTCTAAGCGAGGCACAGGTCGTACCCGGTGGCGTTTCGGCCCTGTACGGGAATGATGCATTAAGCGGGGTTGTGAACCTAGAGACTCGCCCTTCGTTACAGACGGACGCTTTCCTTCAGGGCTCGTACGGTAACGAGAACGCGCCTTGGGGTTCAGGCTGGGGCGTTGTGCGCTTTGGGCAGTGGGCGGTGGCGGCCAGTGGAGAAGGATTTCGTACCGACGGCTACATGGCGCTGCCGCATGGCGTTCGCGGCTCGGTGGACACGCCAGTCGCTTCCCAATATGGCAGCGGAAACCTGAAGCTCGAGCGTCTGTTCTCTGATCGGGGGCGCGTCTTCCTCGAGGGCTCCATCTACGGTGAGAACCGGCAGAACGGCACGCGGCTGCAGGTGAACAATACCACCATCCGCCAACTTGCCTTCGGCGCGGATTACGACAGCAAGGCCGCTGGCCTGTTTACTCTTCGACTGTATGGAGGAACGCAGAATTACTATCAGACCTTTTCATCAATCGCCGCAAACCGCAACAGCGAATCGCTGACCAACGTGCAGCGTGTCCCAGTGCAGCAGATGGGCCTAATCGCGCAATGGTCTAGGCAGGTGGCGCGTCGTCTCACAGTCTTGGCAGGCCTCGATGGAATGGATGTCACCGGCTTCAGCGATGAGGTGAGCTACTCGGCCGGTAAACCAACTGCACATTTATCGAATGGCGGCACGCAACAGTCTCTGGGCGCATTCGCCGAGGGCATTGTGCAGATTACACCCAAGTGGTCGGTAACCTTCTCCGGGCGGGAAGATCTATGGAGCAATCTCAATGCCAGCTCGACGCGAATCCCGACGAATGGCAAACCGACGTTCACGGCCTATCCCGACCGCGGGCAGAACGCCTTTAGTCCGCGCCTGACCACTTCCTATCGCGCCGGTAACCACACAGTACTCTACGCATCCGCGTATCGCTCGTTTCGTGCTCCCACACTGAACGAACTCTACCGTAGCTTCCGCGTAGGGAACGTGCAAACGCTGGCTAATCCTTATCTAGTCGCGGAGCGTTTCACTGGCGGAGAAGGCGGCGCGCGCACCACCATGCTGAGTGATCGCCTGGTGCTTTACGCAGTCGGGTTCTGGGGCTTCGTCACCGACCCCGTCGCCAACGTGACCCTGAGTTCGACCCCGCAACTAATCGTACGAATGCGCGAGAACCTCGGCCGCATTCAATCTCCAGGTGTTCAGGCCGGCATGAACTTCAGCATCACTAACCGCATTTGGGTGAGTTGCGCGTATCAGTTCGTCGACGCGACAGTATCATCACTTCCGGCTAACCCCGCTCTGGTGGGAAACCAGATTCCGCTGGTGCCGAAGAACGAGTTTGTCTTCCAGGGAACGTGGGCCGCGCCGCAGAAAATTTTCGTCGCCATTCAGGGACGTACTGCCAGCAACGAGTTCGATGACGACCAGAACCTTTTGCCGCTCGGCGCCTACTTTGTGCTTAGTGCCACCGTTTCCCGACCATTGCCCAAAGGCTTCGACATTTTCTTCCAAGGCGAAAATCTCACCAACAGTCAGTACGACATTGGGCGCACGCCAGTTGCCACCCTGGGGCAGCCAATCCTGGCACGCTTCGGGGTGCGCTGGCAGAGCAGAAGATGAAGGTAAGTAGGCTCAAGACGGTTAAGAGCCAATGAATCTGGCGGAGAGACAGGGATTCGAACCCTGGATACCCTTTCGAGTATACACGCTTTCCAAGCGTGCGCCTTCAGCCACTCGGCCATCTCTCCGTCGGGAAATCGTGTGCAAGAGCGCGCTGCGTTGGTCAGCACCCATCATTGGCCCGCGCCAGGCAGCTCAATTGTAACGTACTGAAGTGCGGCAACGGAGCAACAACGGCGTCGGCGTCGCCCTAGCCGTTCTTCTATGGTAGAGCGCGTTACTTGTCGTCCGTCAGTTGCTGCGCGAGGTAGTTAGCGATTCCCATTTCGCCGATCGCGTGCAACTGCGCTTCGAGCCAGTCGATATGATGCTCTTCGTCATCAAGAATCTTCTGGGCCAGATCGCGGGAGCCATTGTCTCCCGCCGCCACACACAGTTTAATGCCGTCGTTGAGGCGCTTGACGGCATCATATTCGAGCTGAAGATCGTTCTTGAACTGGACTTCTACGGTAGCGCCGATGTTGATTTTGAAATAGTCCGTCATGTTCGGAGTGCCGTCCAGATACAGAATGCGCTCCATCAACTTCTCGGCATGCGTCATCTCTTCAATGGATTCCTTCTTGGTCAAGTTCGCCAGCCGCCGGTAACCCCAGTTCTCGCACATCTCGGCATGCAGAAAATACTGATTGATCGCGGTCAATTCCGCCTTCAAAACCTGGTTAAGAAACTCGATAACTTTAGGATCGCCTTTCATGTCTCCTCGCAGAGTTAGGGTTTGAACATCCGTCCCTTTCACTTTCCACCGACATTCAGTCTCACACCCTGTTCCGGCACTCGCACTATCACGCTGAGCCAGCTCTCAATCTCGTCGCCAGCAGGCAGCTAATCGGTCGGTCCCTTGTCCGGGTCGTAAGGCTCGGCCGCATCGGAAACGGTCGTCACACTCTTGGCGGCAGAGACCCCGAGGTCGCGTTGTAACTTGCCAGCCTCCCCCAATGTGCTTGAGACACGCAGAGGTTTGGGAACATAGCCTTCCAACAGACGATGGTTCATGCTGTAGAGCGCCAGTTCGAGCCGGTCCAGAACCTTAAGCTTATCGTAGATCTTGCGCAAATAGTTTTTTACAACCTGCTCCGTGGTCCCTATCTCCTGGGCTATATCTTTGTTCTTCAGGCCCTGAGTAACACCGCTAATAATAAGCATCTCCTTGTCGCTGAGCCGCAATTGCTGTGCGGGGGCAGTGCCTTGCAGGGCTTGCGTGCGATACGCTTGAACCACCCAGTTAACACTCTGTTTGTCGAGCCACGTTTCGCCCGCCGCAACCTTGCGTACACAACGCACCAGAAGCTCGGGCGAGATGGCGCGGCTGATAATGCCCTGGACCCCCCGGCGCAGAAAATCCACCGTTTCCTGCTCGCCTGCGCGCTGCGTCACCAGAACCAATTTCGCTCCCGCAAGGGCACGCCGCGTGATTTCACTGACCGCCTCCGCGGGTGTCGGAGACAAGCCGGTTTCGAACAGGATGATGTCAGCCGGCGTCGATGCCACCACATTAATTGTCTCTGTCAAGGTCTCAGTCTGGGCCACAACCTCCAGATCGTTCTCCACCGCAAGAATTTTGGCCATCCCTACTCGGAAGATTGCCTCCGAATCGGCCAGGATAATTCGGACTGGCAAGGGCTTGGTTGCCTCTGAGCCGGACTCCGCACGGGAAGCAGGTGGCGCCGACTCCCGCGCTTTGCCGCTGCGGCTGGCCGATTTGCCCGCCCAGGTCAGATTCTTAGGTCCGCTCGAATTGATATTCATCGATGGCTACCGCAACGTTACGTCCTGCGCTTTCGTCAGTACAGCGCACTACCCGGCCTTGACACCTCACCAGTACCGGACGATCTGTTCCCAGCGAATCTGCCGGCATCTCGATCGTAAATTCCACCGGAGAACCGACCTCGATGACGGCCAGAGTGTGAAACAGAATTCCACCAGCAGAGATGTCAATCGTTTCCGCGCGGTATTCCTCCGTTGGCGTCTTCAGCGTCACTTGAAGATGAAGGGGAAACCGTAACGAATTGCGCAGGTCGGACTGGTGGCCAGAACTCATATCGCCGACAGCATACAGCGGGTAACACCCAACTTATTAGTTACTAAAGTACCATCATCTGGGGTTACCACAAGGAGAAAAGTTGCTCTATTTGGCAATCGCTCCCAAAATGGGACAAAACACACGCCTCGTACGGTCGTTGATGCTCCGGTAATCTTCGGAAATCGCGCGGATGGGACTCAAACCGCGGAGACCCGTGACGCCGAGGTACGCATCGCCCCGTTGCTTTATACAAGTATATTTCTTACAACAGGTTAAGTGAAGTCCCGCACTGGTTCCTCCCTCAACAGGCTGACTAATACCGCAAACGGCCTTCACAAGAGCATACTCAACAAGATGTCCGGGCGGTATGGGTTTCGACACTGACTGGGGTGACCCGACCTCAGGATACAGGGCGCTCAGGGTAACATGGTTCTGAGCCCGCACGCGAGTTTTGAAGTGCCGCTGGCGGCAGTGTTTTCGAGGTCAACGTGACAATCGGCGCTATCAAAACTGTCGTCCTGAAGGAAGGCATGCCCAGCGTCGAGCAGGCGCGCGCGCGACTGCAAACTGAATTGCGACTTGCTCAGCAGCGCGGTGTGAGAGTGCTGAAGCTGGTTCACGGTTATGGCTCCAGTGGCGTCGGCGGAGACTTGCGGATCTCGCTCCAGTCAACATTAAGACAAATGACAGCACGAGGCGAGATCAGCGAGTGCATCTACGGCGAGAACTGGCGCACCAGCGACGAACGCACCTGGGAACTGCTTAAACGCATGCCGTCGCTCAAGCATGACTGCGACCTTGGCCGGGGCAACAAGGGAATCACAATCGTCGCCCTTTGAGTGCGGCTTTTCACCGCTCCGTACGCAATGTGTCCCTGGCGATGGCTCTTGCCAGTAGTGGAGCGACTCATCGATGCCAAGCCGACGCTTGGGAATTCCGCGCGCATTCATTGTCTTATCCTCGGATTGAAGGCTGAATACATCAGATCGGTGATGAAGTTCACCAGCACGTACGTCAATCCGATCATCAGGATGCAGCCCTGCACCAGATAGTAGTCGCGATTGGAGATGGCCTGCACGGTGAGCCTTCCGATGCCTGGCCAGGAGAAGATGGTCTCGGTAACGATGGCGCCCGCCAGCAAAGCTCCGAACTGGAGACCGACGACGGTAAGAATCGGAATCATGGCGTTGCGCAGCGCATGACGATAGATGACAGTGTGCTCCGGAAGTCCCTTCGCGCGCGCGGTGCGAATATAATCCTGCCCCAATTCTTCCAGCATGGAGGTTCGCACCATGCGTGTGAGAATCGCCGCCAGCGCGCCGCCCATCGTTACCGCGGGCAGCACCAGATGGGGGAGCGATCCTGATCCGGAAACTGGCAGCCAGCCCAACTCAATCGCAAACAGCAGGATGAGGATCGGGCCCAGCGCGAAGTTGGGGAACGAGAGTCCGAGCAGCGAGACGAAGCTCAGCACGCGATCGTCCCAGCAGTTGCGGCGTAGCGCTGATCGCACTCCCGCAGGAATCGCCAGTCCAAGAGCCACTACCAGCGCAGCGACGGTCAACTCCAGCGTCGCAGGATACGCTTGTGCCACCACCTGTCCAACGTTCTGATTCAGGCGCAAGGATCGTCCCAAGTCACCGTGCAGAATGCCACGCCAATAATTCACGTACTGCTGCCCGAGCGAGACATCGAGCCCGTATGCGTGCCGCGCGGCCGCAATGTCGGTCGCCGCCGCCCCTTCGCCCAGCATCTGCTGAATAGGATCACCGGGCACAAGATGAATCAGCAGGAAGACTACGGACACGACCAGCCACACAACAGGCAACATGTACAACAGGCGTGAGAGCAGGTAGCGCAGCATCAATGGACCACGGTGCTTACGGGAGAGGCTTGCTGCTGCGCCGCTTCGATTTTCACAGCTTCCACGCGAAGTCCATCCATCGCTACGACGGTGAAGCGGCGGCTCTGATATTCGAAGCTGTCGCCAATTCTTGGAATCTTCTGCATTTGTGTCAGCACAAACCCTGCCAAGGTCTCGAAGCCTTTGTCTCGCGGTAAGGCAAGGTGGTATTGCGTCTCCAGGTCGCGAATGTTCACTGAGCCGTCGAGCGTCATGGTCAGTGCACCAGGCACGAATACTGGTTCGCTGATGTCAAATTCGTCTTCGATCTCGCCCACCAACTGCTCCAGCACATCTTCCACCGTCACCACGCCGGCCGTCGAACCAAACTCATCCACCACGACGGCCAAGTGACGCTTGCGCACTTTGAACTCGGTCAGCAAATCGGGCAGCGGCTTGGTCTCGGGCACGACCAGCACCTCGCGCATGATATGGCGCACCTGCAATCCGCTGGGACGGGTGACCGGACGTCCGCTGGCAGTGCGGTCCAGGCGGTAGCGCATCCAGCGCATCAGGTCCTTGGCATAGAGCACGCCGATGATGTGCTCGGGGCCACGCTGCGGATCGTAAATCGGCACCCGCGAATGCTGCTCGTCCACCACACGCCGCAGTGCCTCTTCCAGCGACAGGTCGCCCGGCAACGAGAAGATATCCGGGCGCGGCACCATGATCTCACGCACCGCAATATTCTCCAGATCAAGTGCGCGATGGACCATTTCTTCCTGCGCCGGAGCCACGATGCCGAGTCTGCGACTGGCGGAAACGATCAGCTTCAACTCTTCCGGCGAGTGCACGCCAGCTTCGCGCACCAGCTTTGTTCCAAAGGCTTTCAGGACGACCCGCGTGGAGGCGGTCATGAACGCCAGAAAGGGCGCCGCGACGGTCATAAACACGTCCATCGGTCCGGCAACTGCCAGAGCGACCTGTTCGGTGCGCTGCAAGGCGATGGACTTGGGAACAACCTCGCCCAGAATTACCACCAGGTACGTGATCAGGATGAAGGCAACAACCACGGCCACGCCATGCGCGTAAAACCGCGCGTGCGGCAATGGGCGGAAGAGCGGCTCCAGCATGTGAGCCACCGACGCCTCGCCAATCCAGCCCAGTGCAAGGCCGGTTGCCGTAACTCCAAACTGCACGGCGTTGAGCACGTGCTCGAGCTTTGAATGCAGCTTCTGGACGGTACGAGCGCCGATCCGGTGCGCCGCGATCATCTGTTGCAGGCGCGTCTCGCGGACACTGACCAGAGCGAATTCAGCCGCCACGAAGAATGCGTTCGCTGCGATCAGCAGAACGACCGCCACAATGCGCAGCAGGGCGAAGGTGACCATTCACGAGAAATCTTAACATCGGGAATGAGCAGCCATCGGAGTGCTTGCACCCGAAACGCCAGGCACAATTCATTGCCGATTCGTGCGCATTCGTAGATGCAAACCCTCCCTTGAAGCGCTCACTTAGAATCAACAACTTAGCGAAAATTCACCTGTAATTTACAGATTCCACACTGCATGCATGCAACAATCTGATTAATAAGAACTTAAGTGCGAAAAACGTGCGAATCTCTACTCTAGCGTGTGCACATGTGCACATGCTAGCATAAGCCGATGAACGCTACGACCTTCCTTTCCGTGAGAATGCCCGAGACCGAAAGCCGCCGGGTCAAGGTGCTGGCGGCGAGGCTGGGCCTGAGCCTCCAGGAGGTGGTTCGCCAAGCGCTGGATGCCTGGGTGCTGGAGCACGACCCCCAAGCCCGGCGGCGGCGGGAGCGGCAGACCAGCAGTCCGGCTTCGGCGGACCGACGTGCGCCACGGCGGCAAGCCGGCGAACGGACCCAGGCGATACCAGCGCCCGAGGTCCCAGGCGCTCGAGCTCCCGCGAGCGGTGCTGGCGCTCAACCACCAAATGCGCCAGCTGCACCCCAGGTGGCAGCCGCCGGACATGGTCCCGCAGAACAACCCGTTCCACCGCGAAGCGCGAGGCCCCGCAACCTGCAATGGCTCAGGGATGCTGAGCGCCTGGACTGGTCACAGTGCCGGGTGGTGAAAGTCCGAGCCACCCAGGCCGGCCGGGTTTGGTTCTTTCGCGGAACTCACGTCACTCTCCCGGCGGTCCTGCACGATTTCATGAACGGCTGCTCCCTGAGGGAAGTGCTGACGCGCCACGCAGGCCTTACTGCGGAACAAGCGAAAGCCGCAGTGGAATTCGCCTACCGGAGGTTGGTGCACACAAAGAATGCCTAGAAGGGATGGCTTTGTTGAGACCCGCCAAACGGGCTAAACACAGCATCTATTTTCACGGCGGTGGGATCCTCGGGACAGGCCGCAATTTCAGACAACCTTCCTCGGGTCAACCACCAAAATCTCTGTGAAGCGGGCGAAGTCTTGCACGTTGAAGGTCAGAATGCTGCCAATTCCGTGGACAATCATCGCAGCCACCAGCCGCGCATCGTGTATGGTCTTGCCAGAGACGCGGTAGGTGGTGGTCAGACGTTCCCATTCTTGCAGCAACGGCACTTCGGGCAACAATACAAACAACCGCTTAAGAACGCCTACTTCCTCCGCGGCTTGTTCAATCGTAAAACCCAGGCCGTTCTCCCCTGCCGGGCGCGTTATCACAGCCCAGAACTCGACCAGGTTCTGCGTCGTGATAGTCAACACCTCATTCCTGCTGTGGAGAACATTGATTGCGCGTTCGGCGATGGAACAATCGGGATGATGGGGCTGCAAAAGGCGCACCAGGATGTTGGTGTCCAGAAGAACAGGCATTTACTTACAGGCCGCGTGTCCCGTAGATGGACTCTCGGCTGATGGCCTCATCGGAAAGCAAAGGAGTCGCGGTGGAGTGGCTGTGTACCCAGGCGTGAAACCGCTGCCGCCATTCCTCCGCGTCAGTCGGCATTGGCGACGGGGTCTGCCCTTCCAGCCTTTGGCGGATGGCCTCGATCCCAGCGCTGACAACCTCGTCCGCTGCGCTTATGACCCCGGCCCGGATCGCTTGCCGGACTATCCGCTCCTGCTCTTCGTTGAGGTCAATCGTCATACCACGCCTCTCTCTTGTTACCGTAGCGCGCCACGGAGGCCAAGTCAACGAAAAGGTACCTCAGTGCCTCCGGTATAAGTCAAGCTGTACAACACGGTAAACGTCGACCAGTCGCCCAGGGGTGACAACCGCGGGAGGTGGCGCCGCGGAAGCAACCGCTTCCGCGCCGGGGGCCAGGCCCCGCAACCTGGACTGGCTCAGGGATGCTGAGCGCCTGGATTGGTCAAAGTGCCGGGCGGTGAAAGTCAGAGCCACCCAGGCCGGCCGGGTTTGGTTCTTTCGCGGAACTCACGTCACTCTCCCGGCGGTCCTGCGCGATTTCATGAACGGCTGTTCTCTGCGGGAAGTTCTGACGCGCCATGCAGGGCTCACCGCCGAACAGGCAAAAGCCGCCGTAGAATTCGCCTATCGGGCGCTGGCCCGTCCCACCCAACAAAAAGAAGGTTGAGCGGGGCAGTTGGCGGCTAGCAGTTCCCAGGTTAGCGCCCAAAAGCGGGGCGCGAACTTGGGGCACCGGGCGGGTAGATGATGGCTTGGAAGTCTGGATCATTGTGGACGGAGTGTGAGGAGAGGCGATGCGGGAAGAGGTGTGCCCAAGCGCCTGACTCCGGCTCGCTTTGGCGCGGACTGGAGACAAATGGGGTTGTCGGCCCAGCCCCACGCCGTCGCGGGTCCAAGTTCAGAGGAGAAAGGAGAACAAATAGCTTGTTTTTACAAGCTAGAGGAGCGCACAATTGCCAACACGGGGACAAAATGGAAATCCCGGCTTAAACGCAGCGTTACTCATACGTTGATAACATCTCCGTCGCTTAGAAGTTGTGCGCCGTAAAATTGTCCGCCGTCGGTGCTGTAATGAATATCTCCGAAACCTGCCTGGCTCGTGGCGATTGCCAAGGGCACACACACTGGGCCATTTTGATCACCGGCAATGTTGCCGCGGAAGATAACCGCTCCGCCGTTGTTGTCGTCCGTGACCACCACAGCCTTTTGATAAAGTGTCTGATTACAAATTGAGATCTGCACTCGTTACTCCTTGGTTCGAGGGCGCGTCCTCTAGCAGCGGCCAGCGCTAATCCACAAATATTGTCGGCCTGCCGTTTTTATACTAAGATACATTTGTTATTTCACTTGTTATTTCACTAAACCCGAGTTAGGTAGTCAATGGTTATTCGCAAAAGTTTGAAGGCTCAGGGCGTACTTCTTCTGGGGTCCTCGTTTCTATGGGCACAGGCTGGCGCAGACCAGCCGAAGCAGCCGCAAGGCCCGCCGTTTACTTATTGTGTAGGTGAATTCGCAACGAACTGCCGCGGAATAGCTAAGTGGTATGACTGTTCTTGGAATAATGCGCCTGCTGAAAAGAGGATTGACGATGGCTTGTGCACTGTCCATGACCCGAAGGGCGACTATGTGCTTCCCTATTTGCACAGAGAATTGTGGCGAGTTAACGGTAATACGTGTGGATACCATGCGGTACAGGTGCAGTGTTACCAGCGATAAGCCGGGTGCCGGGTGCCCCACTCAACCTTCCTTTGGTTGAGTGGGTGTGTTCGTCTCGAACCATCGATACGATTCCTGTAAACCAGATCTCGAACCTCTCACGCTCCAGATTGGGTTCCACGTCTCCCACACATTCGAAAACCGCGAATGTGTGGGGCACCCAGCACCCGGCCACTCTCGATGAAAAGTTCTCCCGCGATCTCGAAGCCGTCGTCAACAGCCACCTCTAAGACTGTCATCCTGAGCGGGGCGCCCGCTTGGCTTTTCCGGCCCGCTTCTTTTGCGGGTCGGGCGGGCGCGGAGTCGAAGGACCTGCAGTTCTTCTTCCGAGAGCGAAGGTGATGGCGGCGAAATGCAGGTCCCTCGACTGCGGCGATGTCCCACACAGCGAGACAGTGCCTCCGCTCGAGATGACAGTCATTGGGATAGAGCCGGGCCGGAAGCGTTTTTGGCGCGGCACTCGTTCGGCATGACAGGTCAAAGGGTGATCGCCATGACACCGGATCCAAGCTAATGCTTCTCCATCCCGATCGCCTTCCACTGAAACTGCATGACCTCGCCGACGTGACGGATGACAAAGTGCGCGCCGGGGCATCCGGACAGATGTGGGGCTCGTCGGGGACGCGCGTGAAGCAACCCGCTCAACTGCTGCGGTATATCGCTTGAGGCAACCCGCAACTGACTACTGGCTCCTAACTACCGACAACCGTTCTTTACGGCGCGATCTCCCAGACCGCGCCAAGTCCTTGTGAGCCACCGGCAGAAGCCGTGCCATAGAGCTTACCGTTCGGGTGGAGCAATACGTTGCTGATTGGGTTGGCTCCGTCGGTGCCGCCAGTGAAGTCATAGAGGTTCGTGTATGTCCAGCCGCCGCTGCCGGGGCTCAGCTCGAAAACGTCACCGAAACCGTACTTCCCATCGCAGGCCGTCGTGCCGTAGAGATTGCCCACAGTGTCCATAACCAGAGCGCCCCACGGCCCGCACTGGTAGCCTCCAGCAAAGCTGTAGAGCACGGTGAAGGTCCAAGTTCCGCCAACACCCGGGGAGAGCTCAAAAATCGTGCCGCCACCGCCTGTGCCGCCGTTGCTGCTGGCGCCGTACAGGTTCCCCGCCTGGTCAAAGATGAGCCCCGCCGCAGGATAACCTCCATCATCAAGGTTGCGGAAGCTGTAGATAAGGTTCTGTGCCCATCCGGCGGAACTCACCAACTGAAAAACAGCGCCATAGGTGAATGGTCCGCCTCCGTAGGCGGTTCCATAAACGTTGCCCGCACTGTCAAAGATAACGCCACTATTCGGATAGGCCCCATCCGGGCCGGAAAAGGCATACAGGATGTTGTCCGTCCAGCCGCCACCCGAAGGTTTCAGTTGGTAAACAATCCCTGCTCCCCCTCCGTTTGTGCCATAGAGGTTTCCCGTCTGGTCGAATAGGAGATCGCCCCTGGGAAGTGCCCCGTCACACTGCCCCTGCGCAAAGTTGCAGATTAAGGTTTTCGCCCACGGGCACAGTGCGCTGGTGCAAGCTCGGGGCTGCGGTCTAAGTTTGAATAGCGTGCCCGTCCCGTCTGCAGATCCGCCAAACAGCGTCGTGCCATAAAGGACGCCGTCCGGACCGAAGATTACTCTGGCCCAGGGATTGGCCCCGTCACTTCCTCCGGCAAAGCTGTAAAGGGGATTAAAGGTCCAGCCTGCTCCCTTGTGCTGCAGCTTGTAAACCGAGCCATAACCGGTGCCGCCGTTATAGGCCGTGCCGTAGAGGCTTCCTGCCTTATCCACCGTCAAGCCGGCGTAAGGCGTGGCTCCGTCCCGCCCGCCGGTGAAGTTGTGGATGACGTTGAACGTCTGTGCCCGCCCCACCTGGCTTGCAAAGACTGTCAGCACAATTGCCAGCGCCAGAGCACCAGTTGTTGCGCCTCTGCCACCAACGGGCGTCGATTTGCGAAGCATGGTTAGTGTGGCCATCAAAACTCCCCTCCAAGTAAGACCGGATTGCGGCGTTCTTTCCCTGAGAGCGCCACGGTCAAAGCGCGAACTGACCTTCACAGTGAGTCTGCAAACAGAGAGGCGTAGAATGCGCACCTTGCCTCCTTAGAGCGTTTGCCCAAAGTGCAGCCTCGGCAGTCGTCACTGCCCAGGAGGCAAGCCTGGTGAGTCGGCCAGAAGTTTCGATGCCTGGAGAATAGCAGCCGGGATATGGGAACCCGGGGTCTAAGGGACACACTTGCAGGAAGCTGGCGCATTC
>Ga0335083_10003221_pt1 | contig 21229 bp, 19 predicted proteins | sample Lox_Sample_42_FD_206716 | JGI IMG/M metagenome (GOLD analysis project Ga0335083, IMG submission 206716) | Soil microbial communities from Loxahatchee National Wildlife Refuge, Florida, United States - Lox_Sample_4.2 | ecosystem: Environmental > Terrestrial > Soil > Wetlands | place: USA...
CGATGACAGTCCTGGCAATCAACGGCAGCCCGAGGAAGAAATGGAACACGGCGATGCTGCTGGGAAAGGCCCTCGAGGGCGCGGCATCGCAGGGCGCGGAGACGGAGCTGGTGCACCTCTACGACCTGGATTACAAGGGGTGTACGAGCTGCTTCGCCTGCAAGCTGAAGGGAGGGAAGAGCTACGGGCGCTGCGCCATGAGTGACGGACTGACGCCGCTGTTGGCCAAGATCGACACGGTGGCCGCCTTCGTCCTCGGCTCGCCCGTCTACTTCGGCACGGTGACCGGCGAGATGCGCTCCTTCATGGAGCGGCTCCTCTTCCCCAACCTGGTCTACTCCCGGCCGCCGGGATCGCTTTTCGGCCGCAGCATCCCGACGGCGTTCATCTACACCATGAACGTGTCGGAAGAGATCATGCGGGAGTACCAGTACCCGGTGCATTTCGGCCTGAATGAAAACGTGCTGCGCCGCACCTTCGGCCGGGCAGAGACCCTCTGCTCCTTCGAGACGCTCCAGTTCGATGACTACGACAAGGTGGTCTTCAACTATTTCGATCCGGAGGAGCGGCGGGAGCGGCGCCGGACGGTCTTCCCGGAGGATTGTGCCAGGGCCTTCGCCCTGGGCGTCCGCCTGGTCCAGCCGTGACGGCAGCACTGCATTGAATTTTGGCGGTTGTCATCTATACTAGTTCTGTCCGCTGCAAGCGTCTGCGTGCCCCGGCCCCGTCCCGGAGGCTGGAACGACGGGGATTCGCCCTCGTGGGGCTGCAGGGGCGAGATGATCGTTTTGTTCCGGGATAGCTGGGAATTCATCTGTTCCTCGCTCCCCGGGGTCCTCCGCCATCCGGCGGGAGTGAGGGGAATCGAAACCCGGTGACCGGCAAGCCGTTACAAGGAGCCTCCGCAGGGATGGGCGAAAAAAATAATCGCTACCTCTGTCGCATTTTGGTGACGCTATCCCTGGCGCTGGTACTGCTCCCGTTCCGCGCCGCATCCCATGACGCCGACGTGCCCCGCGAGCACCACCACGAGATGCAGTCGGAGCCGCAGGGATCTGGGGTCGGGGTGGACGAGTACCTGGGAGGGAAGATCCCTCTCGATCTCACCTTCCGCGACGAGTCGGGACGGCCGGTCCGCCTGGGGGACCTCGTCACCGTGCCGACCATCATCCTCCCCGTCTACTACAGCTGCACCAATGTCTGCAATTTCCTGCAGGGAGGGCTGGCGAGCGCCCTGCCGGCGGTGAAGCTGAAGCCGGGGGGGGAGTACCGTGTCCTCTCCGTCAGCTTCGACGAAACCGAGACCCCGCAGCTGGCAGCCCGATACAAGAGGATGTACCTCGCCTCCATGAACGTCCCCTTCCCGGACGACGGCTGGCGCTTTCTCACCGGCGACGTGCAGGACATCCGCCGGTTGACCGATGCCGCCGGCTTCCGTTTCCTGAGGAAAGGGCGGGATTTCATCCATCCGGTGGCAAGCCTTGTTGTTGCCCCGGACGGAACCATCGTCCGCTATCTCTACGGCACGACGTTTCTGCCGAAAGACCTGACCCTCGCCCTGCTGGAAGCGCGGGAGGGGAAGGTGGGGAGTACCATCCGCACGCTGGTAGGGTACTGCTTCAGTTTCGATCCCGTCGGCAAGACCTATGTCTTCAACCTGCTGCGGGTAAGCGCCACGGTCGTTTTTGCAACCGCCGGCACCTTTCTCGCATTTCTGCTGCTGACCGGAAGAAAGCGGAAGCAGTAACACCTGAGGGAATCATGGACGCGTCAGACCAGCCCCACGCGACAACCTGCAGCAGCTTCTGGAACGATACCGGCAGAACCGGCATCGCCTCCTGGATTTTCTCCACCGACCACAAGCGGATCGGCTTCCTTTACTTTTACTGCGTCCTCGGCTTCTTCCTGGTGGCGGTGATGCTGGGGCTCCTGATGAAGATAGAGCTGATGGCGCCGGGACGGACCATCATGGGGCCCCAGACCTACAACGCCCTCTTCACGGTGCACGGGGTGATCATGATCTTCCTCTTCATCATCCCCGGCTTCCCCGGAGCCTTCGGGAACCTGATCATGCCGATCCAGATAGGCGCCCGGGATGTCGCCTTCCCCCGGCTGAACCTCTTTTCCTGGTGGCTCTACATCATCGGCGCGGCGACCATCCTTACCTCGCTCTTCACCGGGGGCGGCCCGCCGGACACCGGCTGGACCTTCTATCTCCCCTTCAGCGCCCGCACCGGTACCAACGTCTCCGTGGCGGTCTTCGGGGTCTTCATCGTCGGCTTCTCGTCGATCCTGACGGGGGTCAACTTCGTCACCACCATCCACCGCCTGAGGGCCGAAGGGATGACCTGGAGGAGGCTGCCGCTCTTCGTCTGGTCCATCTACGCCACCGCCTGGGTGCAGATCCTGGCCACGCCGGTGCTCGGTATCACCCTGGTGCTGATCATCGCCGAACGGCTGCTCGGCACCGGTCTCTTCGATCCCGCCCGCGGCGGCGACCCGATCATGTACCAGCACCTCTTCTGGATCTACTCCCATCCGGCGGTCTACATCATGATCCTCCCCGCCATGGGGGTGGTCTCGGAAATCATCCCGGTCTTCTCCCGCAAGCCGATCTTCGGCTACGGGATGATCGCCTTCTCCAGTCTGGCTATCGCCGCCGCAGGCTCCCTCGTCTGGGCGCACCACATGTTCACCAGCGGCATGAGCGACCTGGCAATCCTGGTCTTCTCCCTCCTCACCTTCGTGGTGGCGATCCCGTCGGCCATCAAAGTCTTCAACTGGGTCTCCACCCTCTACAAGGGGTCGATCTCCCTGGAGGCCCCGATGGTCTTCACCCTCTCCTTCATCCTCCTCTTCTCCATCGGGGGGCTGACCGGCCTGGTTCAGGGGGCGGCCGCCACCAACATCCACGTCCACGACACCCAGTTCATCGTCGGACACTTCCACTACGTGATATTCGGCGGCTCCGGGTTCGCCTTTTTCGCCGCCATGCACTACTGGCTTCCCAAGTTCTACGGCCGCCGCTACGCCGAAAAGCCGGCGCTCGTGGCCTGGCTGCTGATGTTCATCGGCTTCAATCTTCTCTACTTCACCATGATCGTGCTGGGGCTGGAGGGAATGCCCCGCCGCTACTACGACTACCTCCCCGAGTTCGCCCGTCTCAACCTGGTCTCCACTATCGGGAGCTGGATTCTGGCCTGCGGCCTCGCGCTGATGCTCGCGAACCTTTTCCGCGGCCTCCTGAAGGGTGAGCCGGTCGGCAGCAATCCCTGGGGTGGGGCGACCCTGGAGTGGAGCATCCCGACACCTCCCCCCACGGAGAACTTCGTCGAAGAGCCAGTGGTGACCCATGGGCCGTACGATTTCAGAGGGGCAGGCATCCCATGAGCCATGCCGTGCACAAGGACTACGCCGGGGCCAAGCTGGGCATGTGGCTCTTCCTCTTCACCGAGATACTTCTCTTCGGCGGGCTCTTTCTCCTCTACGGGGCCTACCTGGCCAGGTATTCCCAGGAGTTCGCCGCAGCGGGGAGGGAGATGCACCTGGGGTTCGGCACCCTCAACACGGTGATCCTCATCACCAGCAGCCTCCTGGTTGCCATGGCGGTCACCGCCATGCAGCAGGGGAAGCGGACGGCCGTTCGGCTTCTCCTCGGCGGGACCATTTTCAGCGCGGCGGTCTTCCTCGTGAACAAATACTTCGAGTGGAGCAACGAGATCGGGCGCGGCCTCTACCCGGGCTCTCCGCTGTTCGCGACCGCCCCGCCGGGGAAGTCGGTCTTCTTCAGTCTCTACTACGTCACCACCGGTCTCCACGGCCTGCACGTCCTGGTCGGCGGGACGCTCCTCTCGGTGGTAGCGGTCCGGGTCGGGCGGGGGACCATCCATGCCGGAGATTACGTCTGGCTCGAGAACAGCGCCCTCTACTGGCACCTGGTGGACCTGATCTGGATCTTCATTTTTCCGCTCTACTACCTGATCCTGTAGGTGACACGATGGCATCCGGCACCAATGAACATCACATCATCGGCTATGGAAAACTGGCAGCGGTCTGGGCAGGGCTCCTGTGCCTCACCGGCCTGACCGTCTGGGTCTCCCGGCTGCACCTGGGGATCGGTCACGTCTGGGGCTCCCTTGCCATCGCAGCAGCCAAGTCGGGGCTGGTGATCGCCTTTTTCATGCACATGCGCTACGAAGGGCGGCTCCTCCGCTGGCTGTTGTTCGTGGCGCTCGTCACCCTGGCCATCTTTATCGGGTTGACCTTTTTCGATGTCCTCTATCGCTAAGGAACAGACGTGGACCCTGCTCTCCTGACAACGACCCAAGCGGTCGACCCGGTCTTCACGTTCATCTTCGCGATCTCCGTGGCGCTCCTCGTTGGGATCACGGCGACCACGCTCTGGTTCGTCATCCGGTACCGCCGCTCCCGGGCGCCCGAGCCGACATCCCGGGTCGCAGGGAACCTCTGGCTGGAGATCACCTGGACCGTGCTGCCGACCATCCTGGTCATGGCCATGTTCTGGTACGGGTGGGCAGGGTATCTGACACTGCGCAGTGTGCCGAAGGATGCGCTCGTCGTCACCGCCACGGCCAGGATGTGGTCATGGAGTTTCGCCTACGCCAACGGCAAGACCAGCCCGAAGCTCTACGTGCCGGTGGGGAAACCGGTCCGGGTCGAGCTCGTTTCCCAGGACGTGCTCCACGGATTCTACGTACCAGCGTTCCGGGTCAAACGCGACGTAGTGCCGGGGATGAAGAATTTCGCCTGGTTCGTGGCGACGAGGCCCGGCTCCTATGACCTCTTCTGTTCCGTCTACTGCGGCACGGGCCATTCTGCCATGATCACCACCGTCGAGGCCGTTTCCCCCGCGGATTTCGCCACGTGGCTCGCGCAGGGGGGGGGCGCGGAGCATGCCGGCAAGGAACTCCTGGAAAAGCACGGCTGTCTCGGCTGCCATTCCCTGGACGGGACACCGAAGGCGGGACCGACCTTCAAGGGGATATGGGGAAGGAGCGTCACGGTGCTGACCGACGGCAGGGAACGCACCATCACCGTGGACGAGGCGTACCTGCGCCGGTCGATCCTGGAGCCGAACGCCGACGTGGTGAAGGGTTTCCCGCCGGTGATGCCCTCCTTTGCCGGCAAGCTGACCGACGCCGACATTACGGCCATCATTTCGTTCCTCCGGAGCGGCGGCGCGGAAACACCGAAGCCGGATGGCGCGAAGCTCGCGAAGGAGAAGGGGTGTCTCGCCTGCCACTCCCTCGACGGAAGCCGCGGCGTCGGTCCCACCTTCAAGAGCCTCTACAAAAGCCGGGTCACCGTGGTGCAGAACGGCGCGCGGCTCGTCGTGACCGCCGATGACGCTTATCTGCGGGAGTCGATTCGCCAGCCCAATGCGAAGATAGTCGAGGGATTCCAGCCCATCATGCCGGCGATGCCGGAGCTGAGGGACGAAGAGGTCGAGGCGCTGGTGGAGTATGTCGAGGGAATCAAATGAAGTGGAACTCGTGCCGCTTGTTCTGGAATACGCCTGCAGGACGTGGTCGGCAATCCGGCACCGTATCGCTACTTTTTTTACGTACGAGGGTGGACCTGATCGAAACCGGCCTGCTTTCGCAGGCCGGTGCATTCATGCCCCCATCAGGGTCGGCGTGCACACGAACCTGTGGGTATGGGACTGGTCGTCGCATGAGCTGCATTCGAACTAGCTCGTTGTCCGCGCCCTTTCCACGGCGAAACCGTTGAGGGTCAATGAGCACATGTGCTCGTAGTGGCTCATGCTGCTGCAACACTTGTCCACCATAACGACTCACTCCATTCCCGCAGCGTCTCTACTTTGCTCCACTTCTAGTATACTCCATTGCCGGTCACCATGGCGATACCTGCGTACGGCCCTGGTTACAGCGGCGCTACCCATATCTTGAAGAACGTGAACGGTGGCACCCGCAGGTCCTTGCCGTGGTTGAAACGGGGCCCTAAATGGATTTGCGACGCGGTGAAATAGAGGTAGTCGTCGCGTGATATCGAGATGCTGTCCGGCCACTGGATATGGTCATTCCTCACGACAGTGGTAATCGTGCCGTCGGGGCGGTAGCGCTTGATGGCGTTTTCTTCCAGGGCGGTGAAATAGAGGTTGTCCCTGCCATCCATTTCCATGCCGTCCACCGCCCCGGTCACGGCCAGGCGCTCCACCTGGCCGGCCACGGTGTTTTCCGAAAGAGACGGGTCCCGCAGCGCGGAAGTCCTGATCCGGTAGAGTGTCCGGGCGGTAAGCGCATGGTAGTAAAGGTATGTCCCCTCCGCATCGATGGCGATGCCGTCGGCATGGATGGTGGGGACCTCACCCTTGTCGTTGCGCAACTCCTTCCCGCCGATCACCGGGACGTACCCCGGTTCTGCCTTGGTGGAAAGATGATCGGACAGGAGCCGGCGGCTCTTCCCTGTTGCCAGGTCGACGGCGACGATGGCGCCGGTGCCCGAATCGGTGATGTAGGCGGCAGTACCTTGCGGGTCGAGGCGCACGTCATTGAGGTAACTGTTTGCGGGTGCCGTTGCCGCATCGAAGGGGATGACCTGTTCCACCAGGTTCGTTGCGAGATTGACCTTCACCAGCTTGGCCCCCCCGGGAAGTACCCCCGAAAAGGCTGGAGACGCCGGGTCGAGGATCCAGAGGAAGCTGTCCTTCACGTAGACACTCTGAACGCAGACAAAATGAGCTTCGGGGTGTCCAGCCTCCGCTGGCCCCCACCGGTTCCAGACGACATCGGGGTAGGGGCGAAGCGAGCCATCCGCCAGCACTTCCGCCACCGAGTACCGGGGGTCCTTCCCCCAGCGGGGAAAGTTGACGAAAATCCGTCCCTCCTGGGAAACGGCTATCCCCGTTACCTGGTCGCCGAAGTAGGGGTACTCGAACAGGGCGCCGGGGGTTCTGTCGGATGAGCCTGCGTAACTGACAGGAAATGTTACGCACCCTGCCAGCAAAGCCAGGGTTGCGAACATTCCGAGGAAGCGCACGATGCTTGCGATAGGTTCCCGTGACATCGGCATCACCTCCGGGTACTATATTTCATTGATGAGTTCGTCGAGGCTTCCCTTTATGGCTTCGTAGGTTTCGGGGGCAGCTGCGTTGCTGCCGGTCGGCCTGGCCTTGAGGGTCGCAATTTCCTTCGACAGCTCGTTAATTCGTGCGGTCGTTTTCTTGTCCACCAATGTGCTCTGCAGCGCCCTGTGCAGATACGAATCGGCTTTCCCCAGCTCCTCCGCAGCCTTCTTCGACTCGCCGGTTGTCAATTGATACGTCTCGGCATAAGCTACGTGCAGCTTTGCCTCGATCAGGGCGTTTTCTCCGCCCAGAGTCGTTTCTTCCTTCTCCCACCCAGCGGCGAGGTATTCCGCCATCCGTTCAGACAGGGCTTTCCCCTTTTCCCAGATGGATTTCACTTCCGCTGCCGCCACGTTTTTTTGGTTGGCGAGCCTGCTTTCCAGGTCATTTGCTTCACTCGATAGCAGCGATATCTCCTGTTGTTGGCCTGTATGCCCCGATGCGGCTGCCTTTTCCAGGTTAACCCGTGCCTGCCGGAGATGCGTTCCGGCCTCGTCCAGCCTGCCGTCGGAGTAAGCCTGGTTTGCCTGCCAGAGTTCTTTCTCGGCCAGATGAAGGGGGGAGTTGATGATCAGGAAGATTGCCTGTGCCTGCTGTTCTCCCTTCTGGAGCGCCCGGTCCGCCTGCCGTGTCTCATTGGCGGCGAGGTGGTAACGTGCTTCGCCGAGAAATTTCTCCGCCCTGAACAGGGGGAGTTCCACTTCGGTGACGAGAAGCGACCGCTGGGCCAGGGCCAGTTCTCTGTCTGCTCCCTTCCGGTCGTTTTTTCCCAGAAACTCCCGGGCACGGTCGATATGCAGTTGTGCCTTGTCAACGGGGATATAGGGGGAAATCCTGTCGAGGGATGCCAGAATGGGGGGGAAATCGCGGAGGACTTCCCTGGGTGCTTCGTATTCCAGATGCTTCCCGGCGATCCTTATGAGGTCCTGCGCGACCGACGTTGACAGGAAATCTTTCATGGTTTCCACCAGTCGTTCAGCCTCGTTCAGTTCGCGGCGGGCACGTTCCGGTTCCTTCCGGTGAATGTCGGCCCGGGCCTGTGCGATGTGCCGGTAGATGACGACGGCCGTCCTTTCGATGACGGCCTCTTCCCGGGGAGGAATGCTCTTGTAGGGAATTGCCCGGCCCGCCTGGGTATTGTCACCCCGGCAGATTCCGGCGGTACCCGCGAAGAGCAGCATCAGGCACCCGACGGTTCGTGACGCCCAGTTGGTTTTCATAGCCGTGCGCTCCTTTCGTGGTGCAAGTACGTCTGGTTCCGCCGGTAACCCGCCGGAAAGTTCCTATGGTACGGTAGGGGAGTTCATGATGCTTCCAGAGTTACGAAAAGGCTTTGTTTTCCCCGTTTCAGGAGAAAAAGGATCGGTTTCCCCTTGGGCGTCTCTTCAATGGCTGCGGAGTATTCTTCCAGGTTTTTGACGGGTTTTCTGTTCACTTCCTTAATGATGTCACCCTTCTGGATGCCGGCCTGATCCGCGAGCCCTCCCTCGTCCACGCTTACCACGACGACCCCGCCCGGTTCACCGATGCCGAATTTCTGCCGCCACTGGGGCGACAGATCGTCCACCTTCATACCAAGGCTGGCCACCGCGCCCTGGCTCTGGGCAGCGACCTTTGCCTCGGTCATTTCCGCGACTTTCACGGTCACGTGCACCTCTTTGCCGTTGCGGAGGAGGGAGACCGGGACTTCGTGCCCCACAGGCGTTTCCGCCACCATGAGCGGGAGGTCATTGGCGCTTTTGACGTTCTTGCCGGCGAAGGAGATGATGACATCCCCCTGCTGTATCCCACCTTTGTCCGCAGGTCCTCCCCGCACCACGTCTCCAACCAGCGCCCCCTTCGCCTCGCTCATCCCGAAGGATTTCGCCAGGTCCGGCGTCATTGTCTGAATGCTGATTCCTATCCAACCCCGGACGACCTTTCCCTTTCCCTTGAGCTGATCGATGACGGTTTTTGCCAGGGAGCTGGGGATGGCGAACCCGAGCCCCTGTCCCTGCTGCACAATGGCGGTGTTGATGCCGATGACCTCACCCTTGAGGTTGACCAGCGGGCCTCCGCTGTTGCCCGGATTTATCGGGGCGTCGGTCTGGAGGAAGTTGTCGTAAGGGCCGGAGCCGATCACCCGTCCGGTGGCGCTGATGATTCCCTGGGTGACGGTCTGTTCCAGCCCGAATGGATTTCCCACCGCCATGACCCAGTCCCCGACCCGCATCTTATCGGAATCGCCGAGGGCAAGGACCGGCAGGTTTTCGAAGGAGGAAGATATCTTGATGAGCGCCAGGTCGGTTTTGGCGTCCCTGCCGATCACCTTTGCCTTGAATTCGCGGCTGTCGGAAAGCTTGACCTTGATTTCGTCCGCATTTTCCACCACGTGGTTATTGGTGACAATGAACCCGTCCCTGTTGATGATGAATCCCGAGCCGAGGCTCTGCTGCTTCATCTGGCGGTCGGGGGTTTCATCGAAGAAATGCTTGAAGAAGTCGTCCGATGGCCCGCCCTCGCCGGGACCGAAAAAATGCCGGAACGGATTGCCGGGAACGGTGACAGTTTTCGTGGTGCTGATGTTGACGACGGCAGGCTTGACCTTCTCGGCAAGGTCGGCAAATGACGGAGGGAAACCGATAACCTCCGTTGTCTTCTTGTCGGTGCACCCCGCCGAGCTTGCCACCGCGAGGATCACAACGGCAGTGTACAGAAAAATTTTCCATCTGAACATAACCTGTAGTTTCTTCATGGTGCTCCTCCCTCCTCTCCATGCGATGTGCGCGAAATGGCGAGATTCCGGGGATCAGTGGTGTCGTTTCGCGATGTTGATCGACACGCATCATATCCAGACCCCAACGGCACCGGCCATCAAACGGAGATAGTGTCGACATCGTGCCGGGGGTCCGCCGGGTCTGGCAGATGTCTTGTTGAAGATGGAGGAATGTTCATCCGGCCGACTCCTCCCTCGGCATGTCTATTGCTTTTAAAGAGACTATCCGATACAATACGGCACATTTCCCCTGCCACAGGAGACTGGATGATCCGAAAATACAGCGACATACGAAAGGCGACAGTCGTTACGCTGTATGCTGCGGTTCTGCTGCTGAGTGCAGCGGTCCCCGGCCTGGCCGCCATCGAGCAGGCCGATAGAGTCGTCGTCGTGAAAAATGAACGACTCCTGCTGCTGCTGAAAAACGGTGAAGTCCTGAAAAGTTACAGGATCGCCCTCGGCAAGCAGCCTGTCGGCCAGAAATCGCGCGCAGGGGACGGCAAGACACCCGAAGGGACCTATGTGCTCGACCAGCGCAACCAGAACAGCAAGTTTTACCGGGCGCTGCACATCTCCTATCCCAATGGTGCCGATGTTGCCAGGGCGCGGAAACAGGGGGTGAATCCCGGCGGGAACATCATGATCCATGGTCTCCCGAAGGGGTACGAGGACCTGGGCGACATCCACACGTCCATAAACTGGACAAAAGGGTGCATTGCCGTTTCCAATGCGGAAATAGACGAAATCTGGCGCCTGGTTCCCAATGGCACACCCATCGAAATCCGGCCCTGAGCAATCGGGGTACGTCAACCGGCACGCTATTTTTTCTGTTGCAGCTCAAAAACCTTCGTGCTTTTCTGCGCTGCCATCTGGGCTTCCCTGGCGGCGTCGGCTGCCTGCTGCGCGGAAGCCGCCGCCTTCCTGGCGCTCTCCACTGCCTCCTGCAGCAATGCCCGATCGGCATCGGACAACTCGGCCTTCTTGGGCATCTGGTTCAGGGTGTTCTCCACCCCCGCGACCCTCGATTCGAGAGCGCTCAGACGTGCGGCGAGCGGGTCGGTCTGTTTCTTGACGAATTCTTCGGTGGCGCATCCGGATGCCAGAGACACCACGGCCAACATGAGCAATAATTTCGCCGTCTTCATGGCCTGCCTCCATTCTGAATAATTCTTCACCTTCATCACAAATCATAGCAACATCACGCAGGAATTCAAGGTTGGTCCGAGGCGAATCGCTCCGCTTCATGCATTCCCCCTCCTGATGTTTTCCTCATGGCGCCGACGATTTTTTGTAAACCGGCGTCGGCGAAACGCGTTACTTCAAGCAGGTGTGAATGGCGCTCTGGAACGAAGCATGAACTCACGGGCCCTGTGGTCATGGGACCGTACCATTGATATTCCCCCTGGAAAAGAGGAGACATGAGAACAGTGAGGCGCGGACAGAAAATCGTATCCTTCCTGGTTCTGCTGGCGGTGGGCGGTTGTGCGACGTTCCCGGCGGGGCCGAGCGTGAACGTACTCCCGGCACGGGGGAAGTCCTTCGAGACCTTCCGAAGTGAGGACGCGACCTGCCGGCAGTGGGCTGAGCAACAGACCGGGGTGCCGATTCAGGAGACGTACGAGAAAAACGTCGCCACGGGCGCGGTTGCGGGTACGGCGCTGGGAGCCGGTGTCGGTGCGGCCTTGGGGGCTGCCTCAGGCAATGCCGGAACGGGTGCGGCCATCGGCGCCGCAAGCGGCCTCCTTCTGGGTGCCGCGGTGGGCTCCGACGCGGGGCAGGTCACCGGCAGGGAAGCACAGCGCAGGTATGACAATGCCTACGTGCAGTGCATGTACTCCTATGGGAATCAGGTGCCCGGAAAGCGTCGCGCGGCTCCGTCTCCGCCCCCACCCCCCGTTGCCGTTGCTCCGCCTCCGCCGCCACCGCCTGCAGTGCCGCCCGGCCCGGAGGATTACCCGCCTCCGCCGGAGGTGTACGTCGATGAAGCTCCCCAGTTCATTTATTCGCCGGCAATAAAGATGTACGTGTCGGTCGGTGTTCCCTATGACCTGGTCTTTACGGGGAGAGAGTACTATTACTTTTACGGGGGGCGATGGTATTGCGGTCCGTATTACAACGGTCCGTGGCGGTTCGTCGCCAGGCGGAACTATCCGCCTGTCTTTGCCAGGTACAGGATTGACAACATCAGGTATTACCGCGACATGGAGGTCAGACGCTATAATCATGACAGGGCCCATTATGACGGGAAATTCCACCGTCCGGAGTTTCGCGGTGAACGACGGAAAATTGCCAGTGAGCAAGTGCATAGATAAGTCACAATCAGATATGAATACTGGCATAGATTGTACGATGATTGGCAATATCTGTATCAAGGCGTGCTGAAAAAAATACAAGGCAATAATTTTTGTGTAACCATTTCTCGCCACATGCGTTATGTCTAGTAGTTGGTACAATTACTTCATACGGAGGTAAAAGAAATGTCAGTACATCGTAAGAACGCGGGGAAAATTGTCGTCGTGATGTGTGTTGCAGCCATAACGGCATTCGCCGGTATCGTGCATGCCGACACGGGGGGATGGGGCGGCGATGGCTTCGGCAAGCATCGGCACCATCGTTTTATGAAGCTTGCAAAGGCCCTCGGGTTGAGCGACGACCAGAAAGCCCAGTCAAAGGCAATTTTTCAGGCGAACAAAGACGTCGTGAAACCGATTCTCGTCAATTTGCGCGCCGAGAGGAAGAACCTCCGGGCACTGATTCATGCCGACACGGTCGACGAGGCGGCAATCCGTGCCGAGACGGCCAAGATCGCCGCAATTCAGGCCGACCTGAATGTCAACAGGGCAAAGGTTGGGGCCCAGTTCCGGGCCATTCTGACGCCAGCGCAGCTGGCGAGCTTGAAAACACTGGGGCAGAAGGGGAGCGGGCTGTCCACGACCACAACCACCACAACCACCACCACGACCCCGACGACTCCGGGCAACTAATCCGCACGTAATCTGCCGGTTCACCGACGAGGCGCGCTATCTCCTCCTCATGTCGCCGGAGACGGAGACACAAAGACCCCCTGGTGTCAGGGGGTCTTTGCTTCGTATCAAAAGAAACTCCGGCAACAGCTCCCGATGCGGGACACTTCACCGTCTTCCCGTTCCCAATCCCTTGATGGTCCCGAGTCGATGGCCGCCTCTCAGCCTTGCGTTGCCGGCCCGTATGCCGACCTGCTACAACCCCATCTGCGCGCGAACTTCCTCCAGATAGCTCCTTATGTCGTTCCCGCTTTCCATGGAGAGCACCGTATCCGCGATATTCTGTGCCTGTCCGAGGCTAACTTTGCGGATCGCCTGCTTGACGACCGGAATGTAGGGGGCGGAGAGACTGAAATCGGTGATTCCCATGCCGAGGAGGAGCACGGCGTTGATCGGTTCGGCGGCCATCTCGCCGCAGAGGGATACCGGTTTTCCCGCCTGCCTCCCCACATCGGCCACCTGCCTGATGGAGCTGAGGACCGCCGGATGGTAGGGATCGTAGTACTTTTTCACCTTGGGATTGTTGCGGTCGGCCGCCAGGGTATACTGGATCAGGTCATTGGTGCCGATGCTGAAGTAATCCACCTCGCGGATGAGAATGTGGGCGGTCTGGACGGCTGCCGGCACCTCGATCATGATTCCGAGGCGCATCTCCGGGTCGAAGGAGCGTCCCTGGGCGGTCAGCTCTTTCTGAACCTCCGCCAGGATCTCCTTGATCGCCCTGATTTCATCGATTCCCGACACCATGGGAAACATGAGGGTGGCCCGGCCGTGCCGCGAGGCCATGAGCACCGCGGCAAGCTGTTCGCGGAAGATGTCGTGCCGCTCCAGGGACACCCTGATGGAGCGCCATCCCATGAAGGGATTGTCTTCCTTGGGGTAGGAAAAGTAGGGAAGGCCCTTGTCGCCGCCGATATCGAGGGTGCGGATATTGACCGGCCGCGATTCGAAGCCCTCGATGAGCTTGCAGTAGATGCCGTACTGCTCGTACCGGTCGGGAAACGCCTTGCGGGTCATGTAGGGGAATTCGGTGCGGTAGAGGCCGACCCCTTCCGCGCCGTTGGCGAGGGCCACGCGGATGTCGGAGAGAAGGCCGATATTGGCGAAGATGCGGACCCTCGCCCCGTCGATGGTTTCCGCCGGCACCGTGCGCAGCCCCTCCAGTTCCTTCCGTTTCAGGCTGTAGTCGGACTGCAGCCGTTCGTATTCGTCCCGGATGACTTTGTCGGGATTGATGTAGATATGACCCGAGTTCCCGTCGATGATGATCTCGTCCCGGGCGCCGATCACCTTCAGGAGACCCTCCATCCCGAGGACGGCCGGGATTCCGAGGGACCTGGCCATGATGGCAGCGTGGGAATTGGCGTCGCCCCGTTCGGTGACGATTCCGAGTATCTTGTCGTGATCGAGGGTCGCCATGTCGGAGGGAAGAATCTCCGACGCCACGATGATCCTCTTTTCCCGCAGGCCTCCCTTGCTGCGGCCGTTTCCCTCCAGGCAGTCGGCCAGCCTCCTGCCGATATCCTCCATGTCGGCGGAGCGCTCCCGGAGGTACGGGTCTTCCATGGCGGAGAAGGCCGTCACGTAATGCCCGACAACCTCCTGAACCGCCTGCAGCGCACCGTATTCCTTGTCTATCAGTTCCAGGACCTTGCCACTGAAGCCCCGGTCTTCGAGGATCATCAGGTGGGTGTGGAAGATTGCCGCGTCCTCCTTGGAGAGGGTTTCGGCAATGCGCCGCTCCATGTACAGGGTCTGAATCTTCGCCTTTTCGAGGGCCATCTGGAAACGATTCCGCTCTTCCTGGGGCGTGCCCACTTTCTCCAGTCCCGGCCCGGCAAACCCGGCGCGACGGTTGAGCAGGTAGATCTTTCCCCAGGAGAAACCGGTGGATGCGGCGCTTCCCGTGAGCATGAGCTGGCGTTTTTCCCGTTTGCGGGAAGGGCGTTCCTCCCGGACGACGCCGAGGGACTTCATCCTCGCCAGTTCCTGCTCGAAATAGGCCCGCTCTTCTTCCTTGCGCCGGATGGAGTCGAGGAGCTTGGCGTTGACAACGATGCTCGAAACCTGGTAGGCAATGGTGGCGAGGGTACTGATCTCCTTCTCAAGGAAGGTACGCGACTCCCTGGTCTGGATGACGATAACGCCTATGGGGGTCTTTCTCTGCATGAGCGGCAGGCCGAGAAAGGAGTTGAAGCGCTCTTCCTTGGTTTCCCGGAAATATTTGTAGCGGGGGTGGGCAGGGGCGTCGGCGGTGGCAACGACCCCGCGCTGTTCCACCACGAGGCCGGAAAGTCCTTCCGAGGTCTTCATGGTGATTTTGCCGACCGATGTTTTGGAAAGACCTTTGGTCGCCTGGAGCCGGAGAGTTTCCCCGTCATCCTCCAGCAGGTAGATGGAGCACACGTCGGAGCCCATCCGTTTGGCCACCAGATTGACGATATTGTCGAGGGTCTCGTGCAGATCGTGGGAGTGGAGGATCAGACCGCTGATATCCTCGAGTGTCCTGAGCCCCAGTCCTTCCAGATGTTCTTCCATGCCAGTCCGCCCGTGTGATCTCACTTTGTCATGTCAGCCACGATGCCCGACAGCATCCCCTGCGTGACTAAGAAGAATAAATATATTTAAATGAGTATAGAAGAAAAGCCGGCTGAAGGGAAGAGTGCCTGTTAGTTTTTTTTTAAGCTGTCCGGCCGGTAGTGCTGGAAAAGTTGCGGACGTTCTGCTATAGTGGGCCGGACTGCATGGCGGGAGGTTCAGTAATGGGAAATACGTATGAGGAAACCCTGGCACAGGGGATAGCGCTCGTCGAATCCGGCGACCTGCCGGGAGCGGAGAAGGTGTTCCGGCGCTGCATCGAGATGGAGCCGTCAAAGGCGGAAGGGCATTTCTTTCTCGGCGAACTCCTCGTCGAGGAGGGACGGCACGAAGCAGCGGCCGCCGCATACGAAGAGGGGCTGAAACTGGCCCCCGACGACGGCGAGGCGCTTACCGCACTGGGTGATGTCTACTTCGAACTGGGTCGGCACAAGGATGCCCTGAAGCACTATACGAAGGTCATCTCCCTCGATCCGAAAAACGCCGACGGCTACGTCAACATCGGCCTCGTGTATACCAGCCTGGAGCGGGCCGAGGAGGCGATCAAATCCTTCACCACCGCACTGGAGATCGACCCCCACAACGTCTTTGCCTACAACGGCCTCGGCGATGCCTGGTATGGTCTCGGCGAGCGGGACAAGGCGATCGGCGCCTTCACCAAGGTCATCGAACTCGACCCGCATGACGCCGCCGCCCACTTCAATCTGGGCGACCTGTACTACGACCTGGGAGAACACGAAAACGCGGAGAGGGAATGTCTGGAGGCGATCCGGCTCGATCCCTCCTTCACCCTCGCCTATCTTACCCTCGGCAGCCTCTGCCTCGACCATGAACGGGTCAGGGACGCCATTGCCCATTTCGAGAGTTACCTCACCATGGAGAAATCACCCCAGGCCGCGGAGATGGTAGCCGAGGTGAAGGCGGTGCTGGAGGGGCTGCGGGAAGAGACCGCGAAGAAGGCGTGAAACGCCACGGACATGGCGGGGAACGAAGCGGTTGCCGATGGTTTGCGCATCGGGCCCGCGAAAAGAAGGGGCCTGTCTTGCGACACGCCCCAATTCTCCTGCAAATACCGCTGGGACCATTAGCCCACGTAATTTCCCCGGGTCTCGCTATCGAATATTTCAAGGAGTGATTCCGGCAGCAGCGGACAACTCCGCTTCTCACCCTTGCGGGTCCAGAACACCACCGGCATCCCGTCCTTTTCCCCTTTTGCGACCCGGTCACCGCAGACTTTTTTCAGTTCATCCCACATCTGGTCCATGGTATAGAGCTCGTACCCGCCGACCTCCAGGTTTTTCCCGCTATCTGCCATGAACCGGTCCACCAGGTCGATGTCGAGCCAGTCTTCCTCTTTTCTCCACCATTTGATGAAGAGCTGGTCTGCCAGGCGATTTTCCTTGAGTTCCTTGACGATTTCCGATTCTCTCATCACTCTCCCCCTCCCCCCCGTCGCGAGTCTGCCGCAACCGTCCCCGTTTTTTCTCTGAAGTGCTCTACCCTTTCATTATAAGTATAGCCTCATTCAAGGTGCATGCAAGGGGACGGCCGCAGAGCGAGAGCCACAGGGCAGAAGGGGGTGACGCTATTTGCCGAGCTTTCCCCTGATTGCCTCCACCACGTGGAAGGCGTCATTGATGGCGGAGTAGATCAGGTTCGGGTGCTTTTCCTCCTGGATCGAGCCGCCGCTGATCCGCATGTAGGAAGGGGAGATGGAACCGCCGATCACGTAGACCCCTTTGCGCGTCGATTCGAAGTCTGCAGTGAGGAGGATCAGCCGGTCACCCTCCTTGGCCACCTGGCAAACTCCCTCGGCACAGGTGATGGTCTGGATGCCGATCTTGTCGAAGATGGGAATCGGCCCCTGGGAGCCGATGCAGGCGATGACGTTCTTCATGGGGAAGCTCATGGAGTTGTAAATGTCGATTCCGTCGGGCTGGCGCACCTCGCTGGTGCGGATGACGAGCCGGTCTACCCCTTCCTCGTCCACTTCGCCGATGCGCGGCGTTGCCCCCGGCAGGAGCCGGATATTGCCGCCGAGGAGGATCTCTTCCCCAAGACGCTGTGCCGTCTCCTTGTTGACATCGAATTTTTCGGAGATATGGGCCCAATAGACCGGCTGATTGTCATTCGCCCCCCGCTTCGCCTTGAGGATGGAGATAATGACGTCGGCGGCGCTGTTGCCGCCGCCGATGACCAGGGTCCTCACTCCCACGTATTTTTTCGGGTCATCCACAGTCTTGGCGACCATCTTGGCGTCGCCGTACACGGTCAGTTCCTTCGGGATACTGCTGCCGAAGGCGAGAATCACCTTGCGTGCCCGGATCGTCCCCCGCGAGGTTTTTACCTGAAGGTGGTCGCGGGCGTCCTTGATGTCCTCGAACTCGGTCTCCAGCCGAACCTGAAGATTCTCATGCTGGGCGAAGTGCTGGACGTACTGGATGTATTTCTCCACCGTCACCGGTTTGTCGGGGGGGCGGAGCTCCTCCACGAGGAACGGCTCCGGCGCCTCCTTCGGCTTGGAGGCATATACGTTCTTCCCTTCGGGGTAGGTGTTGGCGATTCCCTGGAAGAGCCCTTTCCCCGATTCGATCAGCAGGTAGGAAAGTCCCCTGCGGTGGCAGAGGTAGGCTGCGGCCACACCGGCCGGCCCGCCGCCGACCAGCAGGACGTCGTAGATCTGGTCCATGAGCATCTCCTTGGTTGGAAGAATTGGTTCACTATTTTCATTAGTTAATGAAGTATACCACGGATCCCCCCGAATCTCGAAGAGAGTAATGCTGCGGTTCTATGGAATTCGTTGACGCGAAGGAACGATATTGATGACATTCGTCGAATCCTTCGTTAATTCCAGGGAGCGACCGTAGGCAACGGCGAATTTTACGGTACAATTGTAGCCAAAGGTTTAAATTCATGACAGGAGGCTATCTATGTCTGAGAAAAACAACAGTGCACTGGTCGGTGCTCTCATGCTGGTGGCGGGAGGGATCATCGGCGCCGGCGTGGCGCTCCTCTTCGCCCCCCAGTCCGGGGAAAGAACCCGGCGGGACATTTCACGGTATGCGAAACGGACCAGGCATAAAGTGGAAGACGTGGTCGACGAGTTTACCGACAATGTTTCCGATATGGTGGATTCGGTGGGAGAAAAGGTGTCGGACATCCTCGACAAGGGAAAGGACCTTGCCCATGATGCCAAACGCGGGCTCGTGAAAGCCATTGAAGAGGGGCAGGAAAAGCTGGAAAAGCAGCGGGTGCGTCTGGCGAAACTTGTCGGTTAATTGATTGGTGTTCAGAACGGAAACAAGGGGGGGCGCTTGCGCCCCCTTCTTCGTTGATGAGGGCGTAGTGACTCCGGGCGGCGATCAGGGAAGCCCCGAATGCCTGGTTCCTCATTCCGTGCGTGAGAGGAGCCTGGCGGCATCCCGGTCGATGAGCCAGAGGATATCTCCGCCTGCCGGCCGGATGAGGCGGGCGGGGATATGGCGGGGTTCTGGAACGTTTTCCACTACTTCCCGCAACACCGCGGCTTTGCCGGCACCCGAAACCAGGAAGGCAATGCGGGCAGCCCCGTTGATGGCCGGCGCCGTCAGGGTGACCCGCTTGATTTCCTCGCCGGAACGGCGGGTAACGGCGGTCCATCTCTCCTGTTCGGTAACAGCAGGATCGCCCGGGAAGAGGGATGCGGTGTGGCCGTCGTCGCCGAGCCCGAGAAAGACCAGGTCGAAACGGGGAAAAGTATCGGGGAAACGGGAGCGGAGGAGCTTTTCGTAGGCTTCGGCGGCCTGTTCGGCATCGCCGGTGCAAAGGATCGGGTGGACGTGGAAGTGGGGGACGGGTACATGGTCAAGGAGCGCCCGGCGTACCATACCGGCATTACTGCGGGGATCGTCGGCGGGAACGCAGCGTTCGTCCCCCCAGAAAAAACTGACCCTCTCCCACGGAATCCCGTCATGCCACGGTGGCTGCGCGAGGATTTCATAGGCGCGGCGGGGGGTCTCCCCACCCGAGAGGAGTACGGTGAAACAGCCGCGGGCAGCGACGGCGCGGCGCGCCTCGTCGGAGAAGAGCCCTGCGGCGGCGCGGCTCAGGGTCTCCCGGTCGGCAAAGATGCTGATCATGTTGTTTTGTCTCTCTCCGACTCACTGCGGATTGCGGGCTGAAGCCAGTTGTGTCCTTCCGATGCAATGAGGAGATCCGCCCCCTCCGGGCCCCAGCTTCCAGCAGGGTAATCGGGGAAATCGACCGGGGGCACCGCTTCCCAAACCTCCAGGACCGGAGAAACCACGGTCCAGGCGCTCTCCACCTGGTCTGCGCGCATGAAAAGAGTGGCATCGCCCCGGATCACGTCGAGCAGCAATGTTTCGTACGCCTCGGGGGGAGGTGTCCGGAACGAGTCCCGGTAACGGAACTGCATGTCCACCGGCCCGATGAGGAGCCGTGTCCCCGGCTGTTTGGCCTGGATGCGGTTGACGATTCCCTCTTCGGGCTGAATGCGCAGGACGAGGCGGTTCGGCTGCCAGTTTTCCACTGCCGTGGCGGGAAAGGGTTGATGGGGGGCCGGCCGGAACAGGATGGAAACCTCGGAAACTTTTGCGGCGAGACGTTTGCCGGTGCGCAGGTAGAACGGCACCCCCTGCCAGCGCCAGTTGTCGACAAAGAGCTTGAGGGCGGCGTAGGTTTCGGTGGGGGAATCGGGAGCAACCCCCGCTTCCTCTCGGTACGCCGGCACCGGCGTCGCGTCGTAGCTCCCCCGACCGTACTGCCCCCGAACCGCAACCCGATGCACATCCTCGGGACGGATGGCACGGATGGCGCGGAGCACGTCGACCTTCTTGTTGCGGACCTCGTCGGCATCGAAGGAGACCGGCGGTTCCATGGCGACCAGGCAGAGAATCTGGAGCAGGTGATTCTGCATCATGTCCCGCAGGGCGCCCGAGTTGTCGTAGTAGCCCCCCCGCTCCTCCACACCGACGGTCTCGGCCACGGTGATCTGTACGTGGTCGATGTAGCGGCGGTTCCAGACCGGTTCGAAGATGGAGTTGGCGAAACGGAAGGCGAGGATATTCTGCACCGTCTCCTTGCCGAGGTAGTGGTCGATGCGGTATATCTGGGCTTCGACGAACATCTCGGCCAGCAGATTGTTGAGCGCCCGGGCCGACACCAGGTCGCGGCCGAAGGGCTTCTCCACGACGACCCTGTCGCGCCGGCAATCCCGGCAGACGCCGAGCCGCTGGAGCCGTCTTGCGGCGGCCTCCACCAGTGTCGGAGAAATGGCGAGGTAGAAGACCCGGTTGGCCCTTACCTCCCAGCGGGCGTCCTGCTCTTCAAGCCCTTGGTTGAGGAGGGTCTCGGCGGCCGGGTCGGTGAAGTCCTCGGGGATGTAGGATATGGAGGCGGCGAATCCCTCCCAGAGGGCATCGTCCGTTTTCCCCCGCCGGGAGAAGAGATCGACCCCCTGCCGGAGGCGCCCGCGGAATGCCTCGTCGTCCATCGGCCGGCGGGCAACCCCGAGAATGGCGAACTTTTCCGGGAGGAGATGGTCGAGATACAGGTTGTAGAGGGCCGGGACGAGCTTGCGCCACGCCAGGTCGCCGCCGGCGCCGAAGATCACCATCACCGTCGGATCCAGGTTCGCTTTCATGGTTTCTCCCTGTGCCCGCCGAACTGGAACCGCATGGCGGAGAGGAGCCTGTCGGCAAAGCCGGCTTCGCCGCGGGAGGCAAAGCGGCCATACAGTGCCGCGGA
>Ga0335083_10003222_pt1 | contig 21228 bp, 20 predicted proteins | sample Lox_Sample_42_FD_206716 | JGI IMG/M metagenome (GOLD analysis project Ga0335083, IMG submission 206716) | Soil microbial communities from Loxahatchee National Wildlife Refuge, Florida, United States - Lox_Sample_4.2 | ecosystem: Environmental > Terrestrial > Soil > Wetlands | place: USA...
GGCGGCGGGACGCTGCTGGGCGATCTCGCGGACGTGGCGCAGCGCGGCGGCCGGATCCGCCTGCTGTGGGGCGAGCGCGACGACTCCGCGTTCCGGCCCGCCACGCTGCTCATCGGCGAGATCCGGGAGGCCGTCCCCGGCCTCGACGTGCACCGCATCCCGAAGGCCGGGCACTGGTCGGCCTACGAGAACGCGCCCGAGGTCAACCGGCTGCTGCTGGAGTTCTTCCGCGGTGGCGCAGAGGACAATTCGAAGGAGGATCGGCTATGAGCTCGACCCGTCAACCGGTCGCCGTCGTGGTGGGGGCGACCTCCAAGTGGCAGGCGGACGGCCGCAATACCAAGCTGGCCCACGGCCATGCGCTCGACGACCGCGATCTGCCCGTCGGCGTGCGCTGGGGCGTCGGCGGCGCCATCGCCCAGAAGTTCGCCAAGGAAGGGTTCCTCGTGGTGCTGACGACGCGCAAGGCTGGCAATGCGGCGGCGCTCGACCAGGCGATCCGGGAGCAGGGCGGCACGAGCATGATCGTCGAGCTGGACCTGGTGTCGGAGGCCTCCATCTCGAAGGCGTTCTCCACGATTCGAGAGAAGGTCGGTGACCCGGATGTCCTCGTCTACAACGCGGGCTACCTCGAAGGGCGTGACCTGCCGCCCGAGAAGGAGCTGCTGGAGCACGTCCCCGTCGAGATCTTCGAGACCGCGCAGCACATCGCCAGCCGCGGGCCGTTCCTGGTGGCCAAGGAGGTGCTGCCCGCCATGCGCAAGCGCGGTGCCGGCTCGTTCCTCATCTCGAACAATGCGTCGTCCCTGAGAGGTCGCAAGCGGCTCACCGGACAGTCGCTCTACTATCCGCGCGTGATGATGCGCACGCTCGCGCAGGTGCTCACCGAGGAGTATTCCGAGCATGGCGTGCACGTGGCCAACGTCGTGATCGACGGCCTCATCGACTCGCCGGGGACCCGGGCCCTGCCCAGAGCCCAGAAGCAGCCGGAGATCGTCATGAATCCCGTGAAGATCGCGGAGGCGTTCTACTACCTCCACACCCAGGACCGATCCTGCTGGACGCACGAGCTCCAGCTGACGCCCTTCTCGACCAAGCCGAGCGTCTAGTCCGCCGAGTGAGATATAGTCGACCCAGCATGCGCGGCGACCGGAAGGTCTTCTACGGCTGGTGGGTGGTGGGGGCGTTCTCGGTCACCACTTTCCTCTCGACCGGCATCCGGCACGCGGTCGGTCCCTTCCTCAAGCCGATCGTGGGCGATCTCGGGCTCGACCGCGCGAGCTTCTCGGCGGTCATCGCGCTGAGCCTGTTCCTCTACGGCGTCTTCATGCCGCTCGCCGGCATGGCACTGAATCGCTTCAGCGTGCGCGTCGTCACGTCGGCGGGGACCCTGCTCCTGGTGGGCTCGCTCGTGCTGACCGCGATGGTGCGCAACTTCTGGGAGTTCGCCGCCGTCTACGGCGTGCTGGTGCCGCTCGGGCTCGCGGGCACCGGCCCGGTGATCGCCTCCGGGGTGGTCGCCCGCTGGTTCAGCCGGCGGCGCGGCACCGCGCTGTCGGTGCTCGGCAGCGCCTCGATGACCGGGATGAGCCTGCTCGTGCCCGCGGTGACCTGGCTCGTGCTCACCACCGGATGGCGCACCACCTACGTGCTGATCGCGGCGCTGATGCTGGTGATCGCGCTGCCCATCTGCATCTGGGTGCTGCGCGACTCGCCCGAGTCGATCGGGCTCACCGCCGACGGCGCCGTCCTCGCGCCGGGCGCCGCCGTCCCCGCGGTCGAGCGGGTGACCGCCCGCGAGGCGCTCGGGACCCTGGCCTTCTGGCAGCTCGCGGGCTCGTTTTTCACCTGCGGCTTCTCGATGAGCCTGCTCTCCGCGCACGGGATCCCCATGCTCACCGACCACGGTTACTCGCCGATGTTCGCGTCGTGGGCGCTCGGGGTGCTGGGCGGCTCCAGCATCGGCTTCACCGTGATGCTGGGCGCGCTCTCGGACCGCTTCGGCCGCCGCCCGGTGCTGGCCACGATCTACGCGGGCCGCGTCTTCATCTTCGCGGGCTTCTTCCTGATCCGGGACAACCCGGCCGCGATCCTGGCGGTCGCGGTGCTCGGCGGCGTGACGATGGCGGGGACCGGCTCGATGACCTCGGCCCTGACCGCGGACATCTACGGGCGGTTCTCGGTCAGCTCGGTGTTCGGGCTGATCTTCCTCGTGCACCAGACCGGCTCCGCCCTCGGCTCGTGGCTGGCCGGCGCGCTGTTCGAGACGACGGGCGGCTACGGCGCGGCGTACGTGGTGGCCTGCCTGTTCCTGGTGGGCGCATCGATCGTGGCGCTCAACATCGACCGGGACGCGAGGCGGATCTGGCGCGCGGCCACCGCGTCGGCGTCGAGCTGAGGTCGCCGCCTCAGGCGGTGATCGCGAACCCCTCGTAGCCCTTCGCGGCGACCTCGTCGCACTTCTGGCGGTAGACGCCGACGCCCCCGATGTACGGCATGAAGATGCGGGGCTTGCCCGGGATGTTCGCGCCCATGTACCAGGACTTCGCCAGCGGGTAGAGCGTCATGTGGCCCACCTCGTTGACGTGCGCGACCCAGGCGTCCTCCGCCTCCGGGGTGGCCTCGATGCACGCGCGCCCGGTCGCGCGCAGGTGGGCGATGCAGTCGGCGATCCAGTCGACGTGCTGCTCGATCGACACGATCATGTTGCTGAGCACGGACGGGCTGCCGGGGCCGGTGATCATGAAGAGGTTCGGGAAGCCGGCGATCGAGAGGCCCAGGTAGGTGCGAGGCCCCGCCGCCCACTTGTCCTGGATGCGCTGACCGGCCCGCCCGCGGATGTCGATGGCGAGCAGGGCGCCGGTCATCGCGTCGAAGCCGGTGGCGAACACGATGGCGTCGACCGCGTACTCGGCCTCCCGGGTGCGCACGCCTCGCGGGGTGATGGCCTCGATCGGCGACTGGCGCACGTCGACCAGCGTGACGTTGTCCCGGTTGAACGTCGCGTAGTAGCCGGTGTCGACGCAGAGCCGCTTGGTGCCCAGCGGGTAGTCCTGGGGACAGAGCGCGTCGGCGAGCGCGGGGTCGCGCACGATGCTCCGGATCTTCGCGCGGAAGAACTCGGCCGCGGTGTCGTTGGCCGCCTTGTCGAGCAGGAGGTCGCTGTAGGCGGCCGAGAACCCGAGCCCCCCGCGGCGCCAGCGCTTCTCGTATTCGCTCTCCCGCTCCTCGGGCGGCACCGCCAGCGCGGATTCCCCGCTGCGCTCGGTCACGAAGCCCACCCGCGATTCGCGGGCCTGCCGCCGGAACTCGGCGTAGTGGGCCTTCACCCGGCGCTCGTACTCCGGATCGAGCGGCGCGTTCTGCGCGGGCATGCTGTAGTTCGGCGTGCGCTGGAACACGTACAGGTGCGTAGCCTGGGTGGCGATGATCGGGATCGACTGGATCGCGGAGGAGCCGGTGCCGATGACCGCGACCCGTCGGCCGGTGAAGTCGACGCCCTCGTGCGGCCAGCGGCCGGTGTGGTACCACGTGCCCTCGAAGGAGTCGAGGCCCTTGAAGTCCGGCACCTGGGTGTCGGAGAGGCAGCCGGTGGCCATGATGCAGAACCGCGCGGAGACGCGGTCCCCGCGGTCGGTCTCGATGCCCCAGCGACCGGTCGCCTCGTCGAAGACCGCCCTGGTCACCCGGGTCTCGAACTGGATGTCCCGGCGCAGGTCGAAGCGGTCCGCGACGTGGTTGGCGTACTTCAAGATCTCCGGCTGGGCCGCGTACCGCTCGGTCCAGCGCCACTCCTGCTGGAGCTCGTCCGAGAACGAGTACGAGTAGTCCATGCTCTCGACGTCGCAGCGGGCGCCTGGATAGCGGTTCCAGTACCAGGTGCCGCCGACGCCCTTGCCCGCCTCGTAGACCCGCACCGCGAGCCCCAGCCCCCGCAGGCGGTGCAGCATGTACATGCCCGCGAACCCTGCGCCGACGATCACCGCGTCGAGCACTACACCTCCTCGTGGACCGGCACCACGTACGGCCCCTCGGGGACGAATGCCACGTGGGGATCGCGGTGGCGCGCCATGCTCTCGGATACGGCGCCCGCGAGATCGGTGACGCGCTCCACCCCGGTGAGCCCCGCGGCCACCGCGTCGAGACCGTCCGTGTAGAGCCGAACGCGGCCGACCCGCATGGGCCGAAGCTGCATCTGGGTCTGCCACTCGTCGATGTCGGCGTGGCGCTTGTGCGCGATGCTGGACTGAAAGCCGTCGGGGCCGAGATCGACCAGGCGCCGCTGCGCTTCTACATAGTGCTTCGAGCCCATGCCCTCGGAGCACGCGGAGGCCACGATCAGATCGCCGCCGGGCTCCAGGATGTCGAGCGGGCCCACCATGCCCTTGACGGTCTGGTAGTAGGTCTTGTCGAGCGGGTAGCCGGCCGCGCTCGTGACCACGGTCGAGAAGCGCCGGCCCACCGTCACCTGCGCGTAGCGGCGGGCGAACGCGACCGCCTCCAGGTGGCTCGCCACGATCTCGCCGAAGTTGACGAAGGCGAGCCGGCGCCGGTCGTCGATCACGGTGTTGAGCGCCAGCGCGCCGCCCAGCATCGCGACGATCGTGAGCTGCTCCTCGTGCAGCGGGTTGCCCTCGAGCACGCAGTTGGCCGCGCGCGGGTGCGCCATGAACGCCGCGTTGTGGAAGGTGGTGATGGTCTCGGCGTGGGCCACCCCGGGCGCGATCACCTTGCGGCCGCCCGACCAGCCGGCCATGAAGTGCGGCTCCACCAGCCCGGTGGCGATCTTCAGCTCGGCCTCGACGAGCCGGCGGTCGAGGCGCACCACCGTCCCGCGCGAGGGCGTTCGGCCGAGCAGGACGTGATCGCGGTCCACCGTCGCGTCGTGGTTGGCCACCGGCACCGTGTCGAGCACCCACGGGTCGCCGACCAGCTCCGCCAGCTCCAGCCCCTCGTTGGCCCGGTGCAGGCCGGTGGCGACCAGCACCGTGATCCCGACGGACGGCACTCCCGCCTCGAGCAGGGTGCGGATCAGCGGGGCCAGGAAGAGCCCGTTGGGCACCGGCCGGGTGATGTCGCAGATGAGGATGCAGGCGGAGCGCTTGCCGCGGGCGAGATCGCGCAGGGCCGGGCTGCCGACGGGCTCGGCCAGCGCCCGCGCGACCGCCGCCGCCGGGTCCGCCAGGACCGGCATCGCGTGCTTGGCGATCACCGTCGGCACGCATCCGGGCGGCGGGACGATCGGTACGGTGCCGCGGCCGTAGAGGAGGTCGATCGTCATGGCCTGTCTCCCGAATCATATGCCATGATGCCGACGATGGCGACGCGAGACGTGCTGTGGGCGGACCGGGACGGGCGGGGCTTCGAGCACGTGCGCCTGGCCATGGAGCGGGACGGGGTGCGCGCCGACAGCCTGATCATCGCGGTGGCCGAGGGCGGGCCGCCGTACCGGGCGCGTTACCGTGTCGAATGTGACCGCGCGTGGATCGTGCGACGCGCGCGGATCGAGCGGCTGGTGCCACCGGGGCGCCCCTGCCGCTCGACGGCTGCGTGGATGCCGACATCTACCCGTCGCCTTTCACCGACACGCTGCCGATCCGGCGGCTCCCCGATCTCGCGGTTGGCCGACCGGTGCTGCTTCGCATGGCGTGGGTGACCCTGCCCGCCCTCACGCCGCAGGTCTCGCCGCAGGAATACACGCTGCTCGAGCGGGGCGCCGACGGGTCACGCTGGCCCTTCCGCGCCCCCGACTCCGACTTCACCGTCGAGCTACACCCCGACCGCCACGGCGTGGTGCGCGACTACCCCGGGATCGCGCGGCGGGTCTAGGCCTCGAGCGTCTTCTTCATCACGGCGGCGGCCTGATCGGCCAGCCCCGAAACGGTCGGGGCCAGGGTGTGGGGGAGCAGGTCGATGATCCAGACGAGCCGACACCGGCCCGCACCCTCGGGGAAGACCTGCATCGAGGCGTTGTAGTGGCTCGACATGCCGCCCACCGCGGCATAGACGAGGCGTCGCGCGCTGTCGTCGATGTCCACGATCGGCTCGCGCACCACCATCCCGTTCGCGAACGTCACGATCCGGGCGTCGGATGGAAGCCATGGACGCCCCCTCCCTGGAGGACGTCTCCTGAGACCCCGCACGGAGCGCGGCGTGAAAGGTGGGCTCGGTCAGGCGCTGGCGAGCGGAGGCAGGCCCATCTCGCTCGTGCACTCGGCGAACCACTCGAGCACCTCGCGGTGGAGCGGGATGCCGTGGGCTCGCCGGTGCGCGAGCTCCTCGGCCTCCAGCAGGCCGGGGTAGAACACCCGCTCCTGTCCCGGGGCGGGGGCGGAGGTCCGGAGCGTGCGCAGCATGTCGTCCATGGTGTCCTTGAACCGGTCGAGATCGGTGAAGGCCTCGATGTGATAGGCCGCGAACTGGTTCTTGGACCCGCTCCCGGGCGCGAGCATGGTGGGCAGTGCCCCCGCGAGCAGGGTGGAGAGCACCTCCGCCATCAACGCGAAGCCATAGCCCTTGTGGGAGCCCTGCTCGCGCGTGCCCCCGAGCGGCGCCTGGTAGACGTCGTCGCGGTTGAAGATGGGCTTCTCCTCCATGATCGGGCTGCCGTCCTTGTCGGTGACCCAGCCGGGCAGGAGCGGCGAGCCCACCCGCATGGCCAGGCGGATCTTGTTGCCGGCGATGGCGGAGGTGGCGGCGTCGAAGAGCAGCGGCGCCTCGCGCCGCGCGGGGGCCGCGACCGCGATCGGGTTGGTGCCGAGCAGCGGCTTCGATCCGAAGGTGGGCACCACGTGCAGGCCGGCCGCAGTGAAGCAGACGCCCACCATGTCCTGCATCGCCGCCTGCATCGCGAAGTGGCCGATCGCGCCGAAGTGCCCGCTGTTGTGCACGGTCACCACGCCCACTCCGACCCGGCGCGCCTTGTCGATGGCCAGCCGCATCGCCTTGGGCCCCACGATGATGCCGAGGCGCTTGCCCGCGTCGATCACCGCGGTGCCGGGCGACTCGCGCTCGATCGTCCAGCCCGGCCGCGGGTCGAGCTTGCCCGCCCGGTAGTCGCGGACGTAGGCGCGCAGCATGTTCGACACGCCGTGCGTCTCGACGCCGCGGAGGTCGGTCAGGGTCAGCACGTCCGCCGCGTCGGCGGCGTCCTCCGGGGTCACGCCCAGCTTCTCGAAGATCTGCGTGACGGTCCGGCGCAGCGCGGCCTCGGTCACCAGGACCTGATCCTTCTGGGGCACCTTGAAGAGATCGAGCATGGGTCAGCCCTCCCGGGGGTGCATCGTAGCCGATCGTGCGGGCCGGCGCAGCAGCCAGAAAGCCCCGCAGCCCACCGCGTAGGAGGCGATCGACAGCTGGAAAGCCAGGCGGTAGCTGCCGGAGAGATCGAAGATGAGGCCGCTGGCCCAGGCCCCGCCGGCGGCGCCGAGGCCGGTGCCGATCGAGATCACCCCCAGGATCACGCCGAGGTGCGGGCCCTGGAAGAGATCGGCGGTCTTGGCGGTGATCTGGGGCCCACGCGCGCCCCAGGTGAGGCCGAAGAAGCAGGCGTGCAGCCACAGCAGCGCGTGCTGCTCGGGACTCGTGATGAACAGCGCGCAGACGACGCCGACGATCGAGACCAGGTAGGCGAGGATCGCCGAGACCTCGCGCCCGATGTAGTCGGAGATGGTCCCGGTGCCGATGGTCCCGACCACCGCGAGCAGGCTCCCGGTGCCGAGCACGCTCGCCGCGTACAGCTTGTCGAAGCCCACGTCCACCGCGAAGGCCAGCTGGTGGAGCGAGACGAGGAAGCTCCCGAGCCCGGTGAGCAGGTACACCGCGAAGAGCAGCCAGAAGTGCGGGGTCCGCATCGCCTCGCCCACCGTCCAGGCGTGCGCGGGGGCGGTGGCGCGCCGCGGCTCAGCGCCGTCGCGCTCCGCCGCGTCGGGCTCGCGGGTCGGGAACGCGCGGACGATCGGGACGACCGCCAGCGCCATGAACCCGGCGAGGGCCAGGTAGGAGCGCCGCCAGCCCATCGAGGAGATGAGCAGCTGCGTGACCGGCGCGGAGGCGGCGCGGCCGAAGCCGTTGGCGGACTGCACGATCGAGATGGCGAGCCCCCGGCGGCGCACGAACCAGCGCGAGAGGATCGGGACGGAGACCACGAGGCCGAGACAGTTCGACCCCAGCGTCATCACGAGGCCATAGAGCACGATCACCTGCCAGAGGGCCGAGACCGACGCGTTGGCCGCGAGCCCGATCACGAGCAGGACGGCGCCCACCGCGACGAGCACGCGGGTGCCGAGCCGGTCGACGAGGGCTCCGACGAGCGGCGAGCTGATGCCGACTACCAACTGTGATACCGAATACGCGACGGAGGTCTCGGCCCGGCTCCACCCGAACGCGCCGAGGTAGGCCACCAGGAACACCGCGTAGGAGTGCATCAGGCCCTGCGCGATCGCGTAGCCGAAGAAGGCGCCCGCCACCACCGCCCCGCCGGCGCAGAGCCCCCGTCGCACGGGGGCCAATTTCTCACAGAGCGTGGCGCGGCGGGCGTGCTAGATTTCCGGCCGGGAGGAGAGACGCATGGCCCCCAACGCCGCCCTGCCGCTCGCGCGCTACACGGTGCTCGACCTCACCCGCGCCCGCGCCGGTCCCACCTGTGTCCGCCAGCTCGTCGACTGGGGCGCCCGGGCGATCAAGATCGAGATGCCGGGCGGCCGCTCCGGCGACGGCATGGGCGGCAACCGCCACGGGTTCGACTTCCAGAACCTGCACCGCGGCAAGCAGGCGATGACGCTCAACCTGCGCGACGCCGAGGGCGTCGCCATCTTCAAGCAGCTCGCCCGGACCGCCGACGTGGTGGTGGAGAACTACCGGCCCGACGTCAAGCGCCGCCTCGGCATCGACTACGAGAGCCTGCGCGCGATCAACCCGCGGCTGATCTACGGCAGCATCTCCGGCTTCGGCCAGAGCGGGCCCTATCGCGACCGGCCCGGCGTCGACCAGATCGCGCAGGGGATGGGCGGCCTCATGTCGATCACCGGGCTCGCGGGGCAGGGACCCGTGCGCGTGGGCATCCCGATCGCCGACCTCTGCTCGGGCATCCTGCTCGCGCAGGGCATCCTGGTGGCGCTGATCCAGCGCGAGACCACCGGCCAGGGTCAGTGGGTCCACACCTCGCTGCTGGAGGCGATGCTGTCGATGCTCGACTTCCAGGCCTCACGCTGGCTCATGAGCGGCGAGGTGCCGCCCCAGGCCGGCAACAACCACCCCACCGGCATTCCCACCGGCGTGTTCGAGACGAAGGACGGCCACATCAACATCGCGGCGGCCGGCGACGAGCTCTACGAGCGGCTCTGCCGAGCCATCGAGCGCCCGGACCTGCGCACCGATCCGCGCTTCGCCACCGCGAAGGCGCGCTCGGTCAATCGCGACGTGCTGATGGAGGTACTCATGCCGGTGACCCGGCAGAAGGACAGCGCGACGTGGATCCGTATCCTCAACGACGCGGGCGTGCCCTGCGGCCCGATCTACCGCGTCGACGAGGCCTTCGCCGACCCGCAGGTACGGCACCTGGAGATGGCGCAGCCGGTGCACTCGCCGGCCCTCGGCGATCTCACGATCCTCGGCCATCCGGTCTCCCACGGCGACCGGCGCCTGCCCATCCGCGCGCCCGCGCCCGAGCTGGGCCAGGACAACGAGGAGATCCTGACCTCGCTCGGCTACACCAAGGACCAGATCGCCGACCTCACGCACCGGGGCGTCGTCTAGCCGGCTTCCTCATGCGCGCGCGATTCTGGGGCACCCGGGGATCGATCGCGAAGGCCGGGCCGGCCACCGTCCGCTACGGCGGCAACACGTCCTGCGTGGAGGTGCGCTCGAAGGCGGGCACGCTGGTGGTCCTCGACTGTGGCACCGGCGCCCACGGTCTCGGGCACGCCCTGGAGGCGGCGCGGACGGGGCCGCTGCGCGGGCACATCCTGATCACGCATACCCACTGGGACCACATCCAGGGGTTTCCCTTCTTCGCGCCGCTCTTCACCGAGGGCGATCAGTGGGACGTCTACGCCCCGCGCGGGCTGCGCGAGTCGGTGCGCGAGGCCCTGGCCGGACAGATGCAGTACACCTATTTCCCGGTGAGCGTCGAGCAGTTCGCGGCGACGATCCGCTACCACGATCTGGTCGAGGGCGCGTTCACGATCGGGGATGTCCGGGTGACGACCCAGTACCTCAACCATCCCGCGCTCACCCTCGGCTACCGGCTCGAGGTCGACGGCGTCGTGCTCGTGTACGCCACCGACCACGAGCCTCACAGCCGGGCCCTCGCCGAGGGCGACGGCTCCGAGATCGCGGGCGAGGACCGTCGGCACGTGGGATTCCTCGCGGGCGCCGACCTCGTGATCCACGATGCACAGTACGTCGCGGCCGAGTATCCCGAGAAGTCCGGGTGGGGGCACAGCACGGTGGAGTCGGTGGTGGCGGCGGCCGGCGCGGCGGGGGTGCGCCGGCTGGCGCTCTGCCATCACGAGCCGCTGCGTTATGAGGTGGCGATCGACCGCCTGGTCGGGGCCGCCCGCGGGCAGGCGGCCGCCGCGGGCACGCCGCTCGACGTCTTCGCGGCCGCCGAGGGCTTCACCATCGACGTCACGCCGATCACGGGGGGCCACTCCCCCGTCGCGCGCCTCAGCTGGCCGCCGAGGCGCGCGTGCCCGCCGAGCTGCTGACGCAGTCGGTGCTCATCGCGGTCGACGACCCCGCGCTGCGCGACGGCCTACTCGAGGCCGCCCGCGCCGACGACCTCGCGCTGCACGCTCCGCCCGTCGGGGCCGAGGTGCTGGGGATGATCGAGGCCGCGCGCCCGTCCCTGCTGCTGCTCGGGCGGCGGTTCGACGGCCGCGACGGGCTCGACGTCTGTCGGGCCATTCGCAAGTCCGCGGCCTGGCACGTGCGCAATCTGCCCATCGTGATCGTCGCGGCCGACGACACCGAGGCGGACCACGTGGCCGGCAGCGAGGCCGGGGTCACCGACTGGCTCGTCGCGCCGTTCTCGCCGCTCTACGCCCGCACGCGCATCCGTGCGTGGGCCCTCCGCCAGGCATGCCGGTGGCTGCGCGCTCCGCGGCCGCCCGACGAGGCGGCCCGGCTCCGGGCCCTGCGGGGTGCCGACCTCCTGGACTCGCCCGCCGAGGAGCGCTTCGACCGGATTACCCGATTGGCCCGGCGGGTGTTCGACGTGCCGATCGCGCTGGTGTCCCTGGTGGACGCCGAGCGCCAGTGGTTCAAGTCGCGGCAGGGGCTGGACGTTCCAGAGACGCCGCGCGAGATGTCGTTCTGCGCGCACGCGATTCATGACGACCGCGTGTTCCTGATCCCCGACGCCCTGACCGATCCGCGCTTCGCCGACAATCCCGCGGTCACCGGCGATCTGCGGGTGCGCTTCTACGCGGGCCGGCCGGTGCACATCGACGGTCGCCGGGTGGGCACCCTGTGCCTGGTGGATCAGCGGCCCCGCAAGCTGCGGGACGACGACGTGCGGGTGCTGGACGACCTGGCCGCCCTCGTGGAGAAGGAGCTCGAGGAGAACGCGACCAAAGGAGGTCGCTCGTGACGGACATCGTGGCGTGGGCCACCGGGAGATCCGGAAGATCCGGAAGATCTACGGGGCGTGACGGGGAGCGTCGGCGGCGCGGCGGAGGGTGTAGACGTTGATGGTCTTGCGCTGCTGATGGGTGGTGCGCCAGGGAGGCCACTGCACGTGCAGCCGGGTCTTGCTCACCGCGAACCCACTTCTTCGAAACGCGGCCCGTAGCTTGTCGTCGGCCACCCAGCCGGGATCGGCCAGCAGCGCGCTCCCGTCCGCCCGCAGCGTGCGCATGAGGCCGGTGCTGATGGCCGGCCACTCCACGTCGTCGTAGACCACGTCGCCGCCGACCACCAGGTCGTAGGTGTCCGGCGTGAGCCGGTTGCCCCCGTGGTTCCAGTCGCCGCCTATGGTTTGGGCAGGGCCCACCCCGTTGCGGCGGCAGTTCCGCCGGACGGCCGCGAGCGCGCCGGCCTCTCGGTCGAGGAAGGTCACGTGGGCGCCGAGGCGCCCGCAGACGATCCCGATGAGGCCGACCCCGCAGCCCAGGTCCAGGACCCGGCGGCCCCGCAGGCCATCCGGGCCGAACCGGTCGACGATGTAGGCGGCCAGGCCGAGGCCGGCCGGCCACACGCGCTGCCAGTAGGTCCGCGTCGACAGCTTCAGGAGATTCTTCGACGACGTCTCCTCGATGGAGACGGTCCCGATCGGATCGAGCGCGAACTCGCGTAGCACTAGATCGGAGTCTAGCGCACGTTGATCCGTCCGTCGCGGAGGTTTATGCTCGGCGGGTTCGAACTCGGCTCCCGGTCCTGACTGCGGTCCCGCCAAAGGAGGCGCGCGATGGCTCTATCGGTCGGCTTCATCGGTGTGGGGAACATGGGCAACCCGATGGCGGGCAACGTCCTGAAGGCCGGCTTCTCCATGACGGTCTTCGACATGAACCCCAAGGCCATGGAAAACCTCGTCCAGGCCGGGGCCAAGCGGGCCGCGTCGGCCCAGGAGGTGGTCGACGCCTCCCAGGTGGTGCTGACCTCACTGCCCGCGTCCCCGGACGTGGAGGCCGCCTACCTCGAGCCGGGGGGGCTGGTGGATCGGGCCAAGCCGGGCACGATCCTGATCGACCTCAGCAGCGTGCTGCCCTCGACGCCTCGGAAGATCGAGCCGGTGGCCCGCAAGCGCGGGGTGCACTTCCTGGAGGCCCCGGTGAGCGGCGGCGTGACCGGGGCCCGCGCGGCGACCCTGGCCATCATGGTCGGCGGCGACGCGGCCGCGCTCAAGCAGGCGGAGCCGGTGCTGCGCGCCATGGGCCCGAACATCTTCCACGTGGGCCCGGCGGGGGCAGGCAACACCGTGAAGGCCATCAACAACATGATGGCCTGCGTCAACAGCGCCGCGATGATGGAAGGCTTCGTGCTCGGGGTGAAGGCGGGCCTCGACCCGATGACGATCTACGAGGTGGTCAAGGCCAGCAGCGGCGGGAGCAAGGCGCTGGAGCGCATCCCGCGCGCCCTGATCCCGCGGGATTTCGAGCCGGGCTTCAAGGTGGCCTTGATGAACAAGGACCTCGAGACCTTCCACACCATCGCCAAGGAGCTGAACGTCCCGGTGACGTTCTCCAACCTGGCCCAGCACTACCAGCAGGCCGCCCTGGCCGCCGGCCTCGGCGAGCAGGACACGAGCGTGGTGTTCACGATCATCGAGCGGCTGGCCGGCATGAAGGCGCCCGGGCCCCGATGACTCGGATGAAGTTCGGGCTGCACGGCGTCAACCTGAACACCTGCGGCTACCCGGACGCGGCCGCGCGGCTCGGCCGGGCCGCCGAGGCCGCCGGCTTCGAATCGCTCTGGGTGGCCGATCACGTGGTATTGCCGGACCCGCCGGTGCCGGGGCGCCCGATGGCGCCCGACATGCGGCTCCTCGACCCGATCGTGTCGCTGGCCTACCTGGCGGCTCACACCTCGCGCATCCGGCTCGGGACCGGCGTCATCATCCTGCCGCAGCGCCAGGCCCTGGTCCTGGCCAAGCAGCTGGCCTCGCTCGACGTGCTGTCCAAGGGCCGGCTGATCTTCGGGCTCGGCGTGGGGTGGTGCGAGCCCGAGATGCGGTCGGTGGGCACGCCGTTCAAGGAGCGCGGCCGCGTCTCCGATGACTATCTGGCCGCCATGCGGGCGGTGTGGACGCAGCCGAAGCCGGCCCACCACGGCCCGTACGTGTCCTTCGAGAGCGTGCAGGCGATGCCGCGGCCGGTACAGACGCCGATCCCGATCGTGGTGGGCGGTGGTACGCCGCCCGCCTATCGCCGCGCAGTCACCCAGGGCCACGGCTGGTACGGCTTCGGCCTCGACGTGGAGACGACGCGCCAGCGGGTGAGCGCGCTCCAGGCGGCGGCACGGATCTCGCCGCGACCTCCCGAACTGGGCCCGCTCGAGATCAGCGTGACGCCTCCCGGCTACGACCTGCCCGACCGCGCGACGGTCGAGGCCTACGCGCAGGCCGGGGTGCACCGGCTGATCCTGCGCCCGCAGCCCACGATGGACGCCGCCGCCCTGGAGCGCTTCGCCGCCGAGTCCGGCCGCGCCCTCGGCCTCGCGGCCTGAGGCACGAGCCCCACCAAGGAGACCTACGATGCCGACACGCCGCCAGCCCGCGAAGATCGCCCGCTCCGCGAACGGGAGCAAGAACCCCTACGGCTACCCCTTCTGGGAGTGGGTTGCCCGGGAGGATCCGGAGTACGTGAAGGCGCGCCAGCCGCTGAGCGCGCTCTCCATCGGGGAGGGCAAGGAGCTGTCGGTCAAGTACCGGGAGATGGTCATCATCGGCATTCTCGCCTTCCGCGGGCGGAAGGAAGGCGTGATCGCCCACATGCGACGGGCCATCGACCACGGGGCCACGAAGCGGGAGCTGCTGGAGGCCATCCAGTCCGCTGCGGTGCCGGGCGGCGGGCCGACCTTCAGCACGGGGGCGCAGGCCCTCATGGAGCTCGACCGGGCCGGCGCCTTCAAGTAGCCGCCGGCGTCCTAGCTAGAGCCCGAGCAGCGACTCCAGGTTGCGCCAGAGGATCCGCTCCTTCTCGTCCTCGGTCACGCTCTGGAGGCCCTGGAGCCACGTGACGGGCGAGGGATGCCACGGCACGAACGGCCAGTCGCTGCCGAGCACCACGCGGTCGGCCCCCACCTCGTCCAGCAGGAAGCGGAGCGCCTGCTCGCTGCCGACCACGCTGTCGTAGTAGAGCCGACCCTGGTAGCGGCTCGGCGGGTGCGGGATGCTCCGCCGCTCGGCCGGCGTGCCCTGCCAGCCCCGGTCGAGCCGCCCCATCGCGTAGCAGGCCGGCCCGCCGCCGTGCGCGATGCACACCTTCAGATCCGGACAGGCCTCGAGGATGCCGCCGAAGATCAGGATCGCGACGACGATGGCGTCCTCGACGATGACGCCCAGGCTGTTGAAGAGCCCATAGCGGCCCGCGCGCTGCACCATGAAGTTGTGCTGGGGCTGCGGGTGGAAGAAGAGCACCGCGCCCATCGTCTCGGCCGCCTTGAACAGCGGCAGGAACCGCGGCTCGTCCCAGTTCTCCCCGTTCACCACGGTGTCGAGCTCGGCGCCCTTCAGGCCGAGGACCGTCACGGCCCGCTCCAGCTCGCCGATCGCCGTCTTGACGTCGGCCACGGGCAGGGTGGCGAGCCCCGCGAAGCGGCGGGGCCACTGCCGGGTCATAGCCGCGATCTCGTCGTTGACCTCGCGCGCGAGCGCGAGGCCCGGCGCCGCCTCGAGGTGGTAGCCGAAGAGCGGGGTGTGGATGGAGATCACCTGCACGTCCACGCCCTGGGCGTCCATATCTTGTAGTCGCTCTTCGGGCGTGAAGCGCACCTTGGGCGAGCTGAACGAGATGCGCCGGCCGCCGCCCACGATGGTGCCGACGCCGTCGCCGGGCTCGTACCGGAAGCCGTGCCACTCCCGTCCGGTCTCCGCGGCGCGCCAGAGCGACCGCGGGACCAAGTGCGCGTGGATGTCGATGGACTTCACGTGCCGGAACAGGCCCGCGACAGCGAGATCACGCGCGGGCCGAGCCTAGCGGTTGCGAGCCGCCAGCGCGGCCATGATCCACGACCAGCCGATCAGGAGCATGTCGACCCCGACGAACGTCCCGATGACCCAGACCGCGGCGCCGGGCAGCTGTCGCCAGATGAGGATGCCGAGCAGCAGCGTGACCGCGCCGCTCAGCAGGACCCAGCCCCGATGGGGCAGCTGGGTTACGAGCGAGGTGACGATGCGGAAGAGCCCGCCGATCATGAAGAACATCGCCATGAGCAGCGTGAGGACGACCGCCCCGGCGCCGGGATGCATGACCAGGAGGAAGCCCGCGACCACGCCGAGGGCGCCGTTGACCACGTGGAGCAGGGTGCCCGTCCACTTCGCCTGCTTGAAGGCGTAGACGGTCTCCATCGCGCCGGCGGCGAGGAGCAGCCAGCCGTAGGCGAGCACCGAGGCGAGCGTGGCCACGAACGAGAGGACGAGGGAGAAGGTCCCGAACAGGACCAGCACGATCCCGAGGACGAGCAGACCCTTCCACTTCAGCGGGAGCTGCGCCGGGTCGAGCGTCGCGACTGGTGAGACCATGATCGCCTCCTCCGCGACCGCGGGTTACGGGCCGACGGTGACGTCGAAGTGCAGCGTGGCCTCACCGGGGTCGCTGGTCCAGCCCCACCACTCGACCGCCCGCGGTCCCGGCTTCGAGATGGTGAAGTCCACCGGCACGACCGGGTTCGGGTGCCGGTCGCAGATCGCACCGTTGCCGGGGCACTCCCGCGTGTTCAGGCAGGTCTGGCTGCTGCCCGGCCGACACTCGAAGTACACGGCGCGGATGAACAGGTTCGAGGGGACGTTGTCGGGCAGCGCGATGCGGCAGCGCAGATACGTCCCGCGGTTGCCTCCAGGCTCCTGGGTGGCGCACGAGTTCGGCACGCCCGCCTTCTTCGGGAAGTCGACGGAGAAGGTCGATTGCTGAGCCAGCGCGGGCTCGGGCCAGACGAGGGCCAGCAGCAGCAGCGCGGCACAGGGCAGCAGCAGCATCATCATGATCCGTAGGGTGGTCGCACGCATGGAGCTCGTTCCTCCCTCAAGGCGATCGGGTGGGGGTACCACGTCCATACTATTGGGTTCTCCCCCTGCGGTCATCAGACTTTGGTCTTACTGGGCCGGCGATGGCCATGACCTGACTTGACAGACGTACATCGTAAATATACAGTGTCCACCCATACCCGACCCGGCTCAACCCGAGGCAACGCGAAGGAGGCGGTCATGAGCACCACGGAGACACTGGCGAGGCTGCAGGCGGACGAGGCCACGACGGCGGGCTTTCACCAGTCCTGGTTTCCTCTCGCCCTGGCGAGTGACCTCGCCTCCGGCCGGGCAATCGCCCGGGACGTTCTCGGGACGCGTGTCGTGCTGTACCGCGACGCGGCCGGCCGGGCGGTGGTCCAGGGGGCGTACTGCCCGCATCTGGGCGCCGATCTCTCGGTGGGGCAGGTGATCGACGGGCAGATCCGCTGCGCCTACCACCACTGGCGTTTCGACTGCGCGGGCCGGTGCGTCGACATTCCGGCCGGCGACCGGATCCCGCCTGGAGCGCGCATCCCGACCTATCCCTCCGCGGAGGCCTGGGGCCTGGTCTGGGCCTTCAACGGGGAGACCCCGCACTTCGCCCCGCCGCGCATTCCGGGAGCGGAGGAGCACGACCTGGTGCTCGAGACCCACTTCCGCGGCACCCGGGATACCGATCCCTGGGTGGCCACGTCGAACGGCGTCGACTTCCAGCACCTGCGCACCCTGCACGGCATTCCCGCGGTGGATCCCGACGCGGTGCGGGTCGGAGAGCACCACATCGAGTACCGGATCGAGTCGCCCGCCTTCGTGCAGGAGGGCCTCATCACCGGGGTGAACACCTTCTCGCAGCATCTCGCCTTCGGGGGCGAGGACATGTTCATGCTGTTCAGCGGCGCCCCGATCGCCCACGGCCGCACGATGGGCTTCTACGCCTACGGGGTGCACGACGACGGCCGGGGCCGCGACGCGGTGGCCGACAAGCTCGAGACGGTCGGCCGCCTCGTGCGGCAGCTCATCGCCGAGGACGCGCCCGTCCTCGACACGATCCGCTTCCGCCCGCGGGTGCTGGTGGCTTCGGATCGGCACCTCGCGCGCTTCCTCAAGTACGTGCGCGAGTTCCCGCGCGCCCATCCGCCGGACGCCTGACCGTGCCGCGGAACCTGTCCGGGGCCGAGGTCGAGGCGTTCCGGGCCCGGCTCTGCGCGGTGGCCCAGAAGCGCTTCGCCAAGCAGGGCGTCGACGGCGTGAGCATGCGGCAGCTCGCGGACGAGCTCGGCTGCAGTCCGATGACGCCGTACCGGTACTTTCGCAACAAGGAGGAGATCCTCGCCGCGGTGCGGGCCGCCGCGTTCGATCGATTCGCGGCCGCGCTGGAGGAGGCGGCCCGGAAGACCGAGGGCGATGTGCGGGCCGGCGGCATGGCCGTGGGCGAGGCCTACATCCGCTTCGCTCTCGGTGATCCCGAGGCCTACCGGCTGATGTTCGACATGGCGCAGCCGCATCCCGACCGCTACCCCGATCTGGTGCGAGCCAGCGCCCGCGCGCGCCACATGATGGGCGCGGCACTCGAGGCGCTGGTGAAGGCGGGGATCTTCGTGGGCGACCCGCAACTGCTCGGCTATGTCTTCTGGGCCACCATGCATGGCCTGGTCGTGCTGCACCTGGCCGGCAAGCTTCCCGATAAGCCTGACTTCCGCACGATCCAGCAAGAGGCCATGCGCCTGCTCGTCGCCGGCGCGCGGTCGGGCGCGGCGGTGCCGGATGCCCGCGGTCCCCGCCGGAGAGGAGTGTCATGAGCATCCTGCTGAGCCTCTCGCCGTTCGCGGTCTTCTTCGTGCTGATGCGCGGCCATTCGCCGATGGCCGGGCTCGTCGGCGCCCTCGTGGTCTCGGTGCTGCTCTGCCTGCGCATGCGGTGGCGGGGCGAGTCCCTGAAGATCCTCGAGGTCGGTAGCCTCGTGGTGTTCGCCGCGCTCACCGCCTACACGGTGCTGGCCCGACCTTCGTGGACGGTGGCGACGGTGCGGCTCGCGGTCGACGCGGGCCTGCTCGCCATCGCCCTCGTCTCGCTGGCGGTGGGCCGCCCGTTCACCCTGCAGTACGCGCGCGAGCGGGTGCCCGAGCAATTCTGGGCGCTGCCCGTCTTCTTCACCACCAATCGACTGATCACGACGGTCTGGGCGGGGGCCTTCGCGGTGCTGGTGGCGGCCGACGCCGCCGCCGAGTACGCGTCGGCGGTTCCGCTCTGGGTCGACGTGGCCGCGTCGGTCGCGGCCTTCGCCGGCGCGGTCTGGTTCAGCCGCTGGTATCCCGGCGCGGTGCGCCGGCGGTTCGCTACCGCCGCGCCGTGAGCGCGGCGCGCAGGCGTGGCGGGGTGAGCGGCATGTCCAGGTGCGTGATGCCGAGCGGGGCCAGCGCGTCCACCGCCGCGTTCACCATCGCGGGGGGCATCGCGATGCAGCCGGCCTCACCCAGGCCCTTGGCCCCGAGCGGGTTGCGGGGCGAGGGCGTGTGCATCTTCTCGATCAGCACCGCCGGGACGTCGGCGGCGCGCGGGATCGCGTAGTCCATCAGGGTCGTGGTGAGGCACTGCCCGTCGGCGTCGTAGACGATCGCCTCCATCAGGGCCTGGCCGAGACCCTGGGCGAGCGCGCCGTGCAGCTGGCCCTCGGCGAGCAGCGGGTTGATCACGGTGCCCGCGTCGTCGACCCACACGAGCTGCTCGATGTGCAGGAGGCCGGTGTCCGGCTCGATGCGCACCGCGCAGACCACCGCGCCGAAGCTCCACACCTCGCCCTCGGGCTGGAAGTACATGGTGGCCTCGAGGCCGGGCGTGTCGCCCGGCGGCAGCGCCGCCCCGCCCGCGTACGCGGCGGTGGCCACCTCCTTCCACGGCACCCGCTTCTGCGGCACCCCCGCCACCTGGAAGCCTCCGCTCACGCCGACCACGTCCTCGACCGCCGCCTCCAGCAGGCGCGCCGCGATGCGGCGTCCCTTGTCGCGGACCTCCACCGAGCCGCGCACCAGCGCGCCGCCGCCCAGGGCCACGCTGCGGCTGCCGAAGGTGCCGAAGCCCTCGGGGCCCGAGCGCGTGTCGCCGTGCAGCACCGTGACGTCGTCCGGCGTGACGCCCAGGTGATCGGCCACCACCTGGGCGAACGTGGTCTCGTGGCCCTGTCCGTGCGCGCTCGAGCCGGTGATCGCGGTGACCTTGCCGGAGCGCTCCACCCGGATGCTGCCGCTCTCCCAGCCGAGAGCGCACGGCTCCACGTAGGATGCCAGCCCGACCCCGACGATCTCGCCGCGGGCGCGCCGCTCGGCCTGCCGGCGGCGGAGCCCGGCGTAGTCGGCCGCGTTCAGGGCGCGGTCGAGGGCCTGCGGGTAGTCCCCGGAGTCGTAGACCTGACCGGTGATGGTCCGGAACGGGAAGCGATCTGCCGGGATGAAGTTGCGGCGCCGCAGCTCGGCCGGATCCAGCGCGAGCGTGCGCGCCGCGGTGTCCATCAGCCGCTCGATGAAGAAGCACGCCTCGGGTCGGCCGGCGCCGCGGTAGGCCGAGACGGGGGCGGTGGTGGTGACCGCGCCCGACACCGTGATGTCGCACGATGGGATCACGTACGCGCCGGGCAGGAGCCGCGCGTGGTTCCACGGCGAGCCCGCCGCCGCGTTCATGAGCGACGCGCCGAGCGGGGAGGTGATGGCGGCACGGAGGCCGGTGATGCGGCCGCCCGCGTCGAGGGCGAGCGCGCCCTCGCAGACCGATCCGCGCGCCTGATTGGTGGTGATCTGGTCCTCGCGGCGCATGGCGATCCACTTGACCGGCCGTCCCAGGCGCTTCGTCAGCCAGGCCAGCAGCACGTCCTCGCGGTAGGGCCCGGTCTTCACGCCGAAGCCGCCGCCCACGTCGGGCGCGATCACCCGCACCCGGCTCTCGGGCAGATCCAGGAGGCGCGCCACCTCGGCCCGGATGCGGAACGGGGCCTGGCAGGAGACCCACATGGTGAGCTCCTCGGTGTAGCGGTCGAAGCTCGCGAGCACCGAGCGCGGCTCCATCGCCACCGCCGAGATTCGCTCCTGGGCGACGCGGAGCGAGATAACGTGCGCGGCGGCCGCGAAGGCGGCGGCCGCGTCGCCCTCCCGGAGCGTGCGGGCCAGCACGCGGTTGCCGTCGACGCCGGGGAAGACGCGGGGCGCGCCGGCGGCCAGCGCCGGCTCGGGCTCGGGCAGGGCGGGCAGCGGCTCGTACTCCACCCGGATCAGGTCGAGCGCGTCGTGGGCCGCGTAGACGTCCTCCGCCACGACCGCGGCCACCGGCACGCCGGCCGCGTGCACGTGGGTCTCGGCCAGGATCGGGTGGGGCGGCACGCGCATGTCCGGCACGAGCCGGTTCACGGGCATCGGGCCGAGGCCGACCACGTCAGGGCCGGTGGCGATCAGCACCACGCGCGAGGCGCGCCGCGCGGCCTCGACGTCGAGGCGCGTGACGCGGGCGTGGGCGTGGGGCGAGCGGAGGAGGGCCACGTGCAGGCAGCCCGGCGGCGTCATGTCGTCCACGTACGC
>Ga0335083_10003223_pt1 | contig 21227 bp, 20 predicted proteins | sample Lox_Sample_42_FD_206716 | JGI IMG/M metagenome (GOLD analysis project Ga0335083, IMG submission 206716) | Soil microbial communities from Loxahatchee National Wildlife Refuge, Florida, United States - Lox_Sample_4.2 | ecosystem: Environmental > Terrestrial > Soil > Wetlands | place: USA...
TGGACGCCATTATAGTCTACAAATGGTTGTTACGGTCCACTAGGTGGGCCCCTTGCCCTACGCGCTTGCACGGATGGCGCACCGCATCGATTCGGCACAGACTTCGACATAGGGCGTGAGTAATCAAGGAGCATGTCATGCTGACAGCCATGCATTCCCCGGCAACGCGCCTTCACCGACTGAGCCCTTTCGAGGTGGAACAGCAAAGCGGGACCGTTGTCGTGCAAGGCCGCGGGGCAGCGCCCGACTACGGCTGCGTCGAGTGGTTCCAGTATGTCGCTCATGCCCCGCCGGCCGCGGCGGCCGGCCGCCTGTCCCACGGGCGCGGCGTACGCCGGCCCTGAGGGCCGCGCTGCGTGCACTTCGCCACCGAAGATCTGCAGCGCGTCAATGCCTGGTGGCGGGCCGCGAACTATCTTTCCGTCGGCCAGATCTACCTGCTCGACAACCCGCTGCTCGCTGAGCCGCTGCGGCCGGGGCACATCAAGCCGCGCCTGCTCGGCCACTGGGGAACGACGCCGGGCCTCAACTTCATCTACGCGCATCTCAACCGCCTGATCCAGGCGCGCAGTCTGTGCGTCCTGCCGGTGATCGGTCCGGGCCATGGCGGCCCCGGAATCGTCGCCAACACCTGGCTCGAGGGCAGCTACAGCGAGCTCTATCCGGAGCTCCCGCGCAATGCCGAAGGCATGCGGCGGCTGTTCAGGCAATTCTCCTTTCCCGGAGGCATTCCGAGTCACTGCGCGCCGGACGTGCCCGGCTCCATTCACGAGGGCGGCGAGCTCGGCTACTCCCTCGCGCACGCCTGCGGCGCGGCCTTCGACAACCCGCAGCTGCTCGTCGCCTGTGTGGTCGGCGACGGCGAGGCCGAGACAGGACCGCTGGCGACGGCCTGGCATTCCAACAAGTTTCTCGATCCGCGCCACGACGGTGCGGTACTGCCCATTCTGCACCTGAACGGCTACAAGATCGCCAACCCGACCGTGCTCGCGCGCATCCCGCGCGCGGAGCTCGAGAGTCTGCTCGTGGGTTACGGCTGGCGGCCGTACTTCGTGGCGGGGGACGAGCCGTGGTCGATGCACGCGCAGATGGCGGCGGCCCTCGATCTGGCAGTCGATGAGATCGCCGCGATCCAGGCGCGCCACCGCGCCGGCGGCGAGAGCGCGCGGCCGCGCTGGCCGATGATCGTGCTCGAGAGTCCCAAGGGCTGGACGGGGCCCAAAGTGGTCGACGGAGTACAGATCGAGGGGACCTGGCGCGCCCACCAGGTGCCGCTCGCAGAAGTGGCGCAGAAACCCGAGCATCTGCGCCTCCTCGAGGCGTGGATGCGCAGCTACCGTCCGGAGGAGCTGTTCGACGCGGACGGTGCGCCGTGCGCCGCGGTGCTCGAGCTCGCGCCGCAGGGTACTCTGCGGATGGGCCTGAACCCGCATGCCAACGGCGGTGCGCACGTGGCGCCGCTCGAGTTGCCGCCGCTGGCGGACTTCCAGGTCGCGGTCGAGCGCCCGGGCAAGACAGTGGCCGAAGCCACCCGGGTCCTCGGCCAATGGCTGCGCGAGGTGATGCGCGGCAGCGAGGTGGCACGCAACTTTCGCCTGTTCGGGCCGGACGAGACCGCCTCCAATCGGCTCGATGCCGTATTCGAGGTGACCGCGCGGGCCTGGATGGGGGAGCGGCGCGCCGGCGACGACCATCTCGCCGCCGGCGGCCGGGTGATGGAGGTGCTGTCCGAGCACCAGTGTCAGGGATGGCTCGAAGGCTATCTCCTCACCGGCAGGTACGGGCTCTTTTCCTGCTACGAGGCCTTCATCCACATCGTGGACTCGATGTTCAACCAGCATGCCAAGTGGCTCGAGGCCGCGCGGCGCATCCCATGGCGGCAGCCGCCGCCGGCGCTCAACATTCTTCTGACCTCGCACGTCTGGAGGCAGGACCATAACGGCTTCTCGCACCAGGATCCGGGATTCATCGACCTGGTGGTCAACAAGAAGGCCGACGTGGTCCGTGTGTACCTGCCGCCGGACGCCAACACGTTGCTGTGCGTGGCCGCGCATTGCCTGCGCAGCCGCGGCCGGGTCAACGTGATCGTCGCCGGCAAGAACGCCGAGCCGCAATGGCTGCCGCTCGATGCCGCCGCGCGGCACTGCGAGGCCGGGATCGGCATCTTTGAGTTCGCGGGCAATGACGGCGAGGGCTCTCCCGACGTGGTGCTCGGCTGCGCCGGGGACGTGCCGACGCTCGAGACGCTGGCGGCGGTGGATCAGCTGCGCCGCCATCTGCCGGATCTCAAGGTGCGGGTGGTGAACGTGGTCGATCTCATGACGCTGCAGCCGCACGAGGAGCATCCGCGGGGACTCAGCGACAGCGAGTTCGATGCGCTCTTCACCACCGACCGGCCGGTCATCTTCGCCTACCATGGCTATCCCTGGCTGATTCACCGCCTCACCTACCGGCGGCACAATCACGGCAATCTCCACGTGCGCGGCTACAAGGAGGAGGGCACGACCACGACGCCCTTCGACATGGTGGTGCGCAACGACCTCGACCGCTTTCATCTGGTGATCGACGTGATCGACCGCGTGCCGGGGCTCGGCTACCGGGCGGCCCACGTGCGTCAGCTGATGCGCGACCAGCTCGCGCGGCACCACGAGTACATCTGCCGCACGGGCGAGGATCTGCCGGAGATCCGCGACTGGACCTGGCACGCGCGCCACAGCGCGTGAGCGGTGCTCAGTAGAGCCGCGGCTGGACGCCGAAGTAGCGCGTGCCGCGGCGGGCGCGCGGCGGCGGCTTGACGAGTCCCGGCGGCTTGACGACCAGAACGTCGCAGGCGAGCCGATCGAGTACCCGTTCGGCGGTATTGCCGATCAGCAGCCGCTTGAAGCCCGAGCGCGACAATGCGCCCATCACCACGATGGCGCTGCCGGTGCGCGCCGCCAGTTGTGCGATCGCATCGACCGGGTCGCGGCCGAGGACGTGCAGGCGGCTCTGCGGGATCCCGAGGCCGCGGACCACGCGCGCCAGGCTGGCGCGCGCTGCGCGCTCGTTGCGCGCCTCGAGTCCGAGGACCTCCTCATCCGACAGCCCGCCACCCGAGAAGGCCGTGAGCGGCACCGGCACGTAGGCGTAACCGGCGTGCAGCGCGCCATGCAGCGCGCGCGCCACCGCTGCGCCCAGACGCAGGATCTGCTGGTTGAGGCGCACGGGCTTGGCGAAGGTGTGCTGCGGATCGACGGCGGCGAGCACCGCCGGCCGCCGGTACGGGCCCGAGCGCTTGACCAGCAGCACCGGCACGGGGCTGCGCCGCAGCAGCTCCCAGTCGTTGAGGTGCAGCAGGCCCGCGGCCAGATGCCGTCCCGGATGCTGCTCGGCGACGATGAGTCCGGCGCCGATGCGGCAGGCCTCGCGGACGACGGCCTCATAGGCCGGGAAATCCCACTCGGCGCTCACCGCGACTTTGAGTCCCGTGCGCCGCAGGCGGCGCGCCAGGCGCTCGAGGCGCGCGCGCTGCGCCTCGCGGGCGCGGCGCTCGAGGTCGGGCGGGTCGTCGTAGAGCAGCGAGACGTCGGCATCCACGCCACCGACGTACACCGGATCGGCGAGGGCGTGGAACAGCACCAGCTCCGCGTCGAAGGCCGCGGCGAGGCGGGCGGCCTTGCGCACGCCGGGGAAGCGGCGCGCTGCGGGATCCTTGACGGCGGCGAGGATGCGGCGGATGCGGGTCATGGAGCGGCGACTCCTCTGGCGTCCTCTAGCGCTGCGCCTCGAGGAACGCGGCGACCGCGTCCATGTCGGCGACATTCAGGTTCTGCGCCACGCCGTGCATGATGGCGACGTTGCGCATGTTGCTCTGGAAGGAGCCGAGCTGCTTCAGTATGTATTGCGCGTGCTGGCCGGCGAGCCGGGGGAAATCCGCCGTCCCGTGGGCATCGGGCCCGTGGCAGCTGCTGCAGGCGGGTACGCCCTGCGCCGCGACACCCTGCTCATAGATCGCGCGTCCGCGGCTGGCGGCCGCTGCGGGCGTGCTGGCACTCGGCTCGGCCTTCTGTGCCGCGTAGTAGGCGGCGAGCGCCTGGATCGTGTCATCGTCGAGCTGGCTCGCCATGCCCCACATGTAGCCGATCGCATCCGGATCGCCGCGCGTCTGCGAGCGGAACGCCTTGAGCTGCGCGGCCAGGTAGTTGGCGTTTTGCCCGGCGAGCCGCGGGTACTTGGGCTGCTGGCTGTTGCCGGTGGTCCCATGGCACGTGCCGCACACCGTGATAGCGAGGTGTTGGGCATAGGCGCGGGTGGTGGCATCGGGCCCGTCCGCCCATGCAGCGCATCCGCCGCCGATGAGCGCCGCACCCGCCAGCCACATTGGGAATTTTCTCATGATGATCACCTCAGTACGCGAACCACAGCAGCAGGTACAGCGAGTTGTTGTCGGAGGCGTTGCGCCCCACGCCGTCGTAGTTGGAGCCCGCACCGTTGAATTTTCCGTACCAGGTGTACTGCGCGGATATCTTGACGTTGAGCCACGGCAGATAGTTGAGCTCGGCGATCCAGCCGCGGGTATCGGGCAGCCCGTTGGCGCTGGTCACCACCCCGGGCGCGCCCGCGGGGGTCGCCGGATAGAGCCCGCCGTCGGCCGTGCCGGTGGTGGAGAAGTACTGCAACGTGCCGCCGAACTTGCGCCGGTAGTAGTAGGTGGCCGCCACCTCGGTCGTCGTGAGCGAGTCGTTGGGGTTCGCCGCGCCACCGCTCGCGTAAGCCGCGTTCAGCGTCATCGACTCGTGGATATGGGTCGCCTCGACCGAGAACAGGTGCTGATCGCCGATGAACTGGTACTGCAGGTCCTCGGCCACGTCGTTGAACTGGTTGAACGGTCCGTTGAGCGGCGTCGGGCTCCCCGAGGCCGATCCCGGCAGCACCTTCAGATCGATCCCGTACATGCCGAGCTCGAGGGAGTTGCGATCGAAGTTGTACTCGTAGGCGAGGCGCCAGTAGGGCGCCAGGCCCTGGATGACGTTGGAGGCGGTGCCATCGAGCGGGCCGGCGCCGCCCGTGAGCTGGTTGGTGACCCCCTGCTGCGCCGAGCGGTAGCCGCCCAGCTCCGCGTACAGCGACTCGTTCCAGTAAAGATATCCGGTCAGGCCGGCCACATTCTGCGCGAACGCGCCCGCGATCGCCGTACCGGCCAGCGGACTCACATTGGCATTGCTGCCGGCGTAAGGGAACCCCCAGGCGGGAGTGGAGTTCCACAGGTCCTGCACCGTCGGGTTATTGTTGAGCGACACGCCATAGGTGAGGGTGCCGCTCCCGGGCAGCGCGATCTCGTCGGCGAAGCGGATGTCGCTGTTGTCGATACCGATCGTACCGCCGTCGTTCGCGTAGGTGAGTTGGAACATGGCGCCGAGGTTCGGCGCGATCTTGCCCGCGTAGAAGAAGCTGAACTGCTGCGGAAAGCCGGCCGTGCCGTTTTGCGCGACGGCCGGCGCGCCGACCGCGGACAGGTCGGGCACCCCGGTCTTCATCTGCGTATAGGAGATCTGCGCCATGATGGACAGCGGCGGGAAGCCCGAGAGCTCGAGCATCTCCTCTTTCTTGCCCGTCACGTCGCGCACCTGCTTGACGTTGGTGAGCGTATAGCCGTTCGCCTTGAAGACGCGGCCGAAGTGCGTCAGTTCGGGAAACACGGTGTGACAGGCCTCGCAGGCCATGCCGGTCTGGCGCGCGAAGCTCGGCACCGCGAGCGCGGCCGGAGCCGTGACCAGCCAGACCGCCGCGCACGCCGCGACGGCGGTGAATCTGCCCAGGAGACGAACCTTTGCGTCTGACATGCGGGCTCCCTTACTGTTCGCGTTGATCCGCAGTTGCCAACGTGAGGCTAACGGGCACCCGCAGCGTCAGGTAGTGAGGGTTGTACTTATGCGGCCGGTAGTAGTTCTTAGGGACCGCGGAGCCGGCGCGCGGGAGCATGCTGGCGCCTGATCCCATGAGCGACGTCACGACGATGCGACCGTATCCGCGCGAGCTCGAGGAGCGCCTCGAGCATCGCGGGCGGCAGCTGCTGCTGCGGCCGATCCGGCCGGAGGACACTTCGCGACACCGCCAGTTCCTCGCGCGCGTGAGCGCGCGGGACCTGTACACGCGCTTCTTCAGCGGCGTGCACGAGGTGCCCGAGCCGGAGCTCGCGCACTTCACGCACATCGACTACGACCGCGAGATGGCCTTCATCGCCGTGGCGGCCGACGGCGCCGGGGCGGGCGACATACTCGGCGTGGCGCGTGCCTGCGCGGATCGGGACCTCCGTACGGCGGAGTTCGCCGTGCTGGTGCGCTCGGATCTGAAGCGCCAGGGGCTCGGAAGAGTGCTGATGGAGAAGCTCATCCGCTACTGCCGCGGGCGCGGTGTCGGCGAGCTGCGCGGCAACGTCCTGATGGAGAACACCGCGATGCTCGGGCTCGCGCATGCGCTCGGCTTCCGCCTGCGCGGGACCGAGCAGAACGTCGGGGAGATCGTGCTCGATCTGCGCGCGGCTCAAACGGCGCGCGACAGCGGCACAGGCCCGGTGGCAGGCGGCGGCGCGCCGAGGTAGCGGTCGAAGCACATGGCGACGTTGCGCAGCAACAGCCGCCCTGCGTCAGTCACCGCGATCTCCGCACCCGCGAGGCTCACCAGTCCGTCAGCCGCGAGCGGCCGCAGGCGCTGCAGCTCGGCGCCAAAGTAGTCGTCGAAGTCGAGGCCGAAGTCGCGGCCGATTGCCGCGGTGTCGACCACGCCCTGGCACATCAGCTGACCGATCACAGCGCCGCGCACCCGGTCATCGAAAGCGAGCGCGAGGCCGCGCCATATGGGCAGCCGCCGCTCGCCGAGCGCTGCCTGCCATGTCCTGAGATCGCGGAAGTTCTGGCTGAAGCTGTCGCCGATGTGACTGATGGCGCTCGCGCCCAGGCCGATGAGATCGCAGTGCGCATGGGTCGTGTAGCCCATGAAATTGCGCTGCAGGCCGCCGGACTCCTGCGCACGCACCAGCTCGTCGTCGGGCAGGGCGAAGTGATCCATGCCGATGTAGCGATAGCCTCCCGCCGACAGCTCCTCGATCGCAAGGCTGAGGAGCTCGAGGCGTGCGGCCGGCCCCGGGAGCGCGGCGGGGTCGATGCGGCGCTGAGCTTTGAAGAGCACGGGCAGGTGCGCATAGCCGTACACCGCCACCCGGTCCGGCCGGGCCGACATCACCGTGCGCAGCGTGCTGCGGAACTTCTCCGGTGTCTGGCGCGGCAGGCCGTAGATCAGGTCGATGTTGATCGAGCGGAAGCCCCGGTCACGACAGGCGTCGATGAGATCGAGCGTCTCCGCGACGGTCTGGATGCGGTTTACTGCGTGCTGCACCTCGGGATCGAAATCCTGCACCCCGAGACTCGCCCGGTTGAAGCCGAGCTGCGCGAGCGTCGCGGCGTAGTCCTCGGGTTCTCCGGGAAGGGCGCGGGGATCGAGCTCGATGGAGAAGTCGCGGTCTGCAGCCTCGCTCAGACGAAATGCACGGCCGAGCCCTTCGAGCAGCCGGGCGAGGGTCTCGCGGCCGAGGAAGTTGGGCGTACCGCCGCCCAGGTGCAGCTGCACCACCTCGCGAGCCGGGTCGAACAGCCTCGCAGCGAGCTCAACCTCGATCAACAGGTCATCCACATAGCGCTCGCCCCGCGAGGTGTCGCGCGTGATCACCCGGTTGCAACCGCAGTAGAAGCAGGGGCTGAAGCAAAAAGGCACGTGCACGTAGAGCGACAGCGGACGGCATAGCGGCGTGTTGCTGCCGCTCGCGTGCCGACGCAGCGCCGCAGCGTCGAAGGTGGTGTTGAACTGCGGCGCGGCGGGGTAAGACGTATAACGCGGCCCGGGGCGATCGTAGCGGCGCAACAGCTCCGGGTCGAAACGAATCGTGGAATTCACCTCATACACCCTTCAAAAGAAACACCGCGGGCGGTAGCCACAGCGCCGCCACCCGCGGTCAAATCGCATTCGCCGGTCCCTACTGGACCTTGATCGTAGTCGGCTTCCTTGCCTCGATCCTGGTCTTGGGAACGTGGACGGTCAGCACTCCGTCCTTCGAGTCGGCGCGAATCGCGGCCTCGTTGACCGCATCCGGGAGCGCAAAGCTGCGCGAAAAGCTGCCATAGAAGCTCTCGACCTTATGGAACTTCTCGTCCTTGTGCTCCAGCTGTTGGGACCGCTGGCCGCTCAGCGTGAGCATCCCGTCGGCCACGGTCACCGTGGCATCCTCTTTCTTCACACCCGGCAGTGACGCGCGGATCAGATACTCATCGTCCGTCTCGCTGATATCGACCGAAGGTGCCCAGTCCGAGCTGGTCTCGAGCGCGCTTCCCGGTACGCGTGGCCAGCGGCCGAACCAGGCGGGAAAGCGACTCACCATATCGTCCATCGTGCTGAAGGGTTCCCAACGAATGAGGCTCATACGTCTCTCCTTTTGCTCTGGACTCAGGTGCGATGTTAGGAACCGGCGACGCACCGCGCCATGCGTAGCTGTGCGTAGCGAGGCTGCGGGCATGGGTACCTGTACGTAGCCCTGCAGGCTTGTGCGCATAGTCCTGCGTCATCTACGTATCGCTTGCCGGCGTGAGGGGGAGTTAGGTTCCGAGCCACGTCGAGGCAACCGTGCATCGACCAGGGGAGATAAAAAATGTCCGTCAGTATTGCTGCACAGCCGCCATTGAGCGGCGTCAAGCCGGGCGCCACCAGTCAGTTGCGCATGGGTTTCATCGTCGCCTGGTTCTTTTGTCTGCTCTTCTATTTCATCCAGTACGCGGTGCGCTCGGCACCGAGCGTGATGCTGCCGGAGCTGACCGCGACGCTGGGGCTGACTACCCTCGGCGTCAGCTCGCTGCTGGGACTTTATTACTACACCTATTCGACCTTTGCGATCGTCGCCGGGGCATCGCTCGACCGCTGGGGCGCGAAGTACACCATTCCCTTCGGGGTGTTCGCGCTGGCGATCGGCATCGCGATGTTCGGCCTGGGGATCAGCTGGGCGGCGCACGTGGGCAGGCTGCTGCAGGGAGCGGGCGCTGCCTTTGCGTTTGTCGGCGCGGTGTACCTGGCGGCACACGGTTTTCCTGCCAAGTATCTGGCGACGGCCGTGGGCTTCACGCAGTGCGTCGGCATGCTCGGAGGCTCGGCCGGACAGTTCGCCGTCGCTCCTCTGGTGCACGGGCCCATCAGCTGGCAGCAATTCTGGCTGTACACGGGCGTCATCACTCTGGTCGTCGGTGTACTGATGCTGATCCAGACACCGCGGCGCGAGGAAGCCAAGGCGCAGGGCGCTGTATGGACCATGTTTGCGCCCTACAAGACCGTGCTGAGCAACCCGCAGTCCTACCTGTGCGGGCTGTGCGCGGGACTGCTGTTCCTCCCGACCACGGTCGGCGGCATGATCTTCGGCGTCTCGTTCCTGCGCCAGGGCTGGCACCTCGGCTACAGCGAGGCGGTCAATCGCGCTTCGATGGTGCCGCTCGGCTGGGTGATCGGCGCGCCGCTCCTCGGCTATATCGCCGACCACTTCGGCCGCCGCAAGCCCGTGCTGTTCGCCGGTGTAGTGGTGATGCTGGCCTCGGCGCTCGCGATTCTTTATCTGCCCTCGAATACGGCACCGCCCTATCTGCTGGGTTTTCTGCTCGGCTTCGGTTCCGGAGCGGCCATGATTCCGTATTCGATCATCAAGGAAGTGAATCCCGATAACGTCAAAGGCAGTGCCACCGGTGCCATCAACTTCCTGGTGTTCGTCATGAGTGCCTTCGCGGCGCCGTTCTACGGCTGGCTGCTGCAGAGACTTTCCGGGGGCGCGCCGCTCACGCTGCCGGTGTTCCAGCAGGGTGGAGCGGGCCTGATCATCGGCGTGGTCATTGCGCTGGTGCTCGCCTGGTTCATCCGCGAGACCGGCTGGGCCGCAAAGCGCGCCTGAGGAGACACTATGGAACGCGAAATGATGCACCGGCTGCTGCGCGACATGATGCTGTCGCGGGTCTTCGAGGAGCGCGCCGCCGAGGAATACCAGAAGGGCAACATCGTCGGCTTCCTGCACCTCTATCCGGGTGAGGAGGCGGTTGCCGCCGGCGTGATCAACGCCGCGGGCCCCGCGGACTACATCGTGAGCACTTACCGCGAGCACGCCCACGCCCTGGTGCGCGGGGTGCCGGCACGGGCCGTGATGGCGGAGCTCTTCGGGCGCGCTACCGGGATGTCAGGCGGCATGGGCGGCTCGATGCACATGTTCGATCGCGAGCGCCGCTTCATGGGCGGCTATGGGATCGTGGGCGAGACCTTTCCGATCGCGATCGGGATCGGCTACGCGATCAGCTTGCGCGCCCTCCCCGAGGCGGTGATCTGCTTCTTTGGCGACGGCGCGGTCAATCAGGGGACCTTTCACGAGTCGCTCAACATGGCCTCCCTGTGGCGACTGCCGGTGCTGTTCGTCTGCGAGAACAACCACTATGCGATCGGCACGGATATTCATCGCCACTCGGCCGTGGCAGAAGTGTATAAGCGCGCCGCCGCCTATAACATCCCGGCGGAGAAGATCGACGGTATGGACGTGGTCAAGGTGTTCGACGCGACCCGCCATGCGCTGGATCGGGTACGCCGCGCCGGCGGTCCGCAGCTCCTCGAGCTCGAGACTTATCGCTACCGCGGGCATTCCATGGCCGACCCCGGCGCCTATCGCCCGGCGGTCGAGGTCAAGGCCTATCAGGGCATTGATCCGCTGACCATCGGCGCGCGCGAGATCGAGTACCGGTATCCGACCGCGGCGGAGCTCGCCGAGGTCGGCCCCGACAACATTGGCCGGCTCACCGAGCACATGATCTCTGCCGGCCACCTCGAGGAGGTTGAGATCGCGCAGCTGCGCAAGGAAGTCGAGGCGGTGGTCGAGGATGCGGTGCAGTTCTCGCTCGCAAGCGCACAGCCGACGATGGACGATGCCTGGCGGCACCTCAACTGCAACCGTCGCCACGAACAGCTGCTGCCGGCTTAAGGAGTCGTTTTATGACACAGGAACTGCTCTATTGGCAGGCGCTCAACCGGGCCCTGGACATCGAGATGGCGGCCGACGAGTCGGTATTCGTGCTCGGCGAGGACGTCGGTCTCTACGGCGGCAGCTATCGGGTAACTGAAGGCCTGTACGCCAAGTACGGCGAGGCGCGGGTGCGCGACACGCCGATTTCCGAGAACAGCTTCACCGGGCTCGGGGTCGGCGCGGCGCTGGTCGGAATGCGACCGGTGGTCGAGATCATGACGATCAATTTCGCCATGCTGGCGCTCGATTCGATCGTCAACGGCGCGGCCAAGATCCCCTTCATGTCGGGCGGGCAGTTTCCGATGCCGCTGGTGATCCGGGTTCCCGGCGGCGTGGCGCGCCAGCTTGCCGCCCAACATGCGCAGCGCCTCGAATCGATGTTCATGAACGTCCCGGGGCTGCGCGTCGCGGTGCCATCCACGCCGCAGGACGCCTACTGGCAGCTGCGCCAGGCGATCGCCTCGGATGAGCCCGTGGTGCTGCTCGAGCATGAGGTGCTGTATTTCACCAAAGGGCCAGTGGACACCATGGCGGAAGCACCACCGATGCACCAGGCCCTGGTTCGCCGTGCCGGCAAGGATGTCACTCTGATCGGCTATTCGCGCACGGCGCTCCTGGCACAGGAAGCGGCCGCCGAGCTCGCGAAGGAGGGCATCGAGGCGGAGGTGATCGATCTGCGGAGCCTCAACCCCATCGACTGGAAGACCTTGAGCGAATCGGTCAGCAAGACTCATCGGGCGCTCGTGATCGAGGAAGACTGCCGGCATGCCGGCGCCGGTGCCGAGATCGCCGCCAATCTCGCGGAGCGCTGCTTCTACTCGCTCGATGCGCCGGTCCAGCGCGTCGCGGGCCTCGACATTCCGACGCCTTACAATGGCGCGCTCGAGGCGGCCAGCATCCCGCGCGTGGTGGATATCGTCGCGACGGCGCGTACGTTGCTCGGTCCAAAGGAGAAAGCAGCCGCATGAAGCATCCGCTCACCATGCCCGCGCTCTCGGACACCATGAGCAACGGCCGGCTGGTGAAATGGCTCAAGGCGGCGGGAGATCCGGTCAGGCACGGGGAGGCGATCGCGGAGGTCGAAACCGACAAGGCGATCATGGATGTCGAAGCCTTTCACGAAGGCTTCCTGAGCGGTCCCCTGGCGGCCGTCGATACCCAGCTGCCGGTCGGGCAAGTCATTGGCTACACCGTGGACACGCGCGAGGAAGCCACCAACGGCGCGGGCCTCGCGACCCCGGAGGAGGCCGTCGCCGCGCCGCAGACATCCACGACCGCGCCGCCGCCGGCAGCGGAGGCCCCCGCCGCGGCGGCTCCCGAGGCGGGGTCGGCGGGCGTGCGGCCGGCGGCGCCATCCGCTGCGCGGGCCTCGCCCTATGCACGGCGGCTGGCGCAGCAGCTGGGAGTGGACTTGAGTAAGCCGGAGCCGGGCGATACGCCGCTGCGCGCGGCCGATGTGGCCGCGGCGGCGCGGCACCGGGCGGCGCCGGATCTCGGGATGGGGCCGGCTTACCGGATCGAGCCGAATACACCATTCCGCGAGGCCACCGCACGGGCCATGATCGCCAGCGCCGGAACGCCGACCTTCCGCGTGACCGCTGCGCTGGCGCTCGGCGCCCTGATCGCCAAGGCCAGGGCGAGTGGGCGCTCGCTGAGCGTACTGCTGGCGCGCGCCTGTGCGCTCAGCATCGCCGAGCAGCCGTTGTTCAATGCGGTGTATACGCCTGACGGCATCGCCCGGCGCGAGCGCATCGACATCGGGATCGCGGTGGACTCGCCCGAAGGTCTCATCACGCCGGTTCTGCGCGATGTCGCGGGGCGCTCGCCGCTGGCACTGCTCGGTGACTGGCGTGTACTGCTCGAGAAGGCGCGCACGCGGCGGCTGGCGCCTGCCGAGTACAGCGGCGCAACCTTCTATCTCTCGGATCTGGGCGTATTTCCCTGCGTATACAGTTTCGACTCGATCGTTCCACAGGGCGCGGCCGCATTGCTCTCGGTGGCCGCTGTGCAGGGCGAGAAGGCGCTGTGCACGCTCAACTGCGACCATCGCGTGGTCTTCGGAGGCGATGCGGCGCGCTTCCTCGAGACGCTCGAGCGGCACATCACCGTGCTGGCGGCGTCGGACGGCTAGCGCGGCGGGCGAGCAGCACGGCGATCGCGCAGGACCCGAGGCGCGAGAGGCTCTTGTCGGCGCGGCTCGTGAGCATGACCGGTACGCGTGCTCCGAGTACGATGCCGGCGATGTGCGCGCCGGCGAGGTATTCGAGCTGCTTGGCCAGCATATTGCCGGCTTCGAGATCCGGGACAATGAAGATGTCGGCCCTTCCTGCGACCTTCGAACGGATCCCCTTGGCGCGGGCGGCCTCGAGCGAGACCGCGTTGTCGAAGGCCAGCGGCCCGTCGAGCACCCCGCCGGTAATCTGGCCGCGCTCAGCCATCTTGCAGAGCACGGCGGCATCGAGAGTCGATCTGATCCGTGGGGACACGGTCTCGATGGCAGACAGCAGCGCCACCCGTGGCTGCTTCACTCCCAGGGCGTGCGCGAGGTCGATCGCGTTCTGGACGATGTCGACCTTCTCCTCGAGCGTGGGATAGATGTTCACGGCAGCATCGCTGACCAGCAGCGGGCGCGGATAGCCCGGAGCATCGATCACGAACACGTGACTCATGCGCCGTGCAGTTCGCAGCCGCGGCTCGGCAACGATCGCGCCCATGAACTCATCCGTATGGAGGCTGCCTTTCATGAGCGCCTCCACCTTGCGCTCCGCCGCGAGCGCCGCGGCCGCCGCGGCCGCGGCATGGCTGTGCTCCGTCCATAGGCATTCGTATGCGTCCGGGTTCACCGCTGCCTGGCGGGCCGCTGCGCGGATCTTTGCTTCCGGCCCGACGAGCACCGGGACGATCAGCCCGGCTTTCGCGGCCTCGATCGCGCCCCCGAGTGCGATGGCGTCCACGGGGTGTACTACCGCGGTGCGCAGCGGTGCGAATCCGCGCGCCCGCCGCAGCAGGCGCAGGTAGTGGTGTGCCAGGGCGCGGCGCGCCGCTACGGTCAGGGTGCGCGGCCTCTTGAAAGCGGGATCCGTCACACGCATGGTAAGCAAGAGTCCAGTATCATTGGCCCATTATGTCCAGGCACCTTAGATACAAGAGCCTCGCTCCGCAACCGGGGCGGCGCGGCTTTCTCAAGGCACTGGGTGCTGTGTGCGGTAGCCTGGGATCCCTGGCTGCCGTGCCGGCGCTGGCTGCCGACCGCGGCTCGCGCTGCGTCAGCTTCGTGCACACGCACACCGGGGAGACCCTGCGTGCCGCCTACTTTACCGACGGCAGCTATCAGGCGGACTGCCTGGCCCGGGTCGATCACCTGCTGCGCGATTTCCGCACCGGTGATGTCCATCCGATCGATCCCGCATTGCTCGATATCCTCTTCGACCTGCAGGTGCGCGCCGACCGCGACGAGCCCTTCCAGGTGATCTGCGGCTACCGCTCGCCCGCGACCAATGCGATGCTGCACCGGCGCTCCGAGGGCGTGGCGGTGCACAGCATGCACCTCGAGGGCCGGGCCATCGACATCCGCCTCGGCGGCTTTTCCACCGGCGCGCTCGCTTCCCATGCGCGGGCGCTCGGGCGCGGCGGCGTGGGTTACTACCCGCAGAGCGATTTCGTGCACGTCGACACCGGGCGCGTCCGCTCCTGGTGATCTCAGGGCCGCCGCGCGACCGGCGCGAGTCCCAGCAGCGCTTCGAGCCGGCGATCCTGCCCGTAGATATCCTCGAAAAAGTGTACCGCCCCGTCCTCGGTGGCGACCGCCGTGCCGTAGAGGATGAGCACGTGCACGGGCTGCGCCAGGCTCACGTGGAAGGTGGCATCGCCATTCATCGCCGCACGGATCTTCTCCGGCGTCCAATCGCCCGCGGTGCCGCGCAGCACCGCGGCGGCCAGCGCCACCGGATCGCTCACCCGGATACATCCGTGACTGAAGGCACGCCGCGGCTCATCGAACAGCCGCTGCGCCGGCGTTGAATGCAGGTACACGTCGTAGCGATTCGGCAGCACGAACTTGATGAGCCCGAGCGCGTTGTCCGGGCCGGGGCGTTGCCGCAGGCGCAGCCGCCCGGCGGCGAGCGCCTGCAGGTTGCCGGGAGTGGCACCGAGCGAGGCCGCGGATGCGGAGGCGCCTGGGTCCACCAGCTCCATGTCGTGCGTATCCAGGTAGCGGGGATCGCGGTGCAGCTGCGCGAGCAGCTCGCGCCGCACGATGCTGGGTGGAACGTCCCAGTAGGGGCGGAAGAGCACTGCCGTCATGTCGGCCGTGAATACCGGCGTGTGCAGCTGCGGGTATTGGCGGCCGACGATCACGTTCATGCGCAGCATGTCGGCCTCTTCATCAATCGCCGAGCGGATGAGAAACAGGCGAAACTCCGGGATGTTGACGATGAGTGTCGGCGGTCGCAGCGGCGGCACCCAGCGCCAGCGCTCGAGCGTCAACTCGATCTGCCGGACGCGTTGCGCGAACGGGACTCCGAGAGCGGCGAGCGTGCTGCCGCCGAGCGCGCCGTCCTCCGCCAGGCCGTGCAGGTACTGGAACCGTTTCAGCCCCGCCACCAGGTCATCGTCGAGCACCGGCTCGGTGCGCGCGGCCTGCCGCGGCGAGAGGTCACCGACCGCCGCGAGGCGCGCGCGTAACTGCACAGCGCCCGCGTAATACTGCCCCGGCTTGACCGAGCGGCGCGGCGGCGGCGGAAGGGTGGGCAGCTGCGGCGCCGCCGCGAGCTCGCGATAGCGGGCCAGCGACTGTCGCAGCAGCCGGTAGTGCAGATAGCTGGGCTCGACTGCCGAGAGCACCGCGGCGGTGTCGTTGCGCGTGGCGAGCTGTCCGACGACCGCCGCCAGGTCGAATCCCTCCGCCCGGGCAGGCATGTCGAAGCCGGCGGTGCGCGGATCGATGCGCCCGAAGTGCAGATCCTGCACCAGCGTCAGCGCGGCGCTCGTCAGCTCCCGGTCGAAGCGCGACCAGTCGGCAGGCGGTGCCTCGCGATTGGCGGAAAGGACGGCGAGCCGCGCAGCCAGCTGCGGGGCTCCATAGTCGGCGGCCGAGAGCCCGTAGACGGACACGGACTGCAGTGCCTCGAGGAGCGCGTGCGCCTGCGGAGTCGCTGCGCCGGACCGGCTCCACAGGAGAGCGGGCGCACTCCCGGTGTAAAGCGCCTCAAGGGCATGCCGGATTGCGGGACTCGCGGCTCGGGTCGGCGCCGCAGACGGCTGCGGCATGGCCCGCTCGGCGGCCTGGCCGATCGCCGTTCCCGTGAGCGCGCACGCCACCAACGTCCGCGCGAGCATGCGCAGCATCCGGCCTCCGCAAGTGTTCCCGCCGGGGAGAGTGCCGCCAGGGGCAGGTCATTGAAATGGGTAGTGCTCCTGCCGGCCTAGGTACTTGTCCCGAGGTGGGACCGTATTCGGGCTCATGATGCGCTGCTGCGGATGGGGCACGCTGGCTGCCCTTGGCGCGGAGGCGATCATGCGGGAAATTCGGCGGATTCTGGTGGCGGTCAAGGATCCCGGAGCGCGTTCGCTTCCCGCCGTAGCCAAGGCGACGCAGCTGGCCCGGAGCCTCGGAGCGCAGCTCGAGCTCTTTCATGCCATCGACTCCCCGCACTACGTCGACATGCTCGGCATGACCGCGGATCGCACCCGACAGATGGAATGCGACGAGACGGGTGAGTACCTGCAGCGCCTCGAGCGCCTCGCGGCGCGCGCCCGGCTGCACACTGCGCGGGTGAGCGTGGCGGTGGAATTGGACTATCCGGCTTACGAGGCGATCGTGCGCCGCGCCCTCAAGACCGGCGCCGACCTCATCATCGCCGAGTGCCACGCGGGCGCGCGGGTCGCCCCCGGATTACTGCGCCTCGCGGACTGGGAGCTGCTGCGCCTGAGCGCGGTGCCGGTGCTGCTGGTCAAGCGCACCCGGCCGTATCACCATCCGACCGTGGTGATGGCCCTGGACCCGAGCCATGCCTTCGCCAAGCCCGCGAAGCTCGACGCAGAGATCGTGCGGGTGGGCAGCGCGGTCTCGGCGGGCCTGCGCGGCAAGCTGCACGCCGTGCATGCCTTTGCCACGGCGCCGACCGGTTCGCGGGTGCAGACGGCCGCCGCGGCCGGGGCGCGGGCGGGCCTCGATCAGGCGCTGCGGACCACGGGCATTGCGCCGGGCTGCCGGCACCTGGTGCCTGGAGATCCGACCCTCGCGGTCCGGGACACGGCGCGGCGCCTGGCCGCCGACATCGTGGTCGTGGGGGCGGTGTCGCGCTCGGGGCTCAAGCGCGCGTTCATCGGCAACACCGCGGAGCGGCTGCTCGATTGCCTGCCCTGCGATCTGCTGATCGTGAAGCCTGAAGGGTTCCGCAGCTCCGTTGCGCGCAGTGCGCGCGGTGCCCGGCTGCTGGCGGTCGAGCCCCTCGGCTGAGCCTTTTTTGGCTATGCTATGCGCCGGCGTCTCAACCGGGCGCTCCGGCGGCTGGCACTATAAGCATTCTCCATGCTGAATCTTCCGGCGGAACTCGCGCGCACGGTACTCGACGCCGCGCCCGATGCGCTCATCGTGATCGATGCGGGCGGAGTGATCCGCTTTGCCAACCGCCAGGCGTCGGTGCTTTTTGGCTACGGTCACGACGATCTGGTCGGCCACTCCATGGAGCAGCTGCTGCCGGAGCGGTTCCGGATCCGCCACGGTGCCTACCGCCAGGGCTACTTCGCGGCGCCGCGGCTGCGGCCCATGGGGGTCGGACTGCCGCTCTTCGCGCGGCGCAGCGACGGCAGCGAGTTTCCGGTGGAGATCAGTCTGAGCCCCATCGAGGGGTCGGACCGGGCGCTGGTCGCCGCCGCGATCCGCGACGTGACCGAGCGCAAGCGCGCGGAGGCGGAGCTCGGGGCGGCGCGCGAGGCCGCCGAGCGGGCGCGCGAAGGCGCCGACCACCTGCGCGAGGTCGCGGACGAGTCTCGCCGCAGCGCCGATCGTGCCAACCAGGCCAAGAGCCGTTTTCTCGCCACGGCGAGTCACGATCTGCGCCAGCCCCTGCAGACGCTCGCGCTGCTCAACGGCGCCTTGCGGCGCATGGTGACCAGCCCGGACGCGGCGGAGGTCCTGGCGCAGCAGGATCACGCCGTCACCACCATGTCGCGGCTGCTCAACGCGCTGCTCGACATCAGCAAGCTCGAATCCGGAGCCGTGAAGCCCGAGCCGCGCGATTTCCGCATCGCCACAGTGCTCGAAGCCGTGCGCCGCGAGTTTGCCCCGATTGCCGCGAGCAAGGGACTGGAGCTGCGGATCGAGGCGGCGGAGGATTGCGTGCGCAGCGACCCCGCGCTTGTCGAGCAGATATTGAGGAACCTGGTCTCCAATGCCGTCAAGTACACGCGCGAGGGCCGGGTTATCGTGCGCTGCCGCCGGGAGGGCGCGGCGCTGCGCATCGAGGTGCTGGACACCGGCGTCGGCATTCCAGGCGCGCAGCTCGCCTACATCTACGACGAGTTCTACCAGGTCGGAGTGCCGGCCAACAGCTCGCGGGAGGGCTACGGGCTCGGGCTGAGCATCGTGCAGCGGCTGGTGAAGCTCCTCGACGTGCGCCTGGAGGCGACGTCAGAGGTCGGCAAGGGCTCGGTGTTCGCGCTGCTCCTGCCGCTCGCGCAGTCTACGGTCGGCGGCCTCGAGTCACAGGAGCCGAGCGCCCGGCTCTCTGCGGAGCCGGCGGCAACCGGCGTTGACGTCCTGCTGGTGGAGGACGACGCCAGCGTTCGCGATGCGACCAGTATGCTGCTGCGCGTCGAGGGCTATCGCGTGACCGCCGTCGCCTCGCTTGCCGACGCCGTGCGGGCGACGACCGCGAAGGCTCCCGATCTGCTGGTAACCGATTATCATCTCGCAGGCGGCGAGCTCGGTACGGAGGTCATCGCGGCACTGCGCGAGCGCGTGGGCCCGGATCTCAAGATTATCCTGCTGACGGGAGACACCTCCGCGGTAATCAAGGGGATGCGCTCAGATCCCAACCTGCGGATCTTGAGCAAACCCGTCGACGCGGAGGAGCTGCTGCGGCTGATGAATGCGCTGCTGACGGACTGAGGACCGAAGCCCCGCCCCGCGCCGCCGCAAACCCGTCTCAGCCCGAGCGCTGCGCGCCTTGCGACTCCAGGTCCAGCACCATGCGCACCAGCTGCGCGAGCGAGGCGGCGCCGCTCTTTTCCATGACGCGCGCGCGGTGAATCTCCACCGTGCGCTGGCTGACGCCGAGCTCCGCGGCCATCACCTTGTTGGGCTTGCCGCGGGTCATCAGCGCCAGCACCTCGCGCTCGCGCGGCGTGAGTGAGTCGAGGCGCTCGCGGATCTTGGCGTGTTGCTCGAGCGAGGCGCGGTTGCGCGCGTCGCGCTCGAGGGCCCTCTGGATCCGATCGATGAGATCCTGATCGCGGAAGGGCTTTTGCAGGAAATCGAACGCGCCCTGCTGCATCGCTTCGACCGCCATGGCGATGTCGCCGTGGCCGGTGATGAAGATGACCGGGATGACGGCGCCCCGCAGGTTCAGCTGCTGCTGCAGCTCAAGCCCGCTCATGCCGGGCATGCGCACGTCGAGCACCAGGCACCCCGGCTGGCTCGGCTTGTAGGTCTCGAGAAACTCGCCCGCCGAGGCGAGGGGGCGCGTCGCGAGACCGACGGATTTCAGCAGGAAACGCAGGGAATTACGGACGCCTTCGTCGTCGTCCACGACGAAGACCGTGGGTGCCTGTTGCTGCATGTCACTCGTGGGATTGCGTCGGTAATACGATATAAAAGCATGCCCCGGACGGCGTGTTGGCCCGATAGCCTACGGTACCGCCGTGGGCGCGCGCTATGGTACTGCTGATCGCGAGCCCGAGCCCAGTACCGTTCTCCTTGGTGGAGAAGAAGGGGTCGAACACCTGCTTGCTCACCTCCGGCGAGAGGCCTGGACCGTTGTCGCATACGGCGAGCTGCACCCCCTGTCCATCGGCTGCGGAGGTCGTGATTGCGATCCTGGGATGGGCCACGGGCTGGGCCGTGAGCGCCTCGAGGCTGTTGCGCAGAAAGCTGAGGACCACCTGCTGAATCTGCCCGGCATCGGCGGCGACCTCGGGCAGTCCCGGGGACAGATCGAGCGTCAGCTCGACGCCGTGCAGCGTGGCATCCGTCCGCATCAGCTCCTGAAGCTCCTCGACGAGCGCGTTCACCTCGACCGGCACGTGCTCCTGGCGGCCGCGGGCAAGTGCGCGCAGCCGGCGGATGATGTCCGCGGCGCGGGTCGTCTGCGCTGCGATCTGACGCAGCGCCTCGCGCAGCTCGTTCGGATCGGCGCCCGGGCGGGCGAGCAACCGCTCGCAGGCATGCGCGTAGTTGGCGATCGCCGTCAGGGGCTGATTGAGCTCATGGGCGACTCCGGCAGCCATCTCGCCGATGGTGGCCATCCGCGACACGTTCAGCAGCCGACCCTGCAGCGTCGCGGCCGGGTCGTACCCGGGCACCGTCGCGCTACCGGTCGTTTTCGGCTTCATGCAACATTCTCTTACAGCTGACCCCGGGAGCGAGAATCCACGATCGGACGGCCTGCGTCTGTACGTATCTTTCTTTACTGGCCCGGCTGCGAGGCAGGCGGCGCCCCGCCCCCCTGCGTCCACCAGCCGCCGCCGAGCGCCACGTAGAGGGCCACCGTGTCCTGGTAGCGAACGGCAACCGTCTGCAGCTCGTTGATCAGGGCCTGGTGATAGAGGGCGTCGGCGCTCAGCACATCGAGGTAGGTGTCGAGACCGGCCTCATAATTTGCCTGCACCAGATGCAGGGCCTCCCGGGCGCTGGCGAGCGCCTCATCCTGGGCGCGCAGCGCCGCGGCATCGTGCTCGAGGGCGCGCAGCGTGTCGGCGACCTGCGCGAAGGCGCCGAGCACTACCTGCCGGTACAGCGCCGCAGCCTGATGGTACTGCTCGAGCGCGGCCTTGCGCCGGAACCACAGCGTCCCGCCTTCGAACAAGGGCTGCGTCAAGCCTGCACCGGCTTCCCACGCCCGTCCGTTGGCCGCCATGAGCTGACCCGTGCTGGTGCTGTTGGCACTGTAGCTGCCCGTGAGGGTCAGGCTCGGCAGCAGCGCCGCGGTCGCGACCCCGA